>Ga0214472_10002385_pt1 | contig 20326 bp, 17 predicted proteins | sample RVTome_6_FD_207662 | JGI IMG/M metagenome (GOLD analysis project Ga0214472, IMG submission 207662) | Soil microbial communities from uranium-contaminated site in the Upper Colorado River Basin, Wyoming, United States - RVT140D175 | ecosystem: Environmental > Terrestrial > Soil > Contaminated >...
AAACAGAACTCCTATCAACGACCTGGCATTCTCCGCACGACTTTGTACCCAAACGGTTTTAAGCGGAATGTCACTTCGTATCATGCTATGTCTATCTTATTGAAAATAAAAGACAGAAAAGTTCTGGGAGATCAGGCACCTGACTTCGAACTGCCCAGCACTACGGGCGGGAAGATCAGCCTGAGTCAATTTCGGGGGAAGAAACTCGTGCTTCTCGAATTCTACGGTGCCGATTTTGCCCCGGTTTGAGCCGTAAACCTGTCGGCCAGGAAGGCCGATTACGATCAATTTGAAGCGCTGAACGTGCAAATTCTTGGCATCAGCGCCAATAATCCATTTTCCCAGAAGACCTTTGCAAACTCGCTCAAACTCCCCTTCCCTCTTCTCAGTGACTTTCCGGAACTTACGACCATTAGGAATTACGGGGGCCTGAGTCAAGACTATGACCTGACCGTGGCGCAGCGGTGGTTCTTTCTTGTGGACCGCCAGGGGATTGTCCGGGGATCGTGGCGCGGCACGAGCCGCGATGTGTTTTCGAGTGCGCCGATTCTGCAAGCGGTGCGAGACATCGAGGCAAAAGAGTAGACATAGGGAGGTGTAATGACAAGGCGATATATCTGGCTCGGCGGCCTCACGTTTTGCATGGCCATGTTGTCGATGGTTGGTCTTGGGGTAGGGGAAAACCCCGTCCTGATTGGTGCTCTAACCGATTCGTGGGGGCCAACGCCGGCCATAGTGGGCCTGCGCGATGGCCTCATTGAGCTGGGATATCGCGAAAATGAGCATTTTTTTCTCGGCGTCCGGTTCACTCAAGGGGACACCCATGCACTCCCAAAAGCCGCGCGGGAGTTGGTCGGACAAGGCGTTAACGTTCTCTTTACCTCAGAGCCGGGTGCGGCTGTTGCGGCTCAGAAAGCGACCCAGCAAATTCCCATCGTGTTCACCGACATAGGCGATCCGGTAGGGCTCGGACTGGTGCAGAGCTACGCTCGCCCCAGCGGCAACGTCACCGGGGTAACCACCTTGGGCTTTGAAATCGCGCCGAAGCGTCTTGAGTTGTTCCAGCAAATCGTCCCAGGACTCAAACGGGTGCTCTTTCCCTATAATCCGGCCCATCCCTATACGGCAATGGAGGTGAAGGTGCTACGCGACGCCGCGAAGCAGCTCGGAATTGATTTAATCGAGCAACCGCTGCTGAACCAAGATGAGGCGCAGGCCGTGATGGCCAAGGTTCGCAAAGGCGATGTCGACGGTATCATGTCGCCTCGTCCCCTCTCATTGAACATTCCCGGCTTTATCTTGGAGACTACCACCCGGCAAAAGATTCCGGCGATGTTCGACACGTCCTTCTGGACGGACCGAGGCGGACTGGCCAGCTACGCGGCGAACTTTCACGAGTCGGGCCGGATGGCAGCTCGCCTAGCCGACAAGATCATCAAGGGGGAGAACCCGGCCAACATCCCGGTGGAGGTGAATCACAAGATCGAGTTTGTGATTAATCTGAAGACGGCAAAAGCCCTCGGGCTCACTATTGACCCGATCGTATTGTATCAGGCCGATCGGATTATTCGCTAACCTTTGAATAAGATCTTCATAAAATCTTCAGATAGTCTTCAAGTTTCAATATCTCAAATCGGCTATAATGGCGTACCGTCGAAGAGGTGGTCCATACCGCGATGGTATGGATCAGGGAAATCCACTGGATCCGTACGCTATGATACAAAGCCCTAGCATAGCGCATGGGGATCGAGAAAGGAGTACGCGGATGAGAGGACGCATAGGGAAATGGAAACATCAGCTCCTGATTGGCGTGATCGGCATCAGCCTGCTTGTTGGCGCCAGCCTCGTAGCAGCTCTCGAAGTCGGGGAGAAAGCCCCGGACTTCGAGTTGCCCAGCACCACCGGTGAAAAGGTCAGCCTGAGTCAATTCAAGGGTAAAAAACACGTCTTGCTGCAATTTTATACCCTTGAGTTCAACCCCACTTGAACGGCGAACTTACAGGCCAGGGTGGCCGACCAGAGTAAGTTCGAGGCGCTCGACATCCAATTGCTCGCCATTGGGGGCAGCAACCCGTTCTCGCAGAAAACGTTTGTCGATTCACTCAAGGCGACCTATCCCTTTTTGAGTGATTATCCCGACCTCAAGGTGATCAAACAGTTTGGCATTCTCCAACACGTGGGTGAACAAAAGACCCCCATGGCCCAAGGTTCTAATTTCCTCATCGACAAGCAGGGGATCATCCGCGGCAAGTGGATGGGCCAAAGTGGCGTTGTCGCGCCCTCCGAGCTATTTCTAGATGTGGTGAAGCAGTTGGAGGGGAGATCTTAGACCATCGTGGGCGTGGTGAGATGCATGCCATAAGGAGGTCATCATGTGGCGACAAACAACTGGCCGGCTCGTTGTTGCGTTATTGTGGGTTGTGGCACCACAGCTTGTTGCGGCGGCATCCCCACAGCCTTCCATGGTGTCGAGCGACCCGGAGGTCCTCGACCTCGGCCGAGGCCTATTCGAGCAAAACTGTAGCCCCTGTCACGGCAAGAATGCGGTGGGAGAAGACCCGGCGACGCCGATGGGCGGCTGGAAGGACGGTGTTGGCCAGTTGGCCCCGGCGCTCAACGGGACGGGGCATGCCTGGCATCATCCCCCCTCGTATCATTTTCAAAATATCCGCAGTGGATCGACCCTCAAGGATTCGAGAATGATCGGCTGGAAGCAACGCATGAGCGATTTCGACATCATTGCGGTGATTGCCTATTTTCAATCGCTGTGGCCGCCGCACCTCAAGGCGGCATATCAGCGCCAATATCTTTATCGCGTTGGAGAGTAACCTGGTGACTACGCTTCTCCAATGGCTCATGGTCCTGTTGATTCTCGCTGTCCATGTCCCGGCAAGCCACGCCAATCCGATGCAGCGCCATGGGCCGGTGGCCATTGGCATGCTGGCGTTACTATGGGCGCCGACTGGCGACATGCTGGGCCTGCGCGATGGCCTGGTGGCCCTAGGCTACCAACCGGATGTCGATATGGCTCTCGGAGTGCGCTTTGCGGCAGGTCGCACCGATCAGCTCGAACCGATTTTGCGTCAGCTCTTGAGCCATGGGGCGCATATTTTATATGTCAGCGACTGGAACGTGCTGCAGGCGGCGCGGCGCGTCACCATCCAGACGCCGATTGTCTTCAGCGCCTGGTATCCCCCGACGCCGGACGAGATGGCGCTGGGCGACAACGTGACCGGCGTCACCCACGCCTTCCCGGACGTGAACCCACAGGCGCTGGAGCGGTTTCGCGCCTTGATCCCGACGCTGCAACGGGTGCTCGCGCCGTACGACGCCAATGCGTCTTATCTGGCGGAGCCGCTGCAGGCGCTGCAACGCGAGGCCGCGCGCTTAGGCATTCGACTCGATGCCCGCGCCGTGCACACGCAAGCGGAGGCCAAGCAGGCGATCATGCTCACGCCCAAGGCGGAGATCGATGGCATCTTGCCGATTGGCGGCAGTCTAAATATCGCCGGGTACGCCTTGCAAGCCTCGCTGCAGCGACACATTCCCACGTTGTTTGCGTGGTCCTGGATGGCGGAATACGGCGGCCTGGCCAGCTACGGACCCAGTTGGTACGATCTCGGCTCGCAGGCCGCGCGGTTGGTCGATCAAATCATCAAAGGGTCGGAACCCAAGACGCTGCCGCTAGAGACTAGCCGAAAGATGCACTTTGTCATCAACTTGCGGACGGCGCAGAAGCTCGGCGTCACGATTCCTCCGGCCCTGCTCTCCCAGGCGGATGAGATCATTCGGTAAACAGGAAAGAAACATGCGCAGGAAACACCCGATTATCCGGACATGGCTCGCATGGGCGGCCCTCTTCGGCGTCACGGCGCTGAGCCCATCGCTGGCGGCCCCTCCCTATGAAGCGCTCAATCTCTCGGTGTACCCGTCGCATATGGAGCCGCCGCCGCTGTCCAGTCACACGGTGTCCGGAGCGCCCATATCGCTCGCCAACCTGCGGGGCAACGTCGTGCTGCTCACCTTCTGGGCGAGTTGGTGCGCCGAGTGCCGACCCGAGATGCCACTGTTTGAGCAGTTACATGGTGAATTTGCCAAGCAGGGCCTGACCGTTCTCGGCCTCAATGTCCGCGAAGACCGGGACAAGATCCAGCGCTACGCCAAAGAGTTGGGGCTGACCTTCCCACTCGTGCTCGACCCCGAGGGTGAGATTTCACGCTCGTATGGGGTGATCGGCATTCCAACGACGATTCTGATCGGCCGCGACGGCCGCACCGCAGCGTTGGCGGTGGGACCCAGGGATTGGGGCAGCGCAACTGCCCGCGAGGTGATTCAGGCCCTCCTGGCAGAGCCTGACAACAAGCAGACGGACAAGTAGGGCTGAGCGCCTCATAGGTTGATCTGCAAGATGGAGCTGGGCAACTGCGGGAGGAAGATGCTATGCGGAAAGTTAGACGTCAGGGTCTGTTCATCCTGGTTGTTGCGCTTGTCGTCAGTTCCATATACCTCCCGTTCCAGGTCTATGCCGGTAATCTCAATCGGCCCGTTCGGATTGGCGTATTGACTGATTCGTGGGGCCTCACCCCGGCAGCCGTCGGGTTGCGGGACGGCCTTGAAGCGCTGGGTTACCGAGAGGATCGGGACTATTTTCTTGGCGTTCGCTTTACGCAAGGAAATCGTCCGGCATTACTCGCTGCTGCACGGGCACTCGTTGAACTCGGGGTCGACGTGATTTTTGCCGCTGGCGATCCTTCAGCAAAAGCAGCGCAGATGGCGACGACGCAGGTACCCATTGTTTTTAGCAGTTCTGATGACCCGATTGGTCAGGGTCTAATTCAGAGCTTTGCTCATCCGGGCCGTAACATCACGGGCATAGCCGATTTGACCCTAGAGTTAGGTCCCAAGCGCTTGGAACTCTTTCAGGAGATGATACCGGGCCTGCGGCGGGTCTTATTCCCTTATGACGCCGCCGATGCCCATGCTTTGAAAGAGGTTGCAATCTATCGTCGTGCGGCTCATCAACTCGGGATTGAGTTGATTGAGAAAGCCGTGCATACGTCTGAAGAAGCACAAGACGTTCTCACTCGCATTCAGTCAGGCGAGGTCGATGGTGTGTTGCCACCGACCTGTTGCGCTTTGAATATTCCCGGATTGGTGCTGGACATCATGCCCTCCAAGCGCATTCCAGCGCTGTATGATGCAGCCTTCTGGCCGGAACAGGGCGCGTTCGCTAGCTACGGCCAGGACCTCTATGAGTCGGGCAGGCAAAGTGCGCGTCTAGTGGACAAGATCCTGAAGGGACAAAAACCGGCCGGCATCCCGGTGGAGGTCAATTCGAAAATTGAGTTTGTCATCAATCTGAAGGCGGCGAAAGCGATGGGGCTCACCCTGGCGCCGGAAGTGCTGTTCCAGGCCGATCGCATCATCCGCTGAGCTGACAGAGCACATCGTGATGTCTTGCTATCTTCGCTAGGGACCGGAGCGGAACCCATTTATGCTGGTATACTAGGAAGAGTCCGTAAGAATGATGCGCAATCCCGGTATAGATGTCTACCTTAAGGGGGTGAGTCATGTCTATTCCTAAAGAAGAAGTACTCGAAATGGTACGCCAGTTACCAAATGATATTGATATTGAAGAGTTAATATACCGTCTTTATCTCCGCGAGAAACTCATCGCTTCGGAGGTTGATATCGCTGCTGGTCGAACCCTTTCTGCAGAGGACGTGCGGGAGCACACTCGCAAATGGCAATCGTAAGATGGACGCAACATGCCCTGGACGATCTTCGAGACATTCATGACTTCATCGCACGGGACTCACCTCGCGCGGCCGAGAGCCTGGTTGACCGTCTGCTAACGGCTACGGAGCGCCTTGAAACCTTTCCCGAAAGCGGGCGTGTCATCCCCGAGTTTCCCGAGCTGACATACCGAGAGATTATTGTCAGCAGCTATCGCGTCTTGTACCGACGAGAGGCAAACACCGTATGGATCGCGGCAGTGGTGCACGGCCGACGACGCCTTGATCGGGAGCCCGGCGATGTGTAGTGGATTGCGAGTGTGGGCCGGGTTAGGCATGGCATCAAAGCGGACAACCCTTGTGAAGGAACCGTAGGGCTGAACGCCCCGTGGGTTGATCTACAAGATGGAGCCGAGGCAACTGCGGAAGGAACATCACATGCGGCAAGTCGGACGCCAGGGCCTGTTCATGCTAACTGTTGTGCTTGTCATCAGTTATATATATCCCCCACTTCAGGTCTGTGCCGACAATCTCAAACGACCCATCCGGATTGGTGTGTTAACTGAGTCGTGGGGTCCTACCACAGGGACCGTCGGGTTGCGGGACGGCCTTGAGACATTGGGGTACCGGGAGAATCGGGACTATTTTCTTGGCGTTCGGTTCACTCAGGGAAACCTCGCTGAATTATCGACCGCTTCACGTGAGTTGGTCCAGCATGGTGCGGACCTCATCTTTACTGATGGGGTGAATGCGACAAAGGCTGCCCAAGGAGCGACCCAGAAGACTCCGATTATCTTCGCCCGTGTGGACGATCCCGTTGCGTTTGGCTTAGTCCAGAGTTACGCTCGACCTGGCGGTAACCTCACAGGCGTGACTGATCTCGGTATTCAGTTGGGGCCCAAACGCCTGGAACTGTTCCGTGAAATGATCCCAGGTTTACAACGCGTGTTATTCCCGTATGACGCGACCGATACCATCTCGGCGAAAGAGTTGCAAATTTATCGCCAGGCAGCCAATCATCTTGGTATTGAAGTGATCGCGGTGGCCCTCCGGACGCAGGCAGAAGCCCAAGAGATACTGATTGGCAGCCAGGACAAACAGATACAAGGTAGCCTATCTCCATATCACCTGTATTTGAACATTCCGGGTTTTGTGCTCCAGGCGACTTCCGAACAGAGGATGGCCACAATGTTTCCCGACCTCTTCTTCGTCGAGCGCGGAGGGCTGGCGAGTTACGGACCAGATAATTATGAAACAGGCCGGTTGGCGGCGCGTTTGGTGGATAAGATTCTGAAAGGGACGAAGCCGGCGGATATTCCGGTGGAAGTCAACAACAAAATCGTCTTTGCCATCAATTTAAAAACAGCTAAAGCTCTGGGGTTGACGATCCCGCCGGAGGTGTTGTTTCAGGCCGATCGGATTATTCGATGAGCCGCTAGACGACCGCATGGCAGCGTCTCGATATCGCGGGATAGGGACAAAGCCCATTCATGCTATAATAGACACCAGCGTCTATGGCGGATACCATAACATCTTCAGAAAATCTTCACGAAATCTCGATGTTTGTCATCCTCTCAGATGATATGCTCCTACCGTACCGGATACGATGAGAGATGGAATCTGCGATACATGGTATAATCGCGCGTCTCAGTCAGATTATTGACCTATTGATGACCGTGGAGTTCTCAAACGCGTGATGAAACATAAGGCTGCTCCCGAACATGCAACGTACGAGTTGCCCAGTACTGGCGCGTCTCGCCGTAGCAGTAGCCGGCTGCTGCGTCGCACGTTTCTCATCGCTGTAATCTTGATCAGCGGCGGCTTGATGAGTAGCGGCGCGATAGAACTGATGTTCCGCTACCGGGAGAGCGTCGAGAGCATCGGCGCTCTCCAGCGTGAGATGGCGCAAGGCGTTGCCTTTAAAATTCAGGCGTTTGTCCAGGATATCGAAGGCGCGTTGCGCGCCGCCACGCAAACGCCGGAAATCATCACGGACGGACTCACCGATGCCTACCGCTTTCAACTCGTCAAATTGCTCCGCGTGGCGCCCGCCATTACCACCCTCACGGCGCTGACGCCGGATGGCCATGAACAACTCAAAGTGTCGCGCGTGCGGATGGTGCAATCCCAGGTGCTCACAGACCGGTCGACAGATGAGACCGTGGCCCAGGCCCTGAAGGGCGAATCCTTTTTTAGCCCCGTTTATTTTGTGCGGCATTCAGAGCCGTACATGCAGGTTGCCGTCCCCATCGAGCGCTTTGCCGGCGATATCGTGGGGGCTCTGGTGGCCGAGGTCAATCTCAAATATATCTGGGAGGTGATCTCGCGCATCAAAGTGGGCAAGACCGGCTACGCCTACGTCATCTCTCGCGATGGCGATCTCATCGCCCACCCGGATATTAGTTTGGTGCTGCAAAAGCAGAGCGTTAAAGAACTCGGACAAGTGCAGGCGGCATTGGCGCGGGCGCCGGGACCTTGGGCCGCCCAATTCAATGTGGCTGGCGACAAAGTGTTCTCCGCCTATGCAGCGATTCCCGATCTCGGCTGGGCGGTGCTGGTGGAGCGCCTGGCCAGTGAGGCCTATGCCCCACTGTATGCCTCGATGCTCAGAACCGCGGTGCTCCTGCTGCTGGGTCTCGGCATTGCCATGCTGGCCAGCGTGTTCATCGGCCGCCGTGTGGTGCGCCCCATCGAAGTCCTGCGCCAAGGGGCGGCGCGCATCGGCGCGGGGGCCTTGGATCATCGAATCGATATCCAAACCGGTGACGAGCTCCAGGATCTGGCTAATGAATTCAACCACATGACGGCCCAACTCCAGGCCTCCTACGCCGATCTGGAACAGCGCGTTGAGGCCCGCACCCGCGAGTTGGCGCGCTCGGTTGAAGAATTGCAAGCTCTCGGCGACGTCGGCCATGCGGTCAGTTCGACGCTCGACTTGCCCACGGTACTGACCACCATCGTCTCCCACGCGGTGGACTTGGCCGGGGCCACAGGCGGTATGATTTACGAGTACGATGCCGTGGCCCAGGCCTTTGACTTGAGAGCCACGCATGGTGCTGAAACGGCGTTAGTCCAGACCATGCAAACGGCACCGATTCCGCTCGGGGAAGGGGCCGTCGGCCATGCTGGTGCTATCCGCGAGCCGGTGCAAATCCCAGATCTCACCGATAGCCAAGCGATGGTTCTCAGTCGAGTCCGTACCCTCATGGCCGAGGCGGGGCACCGCTCGTTGTTGGCGGTACCGCTGCTGTTGGAACAGCGCATCATGGGCTGTCTGGTGGTGTGGCGACAAGCAGAAGGGCGCTTTCCGGAACGCATTGTCGATCTTCTGCAAACGTTTGCCACCCAGTCGACGCTGGCGATCCAAAACGCCCAGTTATTCCGCGAGATTGAAGCGCGCGGGCGTGAGCTCGAAATCGCCAGTCAACACAAGTCGCAGTTTCTCGCCAATATGAGTCACGAACTGCGCACCCCGATGAATGCGATTCTAGGCTACACCGAGCTGATCATCGACGAGATTTATGGCGAGGTGCCTGAGCCCATTCGAGACGTGCTGGAACGCGTGCAGCAGAGCGGCCATCACCTCTTGGGTCTGATCAATGCGGTGTTGGATCTGTCCCGCATCGAGGCCGGACGGCTGGTGTTGTCGATCACCGACTACGATATGCTCGACATCGTGCAGACCGTGTTTACCGGCGTCGAATCGCTGGCGACGGAAAAACAACTCGCGCTCAATCTCTCAGTGCCACCCGACCTACCCCCCGGCAAGGGCGACCCCCAGCGCTTGACCCAGGTGTTTTTGAACCTGGTGGGCAACGCCATCAAATTCACCGACAGCGGCGACGTGGGCCTTCAAGTGACGGTCGTCGACCGGGCGTTCACCATCGCGATTTCGGATACCGGACCTGGGATTGCCCTCGACGATCAGCAGAAAATCTTTGAAGAATTTCAGCAGGCGGACAACACCAGCACCCGCAAGCAGGGTGGCACCGGGCTCGGCCTGGCCATTTCCAAGCGCATCATCGAACTGCATGGCGGACGCATGTGGGTGGAGTCGAGCCTGGGCAAGGGCTCGACGTTTTGGTTTACCCTGCCCATCCGGGTGGACCGCCAAAAGGAGGCTGCATGAGTCAGCGCATCTTGGTGATTGAAGACCAGGAAGACAATCGTCGTATTGTGCGTGACTTATTCACCAGTGTGGGCTACGAGATCATCGAGGCAGTCAACGGTGAGGAGGGGGTGAGCGCCGCTGCCGCCCACGTGCCGGACCTGATCCTCATGGATATTCAGCTCCCCGGCATTGACGGGTACGAAACCACGCGCCAAATCAAAGCCAATCCTGCTCTACAGCACATTCCGATCATTGCCGTCACGTCATACGCTCTGAGCGGCGATGACGTCAAAGCTTACGAAGCGGGGTGCAATGGCTACGTGGCCAAACCCTTTAGTCCGCGCATCCTACTGGCTAAAGTCCGCGACTATTTGCCTTAAGCACCGCTATCCGATCGAGAAGGAATCCAAGAGATGAAAACCCCGCCGCAACTCCTCATTGTGGACGATCAGCCGATGAACGTGGACATCCTACAAAGGCGTCTCGCGGTGCACGGCTACGACATTCTCACCGCCACGGATGGCGAAGCGGCGTTGGAACTCGCCCACACGCATCAGCCCGACTTGATGTTGCTAGATATCATGATGCCCAAGATGGATGGCATCGAAGTCTGCCAGCGCCTCAAAAGCGATGTTTCTTTCCCCTTTATGCCCATCATTATGGTGACGGCAAAGGCGGAATCCAAAGACATCGTGGCCGGCTTAGAGGCCGGCGCCGACGAATATCTCACCAAACCACTCGACCAAGCGGCCCTGGTAGCGCGTGTCAAGTCGATGCTGCGCATCAAAGCACTGCACGACACCGTGCAAGCACAGACCAGCCGGCTGCAATCCCAGGCCGCGCAGTTGGCGAAATGGAATCGGACGCTCGAACAACGGGTGCAGGAACAGGTCACCGAGCTGGAGCGCATGGGACGGCTCAAACGGTTTTTCTCACCCCAGGTCGCCGAACTCGTGGTGTCGTCCGGCGGTGAACGATTGCTGCAAAGCCATCTCCGGGAAGTCACCGTGGTCTTCTGCGACTTGCGCGGCTTCACCGCCTTCTCCGAGACCACGCAACCCGAAGAGGTGATGGCGGTCCTGCGCGAGTATCACCAGGCCATGGGTGCGCTTATCTTCCGGTTTGAAGGCACGCTGGAGCGCTTCACGGGTGATGGCATGATGGTGTTTTTCAACGATCCGCTGCCCTGCCCGGACCCCTCGGCGCGAGCGGTCCGCATGGCCCTCGAGATGCGTCAGCGCATGGCGGGGCTCATCGACTCATGGCGCCACCGAGGGTACGCACTGCAGTTTGGCATGGGCATTGCCCATGGTCATGCCACCCTGGGTATGATTGGTTTTGAAGGTCGGGTCGATTACGCCGCCATTGGCCCGGTGACCAATCTGGCCTCACGTCTTTGCGACCATGCCGAAGGTGGACAAATTCTGATCAGCCAGCACGTCTTTGCCGCGGTGCAAGACCAGGTAGAGGCCGAGCCCGCTGGTGATCTCAGCTTCAAGGGTCTGGCGGAACCCGTACCGGCATTTAATATCTTGGGATTAAAAGCGACCCGTTGAGTTTGCCGCCCGTATCCGGTACCATATGACGTCTCGCACACCAACCGATTCCGACCGCATCCACCTCTTAACCACGCCGAGGCTGTCTATGTCCGCAGACGTCATCCGTGTTGTTGGGGCTTGCCAGAACAATCTCAAAAATTTACATCTCGACATCCCGGTCAATGAACTCATTGTCATCTCCGGCGTGAGCGGTTCGGGAAAATCCAGTCTGGCCTTTGACACCCTCTACGCCGAGGGGCAACGGCGCTATGTCGAGAGTTTTTCGGCTTATGCGCGGCAATTTTTGGACCGCATGGATAAGCCCCGGGTGGAACGGGTGGAAGGCATCCCCCCCGCCATTGCCATCGATCAGAGCAATCCGGTCAAAAATTCGCGCTCTACTGTGGGCACGATGACCGAACTCACCGATCACATCCGGCTCTTGTTCGCCAAGCTTGGGCAGTTACACTGCGAGTCGTGCGACCGGGTGGTCCAACGCAGCAACGCACAGGATATCGTCTCGACCTTGTTGGCTTCTTGTGCCGAACAAAACGTGATGATCACGTTCTTACACCATCGCGAGCCGAAGCAGACGCCGGAGGAGATGGTGGGCGAATTGCAACGGCTTGGCTTCGTTCGACTGCTCTTGCAGCAAAAACCCGTGCGGCTGGATGCCGATACTTTTATAGCACCTCTACTCGACGACAAAACCGTTGAGGTGATCGTCGACCGCATTGCCGTACAGCGCCGCCACCGCGCTCGTTTGGTCGATTCCCTGGAACAGGCCATGCGCTTTGGCCGGGGTTTAGTGAGCGTCCATCTGCCGAACGGGGATCAACTGAAGTTCAGCCAGCACCTGCACTGCCCCGATTGCAACCTCACCTACCGCGATCCCGTGCCGAATACGTTTTCATTCAATAGCCCGCTGGGGGCGTGTGACGTGTGCCAGGGGTTTGGCCGCACTATCGACATCGATCTGGGCTTGATTATTCCCGATCCGCGCAAAACCATTGAAGGTAATGCCGTCAAGCCCTGGAGCACCCCGGCCACGAGCCGTGAACGGCACCGGCTCCTCAAATTTTGCGGCGCTGAGGGCATTCCGGTCGATGTGCCGTTTGAAACACTCAGCACCATACACCAGGGCTACCTCATCGATGGACACAAGCGGTTTGAGGGCATTCGTGGGTGGTTTCGTTGGCTTGAGACGAAAACCTACCGCATGCACATCCGCATCTTTCTGGCCAAGTACCGCAGCTATGTTCCGTGTACGTCTTGCCGGGGCACCCGGCTCAAGCCGGAGTCATTGCTGACGCGCATTGGCGATAAAAACATCGCGCAAATCTACGCCGCGCCGGTAGGGGAGAATGATCGCTTTTTCCGCGAGTTGGCGGCAGTACACGCCGGGGAGCGCGCTATCGATCTGATCCTGGGCGAGATCTGCCGCCGCCACCAATACCTGGTGGATGTCGGGCTGTCCTATTTGACCTTGGATCGCCAATCGCGCACGCTGTCGGGCGGCGAGGTACAGCGTGTCAATCTGACCACTGCTATTGGCTCCTCGCTGGTCAACACGCTCTATATTCTCGACGAGCCGAGCATTGGGTTGCATCCGCGCGACAGCCGGCGTCTGGTGCAGATCCTGCACAATTTAAAGCAAAATCAGAACACCATTGTGGTGGTGGAGCACGACCCTGAGGTGATTCGGGAGAGCGACCGCATTTTGGATCTCGGCCCCGGGGCCGGGGAACACGGCGGGGAAGTGATTTATTTCGGCGAACCGGCTGGCATTTTGAAGAGCAAGAAATCGCTGACCGGGCAATATCTGTCCGGCAAACGCGCGATTCCCGTACCCAAAAACCGCCGTAAGCCGGACAAAGACAAGGCGATTGACATCCGAGGGGCCGCGCACAACAACCTCAAACACCTTGATGTGACCATTCCCCTGGGGCTGCTGGTGTGTGTCACCGGCGTCTCTGGCTCGGGCAAAAGCACGCTGATTCACGATGTGCTCTGCAACACCTTGCAAAAAGCGCGCGGCCTTGCCGTGGGCGCGCCCGGTACGTGCGACGCCATTCTCGGTGGTGATGGGGTGGGCGAGGTGGTGATGGTGGATCAATCCCCCATTGGCCGTACCCCCCGAGCCAATCCGGTGACGTACGTCAAAGCTTACGACGGCATTCGCAAGCTGTTTGCCGCGACCGAGGCGGCGCGTGAGCGGTCGTTTACGGCCAGTACGTTTTCGTTTAATGCGGCCGGGGGACGCTGCGAAACTTGCCAGGGCAGTGGCTTCGAAAAAGTAGAGATGCAGTTTCTCTCAGACATCTTTGTCACCTGCCCGGAGTGTGATGGCACGCGCTTTCGGCAAGAAGTGCTGGAGGTGGCGTACCAAGATAAAACCATCGCCGAGGTGCTGCGGTTGACCGTCGCCGAAGCGCTGGTATTCTTCGAGGCTTACCCGGCGATTACCCACGCGTTGCAGCCCTTGGAAGAAGTCGGACTCGATTACATCCGGCTCGGCCAGCCCCTCAACACGCTGTCGGGCGGGGAGTCGCAGCGGCTCAAACTGGCCTCGCATATGACCCTGCGCGACGGCCAGGCCCGCTTACTAATTTTTGACGAGCCCACCACCGGCCTGCACTTTGAAGACATTCGCAAACTGTTGGGCGCCTTTGAGCGGCTGTTGGATCAGGGCCACTCGGTGGTGGTGATCGAGCACAACCTCGAAGTGATTAAGTGCGCCGATTACCTCATCGACCTTGGCCCCGAAGGGGGCGAAGGGGGTGGCGAACTGGTGGTGTGTGGCACCCCCGAGGAGGTGAGCGCCTGCGACGCTTCGTACACCGGCCAATTTTTGCGCGACTATCTCTACGAGGACCCCAAAACCATTTATCGCCTGGCGCATCCGCATCTACCGGCGGTGGTGTCGGAGCGCCACAACCCCTACATCGAGATTAACGGGGCGCGACACCACAATCTCAAAAATATCGACGTTCGCATCCCGCGCGATCAGTTCGTCGTGGTCACCGGTCTCAGCGGCTCGGGCAAATCGACGCTCGCTTTTGACATCGTGTTTGCCGAAGGACAGCGGCGCTATATGGAGAGCCTCTCCGCCTATGTGCGCCAGTTTCTCATGCCTTTTAGCAAGCCGGAAGTCGACTTGATTCGCGGTGTGCCGCCGACGGTGGCCATCGAGCAGCGGGTCACGCGCGGTGGTGGCAAATCGACGGTGTCGACCGTCACCGAGGTGTTTCACTATCTCCGCCTGCTCTACGCCAAAGTGGGGGTGCAGCATTGTCCCAGTTGCAATCTGCAAATTACCTCGCAGACTGACGAGCAGATTCTCGGCCACCTGATGAGCCAGTATCAAGGGCAGGAGGCGACCTTCCTGGCGCCGGCGATTCGAGGCCGCAAGGGATTTCACCAAGAGATTTTTACGCAGGCGGAAAAAATGGGCTTGACCCACGTGCGCATCGACGGCGCCATCGTCGCGCTGGATGCACGGCCAGCGCTCGATCGCTATCGCGAGCACGACATCGACTGGGTAGTCGGTACGATCAAGGTGAACCGGCGGCGCCATCGTGATCAAGGGGTTTATCATCTGCTCGATCGTGCCCTGTTGCTCGGCCAAGGTGCGTGCTCGGTGCTCGCCTCCGAGCACGACGAGCATCTGTACAGCCTCAGATTTTTCTGTCCGCGGTGCAATTTGAGTTTTGCCGACCTCGATCCGCGTCTGTTTTCGTTCAACAGCCGCCACGGGGCCTGTCCGACGTGCAACGGTATGGGCCGAACGTACGATTTTGACCGCGATCTCATGATTCCGGATTGGCGTTTGTCCCTCAACCAAGGTGCCCTAGAGGTTTACAACGGCGGTCCCTTTAAAAAGCGTCACCGCCAGCAAATGCTCACGCACATCGCCGGTGTGCTCAGTCTCGATTTGGATGCGCCCATGACCGCGTTGCAGCCGCGGCAAATCGAATCCTTGTTGCACGGCGCTAGCAATCGTCAAGGGTCTTTTGAGGGCTTGATGCCACACTGTCGACGTTTGTACGAAAGCAGCTCACGGGAGCGTCTCAAACGCTATTTCGAGCCGTATATGAACGAAGTGCCATGTGGAGATTGCGGCGGCACGCGCTTGCAGCCACAAGCCCGCGCCGTGCGGGTGTCCGGACACTCGATCTGCGATATCGTCGGGCGTTCCGTCGATGGGGCACTGGCCACCGTTCGGGAGTACCGGCTCAATGCCCGCGACAGCCAGATCGCCGAGCCGGTATTAAAGGAGATCTTAGCGCGGTTGGAATGCATGCAGGAAGTCGGCCTCGGCTATCTCACCCTCGATCGCCCCAGCGATACCCTCTCCGGCGGCGAGGCCCAGCGCCTGCGGCTCTCGGCGCAGTTGGGGTCCAACATGCGCGGCGTGTGTTATGTGCTCGACGAGCCGACGATTGGGCTGCACGCCCGCGATAACGCCCGTCTCCTCAACACCCTAGAGCGCCTGCGCACCCAGGGCAACAGCATCGTCGTGGTCGAGCACGATGAAGAGACGATTCACCGCGCAGACTATATCATCGATCTCGGACCTGGTGCTGGAAAACAAGGCGGTCAGATCGTCGCCGCCGGTACGCTCGACCAGGTGGCCCAGATCCCTGAGTCCGTCACTGGCCGCTATCTCAGCAATGGCTGGCATCAGGAGCAGACGGGCGGGCAGCGGCCCCTGGACGATTGCACTTGGCTCGCCCTGTATGGCGCCCGAGAGCACAACCTCAAAAACGTCGATGTACGCTTTCCGCTGCACACTTTCATTGCGATTAGCGGGGTCTCTGGCTCCGGCAAAAGCACGTTGGTCAAGCATATTCTCTACAATGCATTGCGCAAGCGCCTCACCGGCTATAACGGTCGCGTCGGGACCTACGACCGTCTCGAAGGCGATGAGACGGTCCGCCGAGTGTTGGAAGTCGACCACACCCCGATTGGTAAAACCCCGCGCTCCAACCCCGCCACTTACGTCGGGTTTTACGACGACATTCGGCGCTTGCTGGCGAGCACGCCGGAGGCGCGCATGCACGGTTACACCCCCGGACGGTTTTCCTTTAACGTCAAAGGCGGCCGGTGTGAAACCTGTGCCGGACAAGGGCAACGCAAAATTGAAATGAGCTTTTTACCGGATGTGTTCGTGCCCTGTGAGACGTGTGATGGCAAGCGCTTTACCGAGGAGACGCTCGATGTCACTTACCACGACCAACACGCTTCCGACATCCTGTCGATGACCATCTCCGAAGCGCTGGCGTTTTTCGACAGCGTGGCCAGTATCAAGCGGCCTTTGCAGATCCTCGAAGATGCGGGACTGGGCTACCTGACACTCGGCCAGCCGAGCAATACCCTGTCTGGCGGCGAGGCGCAGCGGATTAAGCTGGCGTACGAGCTGAGCCGTTCGTCGCAGACCGAGACGGTGTATATCCTCGATGAGCCCACCACCGGGTTGCACCTCGCGGACATTGAAAAACTCCTGCACGTGTTGCAATCGCTGGTGGAACAGGGCAACACGGTGATCGTGATTGAGCATAATCTCGAAGTGGTGCGGCAAGCGGATTATATTGTCGATATGGGGCCGGAAGGCGGAGATGCCGGCGGTGAAGTGGTGATGACCGGGACGCCGGGGGATTTTATTGCACATCCGCAGGCTTCGCATACGGCCCGGTTCCTGCACGAGTATGTGCGGGAGCGGTGAGACGCTAAAACAGGTTCACGGCAAGCTGTAAATGCAATCCGTGATCTTGTAAATTACCGCCACTGGTGGTGACGTCGCGTAGCTTATAGCCCCAAAAAATCTCGAATTCAGACTGCAGCGGCAGCGGCAGTTCCCACCGCGCCGCCCAACGCAGGCCCAAGCCCACACTGGCCAGGTTGTCTGGCGATGGCGTGACCCCCCGGGTCTGCCACCCCCAACCGACATCGACAAAGGGCACCACTTGAATATATTCAGCCCAGCGTCGATTGCGAATCAGCGGAATACGGGACTCCAGAGACAGCAGCGCACCGTTGTCTCGCACCAGTTGGTTCTCTCGGTACCCCCTCACACTAAAACGCCCACCCACGGCAATCTGCTCCAAGGCCAACAGCGGCTCAGAGGTGAGTTGAATGTCAAAGCGAAGCAGTAACTCGATCTGCCGCGTGTCGAGACGGCGGCCCAATTGAAACTGCCCTAGCCAGGCGGCAAAACTCCCGGGCGGAATCGCGCTTTCATTGCGAGGGGTCTCTGGATCATCGGGCATTTTTGGGTTGCTGGTGGCCCCGAAGGCATCCAAGCCAAAGGAGAAACGAGATCGGAGGGCAAGCACTTGGTTCGACGTGCGATCGACCCATTCGGCGGTAAAGCGCAGGGCCGTAATCGTGGACTTCCCATTGTCTGGGCCCTCGGAAAACGAAAAACCCTCCCCATCGAGTGTGGTCTCGCTGTGGAGCCGCTCACCACTGATGGACAGGGCAAATTCGCGCTGTAAGGTCCGGTAGAGCGGGGCGCGCAGCGTCACTGAAAAAATTTCTGATAAGCTCTTGATATCGAGCGGCTCAAACGGCTCCTCAATGACCGTCGAGACATTGCGACGGTAACGCAAACCCAAAGCGACATCCCGCGCGTTTAACGGCAGGGTATAGCTCGCATCCAATTGCACTTCGCTGCCTTCGGATTTGCTCGCGGTCAAACTCAAGATATCGCCGCGCCCCGTGAGGTTCCGGTGTCCCACGGTGACTTGACCACGTTCCGAACCGATACTTGCCGCCTGATAATTGTTGAAAGCGGCGGACAGCGTGTAGGGCGTGGCCTCCTCAACGCGCACGTGCAATTCGCTCTCGCCACGCCGAATGCCGGGGCGCAGCTCGGCTTGTAAACGCCGAATGCGATCGTCTTGTTGGAGCTGCTGTAAGCGCTGCTGCAGCGTGCCGATATTGAGTGGCTTGGTGACATCCAGGGCCAGACGATTCCGCAGATAGGGGGTGCGAAATCGTTTGTTCTCGGTGATCACCACATCTGTCAATTCGCCCTCGATAATGTGGAAGCGGATGGTGCCGTCTCGCACATCTTGATCCGTCAACACCGCTCCCGAATTGATATATCCTGTGCTCACATACAATTGGGTCAGCGCCAAGCGCAGCGACTCTAGTTCCTCGCTTGTGACGTCGCGATTGACATACGGGTCGGTCACGGCGTCGATCTGATCGCTGGAAAACGCGGTACTGCCAGTCACGACAATACGCTTCACAAACACGCGTGCCCCTGGAAGGCGGCGCTGCTCCTGGGGGGAAAGCGGGGGTAGCGGCGGCAATACCCAGCCCGGCTTGGGCCTCTTTGGTTGGGCCTCTGGCGACCCTGGAAGCGCTGGTAAATCCGAGTCCAATCGCTCTCGCGTTTGCCCCAAGGCAGCACCTTGAATGAACAGCATCGCCATGAGAGAGCCTAACAGCGCAAAGGCCCAACCCAATCGATGAAGATGCTGCTGTTGCGTTGCCGTGATCTTGTGGTCGGACATCTGCAACCGTCGTCTCATGACCTTTCCTTATGCACGATTCACGTCATTTGGTAGGTGTCGTTTGCTGTTTGATTTTAAGGAAAGCGCAACGGCATGGGAGGACTTGGCAATATCCCATCCGGCCTGACGGTAATGCGGTCTCGACCTTGAACGATAAAGCTTGCCCTTCTCTCCTCTCTCGTAAGCGTACCGCGCATCGGTCTTCCTGTTGTCAAGTCAAAATCGCTATAAATCGACCGATTTTATCACTTTCCGATGAACAACTCACGTCCTTTTACTTCTATTTTGTCGCCAATAATGACTTGAAGCTATTTGTGAAATTCTCTTGTCTTTTGCACTGATGTCACGGATAATAAACATCTTATTGGGTAGAGAATAATATGATGGACTCGGCCTCCTGACGATGAAGATACAACGCATCGTTCGAACTTTACCAAGCCATGCTTATAAAGGCAATATGATAAGCGCTCTCGTGATTGCATTGATAAGCATCTTGCCGCTCTATGCCCAAGCTTCTCCTACTCACTTGATGGCGCAAGGTTGGCAAGCCTTTCAACAGGGAGCGTTTGTTCGTGCTGCATCGCATTGGGAACAGGCTGCCCAGAGTTATGCTAAATTGGGTGATGCACGTGCCCAAAGCTTGGCACTCACTCAGCTATCTCAAGCCTATCAGGCTCTGGGGCACGATAATAAAGCATTAGTGAGCCTTGTACAGTCGTTGGATTTAGCACAGCAGGCAAAGGACCAGAAACAGGTTGTGTCTGTCTTGGGTTATATAGGCAATGTACATATCGCCTTAGGGAATTTGCAGGATGCCTCGACGTGGCTTCAACGAGGCCTGAAGGCAGCTGAAGCGCTTGAGGATAAGATGTTGATGGCTAATATCACCCATTACCTTGGGAACCTGTCGAGTGCTCAGAAGAAACCGGCTGATGCCTTGCACCACTACCGTTAAACGTTGCATCTGGCAGCCGGTGCGGGCGGCGGTGCACTCGCGTCCCGAGCGGCCATTAACGCCGCGCGCACGGCGGCACAACTTGAGTCGTACGCTCTGGCCACAACCTTATTGGACGAGGCGTGGAGGCACGCACAGCACTTGCCGCCGTCTCATGAAACGGCGTTTAGCCTGATCGCTCTGGGACAAGTGGCTAGCGAGCTACGCACGCCCCTGCCCGACGCTCGCGGCGACCTGCTCCAACGTGCGGCGGCGGCTTTGACCGCCGCCTCGGAGATGGCTGAAACGCAACGCGATCAACGCTCTGCCTCCTACGCTTGGGGCTATCTGGGGCAGCTTTACCTTTCTCGCCCGTAAGGCTCCTTGCGTAAGCTGGGAGATATAAGGGCGTTGTCCCCCAAAGGGACAAGAATCTTTCTTAGTCAAGCGTAAAAGTAATTGACTCGCCATCACTTATACGCCGT
>Ga0214472_10002386_pt1 | contig 20324 bp, 20 predicted proteins | sample RVTome_6_FD_207662 | JGI IMG/M metagenome (GOLD analysis project Ga0214472, IMG submission 207662) | Soil microbial communities from uranium-contaminated site in the Upper Colorado River Basin, Wyoming, United States - RVT140D175 | ecosystem: Environmental > Terrestrial > Soil > Contaminated >...
GCCGGTAGCCAGCATATCAATGCGGTTACGGATCGGTGGAATCCATATATTGGCGAGTCCCGGCACGCGCACAGCCCGGTCCAGTTCCTCGATGAGTTTTTCCGTAGTCATCCCCGGCCGCCATTCATGTTTGGGTTTGAACTGGATAGTGGTCTCGAACATTTCCAGCGGTGCCGGGTCGGTGGCGGTTTCCGCCCGGCCGGCCTTGCCGAAGACGCTCTGCACTTCGGGTACAGTGCGTATCATGCGATCTGTCAATTGCAGCAGTTCACTGGCCTTGGCAGCGGAGAGTCCCGGCAACGCCGACGGCATATATAACAGATCACCTTCATCCAGGGGCGGCATGAATTCTCCGCCCAGACGCGACAGTGGCCAGTATGCAGTAGCAAAGACAAGCACAGCAATAAACAAAATCATTTTTGGAAATCGCAGTGTGATGTCAAGCAGAGGCTGATAAAACCAGATCAAAATCCTGTTGAGCGGATTCTGTGTTTCGCGTGGTATGCGGCCGCGTATGGCCAGGCCCATCAATACCGGGACCAGCGTGACGGAAAGGCCCGCCGCTGCCGCCATAGCATAGGTTTTGGTATAGGCCAGCGGCCCGAACAACCGGCCCTCCTGTGCTTCCAGTGTGAACACAGGTATAAATGAAAGGGTAATGATGAGTAATGAGAAAAACAGCGCAGGCCCGACTTCCTGTGCTGCCCGGGTGATCACTGCCCAGCGTTCATCACCGGCCAGCTTCCCCCCTGGATGTTCCTGTTGCCATTGTTCGATTTTCTTGTGTGCATTTTCGATCATGACAATCGCCGCATCGACCATCGCCCCTACTGCTATCGCAATACCACCCAGTGACATGATATTGGCGTTGATTCCCTGGTAGCGCATGACAATAAACGCAATAAGTATTCCCAGGGGCAATGAGATGATGGCAACCAGTGACGAACGCAGATGCCAGAGAAACACCATGCATACCAGCGCCACGACGATGAATTCCTCGATGAGTTTGCGCGTGAGATTGTCCACGGCACGATCAATAAGCTGTGAACGATCATAGACAGGAATTATCTCTACACCTTGAGGCAAACTGGATTTCAATTCTTCGATGCGTGTGCGGACTGCTTCGATCGTGCTGCGTGCATTCTTGCCGCTGCGCAGTATGACTACACCGCCCACGGTTTCACCTTCACCATCAAGCTCGGCAATGCCACGTCGCATTTCAGGACCTGTCTGTATCCGCGCAACATCACTCAAGCGTACCGGTATGCTGGAGCTGGTAACACGAAGCGGAATATTACGGAAATCATCCAGGGTTTTAAGATAACCGCTGGCGCGTACCATGAATTCCGTTTCGGCCAGTTCCAGCACCGCACCGCCAGTTTCATTATTGGCGGCACGCACAGCATCGATAACTTCACGGTGGGTGATGCCCTGCGCAATGAGCCGGACAGGGTCGAGAACGATCTGGTATTGCCTGACCATGCCACCTACCGTTGCCACTTCGGCGACATCCGGCAGGCTTTTCAGTTCAAACCGCAGAAACCAGTCCTGCAATGCGCGCAATTGTGCGAGGTCATGCTGTCCGCTGCGATCGACCAATGCGTATTGATAGATCCAGCCAACGCCGGTGGCATCCGGGCCCAGTACCGATCTGGCAGTTTCCGGTAACTGGCTCTGGACCTGGTTCAGATATTCCAGCACGCGGGATCGCGCCCAGTAAAGGTCGGTGCCATCTTCGAACAATACATACACAAATGAATCACCGAAGTAGGAATAACCGCGTACAGTTTTCGCACCAGGAACAGACATCATGGTGGTCGAAAGCGGATAGGTAACCTGGTTTTCAATGATCTGTGGTGCCTGTCCGGCCCAGGTGGTACGTATGATGACCTGCACGTCAGACAGGTCAGGTAATGCATCTATCGGTGTGGTTTTGACAGCCCATATCCCCCACGCTGTAACAATGACAGTGACAAGCAGAACAAGAAAACGGTTAGTGACTGACCAGCGGATTAACTGTGCAATCATTCCATGTCTCCTGGCATGTCCATTTTTTCAACCGGTCGTGGAAGTATTCCCCTGAGACTGGCTTCGGAATCAATCAGGAATTGACCGGAAGCAACAACCCGCTGGCCTTCTTCAAGCCCACTGATGATGACTGTCATATCATTGAACTCGGGCCCGGTTTCCACTTCCACCGGACGGTAACGGCCGTCGCCTTCAGCCAGCATCACTAATGCACGTCTACCAGTGCGGATTACTGCTTCACTGGCAACCATCAGGACAGGTTGTTGACCGGCTCCACGCAGTTTTACATCTGCATACATTCCAGGACGCAATAGTGCATCACTGTTTTCAAGTTCAATACGCACCACCAGAGTACGGCTGCCGGGGTCAACTTCCGGCAACAATGCGATCACTTCCCCTGTGAAGACTTCACCGGAGTAAGCAGGAAATTTTGCCTCAACCTGATCACCAATTTTCACACTGGCACTCTGAACAGTTGGTATTGCAACATCCAGCCACACGGGGTCCAGTCCATTGATGCGTGCAAGTGTCTGACCCATACTCACTGTCATACCGGTGCGTACATTCAGACTGCGTATGACGCCGTGAATGGGTGACGATATTGTGGTAATTGCCTGCACCTTGCCATTGTCTTCAACACGTTTGATCAATGAAGCAGACATACCGAGCAGTTTCATGCGTTCGCGTGCAGCATCAATAAGTGTGATCTCTCCGGTTTTAAGCAGTGTCAGGAATTCGATTTGTGCTGCCGCCCACTCAGGCACCAGTATATCGGCCAGTGGTGCTCCGGCTGTGACTACATCTTCCGGCGCACGAGAGTACACACGTTCCACGAAACCACTGGTGCGTGTCTGCACTTCTGCTACATTCCGTTCGTTATAATTCAGTATACCGGCAGCATGAATTTCGGCTGCGTACATGCCTCGCTTTACTGTTGTGTAACGTACAGCGATGTTCTGTGTTTGTTGCGGATCGATCTTTACGGAGGATGCATCATCATCTGCATCCGCATATTTCGGCACCAGTTGCATGTCCATAAACGGGGACTTGCCGGGTTGATCAAATTGTTGTTGCGGATGCATCGGGTCATACCAGTAAAGCACCCTGCGTTCTTCCTTTGCAGGTTTGGCAGGTGTGTCCACCAGTTGCATATCCGGCATCGAGTGGGGGTCAGAATAATATTTACTGGCAAAAACCCCGCCCACAGCGCCTATCAATACTGCAATAATTATAAAAGCACCCGATTTGAAGTTGTTTGTGTTCATGGCAGGTCATCTCCATATGTGTAATGCAGACGCGCAGCAACCTGTGATCGTTGCCCATCGAGTTCGATAATTCTTAGACGGGTTTCAATCGATTCACGGCGCACATTAATAACATTCATCAGATCTGTCTTGCCTGCCCGATAGGCCGACAACGCAAGATCAACTTTCTCCTGTGCAAGCGGAAGAAATGTTTCCTGCTGTCTTTTCATTGCACGGTCGAGTTGTTCATACTCCGCCAGATTGGACTCCAGCATTTCGTTATGCTCACGGAAAGTGGCTTCCCGTTCAGCATCAAGTTTGATCCGATCCGCACGTCGCGCAGCGATTTTTGGATCCTGACGCTGACCTGGAAACAATGGCAAATCAAAAGTGAATTGCAATGAAACCATATCGCCAAAATCATCATCCCGGTGCTGGTAGGCGAATTCCACCGCCCAGTCCGGTTTTTTCATTGCTTCTGCTTCCCTGACTTCTGCCTCTATCATTCGGCCCATTGGATCAAACACGGCAAGTTCAGGATGCTGATGCAGGCGGTGTTCGAGAACTTCACGGGATATCCGCCAACCGGGAGGATCACCTGTTAAATGGTCTTCTGCATGATTTCCTATCCAGCGTCGCAGTTTTGCAATCGCAGTTGATTGATCCCGCAGCAGTTCGTCGCGCCATTCCTCAAGCATGGCTGCTTCTTCTCGCGGCAACACCGGATCAGTTGCAGCGCCGGTCCCTGCCACCTGTTGTGTATTAACCGTTTCTGCGAGCAATGAGTTTTCATTTTCCAGTTCATCAAACAATGTGAGCTTGCGTTCCGTTGTGTAACGCGCAATCCAGGCCAGGGCTGTTTCACGTCTGACACGTAATAATTCAACAGACTGAAAAACACGGGCACGATCCACGGCTGCCTGTGCTGCACTTACACGCGCACGGCGTTTGTCACTGTTCGGGATTTCCTGCATGATTCCAATTTTCTGCATGGTCATAAAATCTTCTGTCAGGCTGCCACTGGCCGGCCCTGACACCGGAAAATTTTCAATACCGGCAAAAAGTTTTGGATCCGGTAACGCTCCGGCGGGAATGGCTGCATGACTTGCAGATTGAATTTCCGCTTCCTGCATGGATAGTGTGGGTGCATTCTGCTCAGCAAGCTCCAAAGCCTGATTGAAACTCAATGATTCGGCACTGGCATCCGAACTGGCCAAATACATGCTGAGTACCAGTAATGATTTCCACACCAGTATGTGTGAAAAACTGACACTTGAATAATATGTGTTCACGGCTGACTCCTGACAGATTAAAAATTAAAAACGTGACTGCTGTATGTCCGCATGAATGCGGAAAAGGCAGACGTTTAGATCCGCAGGCGCTGTGTGGAAAGGTAGGTTTGTGTGCCCGGCAGCGATGAATTGCGGTCCGGGATGTAGTGGAACCTGGTTATATAAGGAGGGGGAAAGATATCCTGTATATTGACAATGATAATTAACGGCTGAACATCAGGACTGAGTTTGCCCAACAGGTATTGATTAATCGCAGTTTCATGACCATCATGACAATGGCCGTTTTTCATAGAGGGGCCAGCAGAAAAATCACAGCAGGGAGGTGTTGATTTATCAACTGGCTTTTCACCTGCATCATGTTTATAACAATGCTCACTTGCAGGCATTGGAGTATCGATCATCACATCGCAGGCCAGTGTTTGCTGTATTTGTATCAGCAAGGCTATGACAACAGTGGCCATCAACCAGGACCGGCGGGCGATGAATTTTCTTAAAGTAAGCATTCGATTAAATATTAATCCTGAAACATCTTTATCTCCAGAAAAGTATAGACCATAACCTTACTACAGAGTAAAGGATAAAAAATCTGTTGATAAATAGCAGCTTAGGTAAATTGTTCTCGATAGAATTGACAATTTATGTTAAAAAACCACGTCATCATGCCACGTATATATATTAATGAATACACTAACTGAAACAGAAATCCTGGAATTACCGCCCCGCCCGGAAGAGCCCTTGCCGGGGGAATGCTGTGGCCGGGGTTGTGAGCGCTGTGTCTACGTTTATTACGAAGAAGCCCTGCAACGCTGGGAGGAGAAAGTTGCCCTGTTAAAGGCGCAACAAGGCGTGCGTGAATGAACGGATCACAGAATCCGGGCGGATGATGTATAATCGCTATTCCCGGTTTTAACCTGAATTAAAATAAACTTGATTGCGGCATATGACGGATACTATTTTCAGTAAAATTATCGCAAGACAAATCCCGGCGGATATTGTCTATGAGGATGACCTGTGCCTGGCCTTTCGTGACGTTAATCCGCAGGCACCGGTACATATACTTGTAGTCCCAAAGAATCCTATCCCGATGGTGGTCGATGCGACCGATTCCGACAAGGATCTTCTTGGACATTTATTAATTGTGGCCAGCAGGATTGCCAACGATGAAGGCTATGGCGATGCCTTCAGGCTGGTGATTAATAATGGAGAAAAAGCCGGACAGTCTGTTTTTCATCTGCATGTGCATATCCTGGCCGGCAGGAATTTCACCTGGCCTCCGGGTTAAATAATTTAAAAAACTTTTTATAAATTCTGAATACTACCTCGCATAACTATCATGCAATACCAGACCGACGACCTTAGAATTGAATCGATAAAAGCAGTGACTTCGCCTGCCGAAGTATGTGAAGAAATTCCAGTCACCAAAGCTGCTGCAAAAACGACTTATGAAACCCGTCAGGCCATACACAATATTCTGCATGGTGAAGATGATCGCCTGCTGGTAGTTGTCGGCCCTTGTTCCATTCATGATGTAAAAGCCGCCAAGGAATATGCTTCGCGGTTGAAACCACTGATTGATAAATACCATGATGACCTGGTAATCGTGATGCGGGTTTATTTTGAAAAACCACGTACTACGGTCGGCTGGAAAGGCCTGATCAACGATCCTGATCTGGATAACAGTTTCCAGATTAACAAGGGATTGCGCATGGCCCGTCACCTCCTGCTGGAACTGAACGAAATGGGTGTACCCGCTGGCACTGAATATCTTGATCTGATCACGCCGCAATACGTCACTGATCTGATCAGCTGGGGTGCCATTGGTGCACGCACTACTGAAAGCCAGGTACATCGGGAACTTGCATCAGGTTTATCCTCACCAGTTGGATTCAAGAATGGCACTGATGGCACTATCAGGATTGCAGTGGATGCTATTGGCGCAGCCATGCGTCCGCATCATTTTCTGTCTTTACGCAAGGAAGGTAACTCGGCAATTTTTTCAACCACAGGAAATCCGGACAGCCATATCATACTGCGTGGCGGTACCAAATCTCCCAATTATGATCCCGCCAGTATCGACCAGGCAGCCAAGGAACTTGAAGCAGCAAAACTTCCGGCACGTATCATGATTGATTTCAGTCATGCCAACAGCCGCAAGCAACATCAGATACAGATGGATGTCGGCAAGGATGTAGCGGCGCAAATCGCAGGCAATGACAAACGAATCTTCGGTGTGATGATCGAAAGCCATCTGGTGGCTGGACGCCAGGATATTGTTCCAGGTAAGTTGCCAGTGTATGGCCAGAGTATTACTGATGCCTGTCTGGGTTGGGAAGATACTACTCAACTCATAGCCACGCTTGCGGAAGCATCAGCCAAACGCCGCAAGCAAAAATAAATTCAGTTTTTTCTGAGTTTTCTTATCATTCCCTGCGTGATTATCGACATAATATAAAACACCCCTGCCAGAATAATAATCGTGGAACCGGAAGGCAGATCCGGTTCATAGGAAAGGGTCAGTCCTGTTGTAGTGATTACTGCACTGAACATGACTGATAACAACATCATACGTTTGATGGAACTGGCGAACTGCGCTGCACTTGCTGCCGGCAATATCAATAACGCCAGGACCAGGATCAAACCGACGACCTGTATCAGCAACACTACAGTCAATGCCACCATGCACAACAACAAAATGTAATAAAACTCTACGTTGATCCCGCGCAAACGCGAAAATTCTTCATCAAAAGCGGTGGCAAGAAACTGCCGGTAAAACAGCATCACCAGTATCACAATAAAAACATCCAGGATTAGCATCAGGTATAAATCGCGGGTGGTAATCAGCAGAATATTGCCGAACAGATAACTCAAAAGATCGATGTTATAACCTTCAGTTCTGGATATAAATATAACACCTATTGCCATGCCGACTGACCAGAACGCAGCTATCAATATGTCTTCATGCTGGCGCCAGTGCAGGTTGATCCAGCCGATAAGCACACCGGCAATCAATGCAGAAATCATTGCGCCCATCAGGGGTGACGCTCCCATAAAATAGGCTATACCCATTCCAGCAAGTACCGAATGCGCGATACCACCGGCCATGAAGCCGATTCTTTTTACCACAACATAAGTACCAATAATTCCGCAACCCACACTGGCCAGCAGACATCCCAACAAGGCATGTTGCATGAAACTGTAGCTGAATATTTCTCTTATAAACTCAAACATGGAAATTAGTGCTGATGTGAATGGTGTATCATTCTGACCGGTGCCCCATATAATTCTTCTATCGTCTTGCCGCTGATTTCATCTGTGGCATGACATACCAGTGTCTGGTTCAGGCAAGCCACACGGTCCACATAACCCGAGATGAAACCGATATCATGGGATACAACTATGATGGTCATGTGTTCGTTGTACTGCTTAAGCAATCCAAATATATCTTCTTCCACGCGCATATCGATATTGGCCGTGGGTTCATCCAGGATCAGAATTTCCGGTTTACATGCCAATGCCCGGGCAATCAACACGCGTTGCAGTTGTCCACCGGAAAGTGCGCCTATCAGTCTTTTCGCGATCTCCGCTATCTCTACTGCCTGCATGGCTTCATTTGCAATTTCCTTGTCAGCTTTTGAATAACTGCCGAGATGATTGGAAAACCCAAGCCTGCCCATCAATACAGTATCCATTACATTGATGGGGAAATCCCTTCTGGAAAATGTCGGATATTGCGGAACGTAGCCGATATGTGGCCGCGCCAGGACCGGACTTTTTTCCAGAACATGGATCGTTCCACTGTCAGGTTGCAACAGGCCAAGTATTAATTTGATCAAAGTGCTTTTACCGCCGGCATTCGGTCCAACGATCCCCAGGAACTCACCTGCCGGAACAATTAATGTCACATCACGCAACACTGTCGCCCGGGTATATGAAAAACTGACATTTTCGATTTCAATGATATTTTTCATTGAAGTTGCGCCCCGGTAACAATGGCCTGTGTAACCTCGCGCAGATTATCAATGTAATCTTCGGCCAGAGGATCAAGCTCAACTATCCGGCCATTGATTTCACGCGCGAGTATTCTTGCTGATGCAGCATTAAACTGTTTTTGTGTGTAAATCGTGTATATGTTTTCTTTCCGCGCAAAATCAACCAGTTTTGATAACTGCCTGGCCTTGATTTCCGATCCATGTTGTTCTATCGATATCTGTTGCAAACCATATTCCCCGGAAAAATGGCCCCAAGACGGATGTGCGACAATCAGATAACGATTCTTGATGTCTTTCAGTGCTGTTCTTATATAGTGATCCAGATCATTCAAATCTGACAGCAGCAATCTGTAATTATTTTCAAAATATTCTGTAGATTCCGGATTAAATTCAGACAAGGCAGATTTAATTATTTCCCCCAGAACAATCGCATTCTGCGGGTTGGTCCAGACATGTGCGTCATTGGTTAGACCTGTATGGAAATCATGATCATGTGTTACCGGATCGTCGATATTAATATCGCCGCAACACTCAATAATTTTGATGCCGGGATTATTGGAACTGATTTTGTTAATCCAGACCGATTCAAACGGCACTGCCATGCGAAAATAAATATCCGCATCACTCAAGCCCGCCATTTGTTTGGGCGTGGGTTCATAGGTTTCCGGATTCAAGCCAGGCCTGACCAACACATTAACTGTAACGCGCTCACCACCCACCCGTTCAACCAGATATTTTTGCGGCAGAATACTGACAAATACATTGACCGTATCCTGCGCATAAGCCTTCGTATTTACCGCAACATTCAGCAGGCAAAACAGGATTAAAAAAAACAACCGGTACATCCCTGTCTCCCTATTGATGGTCTGTTACACATGCTGCGCAGGTTCCCTTGATTTCGATCGTTTCATGATCGATGTGAAAACCCATTTGTTTTGCGTTTTCCGCAAGCAACTGTCTGACATTCACATTATCCAGTTCGGCAACAGATCCACAGTCATGGCAAATCAGGAATTGCGTCTGATAACTATGATCAGGTTCTGCACATCCCACATAGGCATTAAGTGATTCAATCTTGTGTACCAGTCCTTCTGCCTGCAGAAAATCCAGGGCACGGTAAACAGTTGGTGGGGCGGAACCGGCATGTTCATTACGCAATTGATCCAGGATGTCATAGGCCTTCACGGGTTCATGACTGCGCCAAACCAGTTCCAGCACCCGGCGTCGTATGCTGGTTAATCTCACGCCTCTTTCAAGGCAGGTCTTTTCGGCTGCAAGTAAAGCGGTTTCCAGACAATGCTGATGCTTGTGGCCATGTTCCTTGAATGGCATTAATACCCGGTTATCACTCATTTTTTCCTCACTAAACATGGATATATGAAAAGTAATGTTATAATATAACATTTAGTACGTTAAATAGACACGAAACATGCACCACTGGAACAGAAAATTTGCCTTTGCCCTGTCTCTACTGCTGATACTTTCACAGTGGCTGAGTCTGGCCCATGCCACCGAACATATGGTGGATAGCGGTGATGGCTATTGCCAGGTATGTACCCTGCAGCATCAGTTTCATTCCGCCACGGTAAATTCATTAACTTGCATCACGGCTGTTGCACAAAATTCTTACACTCACATATTTGATAAACATTTTATTACCACTGCTCCCGATTCCACCAGAACCATCCGCGCTCCACCGTTGTAATCCCCACATTCAGCAAAAAACTTTTTTAGTTATTACACGGGGTTTTTGTCCTGTGCGTTTTTCATGGGGATATCACAATGAAGAATCTGATCATCAGAACATTACTTTTATTAATGTTAAGCCCTGCCGTGCTGGCAGAGGAAGCAACTCACCTTGACACACTGACTGTGACTGCCAGACCACCGGGTATGGGTAACCTGGAACATATTGCCCAGCCGATTGAAGTTCTGAGCGGTGAAAAACTGGACAAGGTCAAGGCTGCGAGTATCGGTGAAACACTGGCCAATGAATTAGGCGTGACCGAAACCGCATTTGGTCCCTACGCCAGCCGCCCAATCATTCGTGGTCTTGGAGGGCCACGTGTACTCATGCTGCAAAATGGCATCAGTTCAATGGATGTTTCTACTATCAGTGTTGATCATCCCGTTACTATCGAACCCTTCCAGGCTGAACAGATTGAAATCTTCAGGGGCCCGGCCACATTGCTCTATGGCAGCGGCGCATCAGGTGGACTGGTCAACATCGTGACCGGCAGAATACCGGAATACATTCCGGAAAGTTTCAGTGCTTCTGCAGAAACCCGTATCAATTCAGTGAATCAGGAAAAACTGTTTGCCTTTCGTGCTGATGGCGGTGTGGATGATGTGCTGGCCCTGCATGTGGATGGAACCATCAGGGATGCCAACAACTATGAATCAGCGAATGGCAAGATACAGAACAGTGCTTATGATAATAATGATTTCAATCTGGGTGCTTCGTATTTCCTGGGCCGTGGATTTATGGGATTTTCTTTTGGCCGTTTCAATTCTACACATGGTATTCCGCTGGATCCCGATGATCCGGATGAATTGCCGTTCATCGAAACAACCCAGGACCGGGTAGAGTTTACCGGTGGTCTGGATGATCCGTTGCCGGGATTTTCCAGTTTGCGTCTGCGCGCTGCACACAATGATTATGAACATATTGAGTTTGAAGGACCGGAGGATCCGCCGGGTACTACATTTCTCAATGACGAATGGGAAGGCCGTCTGGAATTGCAACACAATCCCATTGGTAACTGGACCGGATCACTGGGGACCCAATTTAATCTGAGAAGCCTCTCTGCTGTTGGTGATGAAGCGTTTATTGTTCCGGTCAAGTCACATGGATATGCCCTCTTCCTGCTCGAGGAAACTGATGTCGGCGACTGGCATTTTGAACTGGGTGGGCGCTACGAACACAAAAAATACGAACCCACTACATCGTCAGGATTCACATCAGTTGAACATGATGTATACAGTGTGGCCGGTGGTGCCCACTGGCATTTTACCGATGTACATTCGCTGGGTTTGTTCGTCTCTCGTGGTCAACGCATTCCTTCCGAGGAAGAACTGTTTGCTGATGGCCCGCATCTGGCAACCGGAACATTCGAGATCGGCAACCCGAATCTCAACGAAGAAACCTCCAACAACATCGATCTCTCACTGAAAAAAGAAACAGGCAGGTTAACCTGGAGGGTGAATCTGTTCGTAAACTACATCAAAGATTTCATTTTCCTGAGCGCGGTTGATGACGGGTTTGGTGCGCTGGTTTTCGTCGATGATGACGGGAATGTTGGGGGAGATTTGTTATTAACGGAAATAGAGCAGGACAATGCGCTTTTTTATGGAATTGAAGCAGAAGTGATCTTCGGCTTGATACAAGACAATCGTGGCAATCTGGATTTGCGGGTGTTTGGTGATTATGTGCGTGGTAAGCGTGATGGAGGAGAAAATCTTCCGCGCATATCACCGCCCAGATTCGGTACTGGGCTCCTCTATAATAAAGCAGCCTGGACAGCAAACCTGGATGTAATCAATGTATTCAGGCAGGAAGACGCGGCCAGTCTGGAAACGAGTACCGGTGGACACGTACTGCTCAATGCCGGTCTTGGTTATGGATTCAGGACAGTAGCAGGCGCTGTGGATAGCAACGTGTTTCTGCGCGCCAATAACCTGCTGGATGAAGATGCCCGGAGACATACTTCCTTCCTCAAGGACCGCGCACCGTTACCGGGCCGATCTGTGATGTTGGGCGTCCAACTCAATTATTAATAATACGCATCAATAAACTGCCAATTGGCAGAGACCAGTTGGCAGTTCTCTGGCTACTGACTGTATAATGGACCGTACAGACCACGAGTCGGAGTGTTTCCTTGCCGCAAGTAGAATCAGAAACACGGATTAAGATAGACGAAACGCTGGATGCCAAAGGGCTCAATTGTCCACTGCCTATACTGAAAACCAAGGTTGTGTTAAACAAAATGCAGCCCGGGCAGGTATTGCATGTCGAAGCCACTGACCCACATTCGGTCATCGACTTTGAAGCATATTGTGCGAGGACAGCACATGAACTCATCAAGATTATTGAAACCAGAGATTTGTTTGAGTTTTACATCCGCCGGGCTGAAAATCCGAAAAAAATCTGACCAAAAACACCAACACATTTCCAGTTTTTTGAAACACTCTTGCATCTATTGCAGACCTGATGAATCGATTTAAATGGGGTATTTCTCTTGTACTCCTTTTGATGTATATCGTTCACTGTAATTATTATAGTAATATTGCTACCTTTAAATAATTCATATATTTGAGGGCTGTAGATGGAAAATATAAAAATCCTCATAGTCGATGATGACCAGACTACAGCATCGGTAATGCAGCTCTATGTATCCAATTTAGGGTATGAAGTTGTAGGCATAGCAGCTGATGGAAAAACTGCAGTTAATCTGTGCAGAGAGCTGCAACCTGATCTTCTGCTCATGGATATTTATCTGGGTAAGGGACTTGATGGCATAGATTCTGCGGAAATCATACACAAACATTTCGGCATTCCGATTGTGTTTGTCAGTGCTTATGCAGATGAAAATACATTAAAAAGAGCCAAAGCCGTAAATCCCATGGGTTATGTCAACAAACCCTTGCGAGAAACTGATCTCAAAACCAGCATTGAATTTGCTCTGTCAAAAGCAAAACCAGTCACCCATCACCAGTTTGAATCAGGCACATCAGTCGAAGGTGTCCTTACCAGCCTTTATTCACTGACCCCATCTGAAGCCAGGTTTGTGGCCAAACTTGTGGAATATCCGGAATTGAATGTTGTGGCCGCTGCCTTGAATATCAGTCTGTCCACTGCAAAGACACATCTAAAACGGATTTACCGCAAGACCGATACCAACCGGCAATCCGTACTGGTACACAAGATAGTCACAGGCCCGGCCGGGTTTCTCCTGCAGAGAAATAATGATCAGTCCGCCTGAAGAATTTCAAAATCATGGGTGATTTTGGCCATCGCTCCCAACATAATGGATGCTGAACAATACTTTTCTGCTGAGAGGTCAATGGCCCGTTTAACATTCTTTTCCTTGATGTCCTTACCGGTCACAATGAAGTGCAAATGTATATCAGTAAAAATTTTTGGATGGTCTTCAGCCCGGTTGGCCGTAATTTTCACATCGCAGTCTTTAATCTCTTCCCTGGATTTCTGCAGGATGGAAATCACATCATAGGTACTGCACGCCGCCATACTCAGCAAAAACATTTCCATCGGTCGCGGCCCCAGATTCCGGCCGCCACCTTCCGGCGGGCCATCCATCACAACAGTATGCCCGCCTGATGATAACCCTATAAATGCTGCACCACCCGCCCAGCGTAAACTTGTTTCCATTAAAATCTCCGGCTCTGGTTCAAAATAGGGAAAAAGAGTAACATAAGCGGCTAATTGCAGGAACAAGGCGCCAAGGTTCCCGTTCCGCGCAAACCTGGGGAGTAGCACTTATGTCTAATGTGTCACCTATAGATCAAAAAACGCTGATTTCACGCTTTCTGGAGCATTGCCATCAAAAGCAATATCCGGCAAAGAGCGTTATTATCAAAGAAGGTGACCCCAGTTATGAACTCTATTACATCATCAGCGGTTCAGTCACCGTTCAGGTTGAAGATCTCAAAGGCCGTGAAATCGTTCTGGCCTATCTCAATCCGGGTGATTTTTTCGGGGAAATAGGGCTGTTTGATGATGCCCACAAACGCACGGCCTATGTCCGCGCAAAAACCAAATGCGAAATTGCCAAGATTTCCTACGAACGGTTGAAATCACTGCAACCACTGTTTCCCGATTTACTCTTCTCCATTGCCTCACAACTTGCCATACGGCTACGCAAGACCAGCAGCAAAGTCCGTGATCTGGCATTCACCGATGTGCAGGGACGGGTAGCGCGAACATTACTCGATCTCTGCAAGGAACCGGATGCCATGACCCATCCGGATGGCATGCAAATCAAAATCACCCGCCAGGAACTGGGACGGATTGTGGGATGCTCCCGTGAAATGGTTGGACGCGTCCTGAAAAGCCTGGAAGAAGACCACCTGATATCCGTTGCAGGCAAGACTATCGTCGTATTCGGAACCCGCTAATTTCAGAGAATGTCATTTCGAAGAAGCGTAGCGACTGAGAAATCCTGCTTTTATACAAACCAGATCCCTCGCATACTCTCGGGATGACAGACAGAATCATTAATTGAACCTGAGAAACCTTGACAAACCACCGCCCAGTTTGGACAATCCCGCTTCTTTAAATTCAGAGCCCGGGCATTTTAGACAAGCACCGTCAGTGACTGTTATTTAAGTTAAACAAATATTGGCTATGTAGCTCAGCTGGTTAGAGCGCGGCACTCATAATGCTGAGGTCGGTGGTTCAAGTCCACCCATAGCCACCAATCCTTTTAATACATGATCAATCGACACTGACCCTGAGTGATCCCCACGAAACATCATGATTGCCCCTGCTGTTCATGCAACAAATCAATCAATTGCAACCAGGCCATATTCAAATCGTCATGAGTTAATTGTATTCGGGTGTCATGCATCATATGCAATCCAATAAACAGCAGAGATAACACGCGTTTGTGACGAACACTGTTGGCCTGAAATTGATAATGCTGGCCACGGTGAACCGTGGCTAATCCAATTAACCACAATACGATGCAGGCCAGATTCGCAATGAGCAATAACATCTGCAAGCGTACTGCAGACTGTGTGCGGTGATAGTTCAGACCGAGACCAAAACGATGGCTTTTGATGTCCCGGAAACCTTCCTCCACCTGCATGCGGCATTGATAGAGTTTGACGGCTTGTTTTGCCAGCGTGGAAGACGGTGGTAACGACGTGGCCAGTAACCATGGCTCACGCTGAGCGGTGGCTTTCTTCCGGCTGTAAGCATTGGATGCAATCTCACCCAGGTGGTTCTTGTGTTTGCGGCCTTGCAACCGGCCTTGATAAATCACCAACTGACACCGTATTTGATTGCGTACGGTTAATACCGCTGCACCCAGATGTTTCGGGTGGGATGTAGCCCATGCATAACAGCGCCTGGCATCGAACCAACGGCCACCACTCAGCCAACGGACATAATGCCGGTTTCGCACCCGCCCCACCCAGTCCCAACCCAACGCCTCCACGAGTTGAAACCACGTCGTTCTAAAACCCGCATCGGTAACCAGTATGGGACGGCAATGGTCAGGCAGGCAGTGTTTCAAGCGTGCGAGAAACTGCCGATGAGTCACGAGTTTCTCCTTCGTCTTGATCGTGTGCACTTCTTCATACAACGTCAGGGCCCGGCCTTTCGCCACGAGGGCGGCCCGTAGGACAAAATGTTGTTTGTATGCATCCATGTCCGACCAATCAATGACAATAACCGGGCGAGTTTGGCTGCCTACTAATAACCGGCACAGGGAACGATAGACCGCCATACTGTCCTGATGAAAATGCATATTGGACAGCAACCGGTCAGCACGTTTGATATTGTGTTTATGACTCGTGCTGCTTCGTATCGACCGGCCAATATCGGTCACCGTCAGCCGCCGTCCGGTGAGCGCACCTAATATATTCGCGGCCAGCGATTCACGCCGGGTTTTATGCATCATTGCACAGGTATTCATCAATAATTTATGTAACACTGTTTGTGCCTGCATGGTGTCAGTCTCCTGTTTGACCTGTTTCGCAACTCGATCAGATCGGAAAACACCATGCGGGTTCATCTGTTCATGCAATTATTTTTGATAAGCAATTGTTTTTGATCCACTATTTAACAAAATTCGTGGGGATAGGTCAGACACTGACCCTTTTGATTTTTATGTAACACTGTTTGTGCCTGCATGGTGGTGACCTCGTAATGAATGGTTTCGTCACCGGATCAGATCGAAAATCATCATGCAGGTTCATCTGTTCATAATAGAATCTTTATAACTGGTTGTTTTAGATCGACTTTTTATTTTTACTCGTGGGGATAGGTCAGACACTGACCCTTTTGATTCGACTAGTTATTATCACTCACTTTTTCCAGATACAAATCCTGATTTCGATCAGCAAAATGGATTTGCTTCCGGTTATCAGATAATTTGAAACGGTATCTGGGCGCACCCCTGACATTATTGAGGATATCCATGCTTATAAGCTTATTGACGGGATCACAATACCACTGGTTTTCATACGCAACTACCGTACTTTTGAATGATACTCTTCCATCCTCATAAAATATTACCGTATCCCCGCCCCACCCCGGCTGTTGCCAGGTCCCGATAAACGACAAGCAAAACTCATCCAGCAAAGCCTCCGCCTCTTTAAGAGCGGCAAGTGCTTCCCTGTCACCTGGATAAAGCACTAGTGCCTGTTGATAATAGGTAATCGCCGATTGCTTTTGTTTACCTTCCATGGCTGACATGCCTGACGTCATCAGTTCATTGTAATTTTTTCTCTTGTTTTCCTCGGACTTCAACCTTGCCACTTCTTCAGATTTTCTGGCAGCTTCAATTCTCTCTTTTTCCTCTTCCAGCTTACGCCTCTCCTCATCCAGCCTGGCCTGTTCCTGTTTCAATTTCTGTTCTTCTGTCTTGCGCCGGGCTTCCTCTACCGCCTGTTGTTCTACATTTTTCTGCTCCAATTCCTGCAGTTGTATCTGCCTCTCAAGCTCAAGCAGCTCAGCATCAGTTGGTGTCTCGGCGCCTGCTAGCTGAAGGGCACTGGCAAGAGACAATATTAATACCAAAGGAATCAAGGTCAAGTCTTGAATCTTGAATTTCATTTTACAAAGCAGTTATAAATCCACCCAAAAATCGCAACGCCGATCGCTGCATCCACGAATCCGTAGATTGTTCCAATTATGACGCTGGTGAATCCGGTGAAGGGTTGGTAGCCGGGGTAGATTGAGGCCATGACTTCGAGGAATTTGACTGCGTAGTCCGGGTACATCATGTTGGTGAGGCCAGTGAGAAACATGCCGGCGGCCCAGACAATGCCTACGGCGAGTGCCAGTGCTTTAATGTTGAGTTTCATATTGTTCCATTCCCCCATCTTCCATGTGTCCATTGATCCAGATGCTTTTTAACTATAGACCCTCATTGAGGACTTGCCAATTGAATAAGGGTTTCTGATTGTTCTATTGTTCATTTTTCCGGATGATTTTCCCATCAATCAACAGAGCCAGTGTGACGTGCATGGATGCTCTAATGCCGTAAGCGCATGGAGCGCAGGAACGGCCGATTGATTTTCGATTCAGGTTAAAAATCCCGGGCAGGCAGTTTCGGATCCAGTACCTTGCGCGCTCCTTCGGCACCAACCACGGGCAGGCCGGCGGGATTAAGCAGACACTGACCCTTTTGATTTTATCTATTGAGTATGAATCCAGGTTTCCCCATCCGGGCCAAAGGTTGCGCCCGGTGTGTGAATGTACGTTTCCCCATCCGGGCCAAAGGTTGCGCCCGGTGTGTGAATGTACGTTTCCCCATCCGGACCAAAGGTTGCGCCCGGTGTGTGAATGTACGTTTCCCCATCCGGACCAAAGGTTGCGCCCGGTGTGTGAATGTACGTTTCCCCATTTGGACCAAAGGTTGCGCCCGGTGTGTGAATGTACGTTTCCCCATTTGGACCGTAAGTTACTTCCGCCCAAGAAAAGTATGGCATTAAAATAGCAACGATGGATGCAACAAATATTATGCTTCTAATGTTCATGATGTATTCCCCATTCGCCTAACAATGATTTAAGCTACAAATTGTTATAAAAAATAGTATAGAAGATAATTATTGAATTTCTGCATTTGGCCGATAAAGGACATTCAAATTGTGCCAATTTGAAATACAATTGAAGCAGGGTGAAACACTATTGAAATAGGTTTTGGTTGGGCACAAGCACCGTAAGTGACTGTTTTTATTGTTTACAGTTACAGCTCATAATGCTGAGGTCGGTGGTTCAAGTCCACCCATAGCCACCAACATTTATAGCAATCAACTTTATCAGGTTAATAACTGATATCAAATGTCTCAACATTCCCCGTTCCAGCCAGGCTACTCTGCGGCTCACCAATAAAAGTACCCATGGCATAATCCATGCCCAGACCGATAGCATCAGTCAGCATGGTTGAATCTTCGATATCATCAAAAATGATATGTGTCCCCTGGCTTTTCAAAACAGATATAATACTTATGTCACCATTTTCATCAGTCTGCTTTCGCATCCCATCCACCAGACTCCATTTAACGGTCAACAGATCAAAATCCTTCAAACTGGACACGCTTTTCAGTTCATCTGCGGTATTTACTTCACCAATTGCAATTCCGAATCCATGCGATTGCTTTAATGCCTTGATTAAGGCTGGCGCCCTCTTTTTATGTGTGATGAGCATATTGACTGGTAATTCAAGCGCGATGGAATTTCCAAGTTTAATATTTTCAAAACCCGTCAAAAGTTTTTTCAACCAGGTAAACAGCGTGATATCTGCCAGCCAGGCATCACTGATGGTGATTAAATAAATTTTACCAATCCGGGATTCATCAGTACTGGCAATACGGCCAATTATTTCGCGCAGAATCCAGCGATCAGTAAACTGTTGCAAGGCCAGAGCTGCATGCTGTCTGTCAATATCAATAGAAGTCACTATATTGCCGTGTTCATCAACCATTTCGATATCCACTTTAAACATGGCTGGTGCATCACCTGTATCTGGCGTAAACATTGCAATTACGGGCTGAAAAGTTTGAACAACACGGTGTTCGTTAAAGGCCTTTTTCAGGGTCAATGAGTTTTCATCCAGTGTTGATTCATCAATAATGATGTCATCACTGGAAGCCTGCTCAGTTTTTTGTCTTGAAATTTCCTCTTCCTGCTGCTGCTTTTCCTTTTCGGCTGCTTCTTCCGCCTTTCGTTTTTCCTCTACCAGGCGTAACCGCTCCTGTTCGACAAGCCGTAGTTTTTCTTCTTCAACCTGTTGTCTGGCTTCTGCTTCCTTGCGCTGCTGTTCTTCTTTTTGTTTTTGCTCTTCTTCTGCTTTTTTTCTGCTGACTTCTTCCTGACGTAACTGTTCTTCTTCTTGCTTGCGTTGCAACTCTTCCTGTTGCCGTAGCTTTTCACGCTCTGCAGCCTCTTCGGTTTCACGCCTTTGTTCTTCTTCCTGCTGTTTTCTTTTCCGTTCAGCTTCTTCCAGAAGTTTATGTTTTTCAGCTTCCAGCCGTAATTGCTCTTCTGCTTCTTTACGGCGTTGTTCTTCAGCTTTGAGTTGTTTTTCCAGGGCAGCAAGACGCAGCTGTTCTTCTTCCACTGCTTTCAATCTTGCAGCTTCTGCCGCTTTATGTTTTTCTTCTTCCAAACATAAACGCTCACTTTCCCTGCGCTTTTCTTCTTCACGACACAAGCGTTCTTCTTCATCTTTACGCTGTTGTTCTTCCTCAGACTTGCGTTTTTGTTCTTCTTCCTCTCTGCACCTGTTTTCTGTTTCCAGTATTTCAGTTAATGAGGATATTTGGCAGGAATTGCCCGGTGTTTGCCTCGCGATATTGCGTATCTGGTTTGCCTGTTCAATCAGGGATGTGACTGTATTTTCTTCCCGGTCGATAATGACCGCACCAATACTGACGGTAAAAGGTACGGGTTTACCCAGGAACAAATAAGGATTTGCATCAAGGTGTGCACACAATTGCTGTATTTCATTTTCCAATAAATCTCTGGATCCGGGATAGTCAATAAGAACACCAGCAGACTCATCACCCAGCTGGGTAATATA
>Ga0214472_10002387_pt1 | contig 20320 bp, 15 predicted proteins | sample RVTome_6_FD_207662 | JGI IMG/M metagenome (GOLD analysis project Ga0214472, IMG submission 207662) | Soil microbial communities from uranium-contaminated site in the Upper Colorado River Basin, Wyoming, United States - RVT140D175 | ecosystem: Environmental > Terrestrial > Soil > Contaminated >...
CAAATGGATCAAGCAACACCTGCGTATCAAAGTCTTCTTCGGCACCTCCGAGAACGCGGTCAAGACTCAAATCTGGATTGCTGTCTCGGTTTACGTGCTCGTCGCCATCGTCAAAAAGCGGCTCAATCTCTCGGCCAGCTTGTATGAAATATTACAGATCTTGAGCCTCACTATATGTTCGAACGAATCCCATTAGATCAACTACTTAATCAAATCGTCACCGATGATATCCAGCGCCTTGCGCCTAATCAGCTGAATTTATTCGAATAACGTTGGGACACTAGTGATCCAGCGACTAACCACAACCCACGTTCGGCGCTGGCATCTACATCACAATAGCGTGGGCAGCGGCCATCTGTATCAGGGCACTTACAAATCCTTCCCCATACAAAACGATGAACATTTTCTGACGGTATGTCGGTACGTGGAGCAAAATCCCCTGCGGGCTGAATTGGTACGAAGGGCAGAGGAGTGGCGTTGGTCGAGCCTGTTTGGGAGCGTGACGGGAACCACGAAGCGACCAGACGTGGTGTTATCGGAATGGCCGGTTCCTAAGCCAACCGATTGGGTGTCATTCGTCAATGACGCGCTGACAATGACGGAGCTGGAGGAGTTGCGATTATCAGCGCAGCGGGGGCGTCCTTTTGGGAACGAAAGTTGGAAAACGAGTACCGCTACGCAATTGGGATTAAAGTCCACGCTGCGCGCACGTGGGCGACCACGCAAGGAGAATTAGAAAATTGGACTTATCCCCTTATTTCCGGCCGAACCAGCGGGCGCCTGACCCTTCACCCTTCACGTTCATTTGTAACAATTGCTTTCCTTGACGCGTAGCAACGACCTGGCGTACAAATCAGCTCAGCCGAAAAGAGGGATTTGGACATTGCACCGCGGAGGCACTGAGGGCGCGTCCTTCGACTAAGTCTCAGGATGCGCGGCTATAAAGAATTCCGCTCGTGGTGAGCCTGTCGAACCATGTGAATTCTACGTCTCTGTGGTCAAAAATTCTTTTAGGAGATCCCAGATGGCCCGAGTAGGGATTACAAAAAAGAAAAAGAGCCCGACGGCAGCTGAGCTTAACCGACTCAAGAAAGAGTTGAAGCGCGTCACTACGCAGCTTGAGTCCCGTGATCGGGAGCTTGCCGAGGCTAGAGAGCAGCAAACTGCGACGAGTGAAATCTTGGGCGTCATTGCCAGCTCGCCGACGGATATCCAGCCTGTGCTCAATGCGGTTGCGGCGAGCGCGGCGCAGCTCTGCGAGGCAACTGACGCACAGATCCGCCTCATTGAAGGCGACGGCCACCGATTGGTGGCATCGTTCGGAACTGCGCCCGCCCCGGAGTTTCAGCGCACGGGCGCGAGAACCCCTGCTAGCCGAGCGCTTCTTGACCGAAAGACCGTACATGTTCACGATCTCGCGGAAGCCGCGAAATCAGAATTTTCCGACAGCCCGGTGCAGAGAATGAACACGGGAACACGGACATTTCTTAGTACGCCGATGCTTCGAGAAGGAACGCCCATCGGTCTCATCAATATCCGGCGAACGGAGGTGCGTCCTTTCTCAGAAAGGCAGATCAAGCTGCTCGAAACCTTCGCCGATCAAGCCGTGATCGCGATTGAGAACGCGCGGCTCTTCAAGGAACTGCAGGAGCGCAACCGTGATCTCGCCGAAGCTCTGGAGCAGCAGACGGCGACGAGTGAAATCTTAGGCGTGATCGCCAGTTCGCCGACGAACATTCAGCCCGTGCTGGACGCGATTGCCCAGAGCGCGGCGCGTGTATGCGGGTCCGACGACGCGACGATTCGCCTGCTCGATGGGGATGAGCTGTTCCTGGCGGCGCACTTCGGATCGATACCTCCTCCCGGCGGACTCGGGCGGCGGAGCGTGCAATGGCGCTCGGTTGGCAATGAGGCTTTGCTGCAGCGCAGGACAATTCACATCCCAGACCTTCAGGCGGAAGCAGAGAGGTTTCCGGACAGCTCACATATGGGGCGCGGTATTCGAACTTTTCTCGTCACGCCCCTGCTGCGCGAGGGCACGGCTATCGGGCTGATCAGCATCCGTCGTACGGAATTGAAGCCGTTCACTGACAAGCAGGTAGCGTTGCTGGAGACCTTTGCCTCGCAGGCGGTGATCGCCATCGAGAACGTGCGCTTGTTCAAGGAACTCGGCGAGCGCAATTCGGAGTTGCGCGAAGCGCTGGAGCATCAGACGGCAACGGCCGAGGTGCTCGGCATCATCAGTCGCTCGCCGACCGACGTGCAACCGGTCCTCGACGCCATCGTCGAGAGCGCGGCGCGGGTTTGCGGGATCGATGATTTAGTGCTGCACATTCACGAGGATAACAGTCTGGTCTCGCGGGCTCATTTTGGTTCCATTCCCGTACCCATTGGCCGCGCCGAGATCAGCATGGATGATTTACAATTTCGCTGGATGCGCGAGCATGGCACGCTCCACATTCCCGACGTTAGAGAGTGGAACGATTTCCAAGTCATAAATATTAGCGGCTGGCGCAGCTTCTTGGCCGTTCCTCTACGTCAGCAAGGGGAACTCATTGGTGTAATGACCGCGCGTCGCACCGAAGTACGCCCCTTCACCCCTACACAGATCAAGCTTCTCGAAACTTTCGCCGACCAGGCGGTGATCGCCATCGAGAACGTGCGGCTGTTCCAAGAGCTCAAGGAATCACTGGAGCAGCAGACGGCGACGAGCGAAATCCTGGGCGTCATCGCCAGTTCGCCGACGAACATCCAGCCAGTGCTCGATACCGTCGCTAAAAATGCTGCCAGCCTATGCGAGGCAGCTGATGCACAGATTCGCCTCGTTGAGGGTGACGAAACGCGATTAGCGGCTTCTTTCGGAACTCTCCCAGCGCCTGAGTTCAGGCCCGTGAACCCACGAACTCCGTCTGGCCGAGCGATTCTTACGCGAGAGACCTTACATATTCATGATCTTCAGGAAGTTAAGAGCGAATTTCCTGAGAGCGAGGGCGTGCATCGGGGACTCCGGACATTTCTTAGCGAGCCGATGCTCAGGGAAGGGAACGCGATTGGCGTGATCAACATCAGGCGAATGGAGGTTCGTCCTTTCTCAGACAGACACATCAAATTGCTCAAAACCTTTGCCAGCCAAGCGGTCATCGCGATCGAGAACGTGCGGCTGTTCAAGGAGATCCAAGAGCGCAACGCAGAATTGCGCGAAGCCTTGGAGCATCAGACGGCAACGGCCGAGGTGCTCGGCATCATCAGCCGCTCGCCCACGGACGTGCAGCCGGTGCTTGACGCCATCGTGGAGAGTGCGGCGCGGGTTTGTGGAATAGATAACTTGGGGCTACGACTCCGCGAGGGAAACAAGCTGGTTTCGCGGGCTCAATTCGGTCCCGTTCCGCCCGGGCGCGTCGAAATGAGTGTTGATGAGCCAGCACCCCGCTGGGTACGAGAGCACGGGACGCTTCACATCCCCGACGTCAACAAACAGAACGGTGTTCAGATCGCAAATTCCAGCGGCTCGCGCAGTTATTTATTCGTTCCTCTTCGCCAGAAAGGCGAATTTATTGGAACACTAAGTGCACGTCGTATCGAAGTGCGTCCGTTCACCCCTGCGCAGATCAAGCTACTCGAAACCTTCGCCGACCAAGCCGTGATCGCCATCGAGAACGTGCGGCTGTTCCAAGAACTCACCGAGGCATTGGAGCAGCAAACTGCGACGAGTGAAATCCTGGGCGTGATCGCCAGCTCGCCGACGGATATCCAGCCGGTGTTGAACACCGTGGCGGCAAATGCCGCGAGGCTATGTGATGCAAGCGACGCGGTGGTCTTTCGTATTGATGGTGACGTTCTTCAGCCAGTGGCAATACACGGGCCGAACCCGGCAGTACCGAATCCTATCAGCCGCGGCTCTACAAGTGGCCGGGCCATAATCGACCGGCGGACGATACACATTCCTGATCTGACTGCCGAGTCAGAAGAGGAGTTTCCGGTTAGCAAAGCCTTTCACAGACAAATGGGCGATCGGACGACGCTTGCCACCCCATTGCTGCGCGAGGGTGTCCCGATCGGAGCCATCCTGATTCGCCGCAGCGAGGTCAGACCGTTTTCTGACAAACAGATCGCACTGCTGAAGACATTTGCCGACCAGGCGGTCATCGCCATCGAGAACGTGCGCCTGTTCAAGGAATTGCAGGAACGCAACCGCGACCTGATTGAAGCCTTGGACCAGCAGACCGCTACCGCTGAAGTGTTGAAGGTCATCAGCCGTTCGACGTTCGATCTGCAGCCTGTTCTCGACACGCTCATTGAGAACGCGACGAGGCTTTGCGAGGCCGAGCATGGATCCATCCACAGGGTAGACGGCGACATGTTGTCGCTCGGGGCTGCGTACGGTCATACCCCAGAGTTGTATGACTTCATCAAGCGAAATCCGCCGCGCGCAGGACGAGAGACGATCGCCGGCCGGGTTGTGCTGGAGCGCCGGGTAGTCCACGTACCGGACCTTAGAGCCGATCCCGAATATCATTATGCTGAGCAGCTAGAAAATTTTCGAGCGATCCTCGGTGTCCCTTTGCTCAGAGAAGGTGTGCCGATCGGCGTCATTATTATTTTCAGAACTGACGCCCGGCCTTTTACCGCGAGGCAGATCGATCTGGTCACCACTTTTGCCGATCAAGCGGTGATCGCGATCGAGAACGTGCGGTTGTTGCAGGAATTGCAGGAGCGCACCCGGGAGTTGGTCAGATCGGTGGGGGAACTGAAAGCTCTCGGCGAGGTCGGTCAGGCGGTGAGCTCGACTTTGGATTTAGAGACCGTACTCACCCGCATCGTTTCCCATGCGGTGCAGCTGAGCGGCACCGATGGCGGGGCGATTTACGAATACGACGAGCCGTCCGAAGAGTTCCTGCTGCGCGCCACCGATCATATGGAAGAGGAATTGATAACGGCGCTCCGGTCGAATCCTCCACGTCTGGGCGACGGGGTGGTGGGGCGCGCAGCGTTGAGCCGGGAGCCGATTGAAATACCCGATATTTCACTCGAACACGCTTACGCGCCGCGCATGCGTGAGATGCTGGCGCGCTATGGTTTTCGCGCCAGCTTGGCGGTGCCCCTGCTGCGCGAAGACCGCATCGTCGGCGGCTTGGTCGTGCGGCGCAAATCTACCGGAGAGTTTCGTCCTGAAGTCATCGAGCTGTTGAAAACATTCGCGACACAATCGGCCCTGGCGATCCACAACGCTCGACTGTTCCGCGAGATTGAAGACAAGGGCCGGCAGATTGAGGCGGCCAACCGGCACAAATCGGAGTTTCTCGCCAATATGTCCCACGAGCTGCGCACGCCGCTCAACGCGATCATCGGCTTTTCAGAAGTGTTGCTCGATCCCTCTCTCTCAGTTAGCGAGGATGAACGATCGCAGTTCCTGAGCGACGTCTTGGGCAGCGGCAAGCATCTGCTCAACCTGATCAATGAAGTCCTTGACCTCGCCAAGGTCGAATCCGGCACCATGGAGCTGCACGTCGAGCCGGCGCTGTTGCAGGACGTTTTTGAGTCGGTTCAACATACGATGCGGGCGCTGGCGACCAAGAAGTCAATAGACTTGCGCGTCGAGAACAACGAGAGCCTGGAGCAATTTTCCATGGACGGCGCGCGCATCAAGCAGGTTCTTTTGAATTTAGTCGGGAACGCCATCAAGTTCACGCCGCAGGCTGGACAGGTTTGGGTGCGCGCGGAGCGTGAGGACGGCATCGTGCGCGTCGAGGTGGGCGACACAGGGCCGGGCATAGCAGCCGAGGAACAAGAGCGCATCTTCCTTGAGTTCCAGCAGGTCGAATCGAGTGCCAAGGGCAAACCAGAGGGCACCGGCCTAGGTCTGGCACTGGCGAAAAAATTCGTCGAGATGCATGGCGGAAAGATTTGGCTGGAGAGCGAAGTGGGCCAAGGCAGCCGGTTTTTCTTCACGCTGCCGATGGGTTAAGAATTATCTCCCGCAAAGGCGCAAAGCCGCTAAGTTATGTCGGAGCACAAGATTCCTAAAAATGTTCCCAACACTTTGCGTCTTTGCGTCTTGGCGAGAAAAAATCCGGGCTAGAGAAGAGTTATTTCTCGCAAAGGCGCGAAGGCGCCAAGGTTCGGAGGAATCGTTATTGAATTTCGTCGTTAAGTCTTCTTAAACTTTGCGTCTTAGCGCCTTTGCGAGAAAAATTCTTATGCACGAAAAGAAAATTCTACTGGTTGAAGACAATCCGGTGAATCGGCGTCTGGCGGAGTTTCTGCTTCGTTCACAGGGTTATCAGGTGGGCGAGGCAACCAGTGCGCAGGGCGCGTTTGAGATTCTTAAGACTGAGCGATTTGATCTCATCGTGATGGATATCCAGCTGCCGGGAATGAATGGACTCGAGGCCACGACCAAGCTCAAGGCCGAACCCGCCACAGCGACTATTCCCGTGATCGCGGTGACATCCTATGCCATGGCGGGAGACCGCGATAAGGCCCTGGCCGCCGGTTGCAGTGGCTACGTTACCAAGCCCATCGACAAGACGATTTTTCTCGCCGAGATCAGCCGGCATTTAAAATGAGAATAAGATGCGGTCGGTTCTGGTACGGCGGTGTTTCAGCCGTTTGTGTCTGAGAATTCGGTAAAGATTGGCAGGACCTGCCTACTTGGTCAGCCAGCGGATTTTGATGAGGCGTTCGACCGATTTGAACTCAGAGTCGCCCGTTAACACAGTCGCGTCCACGCGCTGGGCGGTGGCAACACAGAAAGCATCGGCATACGAAAGCGCGTGCTCACTTTTGATTTCTGCTGCGGCTCTGACCAGAGCTTGGTCCACCGGGAAGAGCTCCACCGGCAGTTGCTCGAGGAGCCGCAGTGCCTCCATCGTTTTAGCAGGACCCACGCGCCGCCTGACAATGTAGCAAAACTCGCCCCAGTTGATCCAACTCAGAAGCGCGCGGGTCCGCGCCTTCTCTTGGTCGTAAAGAGCGCGCTGAACAACCTGCCAACCAGGTTCGCGATGATAGAGACTGACGAGAGCAAAACTATCGAGAACGAGTTTTTCGCTCACGGCGCGCCTCTTCGCGATGTTCTCGGCGGAGGTCTTGCGTTAAAGAAAACCGGCCCTTTAAAAACCCCGTGGCGGCCTCGATGGGATCAGGAGGAACCGGGGTGAGGACTAACCGTCCTTGTTCTTCGTCGAGATGTATCTTGCCGCCGGGTTTTAGCCCCAGTTTGCGGCGCAGGTGCTTGGGGACTAGAATCTGCCCCTTTTGGGTCATTTGGGTAACTGACATGGAAATTTCCTCTAAATTTACAAAAGTGTACCAAAGCCGATTGTTGTAGGCAACCTTGATGATTGCCGACATTCTCTCCACCACTTCAGCTTTCATCTTGAGGCCAAAGGCCCGATGCTAGTCCCTAACCGACCTTGCGAATAAGTCGGCGGGGGTTTTTCACCCAGCTCGCCAAGTTTTTATCTGCATTGGTCTTACGAAAATCATCGGTCGGTCATCAATCGCCATGCGCTGGTACTGCGGATATTTTCGTCGCAGTAATTTTACGGCCTGGCCCTGGCCGCCGATTGCAGCGGATACGTCACAAAACCCATCGACAAGACGATATTTCTCGCCGAGATCAGCCGGCATTTGAAATGAGAGCGTCTTCGGATAATCCTCCCGCAAAGGCGCAAAGGCGCTAAGGTTCGGAAGAGTTGTTAATGGATTTTTAGTTAAAGTTTCTTAAACTTTGCGTCTTTGCGAGAGATATTCCGAGGTCAGGTTGCGGCTCTGCGGCGTTGGGTCTCTGTGGTGAAATTTTCTTAGGACCGATCAGACATTTCCCCACGCGGTACTACGCTTGGGAGTGATGACGATCAGCGGCCGCCGGTCGATGGCCATACGGCGGTATTGGGGATATTTGCGGCGCAGGCGGCGAACGGCGTGGCGATGGGCGATGCCGCGATTGATGACTCGGGCGCGACCGAATACCAGAACGTAAGCGAGCTTACGCCAGTCTTCATCGTAGCGGTCGATGACCAGTGCGACGTTGGGATTCTCGGCGATGTTTTTGAGCCGCTTGAGTTGAGTCGGCGCGGCGCGCTTCGGTTTCTCGTCGATCGGCGAATAGAACTGCTTGCCGTCAAAGACGAAGCATATCGGGATGACGTGCGGCTGGCCGGATTTGTCTGCGGTGGCGAGATGGGCGACGCGGGCGGAACGGATCAGGCGTAAGGCGCTTGCGGACAGTTCAAACCGTTCCAATCGTTCAAGTAGTTCCAGTCGTTTCAAACGCCTACTCGCTCGCTTTGCCAAGTGCCTCTTGCCTGATCCTATCTACAGTTTGAACTCTCCCAAAACGCTCGGGGCAAAGATTTCTTCCACTTTCAGTGCCCGTTTCAAAAGTCCTTGCTCTTCCATGTAGCGGATTAAAGATTCGAGCACATGGCGGTTGGGCTCGATACCATAGGGCCACCAATCAGGGCCGAAAATGTCTCTGAGCTGCTCTCGTTCCCACGAGAGCCACGGCAGCGCGTAGGCGTGAGCGTTGGAAATATGCATGTTCTGAAATGCGCGGTTCTTGGCGTCGCAAAAGGCCTTGTAGAGACTTCGAGCGACCCACGGGTGGCGTTCATACACGTCCTTGCGAATTACCAGGATGTGCATGATGGGAAAGATTTTCGAGCGCTTGTAATACTCGATTTCCACTTCCTTATAATTGGGAAACAAGCGTCGAACTTTTTCCGAGCCGTTAGCGAGGCAAGAGGGGCTGCGGGCCGAAATCAGAGCGTCGATTTCGCCGCTCTCCAGCATCGCATTCAGAGTCTTATGGTCGGGAATCGACTGGACACTGATTTCCGCTGGAAGCTCTAGCTTTACCCGTTCCTTCCTACCCGGCTCTTCCTGTCCGCCAAGGAACCACTTCATGTCCTGGGCTCTCACGCCGTAATCGTCGTTAAAGAAACCGCGAATCCACACCGCCGCTGTCATCGCGTACTCAGGAGTGCCGACTTTTTTGCCCTTGAAATCCTCGGGCTTCTTTATTCCTGATTCGACGTTGTAATAGACCGACGAATGCCTGAAGAAACGAGAGGGGAATATGGGAATGCCGACAAACGGGGAGTCGCCTCGACCGAGCATGGTGATATGGTTCGACAAGGACATTTCCGAGACATCGAATTCCCGGTAGTGACCCATGCGCCAAAAAATTTCTTCCGACTGCATGGCGACGTAATTGAGTTTGATGCCTTCCGGCTCGACCGAGCCGTCCTGCAGCGGCTTGGTTCGGTCGTAGTCGCCGCAGGCGACGGTTAAGAAAAGTTTTTCCACTGCAGAACCTCCACGAAGTAAAAGGGTTTATTACTCGCGCCAAGACGCCAAGGCCGCAAAGAAAAGAACTTCACTTAGCGATCTTTGCGCCTTTGCGCGATCTATCTCTTTCTTAGCTTACTTGGCGTCCCAGCGCGAGTAGCGTTGGGCGATCGCGATCAGAACTACCGAAATAACTGAGATCACCAAGCCGATGGCGGCGACCCGCCCGCGCATGCCGTCGAGGTAGAGAAAGTAAAGCAGCGGACCGAGGGGCTCGGCGCCGGGGCTGTAGAGAAACAAGGTAGCGCTGAACTCGCGCATGAAGATTGTCACCAGGATAATCCAGCCGGCAATGACGCCGGGGCGCATCATCGGGATCATCACGCGGCGAAACGTCGCCGTGAAACCGGCGCCGCATACCACTGACGCTTCCTCAAGTTCCTTGTGCACCTGGATGATCGTACTGGTGACGGCCCGCAATCCATAGGGTAGAAAACGGGTGACGTAAGCGATCAGGATGATCCAAATCGTGGCATAAACCGGAATCGGAAAGTCGACATAGGCCCACAGAAGCCCTAACGCCATCGCCGTGCCGGGAAAAGCCCAAGGAATAAAAACCAATCCCTCGATGATGCCGCGCCCGGCAATTTTGGTGCGCACGGTGATATAGGACGCCAGGGACGCGAGCACCATGCATGCGGTGGCGCCGACCAACGCGAGAAATAGGCTATTGGCGAAGGCCCGGTGGACCCGCGGTGTCGCCCAGACATAGCGAAAATTTTCGAGAGTTAAATTCTGCCAGGTCTGCCAAGTAGGCACGTGATAATATGGCAGCAGCGCGACCAGCAACAAAACCAGTATCGGTAGCAGCACCAGAAGGATCAAAAGCAGCAACGCCACTCCGGAGGCGGCGAAGCGCCACTGTCCGAGGTCGATCTGATGGGGGCGAAAACCCTTGCCGGTGACGGTGGAGAACGACTCCACTTGGGAAGTGAAGCGGCGGTAGAGGTAGACAAAAACCAAAGCGATGCCGAGGATGCCGACGCCATAAGCGGCAGCTAAATTATGATTGGTCGGAAACGATCCCAACGCTTCGCGCCAGATCTTGGTCGTGAATACTTCGATGCGCGCCGGCAAAGCGATGATGGCGGGCGTGTCGAAGCTTTCCACGGCGCGGACAAAATTCAAAGTCGCCGCGGCAAGGATCGCCGGGCGGAGCAATGGAAACGTGATCCGACGCATGACGCCAAATTCATTGGACCCGAGTGTCTTTGCTGACTCTTCGAGAGAAGGATCCATGCTCTTCATGGCGGCCGCGATGATCAAAAATGCCAGAGGCGTCAAGATCAGCCCCTCGACGAAAATCAATCCGGCCATAGAATAGATATTGAATGGGCCCTTTTCGACGCCGAGCAGCTTGACGATGGAAGCGTTGATCAGGCCGTTACTGGGATTGAGCAACATGACCCAAGAGATCGAAACCAAAATTGGCGGCAAGATATTGGGAACGATTGCGGTCAATTCAAATAGCCGGCGAAACGGCGCATTGGTGCGGATGGTAATCCAGGCGAGGGTGAGCGAAAAAACCAGCGATAACCCCGATGCGCCGACTCCGAAGACGAAAGAATTCAACAGCAACGGGTAGGCTTCCGGGTCGCTGTAGGCCCGCACGTAATTATTGAAGGTGAAATTGCCTGGCAAGCCTAATGGCGCATCGGTGAGGCTGCCGTAAAAAAGGAAAAACGTCGGATAGAGACTTAAAAAGGCGATAATACTGCCGACGACGAGGAACACCCAGTTGACCGGCTGGCTCAAAAACACGCCGATTCTACTTAGCGTCCTCGTCGTCGGGATGGGTTGCCCGACCCCAATAGCTTTCTCAGGCAGGGACATCAGGCCGAATTTCTATTTAAGAAAAATCTGCTGGTACTCTTTCTTCTTCTCGGCGAAACCCTTGGTGTCAAGATCTACCATTTCAACGAATTGAATCTTGTCCGCATCTGGCAAAGGCGGGTAGACACCCTTGCGATTCACAAATTCACCCAGCTCAGCCATCATTTTCATGCTTTCATTGTCGAGAAAAAAGTCGATAAACGCTTTGCCCGCGTTGACGTGCGGAGCCTTGCTGTTGAGCCCCATATAATGGCCGTCGCCCATAAACTTGCCGAGCCGAGAATAATCGAGCGGCGCGCCCTTCTTCCCGTAGATATAAACATATTTTACATAAGTGATGGCGATCGGAGTTTCGCCGCTGGCCACTCTCTCTGCGGCGGGGAGCAGCGATTCGACAAAGATCGGTTTCATCGCCGCCAAGTCGCGAATAAATTTGTCGGCCTTTTCTTTGCCCATGAGCTTCCACAAGCTCGCCACCCACTGGGTGGTCGTCGTGTGTTGGGTCGGGTCCGGCATGACGAGTTTGCCGCGGTATTTCGGATTGACCAAGTCCTCGAGTGATTTTGGCGCGTCGGCGGGGCTAATGATGCTTTTGTTGTAAACTACGCCGATGACCACGTTGCGATAACGCGGGCCGAGGTTGGGGTCGATGGCATCCTTAGGAAAGTCGCTGGCAGTCGGCGAATTATACTTCGCAAACAGTCCCTCCTTGAACATGATCTGCATGGGATTGTCGTTGGTGAGAATGACATCGAACAGCGGTTTGCCGGCGCGCTGTTCACTCAAAGCGCGATCCATCACTTTGGTCGCTGAGGCGCGCCAGTATTCCGCCTCGATGCCGGTTTTTTTGCTGAACGCGGTTTTGATCTTATCGGTCGTGTCGGATTCCAGCGATCCATAAACGACGACCTTGCCTTCCTTTTTTCCGGCCTCGATAGTGGCGGCACTCTGTCCCCACACCGGGACCGCCACGAGTAAAGCCAAAATCGCCAACGACGCGTACGTCCTTGTTTTGCTCTGCATGCTTTAAATCCTCCTCAGGTTTATGGCCAATGGGGAAACTCATTGGCGCAGGGGATACTTTCAGATTTGCCCGACGCAGTCAAGTTAGCTTTGCGTTTGCGAAGCATCACCCGATTATCCTGGTTGACAGTGGTCAGCGCCGATCATATAAAAACTTCTCGAATCAGGGTAAAGGGAGATGCTATTTTCATGGATAAAATCGATCTGTTAGTTCAAAACGGCGAGGTCTGGACGCCGGGTGGTTTCATCAGCGTGGATGTCGCGGTGAACGGCGGCCAGGTTGTTGCCCTTGGCCAGCCGGCGATCTTGCCGCAAAGCGCAGATTCCGTGATCGACGCCAAGGGCATGAAAATCATTCCCGGTTTGATCGACACTCATACGCACCATCGCGATCCTGGATTTACCCATAAAGAGGACATCACCACGGCGACCATGGCCGCGGCCGCCGGCGGCGTGACCACGTCGATCGGCATGCCCAACGTCAACCCGCCGACGACCACCGTCGAACGCTATCGCGCGCTCATCGAACACCACGGCAAACACGCCATCGTCGATTTCAACCACAATCCCTCGGGTACCGTGCCCGAGGAAATTCCCGGACTCGCTAAAGAAGGTCCGCTGGCTTTCAAAATCTTCATGGTCAAAGACACCGGGCGCGACTATCCGCATATGCCCGGCATCGGCATCAACAACAACGGCGAGCTGTTCAAGTGCTTCGAGACCGTCGGACAGACCGGCTTGCCGTTGATGGTGCATCCCCATGATCAAGATTTAATGGACGAGATCGAAGGGCGCTACTGGAAACGCGAGGATCGCAGTCCGCAAGCCTATGCCAAAGCATACCGCGATTACGACGGAATCATCTGGGACACCGCGATGGCGACCTTGTTCCGTATGCAGAAGGCGCTCGGCGCGCGGCTGCATATCCTGCACATGACCACGCCGGAAGGATTAGCGATGCTGCGCCGAGCCAAGGATGAAGGGCGCCCGTGCAGCTGCGAGGTGAATCCTTGGGCGATGTTCTTGGGTACCTGGGAAAACGTCGAGAAGCTGGGGCCGTACTGTTTAGGCTTCTGGGTGCCGCCCGCTCATGTCAACGGACTCTGGGAAGCGATTAACGACGGCACCGTCGACATGATCGGCACCGACCATGCGCCGCATACCAAAGAAGAAAAAGAGCGCGGCTGGACCGACATGTGGAGTTGTCCGGGGGGCGAGCCGCAGATCCAGGATTACTTGAGTCTGTTTCTCGACGCAGTGAACCAAGGCAAGTTGTCGCTCGACCGATTGGTCCGAATATCTTCTTACAACCCGGCCAAGGTATTCAATCTCTATCCGAAAAAGGGCGTCCTCCTGCCGGGCTCGGATGCCGACATGGTGATCGTCGACATGAACAAGGAAAACCTGATCTCCAATGAGACGACCTACACGAAAGTCGGCTGGACGCCTTACCACGGCCGCAAGGTCAAAGGCTTGCCGATCCGCACGATTCTCCGCGGCAAGACGGTCATGCAAGACGGCAAGATCGTCGGCAAGCCGGGGGATGGACAGTTGGTCAAGCCGGTGGCCTAAATTCGCTCGGCCTCTTGCGGAAACGTGGGGAACTGGGCACTCGTTGCGATCAGTTAGATTCTATCTTTTCCCCCGGATCGATTTTGTTGATAATCAGCCCTGAGCTTAGCTTGGGATAAAAGTAAGTGGACTTCTGCGGCATCTTCTCGCCGCTCGCAACGATGGCCTGGATGACTTCCTTCTTGGTCGCGGTCAAAATGAAGGCGACTTGATAATCTTCCTTTTCGAGGGATTGCAGCGCGGTTTCTTCGTCTTGAGTGTAGCGAATGTTGCCGCCCTTGACTTGCTGCTCGGGCGGCATGCCGAGTATATGTTCAAGAATCAGCAAGTGCAGCGTGGTCACGTCGAGTTCTCTGAGCGGTGCGCTCAAGTCTTTGGCCAAGCGCTGCATGATGCGCTTGTTCTTTAACCTTAGAATGAGATAGCGCGGATCGCGCTTGAAGCTGGCGCCCATGACGCGGTGTTTTTTGGCGGCGGTCTTGAGCGCTTTGAGAAAGGAGCTCTTGCCTTCCGGTGTCTTGGGATGTTGTTCGACGTAAAAGTAAGTTTGCAGCGCTTCCTCCAGCACCAAAAAAGGCTTGTGGGCAAATCCCCGCACCAAGCGGTGCGTCGGCAAGATGACGACGCTGTCGTCATTCATGTTGGCGAAATAAGCGAGGATGTAGTTGAAGGCTTCGCTGCCGGTCCCCTGGCCGCCCTGGTTGCGGACCTGGTCGCGGTATCTCAGCGTCGCTTCGTAACGATGGTGGCCGTCGGCGATGAGCAGGGTTTGCTGCATCATTTCGCGCTGCACCTTTTCGATGATGACCGGGTCGGAGATGCGCCAGAGTTTGCATGCGTCGCCGTTATCCAGCTCGAACTCCACAAGCGGCGCCGCCCCTTCGATGGCGACCGTGAGCATGCGATCAATGCTCTGCTTGGGGTCGGCGTAGAGCGTGAAGATCGGGCTCAGTTGGGCGTGGCAAGCGAGCATCAGTTTTAGCCGGTCTTCTTTCGGCGCATCGAGAGTGTTCTCGTGGGGGCGGATGTCACCGGTGGCTGGATCTTGCAGTTCGGTGAGGGCGAAGAAGCCTTTGCGGAGTTTCTGTTCACCGGTTTTTAGTTTAAAGCGATGCGACAGAAAGTAGATCGCCGCTGTCTCGTCACGCTCGAGGATCCCCTGGCCCTGCCATTCACTTAGCAGCTGGGCGACCGCGGCGTAGGAATCCGGCTCCTGGCTTAAATCGAGGCGGACGAAATTGTGGGGCGACTTCTTGTAGAGCGTTTCTTGCTCTTCTTGGGAAATCACGTCGTATGGCGGCGCGATCACCTTGCTGAGATCTTTAATTTTTTTCTGGCTGTAACGGAGTGCTCGAAAAGGCGCGATACGTATCATTACTTTTCAACCTGAAATAAAGTTAACTTTCCTTGGCCACCCCTTGAGTCATGGCGCCGATGCCTTCGATCTCGGACTTCAAAATGTCCCCTGGCTTCAATTTTTCTTGGAACTCCGGTGAATCGGGGTTGCCGGTGGTGATCAAATCGCCGGGATACAAGGTCGTCACTGTCGAGAGGAAGCTGATCAACGTCGGGATGTCATTGATCATGGCGTCGGTTTTGGCGGATTGTTTCAACTCGCCGTTGATCCAAAGCTTCATCCAGAGGTTATGCGGATCGGCGATCTCGTCCTTGGTCGTGATCCAAGGCCCGATCGGGGCGAAGGTTTCAAAACCTTTGCGCACGTTGCGCGTGCCGGAAAGATTTTTGCTCAAGCCGTAACCGCGCGCGGTGACGTCGAGCATGATGATGTAGCCGAAAACCGCGTCGAAGGCCTGCGCTTTGCTGAGGTTGCGCGCTTTCTTGCCGATGACGACGCAAAGCTCGAGCTCGGGAAAAATCGAGTCGGCGTTTTTCGGGATGATAATGTTATCTTGCGGGCCGGCGATCGATGACGGCGGCTTGAGAAAGATATTTTCCAGCAATTCTTCCGGCGAAGTCTTTGACGCGTGGCCGCGGCCGCGGGCATCGCCCAGCCCCGCCGTGCCGCGCTGGTAGTTGCGGGCGGCGGCCCAAATTTTCGAGGGATTTTGCATCGGCGCCTTGAGCGACTTGGCATCGAAGTTGGCGCCCGCGCCATTGGCGGCGAGATCATCCAGCTTGTCTTTGATGGCGTCGTACTGGGCGATCACATCGAGCATCGTCGAACCTTTGCCCACCACATCGCCCAAGGCAATCATGGTGTCATGGCTCAGGATCGCGACGTCGTTCGATCTCAGCGTGGCAAGTTTCATCGGTCATGATCCTCCTGTCCGTTTATTTTCAATATCTGGAAGCCGCGCCTTTCACAAGATGGCTGGGGCAAAATCACCTGCGGCATGGATCAAAACAATTGATCGGTTGATGGTGCTGTGCCATAAGATCTTGTGCAAGCATCTTGGCTTCATCTCTCGCTCGAAATCGGCGCGGGGCAAATCGACGCGGTGGCGAACTTTCTCGTCGAACAAGGCGCGCCGGGCGTGGTCCTGAAACGGCGCGGATTGGAAGCGTACTTTCGCCGTTCGCGAAACGATGCCACGCTTAAGCGGAGAGTCTGCCGATTCCTGAGCGACGTCGCGACTCTCAATCGCCAGGGCGCCCAAACGCGGGTCAAGTGGCGCGTCGTCGTGAGTGAGAACTGGCATGACTCGTGGCGCCGCTTTATCCGGCCGCGCCGGGTCGGCAAATTGTTTTGGGTGACTCCGCCCTGGCTGACCCCGCCAAAATTTCGCTCGCGCCACGTCATCACCATCGAACCCGGCTTGGCCTTCGGCACCGGCACTCACGCCACTACGCGCGGCTGCATGGAATTTCTCGAGCAGGTCGCCGATGCGCTCGGCGGCCGTGAATTCACCGCCCTCGACGTCGGCACGGGTGCCGGGATTCTCGCCATCGCCATGGTCAAGTTGGGCGCTAAGCAAGTGTGGGCGGTCGATAACGATACCGTGGCGCTGGCAGTGGCCAGGGACAACTTGCGCGCCAACGGCGCGTTGCAGCGAGTCCGACTCTCGGGCGTCAATCTCGGCGCTATTCGGCGACGCTTTCCCGTGGTGGTTGCCAATCTGACCGCGGAGACGATTGTCGAACTTGGCGCGGCGTTGGAGAAAAAGGTGGCGGCCAAAGGGTTTCTCATCCTGTCGGGAATTTTACCGCAGAAAGCCGATGAAATCATTCGTCGCTTTCACCAACTGTTTCGAGTGGTGCGGCAAAAACCTGGCCGCGAGTGGGCGACTCTACTGCTCCAGAGAAAGTAATATCCATGGCGCGCTTTTTTCTGCCGCGAAAACAAATAGTCGGAGCATTGGGCAAAATCGACGGCCCGGAGTTGGATCATTTGCGCAAAGTTTTGCGTCTCAAACCCGGCGACCGCATCACGGTTTTCGACGGCACTGGCTGGGAACATGAAGCGGTGATTCTTTCGGTGGCCGGCGCGCAGGGAGAAATCGAAATCCTCCGATCCTACCAAGCGCAGCGGGAGTCGCCGCTGCATTTGACCTTGGCGGTGGGATTAACTAAGGGGGAAAAGATCGACTTCGTGGTGGAAAAGGCCACCGAGCTCGGTGTCCAGACGATTATTCCATTCGCGTCCAGCTATGCGGTACCCAAGCTCGATGAGCGAAAAATCGCCGCGCGCTGCGAGCGCTGGCGGAAGATCGCGCTCAGCGCCACCAAGCAATGCGGACGGATGGCCGTTCCGGACATTGTTCCGCTGATGACGTTTGCAGATTTGCTGGCCCGCGCCCAGCCGGAAGCCGCCAAATTGCTCTGTTGGGAAAAAGCGACCGAACAATCTTTACGCCAAGCACACGAGAAACTGCGTGACGCCAAAGCACTGCTGATTGCGGTTGGACCAGAAGGAGGCTTTAGCCCAATGGAGGCTGAGATGGCGCGACAACATGGATTCGAACGGGTTCATTTGGGCCGGCGGATTTTGCGCGCTGAGACTGCGGCGATCACAGCGCTTTCACTAGCACAGTTTCTGTGGGGCGATTTGGCTTAGCTGCTTGCGTCGACGGCGGGCTTTCTCTAGCATGCATTCACCTTTGAGTTGAACCGATGAAATGTCAAAATTGCGAAGCGGAAGTGCCGGCCGGGGCCGAGCGCTGTGAAAATTGCGGCGCCAAGCTACTCATCCGTCGAGTCGTCTTCGGTGCACCCGGGAACCAAGAGTTTACCTTGACTGCCGAAGCGGAGGCCGACGAGTTTGACCAACCTGTTACCAGTGACGATTGGCAGTTTCCCGCGCGCAGTGAGACGTTGGCACCGGCGGCGAATCCGAGCGCGATCTTAGCGGAAATCCGTTACGGCGGTTTCTTGCGCCGCCTGGTTGCGTTTATTATCGATTCCCTGGCGATTCTTTTGCTTTCCGCGCTGATGGGCGTTATGGCCTATATCGGCTACAAAGTAGGGCTCGCCGCCCATGGACGATTCGTTTCCTGGGATACCGCGCCGCCGCTGATGGTTTTTCTGACCTTTGGATGGATGTTGTTGGGGACGACCTACTTTGCCGTGTTCCACGGCATGGAAGGCAAAACCGTCGGCAAATGGCTGCTCGGTTTGCGCGTGGTCGGTGCGGCACAGCAACCGATCTCATACCGGCGCGCGTTGCTGCGCTGGCTCGCCACGCTTGGGCTCGGCTGCGCGTCCATCGGCTTGAGTTTCTTGTGGATCCTTTGGAGCGGCGAGAAGCGCGCTTGGCATGATTTCCTGGCCCGCACCTGGGTGATAAGAGAGTGAGAAGTGAGCAGTGAGGAGTAAACCGTGGAGCTAGAAGGGAAGCCACATCGAAAGCTCAAAGTCTGGCAAGCCAACATGGATTTCGTCACGGATTGGTACCGCGAACTTGAGAAATTTCCTGCGCAAGAAGGCTTAACACTGCTCACTGCTCAGGTCTCACTATTCTGGGGGTAGGTGGTTATGGGGATTCTCAAGATTGCGGTGGTTATGGATTCTGTCGACAAGATCGACATCGACAAGGACACGACGTTTGTCTTGATGTTGGAGGCGCAGCGGCGCGGCCACCAAATTTATATCCTGGAACTGGACGACCTATTCATCCGCGGCGGCATGGCCCATGGCCGTTATCGCCGGCTCCAACTATCGCGCGCCACCCCGCACTATCAATTAGGCGACTTCGCTGTCGGTGCCTTGGCGGATTTCGATAGCGTCTGGATGCGCAAAGATCCGCCCTTCGACATGAAGTTTTTCTTCGCTACCCATTTGCTCAGCCTGATCGATCAGCGCAAATGCTTCGTCATGAACGATCCCAAAGGGCTGCGCGAGGCCAATGAAAAGCTTTATGCCTTGCGCTTCCCGGAGCAGATTCCGCAAACCCTGGTGAGCAGCAACATGGCGCAGCTCAAAGCCTTCATGTCCGAGTTAGGCGGCGAGATGATCGTCAAACCGCTCGATGGTTGCGGCGGCAGCGGGGTCTTTTACTTGAACGGGCAAGACCGCAACACCAATGCCATCCTGGAAGCGGCCACCGACAACGGCCGGCGGCTGGTCATGGGACAGCGCTACCTGCCCGAAATACGCCAGGGTGATAAGCGGATCATCGTTTTGAATGGCGAGCCGCTCGGGGCGGTCCTGCGTGTGCCGATGGAGTCCGAAACCCGCGGCAATATTCACGTCGGCGGCACCTGCGTGAAAACCGAAGTGAGCGCCCGTGATCAAGAGATCTGCGCTGCCTTGGCGCCGCTATTGCGCGGCGATGGTTTATACTTCGTCGGCTTAGACGTGATCGGTAATTTTCTCACCGAAGTAAACGTCACCAGTCCCACCGGCATTCAAGAAGTCAATACACTTAATGGGGTTTGCCTCGAGCGTCAGGTTGTCGATTTTGTCGAGCAACAGGTGGAAACCATCTTACCATCGTGATAAGAAACTTGACTCGCCACCGCTTTTAAGCAATATTTCAGTTTCCCCTTATATGGCCAGGTAGCTCAGTCGGTAGAGCAGGAGACTGAAAATCTCCGTGTCGGCGGTTCGATTCCGTCCCTGGCCACATTCAACCCTCTTTGATTTCAAGCAGTTACATTCTCCGCGTCGGTCGCGGAAGTGTGTTTTTACCGTCTACTTTGCCATTACTTTGCTAGAAGCAAAAAGTTCATCGGGTTATCGTGGAATTTTGACCGCCATTGTTCTGTGTGTGAAGGGCGGTGCGACGGTGTAAAATGCGACCGAAGCGGTTCGGTTGTGTGGCAATTTTTCGTCTTACGTAAGATCGAATTGTGGAAATTCAATGCAACACGAATTTCGCCCGGTTTGTAGAGGGAAACGATACCGTTTTGTGGGTCGTGAATGGTGAAAATTGTGGATAGGCAATGCGTGTCGTCTCCACAGCCATCCCGCGCATTTGTGTTAAAACCTAACCGATCATTCAATCCTACGGCGCATTGTTTCGATTTTCAGAGCGCAGAGAGGGTATTTTGTGCTTTGTGAATGGTGGATGTTTTTCATCGGGAACTTGCGTTGATTCGATGGGTCGATTAACAAAAGTTCCCTTGACTTAAAATAAGGT
>Ga0214472_10002389_pt1 | contig 20317 bp, 19 predicted proteins | sample RVTome_6_FD_207662 | JGI IMG/M metagenome (GOLD analysis project Ga0214472, IMG submission 207662) | Soil microbial communities from uranium-contaminated site in the Upper Colorado River Basin, Wyoming, United States - RVT140D175 | ecosystem: Environmental > Terrestrial > Soil > Contaminated >...
CGGCCATCCACCGGCCCAGCCCCGGCCACTGGAAGATGATCTCGGCCACGACACTTCCCTGGAGCAGGAAGCCGAAGCTGAGCCCGATGACGGTCACGGTGGGGATCAGGGCGTTGCGGCGGGCGTGCCGCTTCAACACCAGACGCTCGGCCAGGCCCTTGGCCCGTGCAGCTTCGACGTAGTCCTCCTGGAGCTCTTCCACCAGGCTGGATCTCATCATCCGAGCGATGATGGCGGTCGCACCGTAGCCGAGGGTGAGAGCGGGCAGGATCAGATGCCAAATGGCGTCACGGAATGCACCAAGGTCCCCGGCGAGAAGTGAGTCGATCGTGTAGAAGCCAGTCGGGTGGGCGATGCGGCCGAACACGTTAGGCTCGCTGCGCCCGATCGGGAACCAACCCAGATAGACCCAGAACACGATCAGGAGCACTATGGCGAACCAAAACAGGGGCATGCTCGCCCCGCTGATGGAGAAGATCCGGGTGATGTGGTCCGGGAGCCGGTTCCTCCTCGCCCCAGCGAATGTCCCCAGCCCCACGCCCAGAGTGATCGCCACCAGTGCGGAGGCTGCGGCCAGCTCCATCGTCGCCGCCAGCTTGTCGGGAAAGACATCTGTCACCGGAGCCGCGGCTACTCCGGACCAACCGAGATCGCCTCTGACCACGCCGGAGATCCAGTAGAAGTACTGGACGGGGAGTGGGTCGTCGAGATGGAATCGCTCCTCCAGAGCCGCCACCTCTTCCTGGCTCATCTCGTGGGAGAGATATATGCCGATCGGCGACCCACCGACCCTGGTGAGCGCAAACACGATGATCGAGGTCCCGATGAGGAGGATTGGCAGAACCATGAGTCTCCGGAGGATGTAGTCACGGATCTGCATGTCTCGGGTCTGCTCGTTTCGACTGTTTGGTTCGGCTGTCGGGTGGAGGGGAGCCCAGCGTGAGCCGGGCGCCCTCCCACAATTACGCGGGCCCTGTCACTTGTCGAACAGAGCGAACTTGATGTTGGGTCTCGGCCACAGTGGGTTGAGCACAAACCCCTGGACCCACTCGCGGTGGGCGTTCACGATCCCTTCCTGGGCCGCGATGATCCACATTGGGTCGTCGTAGAGCAGGGTCTGGAGCTCGCTGTAGATCCCAGCACGGGTCTCGTCGTCGAGCTCCTGGGCGGCGGCGTCGATCAGTTGCGCGATCGTGTCGGGGTCCTCGTAGGCACCTCGGAAACCGTGCACGGTGCCCCACTCGCCATCCGGGTGCTCATATGCCTGCATGTACGCATCCGGGTCGGCGAACGGGTCGGCGTTCTTGACCCACATCAGGTAGGGAACCGGGTCCGAGGCAAACGCCTCGTCAAACAATGCCTCGGCCACCCCTGCCACCTGGATGTCGAACAGCGGATTTAGCTGGGCCATTGAGTCTTTGAGCACGATCGCGGCGATCTCGAACAGATTCTGGGACTCGGCGACCACGGTCACCGTGAACCCGGTGTCCCAGTACGAGCCTCCACCGGCGGGGTTCTCCACCGAGCGGAACAACTCCTCCGCCTGCGCCAGGTCCTGTGCGTAGACCGGGGCGGCGGAGTCGTGCCCGAAGATGCCGATCGGGATGTAATGCGGGTTGAAGTCCCCGAACCCCCCCAACGCCCCGTTGAGGAACGCGTCGTAGTCGAACGTGAGGTTGAACGCCTGACGGATCTCCTTGCTGGCAAAGAAGTCGGTGGGCACTGTGTCCGCCGGCGGCAGCTCGTCCCCGGTCAGGTCGGGCGACATGTTGAACCCGATGTGAATCGGCTCGAGCAGCAGGCCACCGCTGTAGATGGTCACACCCTCGGCGCCTTCGATGTCGCCGATGAACGAGGGATCGGCCTCGATCATGTCGTAATCGCCGGCACGCAGACCCAGAACCCTGACATCGGGGTCGGCAGCGACGTCGATCCGAACATCGAGGTTGGCCGGGGTTCCCCAGTAATCCTCGAACACGCTGAGCTGGATGTTCTCGCTGCGGTTCCACACGTCAAGGACGTAAGGACCGGTCCCGGCGGCATTCTGGGCCATGTACTCGTTCGGCTCACCTGGGACCACACCGCCATTGGCCTCCACCGCGTCCTGGCTCACGATCGAGGACACCATGGCGATGACCACCGAGCGCAGGAAGGAGGCGCTTTGACCCTGGAGCGTGACCTCAAAGGTGTAATCGTCGACCACCGCCATCCCGGCGATGCTGTCACTGAGAAGACCCGATGCCCCTTCCGGGAGGGCCATTTGCATCACCCGATTCCACGAGTAGATGACATCGTCGGCGGTCAGGTCGGTGCCGTCATGGAAGATGACACCCTCCCGGATCGGAAAGGTGTAGGTGAGCCCGTCCTCGGAGATGAGGCCGTTCTCCGTAGTCGGGACCTCGGTGGCGAGACCAGGTACCAGCTCCGGGCCATCGGGAGCGATCTCGAGCAGTCGCTCGTACACCTGGAGGATCACCGTCTCCCCGCCCTCGCCAGGCTCGACCTGAGCCGGATCGAGTGAAAGAGGCTCGTCGTCTGCTGCATGCACGAAGACACCGGGGTTGTTCACCTCGCCGTCCGTCGGCTCTTGGACCTCCTCATCCGGCGCTTGGGTGCCATTGGTGTCGCCGGTAGCGGCGGCTGTGGCGGTGGTATCCCCGCCTTCGGGGTCTGCCGTACACGCAGCCGCAACCATGGCGAGACTGACGACGAGGAGAAGCAACCTCCATGCGTTAGGTCTAGACGAAATCATCTTCCGTTGCCTCCTCCCTGGAAGGTCTCGACACAGGAGAATCCTGCAATCGATTGCTTGAGCGATTACCAGGCCGACTATATAGCGCTGGGGCTTCGCCGGGCAACAGATCACGACATCGGACCGGTGTGATCGCAATCGATTGAAGGGGAGAGCAACGGCCGGATACCATCGCCGGAATATGGCGACGACAACCGATGTGCTCGTCGCCGGAGGTGGTCACAACCACCTCATCACGGCCGCGTATCTCGCCAAGCCCGGGTATCAATGCGTGGTTCTCGAGGCGAGCACCAGCCCCGCGGGGCGGTGACCGAAGAGTTGCTGGGCACGATCCCTCTTGCCGCTCGTTGGGCCGACCAGTGGAACTTCCCGGATTACACGTCGGACATCGACTTGTTCAGGTCGTGTCTGCGCCGGCTCGACGAAGTGTGCGAGGAGATCGGGCAGGACCGCGACCAGATCGAGGTCTCGGTCCAGTTCCGGTACCCGGGCGACCCCTCCGAGACAGTGGAGCGGGTCGCCGCCTACCGGGAGTCAGGGGCTGGTCATGCTGGTGAGTTTCTCCCCTCCCACGAACAGAGATCTCCCTCCGACGGTTGCCGCGGCGCTGGGTGCATGACCCCGAAGGGATAACTCAGCGGGAGCGACCGATGCTCCGCAATCGATTGCATTGTCGCCACGGAGACCGCGCTGTCAAACGAGACCCAATGCCTGGGTTTGGCGAAAGGGAGGAATCTTGCAGCACAATCACACCATGACCCGTCCCCCCCGATCCCTTCCCGACGAGAGAAACACCGTGACCCGACGTCTGGTGCAACTCGGGATCGGCCTGGTTCTGTTTGGGGTCGGCATCGCACTCATGCTCGACTCGGGCCTGGGCGTCCCACCATGGGATGTGCTTCACCAGGGTCTTGCGGTCCGTTTCGGCCTCACCGTCGGCATCTGGTCGATCATCGTGTCCGCGGTCGTATTGCTGTTCTGGATCCCACTTCAGGAGCGCATCGGGATCGGGACGGTAGCCAATGTGATCATCATCGGTCTGATGATCGACGCGGCCGCGGCGGTCATTCCCGAGCCGGGCACCACCCTCATCGCCTGGGTGATGCTCCTCGGTGGCGTCCTCTTGATCGGTTTGGCATCAGGCCTCTACATCGGAGCCAACTTCGGGCCAGGTCCCCGAGATGGCCTGATGACCGGGATCGCCAAACGCGGACATTCGATTCGGCTGACCAGAACCCTCATCGAGGTCACGGTCCTGGCGATCGGGTGGGCCTTGGGTGGGACCTTCGGTTGGGGGACCGTCATCTTCGCCGTGCTCATCGGGCCCCTGGTCCATTTCTTCCTCCCCCGACTCACGATTTCCACCGAGCTCGTGACCGACCCTCTGGGATACGAGGCCCGTTAGACGGAACCCCGTTCAGTCCGTTCGCTTCGGGTAGAAGGTGCACACGCTGACCACGGCCAACCCCGCTACCAGGGCGACCCGAACCATCTCGGGCCATGCTCCCTGCCAGATCGCCAGCCCGAGCATCCAGGGAAGCCCGAGGACCCAGACAACCATCTTGAAGGCGATCGACAAGCCACCGACCCATTCCCAGATATCGACCAGGACACCCGGGGCGGCCCACATCGCGATGCCAAACCCGGTCCAGACCAGCACCACAACAGCCAGCAAAACCCATCCGAAGACGGTGGCCCCTTGCCCTTCGGCGACCGGGGGCACTCCATCGGTGAGATCCAACCCACTCCGCCCGATGTGACCCGAGTAGCTCATGTCCACCTCCTTGCACGTCATCAGATCGCAGAGGAGCACGTCGGGATAGAGGCTCAAGACAGGTCCTTCCCGGGACCTCCGGCAAGCCTTCGCAATCCTGGTCATCGGTGACTTTCGGCTCTGGCCACGACAGCTCGGTTGAGGCATATTCGGGCCAAACGAGGTTGCGTATGACGCAGCTCGAAACGGGTCTGCCCGTCGTACAGGACGAGCCGCTACAGACGCGGCTTCGCCGGAGCACCGAAGATCGCCTGATCGCCGGTGTCTGTGGCGGGTTGGGCACGTATTTCAACACGGATCCGTTGTGGTTCAGGTTGGGGTTTGTGGTCGTCACCCTCGCGGGTGGGGCCGGCATCCTGATCTACCTGATCGTGTGGCTCATCATCCCTGAAGCCCGTTCTGGCGAGCCCCTGGCGGCGCGAGATGCCGAAAGCGGGGCCCAAGGTCCTGTGGTGGCCGGAGTCGCCCTGATCGGCGTCGGGCTGATGCTTCTGATCAACACCCTCGTCCCCTGGTTCGACAGAGTGGTCTGGCCTGTGGCCGTCATTGCCGCCGGTGCCGGGATGCTCTATCTAGGGAGTCGTCGTGAGCACAACTGACACACTCGAGAGACCGGAAACAAGCATGGTGCCCGCGCCGAAGCGCGGTCGATATGGGGCAATTGTCACCGGAGCACTTTTGATGGTCGTCGGCAGTCTTTGGCTGCTCGACGTCATCGACGTGATCGAACTGCAGGCGGCAATGGTGTTGCCGGTGGCCCTTGGGGTCATCGGTCTGGCCCTGATCATCGGCTCCTTCGACGGCCCCCATGCGGGTCTGATAGTTGCCGGGGTCTTCGTGACGATCGCGGTCTTGGCGGTTGCCGCGACACCCCCTGACGCCTTCAACGGAGGGATCGGAGAGCGCAACATCCGAGTCACCGACCAGTCCGACCTGACAGACCGATACAACGTGGGGTTGGGCGAGTTGAGGCTCGATCTGAGTGACCTCACCATGACCGAGCCGGCCGAGATCGAAGCCACGGTCGGCGCGGGTGATCTCACGATCGTGCTGCCACCCGACATCCCCGTGGATATCGACGCCTCAACAGGCGCCGGCCAGATCGATCTGTTCGGAGAGACCGACAATGGCATTTCGGTGAGCGATACCTACACGAGTGACGGATTCGATTCCGCCACCGTGACGCTGACGCTCGAACTCGACGTCGCGGCAGGAAACATAAAGGTGGAGAGATGAGACTTCACAAAGGCACATTGTTCGCAGGTGTGATCTACCTGGGAATCGGGATCGGCTTCCTCCTCGAGGCACTCGAGGTGTGGACGCTCCAGATCTCCGATCTGACAGTTGTGGGCCCGCTCGCACTCGTGGTCCTCGGACTCGCGGTCGTTGTCGGCTCGCTGGGACGGACCGGCCAAAAGGCCTGAGTCCCGCAATCAGAAGACCCCGGTCCCGCAGGCCGGGGTCTTCTTTTCGTCCCCGATTGTCATCCCCCGGCTAGGTTCCGGGTCGTGGAAAGACCCGACTGGTTCCTCGAGGATCTCTACCCGTTCGAGAGTCATTGGCAGGAGGTCGACGGGGCGCAAGTCCACTATCTCGATGAGGGTGAGGGGCCGGTGCTGCTCATGCTCCATGGCAATCCGACCTGGTCATTCCTCTACCGGCGCATGGTCCCTTACCTCTCGGATCGATTCCGCTGTATCGCCCTCGACTACCCCGGCTTCGGGCTGTCGACCGCCGCTGAAGGCTATGGATACACGCCGGCCGAGCATGCCTCCATCGTCGGCGGGTTCGTCGACGCATTGGGCCTTGCCGATTTCACGCCGGTCCTCCAGGACTGGGGTGGGCCGATCGGTCTCTCAGTCGCCCTAGAGCGAAAGGAGCAGGTGCGGGCGATCATCCTCGGCAACACCTGGGCCTGGCCTCGCAGCGACGCCGCGGCGGAGCGCTTCTCTGCTGCCCTCGGCGAGGGCAAGACCGGCGAGTTCTTGGTCGACCGCGTCAACGTCTTCGTCAATCTGATCGTGAGAAGGGCGATGCGGCGCCGGAGTCCGACCGGCCGGGAGATGGCGATGTGGCGCGGCCCCTTCCCCACCCAGGCCTCACGTCTCCCACTGAGGGTGCTGGCCCGGGAGTTGATGGGCTCGGCCGAATGGCTGGCCTCGATCGAGCAGAGGTTGGGCGAGATCGCCGAGAAGCCCTCACTTCTCTTCTGGGCGGATCAAGACCCGGTCTTTCGCTCGGCCGAAAAGCGGCGATGGGAGAGCATCTTGACCGACCGCCGCAGTTACATCCTCCGTCACGCCGGCCATTACTGGCAGGACGACGCCGGCCCGGAAGCCTCCCTCATGATCCGCTATTGGTGGGATCGGGTCGGGGTCTAGAGGGGTCATCTACGATGGCCGCACAAACTAGCTGGAGCTGGCGAGTGACCAGATCGGTGGTCTGGCGGTGCACCTGGCAAATCGGATCATGGGCGAGGCCGAGCCGGGCGCAGTCTTAGTCTCGACCACCGTCAAGGATCTCGTCTTGGGGTCGGGAATCGTGTTCGCCGATCAGGGACCCCAGCTCAGGGGAGTCCCAGTCACCTGGAACCTCTTCCAGGTGACCAGCGTGCCCTAGCTGTTCAAGGGCAACGGCTCCTCGAGCAGGGCCTCGGTGTCGTTGACCAGATGCTCGATCTCGTAGAGCACGGTTTCCAGCTCAGTCACCGCAGCCTCATCGACGAGGCCGAGCTCGATCGTGGTCGAAGTCACGGTTGTGGTCTCGGTCACCTCTGGGAACTCCGGAAGGGTGGTCGACGTGGCAGTCGCGATCGAACTCTCGACGGGTGCGATTGAGGTGGTTGTCACTCCGCCTGCCGAATCACAGGCAGCAAGCAACATCACGATCGAGATAACCGCCAACCCCTTCTTCATGCTCTCGACTGGCAGAAAACTGCTGCTTCGGCCAGATTGTCGAGACGGATCTCGAGGACGTCGATTCGCTCGGTACGGACCGCGATCCGGTTCTCGATGAACTCGGCCAACTGCTCGCGTCCGTTCTCACGGGCCTGCTCAGCCTTGGTCTCGAGCCATGCGATCGATCCCCGGGTCTCAGCGTCGCCGTTTATCCGGGCGAGCACGTTCTCGACACGGGTGGTCAGATTCGGCACCCGGGCGCATGCCATATCAAGCCGCTGCTCGCGTCGTTCTGGATCGGGGGTTGCGGCCATCGCCGGTGTGGCGCTGAGAACCAATATGGTGGTCAGCCCCAGTGCCATCGCGATGCGACGGATTGTCATGTCTACCTCCTGGTCGGGTCCTGTCGTCACCAAATACTCGGCACCGATCTTGTGAGAACTCTGTGGCGATCGTGAGGACCGACGAAGGTTTAGAGGAGTCGGAAGGTGATCGCTGCCCCTCCGCCGGGAGCATCGTCAATGGTGATCGAGCCGCCGTGGATGCGAGCCTGTTGGGCGGCCAAAGCCAGTCCCAACCCGCTCCCGGCTCCTTGCGCCGAGTCGCCCCGCACGAATCGGCCCATGACCGCTTCACGCTCCGCGGCAGGGATTCCGGGCCCGCGGTCTGAAATCGTCAAGGAAGTTCCGGGAGCCTCGTCGACAAGCTCAACCCTGATCTCGGTCCCTCCGTCCGCACTCTGGCCGTGGGTTATGGCATTCGCCACCAGGTTGTCGATCATCAGCCGCAGGCCCTCCGGCCACCCCCGGGCGATGATTGGTGTGTCGGGCATGACCATGGTGATCGCGGCGGTCGGAGAACGCCGGCGAGCGTTGGCCACGGATTGCTCAACCAGATCGGAGACGTCGACGTCCTCAAAGGCTTCGGGGCCGGTCAAGTCGCCACGGGAGAGGAGACGCAGCGCCTCGAGCAGGCCGACCAAACGCCGATGTTCGCTGATGAGGTCCTCGACCAGAGCCTGCCGGTCCCCGACCTCTGGATGGGAAGAGAGCACCTCGAGGTTGGCTCCCATGCTGGTGATCGGGGTGCGCAGCTCATGGGCCGCGGCTGCGGCGAAGGTGCGAGCGGTTTCGAGCGCTTCCTCCCGCCGGAGGCCGGCTTGTTGCAGTCGCGCCAACATCGCCTCGAAAGAGGCTGCAAGCTCTCTCACCTCGCGGGGGCCCTGGTCACTCCCCACGTGGGTTCTCAGGTCATTGGTTTCGGTCACATGCTCGGTGGCTTTGCGGAGTCTGGCGAGCGGGGCAAGTGCGCCCGCCGCGGCCAGCCAGCCTGCGAGCCCGAACAGCCCAACCCCAAACACGACCACACGCCGCAGCCGGGTCCTCAGATGCTCGTAAACGGCGTCCACCTGTTCGAGGGACATCGCCACTTCCACATCGACAGCTCGGCCGACCGCCAAGGCCGGCTCGACGGTGTCGCTGAAAGCGCGGTAGCGGTCTGACTGCCCGTCCAATGTGCTGTAGCCAGGGCGAGCCGGGGGCAATCCGCCCAAATCCTCCGCCCCCAACTCGAGGAGCAGTCGTTCCCCTTGCCACACCCTGACCACGGCCGGTGCCACCAGTCGCTGCGCCGCAAGTTCCTCCAACCGCGGCCGGTTGAGACGGGCCGCGGTGGCGGCAGGTTGGGCCAGGACCTGGTACTGCGACGCCAGAAGGGCATCGACCGATGCGATCTGATCGGTACGAAAGGCACCAATCACCGCCAGAGCACCGACAACCATCAGCACCGAGGTGCCGAGGGCCGTGAACAGGGCGACACGCAGGCGAAGGCTCATGGACGGAGCACGAAGCCGATTCCGCGGACAGTGTGAATCAGACGGGAGCCTTCGTCGTCTTCCAGCTTGCGTCTCAGGTACCCGACGAAGACGTCGACCACGTTGGTGTTCACCTCGAAGTCGTATCCCCACACCAGTTCGAGGAGGCGGGCCCGGCTGAGCACGATGCCCTGGTTGCGCATCAGGGTCTCGAGGAGATGAAACTCGCGTTTGGTCAGCTCGATCTCACGTCCGCCGCGTTGGACACGGTGCCGTGCCGTATCGACTCGCAGCTCGCCAGCCGTGAGCACCGGGGCGTCGGCCTCCGGTCTCCGCCGCAGCAGCGCGTTGAGCCTCGCGACCAACTCGGCCAACACGAACGGCTTGACGAGATAGTCGTCGGCACCCGCTTCCAGACCGGCCACCCGATCCCCCACCTCGACCCGAGCCGACAGTATGCAGATCGGGACGTCGTCACCGGCGGCTCGGATCCGGCGCACGACCTCGACCCCGTCGATGCCGGGCAAGCCAACATCGAGCACCACCAAGTGAGGACGGTCGCTGTCCGCGACCTCGATTGCCTCTTCACCGGTGCCCACGGCCAGCACGTCGAAACCTTCGAGACGGAGCCCACGGTCGAGGGCCTCACGGATCGAGCGGTCGTCGTCGACAACGAGGACTGTGGGCATCCCGGTGATTCTGGCCGGAGCGAGGGCCGCGAAAGGTGAGGGTTCTCTGAGAAAACGATCTCGCGAAATCTCTTCACCTGCATAAGTGGCTACCGGAACACCCGCGGTTCTAGGGTGCCTATCACTTCCCCTGAATGCTTATCGAGGCGTTCACTTCCCCTCACAGTGCTGGTTTTCGCGCTCTGGGAGCGTCTCGATCGGCTTCGAAAACAATGCTTGACGCATGACACGGATGTAATTACAGTATTGAAGTCCATACTAGATGTCGTGGTCACTTCCCCTTGTACCACTACATCTTGTGGTAGGAGCTGATTTATGGACCTCGTCCTCGTACCATGACGGAGGACGAAAAAGTGCAAGGAGGCACTATTCATGAGTAAAGGCCTGCGGATCAATCGTCGCTTCACCGAGGCCGATAAGGACGCCTACGACAAGATCGAGTGGTCGCGTCGTGACTCCCGGATCACCAACCCCGATGGCTCGATCGTCTTCGAGATGACCGACGCCGAGATCCCCTCAGGGTGGTCACAGGTCGCCGCCGACATCATGGTCTCGAAGTATTTCCGCAAGGCAGGTGTCCCCCAATTCGACGACGAGGGGAACCAGATCTTCGACGAATCCGGCCAACCGGTCATGGGACCGGAGCGCTCGGCAAAGCAGGTGTTCAACCGTCTCGCCGGCACCTGGCGTCACTGGGGAGAGAAAGAGGGTTACTTCGCTACCACCGAGGACGCCGCAGCCTTCGAGGACGAGCTCCGCTACATGCTCGCCAACCAGATGGCGGCGCCCAACTCTCCGCAATGGTTCAACACCGGGCTCAACTGGGCCTATGGGCTGACCGGCCCCGCCCAAGGCTTTTGGTACGTCGACGGCGCGGATGGTGAGATGAAGGCCTCCCCCGACTCCTACAGCCGTCCCTCCCCCCATGCTTGTTTCATATTGTCGGTAAAGGACGACCTGGTGAACCCGGGTGGGATCATGGACCTCTGGGTCCGTGAAGCTCGCATCTTCAAGTTCGGCTCTGGGGCCGGTTCCAATTTCTCGATGATCCGGGGTGAGAACGAGCGGCTCTCCGGTGGCGGTAAGTCCTCCGGTGTCATGTCCTTCCTCAAGATCGGCGACCGGGCCGCTGGCGCGATCAAATCGGGTGGCACCACCCGCCGCGCCGCCAAGATGGTCATCCTCGACGTCGATCATCCCGACATCGAGAAGTTCATCGACTGGAAGAAGGTCGAAGAAGACAAGGCCCGGGTTCTGATCAATCACGGTGGGCTCCCTGCCGACTTCAACGGTGACGCCTACGCCACTGTCTCCGGTCAGAACTCGAACAACTCGGTGCGTGTCACCAATGAGTTCATCCAGACCGTCCTCGACGATGGTGACTGGAACCTGTTCAACCGCACCGACGGCTCGGTCCGCAAGACAGTGAAGGCTCGAGATCTATGGAACAGGATCGCCGAGGCAGCCTGGGCCTGCGCCGACCCTGGGCTCCAGTTCGACACCACGATCAACGAGTGGCACACCAGTCCGGCCGGGGGTCGTATCCGCGCATCTAACCCTTGCTTCACCGGTGAGATGAGGGTGGCCACTGACAAAGGTCTCATCGCTTTCAAGTCTTTGGTGACCCGGGTCGCCGAAGGCGAGTCATTCCAGATCTACACCCACGACGCCACCAACCCCGACAAGCCGAGCGAGACACTCGACCTGACCACCCCCACCCAGGTGATGGTGACCGGAACCAACCAGATCCTTCGGCTCGAGTTCTCCGATGGCCGGGCGCTGCGATGCACGCCTAACCATCGGCTGTGGACCGCGAACCGAGGATGGGTGCGAGCGGACGAGCTGGCCGATTCCGATCAGATCCGGCTCCTGGATCAGGAGATCGACTTCGGCATGGCCTCATGGGCGATGCCGGTTTCGACTGACGCCGAGGCGTACATGCTGCGGAAGTCGAGCCGCAGGTACGCGGTGAACCTCCCTGAGAAGTGGACCGAAGAGTTCGCCCATTACCTGGGATGGCTGATCGGCGACGGCAGCGTCACCGACGACACAGTGGTCACCGTATACGGCACGACCGAGGAGCAGCAGTCGACGATGATCGTCCACCAGGAGCTGCTCACCGAGGTCAACGGTGGCTTCTCCCTCAAGCCGACCCGGATGGGCAACGGAACGTATCAACTTCGCATCGGAAGAAACGCATTCCGCCGGTTCCTCAAGGCACTAGGGGTCTCCCAGTCCAGAGCCGGCGAGAAGAGGGTTCCGTGGTCCATCTTCGAGGCTCCCAAGCCAATCGTGGCCGCCTTCCTCCGCGGGCTCTACGACGCCGATGGCTGCGTCAGGTATGGAGACACCACCCGCTACGTCGGAGTCGCCAGCGCGTCCAAGGAATTGCTGAGAGACGTCCAGCAGTTGCTCGACACCTTCGGAGTGCACGGGTCGATCTATTCGAGCAAACGCAAGGAACCCGCCACTTTCGAATACATCACCAAGGAAGGAGAGCATCGCACTTACCGAGGCAGTTCGGATGTCAACGACCTTCGTGTCATGGGATCCGATCTCGACCGGTTTTTCGACTCGATTGGATTCGGGCTCTCCAACAAGGACGACATCCTTCATCAGGTGCTCACCGAGACCACCAGGTACGCCACCCGGCATTGGGTTCGACTCAAGGCAAGGAGTGAAGATGGGTGGGAAACCACCTACAACCTGACCGAGCCCAAGAACCACTCCTACGTCACCCTGGGAATTCTTACCAGTAATTGTAGCGAGTACCTCTTTCTCGATGACACCGCCTGCAACCTGGCCTCGATCAATCTGGTCCGGTTCTACGACGATGCGACCGGAGCATTCGACATCGAGGGCTACCAACACGCGATCCGACTCTGGACTATCGTCCTCGAGATCTCGGTGGCCATGGCCCATTTCCCGTCAAGGGAGATCGCACAGGGGTCGTACGACTACCGGACCTTGGGTCTTGGCTACGCCAACCTCGGGTCATTGCTGATGCGCCAAGGCATCGCCTACGACTCCGACCAGGGCCGGGCCATCGCAGGGGCGATCACCGCCATCCTCACCGGCTTCTCCTACGCCACCTCGGCCGAGATCGCAGAAGTCGTGGGGCCTTTCCCCAAATTCGGCGAGAACCGGGAAGCGATGCTGCGAGTAATGCGCAACCATCGACGCGCGGCGTACAGCAACGATGACTTTGAAGGTATCACCACCCAGGTGATGGCCATCGATCCGACTTTGTGCCCATCTGACCTCCTCGATGCCGCCCGTAGCTCATGGGATCTGGCATTGGATCGGGGTGAGGTCCACGGCTATCGGAACGCGCAATCTTCGGTTTTGGCGCCGACCGGAACAATTGGGCTAGTCCTCGACTGTGACACCACTGGTGTCGAGCCCGACTTCGCCCTGGTCAAGTTCAAGAAACTGGCCGGTGGCGGCTACTTCAAGATCGTCAACCAGTCGGTTACCCCCGCCCTGGCCCATCTCGGATATGACGCCGATCAGATCAAGGACGTGGTCGAGTACATCGTCGGCACCAGCTCCCTCGACGGTGCTCCCCACATCAACCGGGAGACACTCACCGCCAAGGGCTTCGACGACGAGGACCTGGACAAGGTGGAACAGGCGCTGCTCTCGGTGTTCGAGTTGAGACACGCCTTCAACGTGTTCACCTTCGGGGAGGCGACCCTGCAACGGCTCGGATACGGGGTCGACGACTACACCGGGTGGGACTTCAACATGCTGCGGGCTCTGGGCTTCACCCAGTCCGAGATCAACGAGGCCAATGACCACATCTGCGGCCGACAGACGATCGAGGGTGCCCCCCACATCAAGGAGGAGCATCTAGTCGTCTTCGACACCGCCAACAAGAACGGCAAGTACGGCACCCGCTTCATCCACCACAACGGGCACATCAAGATGATGGCGGCGGCCCAGCCCTTCATCTCGGGGGCGATCAGCAAGACGATCAACATGCCCAACGAGATCACGGTCGAGGACATCGAAGAGGCCTACCGGATGTCTTGGGAGCTCGGTCTGAAGGCGATGGCCATCTACCGCGACGGCTCCAAGGCCGCCCAGCCGCTGAACTCGACCTCCGACGAGGGCGAGAACCACGAGGACGAGGCGCCGGCGCTCACCGCGGCGGTTGAGGCCGAGAAGGCGATTCACTGGGGCAACCTGCCTCCGGGGATCTCACCGACCCAGGCCTACCGCCAGGGGATGAAGCCGCCTCGGTTCCTGCTCCCCGCCCGTCGCAACGGGTACAACCAGGAGGCGAGGATCGGCGGGCACAAGGTGTTCCTGCGCACCGGTGAATACGAGGACGGGACCCTCGGTGAGATCTTCATCGACCTCGCCAAGGAGGGGGCGACCCTCAAAGGGATCCTCTCCTGTTTCGCCATCGCGGTCTCCAAGGGTCTCCAGTACGGGGTGCCGTTGGAGGAGTTCGTCGACACCTTCACCTTCCAGACCTTCGAGCCGCGAGGCATGGTCGAAGGCCATCCCAACATCAAGATGGCCAACTCGATCGTGGACTACGTGTTCCGGGCCCTGGGAGTTGAGTACCTGGAGCGTGACGAGCTGGCCCAGGTCCCACCGGACCGAGGAGTCGGTGAGTTGTCCGGGCCCGCCAAGGGTCTCGCCGTGGAGGCCGGAGTCCAGTTGGATCTGACCGACGCGGTGGCTGAGACCGATGTGGATGCGGTGAAGGCAGCCGTGGCGTTCGTTGACGCACCGGAGAGTGAGCCCATTTCTCCCCCCAGGAGCGGCAGCGACGTTGGGGAGAGTACCCCGAAGGGGGGAGGGGGGCAGGCCGTGGTGACCGAGACCGTGATCGAGACAGTGATGGTCGCCGGCAGCGCAGCCGCAGTCGATTCGGCTCTCAAGGAGAACATGGGGGACGCCCCGGTCTGCTCCAACTGCGGTCACATGACCATCAGAAATGGGTCGTGCTACGTCTGTCTGACTTGTGGAGATACGACCGGGTGTAGCTGATACTTCGAAGCAGTTATTGAATTGCCCTGGCCGGGTCGGGGCGGTTGGAACTGACTTGGGCGGGAGCGGCCCATGAATGTGGTGGCTGTTATTGGAAACGGGGCGTCGATCCCATATAACCCGCACTTGGCCCTCAGGCCACTGACGGATGAGATCCTGAGTCGATTCGCAAGTCAGCGGATCCAGGCCGGTGATGTTCAGCGCACGCTCTCGTCTTTGGCGAAAGCGGCTAATCCCACCAGAACAGGAGACGAGCTTTCATTCGAAGGGCTCATGGGCCCCATCGATCGGATCGCACAAGGATTGGATGCCATCCGCGAGCTCGCCAAGTTCGTACCTGAAGGAGAAAACCAGCGCAGAAGCCTCAAGAAGGTTGCCACGTTTGGACGACCTCTGACACCGCGTTCTAGCTGACAGCCTCCCTGACAGTTCGTGCCCAATAGTCGTCATTACGCAAACGGCCGATGAGGCTCGATTCGAGCAGACGGCCATCAGAGCACTCCCTCTGCCTTCGACAGTAGCCAGAGTTGACGTCCGCAATCGCATGCAGGTTCTCGGCGATGGTCTGCCCGATGCGACGGCTCGCAATGAGTGGAATGACCTCTAGTCAGGCCCGGGACACGTTGGAACTGTGGTCCACGGGCCACCGGGGAAAGTACCAGAAGTGGTTCGTCTTATCCTTTCGAAGCTGAAGGCTCCCGGATTGATGATTTCAGGTTGGATAACTCTTGGGCCGAATTCCGTTCCTGGTGACGGTGGCCAGCCATGGAGCATCCTGTTCCATCATCTCCTCGACCCGGGCCCAGTAGCGAAGCAGCACACGAAGCTGCTCCCAGACATGCAATTGTCCCGCGCTCGTCATGAGTAGGACGCGCAACGGATAAGAGGCGAGGGCTGCTAGTTCGGCGGGACGTCGGGGCAGACGCTTATCTCGCAAGACCACCGCCCACCCTTCGGCCGCGACGAGAGGCACCCAGTCAACATCCAAGGCGCCGGGTTTGATCGGACTTCGGGGATGCCCCGGAAAGATGGAGTCACCGCGCGCCCCAGCCACGACGCGGCCGATTCCAAGCGCACTCTCGTCGAAGTAGAACCGTATCGGTTCGTTCGAGGACCGCACTCGATGAGGCAGGTCCTCGGATGTCATGCCGCGACGCCGAGGAACTCCCGCTCGAATCGCACCGCCGTTTCCACGTCGGACACGGTCACACCGAAGTCCTCGTAGATCTCAGCGACCACCTCTGGCGGCTCGCCGGCCAGCGCCAGTTCAGCGATCGACTCGGTCCTCGCCCCACGAATGGTGGGAACGCCGAACGCCCGACGAGGGTCGACCACCACAGGCGACTCGGCTTCCATCACGGTGTACCGCAGCGCTTCGAGCGTCGACGTATCAAACTCCACTTTCCTGAAGAAGGCGTCGGCGGCAGTGCCCAGCACCAGTTGATCGCCGCCGACAACGACCCAAAGCTCCTCCGGTAGCTCGAGCTTGGTCTGCAGGTTCCAAACCAGTTGCATCCCCGAGGTCATCGGCTGCGCTGTGGCCAGCGGGTACCGGACGCCGAGCTCGGAACGCAAGGCTTCGATCAGCGGTCGCAATTGTTGGAGGGTCATGTCGCCCCGGTACTCTCGGAGATAGCCGGCTTCCACGAACTCGCCCCAGTTGAGAACCGACGATCCGGTGGGTTCCGATCGCAAGACCGGCAGGTACTGGTGATCTCTCCGCCGGGTCCCCTCCAGCCAGAAACGGAGAGTGGACGGCGCTAACTGAAGCAGGCGGGCTGCTTCGGTCAAGCTGTAGAGTGGTCGCTCCAGGTAGGAATGGCTTGCCATGGTCAGGGTTCGACGGTCACGCTACCAACGACCGTCCTAATTCGTGTGACTCCCCCAGGGCTAGGTGGCACAGCCCTACGACTCGCACCCCAGCCCGTCGTTGTCGTTGCCGTCGAAGCCATGCGGGTCCGAACCCACGACCCGGATGTTGTTGTAGGGCACGTCACCGCAGTTGAGGTCGGGTGGCGGTGACGGAATACACACGTCCGGATAGCTCGGGTCGCAGTTGCCTCCGCCACCTCCTGAACCGGCCTCCGTGGTCGTGGGTGCCTGGGTCGTCGGAGTGACACCCACATAGTTTCGGGTGTCGTGGTTGTTGCCGTTGGGATCGAGAAGGAACACGGTGTCCCCGTCGTTGTTCCACACCGCAGAACTCCCTGCGCACCAATAGAGGAACGCCCCGAAGTCGTCACCGCACCCCGAGTAGATGGTGACCGACTCCCCCGCCCCCAACACGAACAGGGCCGGAAACTCATAGCGGTTTGAGGCGGACTCGTCTTTGATCGACCATCCGCTCATGTCGACCACATTGTCCCCACCGTTGAAGATCTGGATCCACTCCTCGTTCAGGTTCTCGTTGTCGTTCCCAGGTGCGTCGTACTCCACAGCGATCACACTCAGGTTGGCATCGGCTCGCGGCCCACAGGCCTCCGGCGCCCAAAGACCCAACCCAGCCTCCTTGGCCTCGGCCTGGGCCTCCTCGAACCGGGTCGCCATCGCGGTGTCCGGAGCGTAGCGACGAGAGATCGCCGCCCCCCGACGCACCGACTCCTCATTGACCGACATCCCGCCGACCCACAGATAGCGGAGCAACCGGTCGAACTGGTCGACGTCAGACACGTCACTGGTCATCCCGAGCTGACCGCCCACCGGGGCCAGCACCTCCAACACCAGGGTTGCCTCCTCCGAGAAGCATTCGTTGGCCTCCGGCGTGTTGATCCCGATCAACCTGACCTCAGCGCTGCTCCCATCAGCAAAACGAACGTGCAAGGTGTCGCCGTCGGTGATCGAGAGAATGGTGACCGGTTCGGCATCCGAAGCCAACGGAGCGCTCGGATCACCGGATGCCCCTGCAACCGGTGCCGCCAACAGCACATCCGACTGGGGAAAAGTCACGACGGTCGTGGTGGATGGTCGAGACGTGGTCGTGGTGGCGAGGGTGGTCGTCACCTCGGAGGTGGAGGTGACCGGGGCGCTGGTCGTCGCAGAGGCGACTGGATCGTCATCAGAGGGAGACCCGCCCGCCGGAGCGATGAGGAGAAACAGCCCGAACAAGATTGTGCCCGGGACCCACGCCGGCGAAACGGGCCGCGGCGGCTTGACCAGAGATCCCCGAGCCACACGGCTCTCCTCGAGACCGGACTCGGTCTGGCCGATCGACTCTTGCAGCTCCCCTGCCCGACGCTCAAAGGGAGCGGTCGCTGCCAAACCCATGGCCACCGACTGCGCCCCGGCAATCAATGCCGCCATCTGATCCGCAGGTCCGGCCAACACATGATCCCGCTTGCGACTCGAGACTGCCAGATGAAGACCTTCAGGAGCGAGGTTGTTGACTGTTATCCGGTCGATTCGGAACTCGACACTCTTCTTCCCCACAAACACCAGCCTGCGATCGGAGAAGTAGACCGATCCATGGTCGATCGAGGTCCAGACGTCCCGGCCCTCCCGTTTCCTGGTTTCCATCAACGTCACACCGCCCACCGCGGCCAGCCCGGTTTCGGCCTTGGTGGTCTGAATCGGGAGGCTTTGCGGGCGCATCTCCCGGGCCCAGGCGGTTTGCCGATCGACTCCGGTCAGTTCGGCATTGAACGAGGTGAGGCGAGACTCCTCAGCCGAGATCTCAGTAGTGAGCCGGCGTGACTCCCGGGAGTACTCCTGCCAGGGCGGTCGTAGCTGGCGCCACTCCTGCCATGAGGAGGCCGACCAGAAACGAGCCCACGACGGAACGGTCAATCGATGCTCGGTATCGACGTTCCGACAAGCTCATAGCGAAAGGCCAAGACAGCTCCTCCTTGACATCCGTCATCACACATACGGCGCTTTCAATGTTCTTTGGCGGAGACGCGGATTCTGTTCACGCAAACGGACCCTCGCCCGGACCCGATCGTATGATGCCCTCCGATCGGAGGGACCACCTTGGACATTGTCGACCAGCATTTCGCCGCAGAGAACGCCCACGACGTCCCCGGCACCTTGGCCACCTATACCGAAGACATCGTCTGGGACGACGTCACTCATCCGTTGAGCCCGGTGCGCGGGAAGGAGGCGGTGGGAGCGGTGTACTCCGACATCATCGCCGCCATTCCTGATGTTCACTTTGTCTCAGTACGCCGTTTCACCTCCGAGGATGGCCAGTGGGTGGTTGACGAATCCGACGTCACAGGTCATGTCGAGGGCGACTGGGCCGGCGTGTCCGGAGAGGGCGCCCCGGTCGAGATCAGGATCCTCCATCTGTTCCAACTCCGCGATGGTCTGATCGCATACGAGAACACCTGGTTCGACTCGGCGGCTGTCGCCCGCCAGGTCGAGGCTTGGAAGCTTTCGCGGGGCTGACCCGACCCCCCACCTCACCCTCCCGGCTGGCATCATCCGGGGATGACTAAAGGTCTCCAGCTGATCGAGCGAGCTCGGACCTGGCCGGATCGGGTCGCGATCAGTGACGACGAGGGCGTCTACACCTACGCCGACGTCTTGTCGGGCTCAGAGCGCGGAGCCGCCCGCCTGCTCCATGGAAATCCCGACCTCAACGAAGGCCGGATCGCATTCATGGTCGAGTCGTCGTATCAGTACGTCCGCATCCAGTGGTCGGTGTGGCGGGCCGGAGGGGTGGCGGTCCCTTTGTGTCTCACCCATCCCGCGCCCGAGTTGGAGTACGCGCTCGACACCACGTCACCCGGCATGGTCATCGCCTCCCCGAGGTACGGCGGCCTGCTCCGACCCCTGGCGGAGGCGCGGGGGATCGAATTCCTCCTCGTCGACGACGTCGACGAGGCGCCTACCACGCTCCCGAGCCTCGAACCAACCCGGCGGGCGATGATCCTGTTCACCAGCGGCACAACAGGGCGGCCCAAGGGAGTGGTGACCACCCACGCCAACATCGAGGCTCAGATCAGGTCACTGACCGAGGCCTGGGAGTGGTCCGGAGACGATCGCATCCTCCTCACCTTGCCCCTGCATCACATCCACGGCATCGTCAACGTGATCGGGTGCGCCCTCTGGAACGGAGCCCGGTGTGACATGCACCCCGGTTTCGACGCCGGACGGGTCATCGAGACCTTGGCCGCCGGCGACCTCACTCTCTATATGGCGGTCCCTACCATCTACCACCGGCTCATCGCCCAACTCGACCAGATGCCGAGCGAGGAACGAGACCACTTCAAGGAAGGCGCCGGCCTTCTTCGTCTCATGGTCTCCGGCTCCGCCGCCCTCCCGATCCCGGTGCTGGAGCGGTGGCGAGAGCTCAGCGGTCACACCCTGCTCGAGCGTTACGGGATGACCGAGATCGGGATGGGTCTCTCCAATCCCTACCGGGGCGAGCGGGTCCCCGGCTCAGTCGGA
>Ga0214472_10002390_pt1 | contig 20310 bp, 19 predicted proteins | sample RVTome_6_FD_207662 | JGI IMG/M metagenome (GOLD analysis project Ga0214472, IMG submission 207662) | Soil microbial communities from uranium-contaminated site in the Upper Colorado River Basin, Wyoming, United States - RVT140D175 | ecosystem: Environmental > Terrestrial > Soil > Contaminated >...
GCGCACAACGTGGACGGCCATCCGCGGGTCATCGCCTACGTGACCGCGCCGCTCAGCGGTGTGGACGGCGCGATCGTGGACGCGTCGAAGCCGGCCGCTCCGGTGCTGCTGGGCATCTGGCACGGCGGTCAGCCTTTGGCCAGCGCGACCGAGGAGAACCTCGCCGGAGACGTGCCGGCCGGCGCCGGCCGCTACTCCCATTCGATCGCGCTCTCGCCCGACGGGCGGCGCGCGTACGTATCGCAATGGGACGGCGGGTTCTTGACGCTCGACGCGAGCGCGATCGCCGACGCGCAGCCGCGCGCGACGCTCGGACCGCTCGGCGCGATGAGCGTCCCCTACCTCTACGAAGCTGGGGCCGTCGGCAACACCCACAGCGCCGTTCCGATGCGCGGCGGGGAGACGATGGTCGTCGGCGACGAGGTCTACGTCACGACCGACGGCTGCCCATATGGATGGATGCGAGTGATCGATGCCGGCAACCAGACCGCGCCACCGGCGCAGATCGGCGAGTTCCGTCTTCGCGAGAACCGGGCGGATGCGTGCTCCGGTGTCCTCAGCGCGTCGCGCAACGCGCTCGGAAAGCCGATCGACGGGACGTTCTCGATGCACAATCAGACTGCGACGTCGCGTTACGCGCTGGTTTCCTGGTACGGCGGGGGATTGCGCGTCGTGGATCTCGCCAACCCCGCCAAGCCCCGCCAGACCGCCTTCTTCGTGCCGAAGCCGCCGGCTAAGGTGCTGAGCGTGCCCGACACCAGCGCGCCGATTTTCGGCGCGACCGAAGATACGTCGGACGATTGGTGGGTTTCGACCTGGTCGTATCCGATCGTGCGGAAGGGATTGATCTACGTCGCCGACATCCGCGGCGGCCTCTACATCCTGCGCGCAAGGCCGGGAACGCCGCTCGCCCGAGACCTGGCCCGCTACAAGTTCCTGGAAGGCAACTCGAATCTCGACATGTTCGTGCGGTGACGAAGGAGGCCGAAGCTTCGGCGGAGAAGTACCAGGGCATGGACGAAGCGACCGGATCGAACATCAGGCGCCGCGACTTCATGCGCGGCGCCGTCGCGCTGGGGGCATCGTGGGCCATCCTCCCGCGTCTCGGACGCACGGCGAGCGGGGCGGAGAGCGACGGCATGTGGCTCGCCGGGGATCTGCACTGCCACACCGTGTTCTCGGGCGATGTCTGGGCGCCCGGCGATGACAACACCGACCTCGAGGAGGCGTACACCTTCGGCTGGACCGCGCTCGAGCAGATCGCCAACGCCGAGGTCCGCGGTTTGGACTTTCTGGCCGTCACCGACCACGACGACGTGCGATGGCTCGCCGGAACGTTCGGCGGCTACGCCGGTCCCGTCACGCTGATTCCCGGCTACGAGCATTCCCTCCGGCGGGGTCATGCAGGATGCCTCGGCGTTTTCGAGCGGTTCAACATCGCCACGGAAACGGATGCAGGAGCGCTCGCCTTGCGGGACGCCGTGCGAGCCGCGGGCGGGATCTTCATCTTGAACCATCCCTTCTACAAGGGCCATCCGACGGCCGGGGCCGACGGTGCGCCGGCGTGGGGGTACTCGCCGGCGACGGTGGTGCCGGATTCCGTGGAGGTTTGGAACATCGGATGGCCGTACCGGCGTCCGGTGTTCCAGCAGATCTCGACGTCGGAGAACTATCTTTCGCTCCCGTGGTGGGATTCGGAATTCCTGGGTCGCGGCGTTCGCATTCCCGCGACCGGCGGCAGCGACAACCATTGGCGATCGACCTTCGCCGTTCAGGGCGTGGGACAGCCGACCACATGGGTTTACGCGCGCGAGCGCACATGGCAAGCGGTGCTCGACGCGATCGTTGCGGGACGCACGTTCGTGTCGGCAGAGCCGCCCGCGCTCGGCGGCGCGCGCGTCTTCCTCGAAGCGCGCAAGGACGCTCAGCGCTGGATGGTCGGTGACGTCGTGCCGGCGTCGTCGGGCGAGGTGACCGTGACGGCGCATGTCGAATCGGCGCCCGGCGCGCTCGTGCGCTTCGTCGTGGACGGGGAACCGGGGCCCTCGGTGCCGGTCGCCGGTCCCGACTTCGTCCATACCGCGATCGTGGATGCGTCGGCGCATACACGCGTGCGCGCAGAAGTGCTCGCCGACGAGGGTTGGTGGATGATCGCGCTCACCAGTCCCGTCTACTTCGGCTAACCGAGAGACGCCGACGCGACGGGGTTCTCGTGAGAACGCCCGTCGCGTCGGGGGTGATCTGATCGCGGTTCGATCAGCCGGTGACCACGAAGTCGCCGCTGGAGACGGGATCCCATCCGATCGGATACGACTCGACGGCCGCAACATTGCACGGACCGTTTACCGGCGTTGTCTGCGTGTAGATGGCGTCGTACGGTCCGGTGCGGCCGAAGCCGCCGTCATCGAAAACGCCGATAAAGAACGAGCGTCCCGACAGCGTTCTGCCCGAGGAGTAGAGGAACTGGAATCCCGGGCCGGGTCGATCATCGAAGATGATGCAGTTCAGGATCACCATCTGGGCCGGGCCGCTTTCGTTCGCCAGCCGCACGAAGGCGATCCCACCTCCGCCCAGAAGGATGTTCTCGCCGGCCAAGATCGTCAGCCGGTTGCCGAGCCCATCCCTGCCGGAGCCAACGGCGGAATGAGCGAACTGCGCGTTCGCGGGCTGCACCAGGCCGATCAGCAAAACGATCGTGACGGCCGGGATCGTGAAACGACGTACCATGCAAGCCACCTCCCTGGCGATGCTTGCTTGTCCCGGCCCCTCCGCCGCACTCGCGACCCAGGATGGGAGTAGTGAATTCCCGGCATCGACTTCAAGCAAACCTGCACCATTGAGGGAATTGGGAACCGGCCGCACAAAGCTCTCGCGGCGCAGGCCTAGCGAGTTCCGGCGGTTTCCAGCCTGTCGCGAATCTCGGTCGTTCCGGCGGTTTCGCGCGCGCAGTGCGCGCAGCAGTAGAAGTGGCCGTTCACTTCGACCCCGTGGCCCACAACCCGACAGTCGCAGTGCTCGCAGATCGGCGCCATCGAATGCTTTCAACGTCTGGCCGTAGTCGTCACGGCAAGTCCGCGAAGTGCTCCGGCGCCGGTGGCGTTGTATGCGGCGCGTCTGTAGAATCTCGGCCGATGACCAGGTCGATCGGGTCGCTTTTGCGGGTTGCCGTCGTGGTGCTTGTGTTCGCGGTCGTCCTGTGCCTGGTGCTCCCGATGAGCGGTGGCGGGGATGCCGGGATGAACTTCGCGCTGGCGTGCTGCTTCGTCCTGGCGATCGCGCTGAGCGTGTTCTTGCTCCGGCAGCCGCGCGAGATGCTTGTTCTCGGCGACGCTTTCGGCTCCGCGCTGCCGCTGGTGCGCGGTCCTACCCGCACGGCGCGCGCGCCCGACATCGTCGAGCTCGGATCCCTGCTGATCTGATCTCTCCCCGGCCCCGGTAGTCCCACCGGTCCCGAGGAGGTTCGTTCGTGCGTTCGCTCATACCCATACTTCTTGCGCTCGCCTGTCCCATCGGCATGTGCCTGATCCCGATGCGGCTCATGCGCCGCCGCGGCGAGCGGGCGAGCTGCCAAAAGCCGGCGGCTAAAGCCGACGAGTCAGAGTTTGCGCGTCTTCGAGAAGAAGTGGCCCGCCTTCGCGGCAACGAGACCACAAGCGGCGTTGTTCGATGAAGTCAGAGACCGACGAGTCAGCCTTCATCGACGGGATGGGTTCCGCGCGTGCCCGCCGTGTGATCTGGACGTGGACGGCGCTCGTCGTCGCTCTGGTGGTGGCCGGCTTCGCCGCCTGGCAGCTGTCGCGGTCGGGAACGGATCCGTCGTCTCTGTCGCGCGCCTATGGATTCGACATCGGCAACTATCCGGCGATCAGCGAGGAGCGCTCGGAGCTGGCGCCGGCGCTTACTGGTCCCAAGCTCAGCGGTGGCAGCCTCTCGCTGGCCGACTATCGAGGCAAGGTGGTTGTCGTCAACCTGTGGGCGTCGTGGTGTGGTCCCTGTCGCCGCGAGCAACCCGAGCTCGAGCGTGTCTGGCGCGAGTATCGCGACCGCGGCGTGCAGTTCCTCGGTCTGAACGTCCGTGACCAGCAAGCGGCTGCGCGCGCCTTCCAGGACGAGTTCGACGTCTCCTATCCGAGCTTCTTCGACGATTCCTCGCGCCTCGCCTTCGAGCTGAAGGCACAGGTCTTGCCGACCACCTACGTGATCGATCGCGACGGGAAGGTTGCCTTCCGTCTGACCGGCACCGTGGACGGCCTTCTCCTGCGCAGCGTGCTCGACGCGGCGCTTGGCAAGGAGGGCGCGCGTGGCTGACGTGCTCGGCCTCGGCTCGCTCGCGTTCGTCGCGGGGGCGATATCGATCACCTCGCCGTGCTGCTTGCCGCTGATCCCCGGCTACGTCTCCTACATCGGCGGCGTCGCTGCCCTGGAGGACGGAAATCGGCGACGGGTCATGGGCGCGGCGGCACTGTTCGTTGCCGGCTTCGCTTTGGTGTTCACGCTGCTGGGTGCGACGGCGTCGGTGTTCGGCGAGTTCCTGCTGACGCGCCTGCCGCTGTTCATCAAGATCTCCGGTGTCTTTGTGCTGGTGATGGGCCTGGCGATGCTCGGCCTTCTGCGGATCCCGTTCCTGTACCGGGAGGCTCGCTTGGATCTGTCGAGGATCCAGCGTGGCCCGGCGGGCGCGATGCCTCTTGGGATGGCGTTCGCGTTCGGCTGGACGCCGTGCGTCGGTCCGGTGCTGGGGGCGATCCTGACCTCGGCGGCGGCGACGCACACGGTATGGAAGGGAACGACGCTCCTGTTCGTCTACTCCCTCGGCATGGGAATCCCTTTCCTGCTGCTCGCGTTCGGCTCATCGAAGGCCAATCGCGCGTTCGCGTTTCTGCGCCGTCACGCCCGTGGCGTCGAACGCCTCGGCGGCACGCTGCTGGTGGGCATGGGAGTGCTACTCATCACCGGCTACTGGCAACAGATGTTCACGCCGCTGATCCGCTGGTTCTCTCAGCGCGGATGGCCGCCGATCTAGGAGCCGATGATGACGAGAACGACAGTGCGCGCGGCGGCCACGATCCTGGCGGCGGCGCTGGCGATCACGTCGTGGAAGCTCCAGTCCGAGCCGTGGCTGTTCCTGATCGGGCGCGACGGCAAGGTCGCCCAACGATTCGAAGGCCCCGTCGTCGCCTCAACGATTCGCCCTGCGCTCAAAGCTCTCCTGGGATGATGCAGATGGTTATCGAGCAAGAGCAGAGCACCTCGGGCACGGTGCTGCGCTGGTCGGCGGCGTTTCTCACCGCGGCAGCCGCGGCGATCCATTTCGCGGTGACCCCGGAGCACTTCGACGAGGACTGGACACTCGGCGTCTTTTTCGCGGCCGCCGCCTGGGCGCAACTCGCCTGGGCGCTGCTGGTTGTCGGCTCGAACGACCGGCGATTGCTGATCGCCGGCATCACAGGCAACGTCGCGATCGCGCTCGTGTGGGTGGCATCGCGGACCACCGGCCTGCCGTTCGGACCCGAGCCGGGAGCGCGCGAATCGGCGGCATTCATCGACGTGCTCGCGACGGTGCACGAGATCGGTGCCGCTGCCTCGATTGTGCTGGCGCTTTGGCTCGGGGAGCGTGTGATCCCGCCGCGCCGCGCCGCCGCGATCATCGTCGCGCTTGCGCTGGGCGTCATCCCGCTCACAACCGCAGCGATCGCCACAGCAACCGGCCACGTGCAAACCGAACAGGATCCCGGGAGGACCCATGAACAATCGCAGGGCTAGGACACTCACCGCAAGCGTTGCGCTCGGGCTCGCGCTCGCCGCATGCGCCTCTGGAGGTTCAGGTGGCGGAGACCAAAGCCAGGTCGGAAAGTCTGCCACCATCTCGCACATCCACGGACTCGGCGTCGACGCGACCGGTACACCGTACGTCGCGACGCATTACGGCCTTATCAAGGCCGGCGCGAGCGGCGCCTGGGTCTACGCCAGCGCCGACACCATCGACCACATGGGCTTCAGCCTTCACGCCGGCGACGGGATGATGTACCGGAGCGGGCATTCGCCGTCGAAGCCTTCGCTCGGAGTCCAGTCATCCACCGACGGTGCGCGCTGGACGCATCTGTCCGACGTCGCCGACCCTCCGGTGGACTTCCACGCGATGGCGGTGAGCCTCGCCGACTCCAAGACCCTATGGGGCTGGGACTCCGGTGGCCGGGGCACGTTCCGCTCCACCGACGCCGGAAAGACGTGGACCCGAGTCGAAGCGAAGGGCATCGACGGGCAGATCTACGTCCTCGCCGCGCCGGCCGAAGCCAACGTCGTGCTCGCCGGAACGGCCAGCGGTCTGTACCGATCGACCGACGGCGGCGCATCCTGGCAAGCCGTCGCGGGGGTGGGCGGTGGATGGGTCATCGGCATCGGCGCCGACCCGAGCGATTCCAAGCACATGCTCGTGTTCACGCAGCGAGGGATGAAGTCCACGACCGACGGCGGCGCGACCTGGACGGAGGCCGGCGGGGGGCTGCCTTCCGATGCCGAGATCGCCTCGATCTCGATCAGCCCGGGGGATGCGAGGACGGTGTATGCGGCCGATTCATCCAAGATCTACAAGACGATTGACGGCGGCAAGACATGGACTGCTCTCGCAACCGGCTGACGGGCCATGATCGCGCACATCGGTCAGGTGGACGATGGGGAGCTGGATGGGCGACAAGGACCCGCCCGTTGTCAAGTAGTCAATTGAATATTTGACAAACGAAGCCCAGCTTCGCTACGATGACGGCCGCAGGACTGACGGTTTCGAGCAATGGAGGACGCGCATGAACGACGTGACCGTCGACGTCGGGAAGCTTCGCGAAGAGATCCAGTCCAAGTACCGAGAGGTGGTCGACCACCCCGACGCGACCTTCCACTTCCATACCGGGCTTCGCGCCGCCGCGAACGCCGGATACGAAGACGACTGGCTCGAAGGGCTGCCGAAGCAGGCCATCGCATCCTTCGCCGGCGTCGCGAATCCGTTCCATTGGGGTCTGCCGAATGCGGGCGAGCGCGTTGTGGACGTCGGATCGGGCGCGGGAGCCGATTCGATGATCGCGGCCCGCGCCGCCGGGCCGACCGGACGGGTGGTCGGCGTCGATATGACGCCGGAGATGCTCCAGCGAGCTCGTGCCGGCGCGACTGAAGCCGGTATCGAGAACGTCGAGTTCCGCGCGGGGCTCGCCGAGCGCCTGCCCGTCGATGCGGCGTGGGCGGATCTGGTGATCTCGAACGGCGTCCTCAATCTCGTGCCGGACAAACTCGGCGCGTACAAGCAGATCTTTCGTGCGCTCAGGCCCGGGGGCCGCATCCAGATCGCCGACATCTGCGTGGACCAGCCGATTCCGGAAGGCGCCCTGAGGGACATCGATCTGTGGACCGGCTGAATTGCCGGTGCCCTGCCGTGCGCAGGATGGCAAACGATCATCGAGGGAGCGGGGTTCGTGGACGTGGAGTACGGGCCCGTCGTGGACACCTTCGGCGGCGCGGGCGGTGAAGAGAAGGCCCGCCAATTCGGCACCTGGGGCTATCCGATCCGAGCGCGCAAGCCCGCGTAGCGGCGATCCGTTTGGTCCCGGCGCGAACGGCGTCTTGTGCAAGCCGGGCGGCCGAATCGCCCACCCGAATCTGCAAGAGTTCCTGGTCGAAGCAGGGAAGCGTCATCGGGCGGCGAAGATCAAACCGTGATGCGGAGACCCGGACTCAGAGTCGCGCTGGCCGGAGCGGCGCTTGCCGCGACCATCGTCGTGCCGCATGCGGCGCGCGCCGCGAACTGTGGCGGAACGTCGACGGGCCGCGTCCCGATTCCCGACCTCGGAGCCTCGACCTACAGCGGCGCGCAGGGAGGCCTGTACCCCGAGGGGGCGAACGAGCCGCCGTTCGTCCACGCAACCGTGGGCGCCTCGGTCGGAGCATTGGTGGCGCCGCGCAACGCGGCCGGGCTGCCCGATCCGGCCGGCAAGATCGTGCTGCTGACGATCGGGATGAGCAACACGCGTCAGGAATCCGCGAAGCTGGTTTTGCTGTCGAAGAACGATCCGCTGCGCGACCCCGGCGTCGTCGTCGTCAACGGCGCGCAGGGCGGCCGGCCGGCCGAGGACATCGATGACCTCACGGCGCCGTATTGGACATACGTCGATCAACAACTGGCCGGCGCGGGCGTCACGCCTCAGCAGGTGCAGGCGGTGTGGCTCAAGCAGGCGAACCGCTCGCCGACCGAGATGTTCCCGGCCGACGCGGAGCGATTGCAGGCCAATCTGCGAACGATCGTCACGATCCTGAAGGCCCGCTATCCCAATCTGTGGCTGACGTACTTGAGCAGCCGCATCTACGCCGGCTACGCATCGACCCAACTCAACCCCGAGCCGTTCGCGTATCAGAGCGGTTTCGCCGTCAAGTGGTTGATCGAGGAGCAGATCGGCGGGACGCTGCCGGTCGGGGCGGCGCCGTGGCTCGCGTGGGGGCCGTACCTGTGGGCCGACGGCCTGACGCCGCGCGCCGGCGACGGCCTCACCTGGGCCTGCGACGACTTCCAGACCGACGGCACGCACCCAAGCGATCAAGGCGCCGCGAAAGTCGGCCAGATGCTCCTAGACTTCCTGCACACCGACCCGTCGGCCTCATCCTGGTATACGCGCTGACAGCCGAAAAATTCGAATGTTGAATGGTCGCCCCGCTGCTACCGTGCGCCCATGGGAATGTACGACGTGAGGCAGGACGCTCGCGCGTCGCACACGCAGGACTCGTTATCATGATCCTTCATTGCTGATTGAACGCATGAGCCGCGCGCGACGCGTGTCCCTTGCCGGGTTGATCACCCTGATGGGCGGCTCCGGCATCGCGCATGTGATCCTGCCGGAGCCCTATCTCAAGATCGTTCCGCGATGGGTGCCGTCCGCGTCGGCGGCGGTGTTCTGGAGCGGCATCGCCGAACTCGCGGTCGCCGCGGCTCTGGCCCATCCCCGCACCCGCCGGGTGGGCGCCTGGGCGACGGTCGCCCTGCTGGTCGCGGTCTACCCGGCGAACATCCAGCACGCGCTCGACGCCGAGCCGGGCACCGGCGAGTGGTGGGCGACGCGCGCGCGCCTTCCGCTGCAGCCCGTCCTCATCTGGTGGGGGTGGATTTTCACCCGCGCGAAGGACGAAGCGTCGCCATGAGCGACATGCCGGGACCGGCGCCGACATTTCCACGGCTACAGTGATGTCGCGGATAAGAGAGAGGGCGGCCATCCGGCCGCCCTCCAACAAACAAGGTTGTTAGTTGCACGTCTCGTCGGTGAAGTCCTTGTCACCCTCCGGCGAGATCTCTTCGTCGAGGACGACGATGGCGCCGCACGGCTCACCGGCGTTGTCGGCGTTCTCCGGCTCGAGCTCTCCGCCGATGTAGAGGACCTGGACGCCGCCGACATTGATGCAACCCGAGCCGCGGTCCTGCTCGTCTGCTTCGGCGTCGATGAACACGCCGTCGCCTTCCGCCTTGCACTGATTCGGGTTCTGGATGTCGTCTGCGACACCAGCGGCCGGGATCGCGGCAATCGCGAGCGCGGCAAATGCGATGATGAGGCGCTTCATGTTCCCCCCTGGGATCGTGCGGCCGTGCGGCCGCGCGGATGTTGACCCTGCTTATTTCGTGATGCGAGGGGATCTTCCTCTGGCGCAATGCGGCGTCTTATCGGGACAATCCGGCCTTTCGAACACGATCATGTCTGGAAGTGGCGACTACGATCCTGACAGTCCTCCAGAGACCGCTCCAGGTCAGATCCAGTCGAGCGATGCGGGATCGTAGGTGAACAGATCGGGTCGCAGATAGTCCTGGGGATCGACGATCCACTGAATTGTGGGGCGCTCGCTCGCCGGGATCTTGTTTAGCTCCTCGGTCACGGGGCCTTCGTATCGATCGCCGCGACTTCCCAGCGCCGGATCCCAGTCGTCGTGGTGGTTGGGCACGAAGATCTTCGGCCGGAGCGCGCGAACCAAGGTGCGAACGTCGCGCATCCCGTTGGTGAGTTGGCCGAAGTTCACGACGGCGCCGATCTGAACGTCGGTGGCCGGAAGCGCGCGCATCGCGTCCCAGGTCGCGTCGCCTTCTTTCACCGGTCCGGTCGTGTCGTGGAAGGTCAGCGCGAAGTCGTCGATCCGGAACTGATACAGGACGCTGCCTCCTTCGGCTCCGCTTGGCGTGAGCGTTCCGTCGTCTTGCGGCGCGTCCTGCGGGAGCGGGGGATTGGACAGTCGCGCCTCATACGCCGGCGGGAACGGAATCGTTGGGACATAGGGACCGTTGGGGTCGCTAAAGTCGGGCGCTTCCGCCGCCGAGTGGGGATGTTTGATCGCGGTGATTTCGACGCCGGGGATCAGGTCCAAGTCGCGCGGGTCTCCCATCTGCGCGTCGCGCGCAACGGCATCGACGCAGTCCAGCGATACGCCCGGCATTGCGTCGCGCATCTGATCGCAATGCTGCGGGGTGCCTACCAGGGTCGTCACGCCGGAGCGTTTGAGAACGTGGGGACCGTCCTCGGCGTGGTCGAAGTGGCCGTGGCCGAGGAAGAGAAACTCAGGCTTGAGTTCGCCCAGCTCGTAGGGATCGGTCGGGATGTAGCCGGGGTTGTGGGACGGGAAGAAGGCGTCGAACAGGATCACATGCCCGTTGAACGAACCGGCGAAGCTCGCGTTGTGTACCCAACTCAGGATCACGCGATCCGCTCGCACGGCACCCGTGTCCGCGTTCACGTTCTCGACTCCGAAGAACTTCTGGCGGACGCGGACCAGCGTTTCGGTCGCGGTTTCGGCGGACCCGATAACGCCGGTGCCCACCACCGCCAGAATGCTGCAGAGCACAAGCGCTTTCCGGACCACAGCCTGTCTACGAGTCATTGCTCTCTCCCTGGTCTCCGACGTCACCCGCACAGTTCGACGGGAACCGGCCCGATCCCTCCCATTCGGGGCTCGGTGCCCGTCGCACGCACTATCCTGTTCGAATGGTGCTTGGACGTGGGCGCCGGCCGAGGCGAAGCAAGTGATCGAGCAGCGGGGCCGGGATTCCGCGGGCGTCTTCGTCGGCCGTTCACATGCGCTCGCGGATCTCGACGCAGCGCTCGATGCCGCCGAAGCGAAGCGGGGCAGCCTGGTGCTGGTCACCGGCGACCCCGGCATAGGCAAGACGCGGCTCGCCGGCGAGCTGGCCGTGCGTGCACGCGCCCGTGGCGCTCTCGTGCTGTGGGGAACGTGCTGGGAAGGCGGAGGCGCACCCGCCTACTGGCCCTGGTCGCAGGTACTCAAGGCCTGGATGCGCGAGAACGGCGTCGATTCGCTTGACCAGACGGGTCTGCGAGCGTTGGATCTGGCTCCTCTCCTGCCCGAGCATGTGGGCGATGTCTCAGCGCCGCCCGAGCCAGACGAAGCCGAGCGAGTTCGCTTCCGCCTGTTCGATGCGCTCGCCGACGCGCTTCTTCGCGGCGCCGAGCGACAGCCGATCCTGGTCGTGCTCGACGATCTTCATTGGGCCGACGCGTCGTCGCTGCTCGCGCTTCGGTTTGTAGCCGGCGAGTTGCACGGCAGCCGGTTGCTGGTCGTGGGCACGTTCCGCGATCTCGAAGCGGATCGCCAGCACCCGGCGGCCGCGGCGCTGACGGATCTCGACCGGATGGCAATGCGGCTTCCGCTGTCGGGCCTGGCGCGCTCCGAGGTGGCCCGCTTCATCGCCGTCACCACGGGTGCCGAGCCGGATCCGGCTGTGGTCGACGCCACTCTCAGGCGGACCGGCGGAAATCCGCTGTTTGTGCGCGAGCTCGTGCGGCTTGCTCGAACTGAGGGTTCGATCGAGACGCTCGACTCAGGGCCGCCGGCGATCGGCGCGACTCCGGCGAACGTGCGGGAAGTCATCGCGCGCCGGCTCGGCATGCTGCCACCCGAAGCGCAGGAGATCCTCGAGGTTGCTGCGGTGGAGGGCGAGAAGTTCACGCTCGAATCGGTCGCGCGCGTGGCGGGCATCGACCGCCACGATGCGCTGGGCGCGCTCGATCATGGCATCGTCGCCAGGCTCGTCATCGAGACGCCCGAGACGCCCGGGCACTACGCCTTCGCTCATTCGCTGATCCGGGATGTGCTCTACCAGGCGACGCCGGCCGAGCGGCGGGCATCGCTGCACGGCCGCACCGGCGAGGTGCTCGAAGAGCTCTACGGCGCCGCGGCGGAGCACCTTTCGGCGATTGCCGTGCACTATGTGCGTGCCGCGCCACTGGGCGGTGCGCGGCGAGCGTTCGAGTATGCGCGACGTGCCGGCGAGCGGGCGATGGCGACGCCGGCGTGGGAGGAAGCGACCCGGCACTTCGAGCGGGCGCTGGGCGTGGTCGACCTCGAGCCGGCGGAGGTCGGTCCCGATGAGCGATGCGACGTGCAGTCCTCGCTCGGGCGCGCGCGCGTGCGTGCGGGCGAAACCGAGGCGGCGCGAGAGGCGTTCCTCGCCGCGGCCGATCTGGCCCGTGCCGGCGGCGACGCCACGCGTCTTGTCGCGGCCGCGTTGGGGCTCGGCACGGCTTCACCGGTGTGGGGCGACGACCCGGAACTCGTCGATCTGCTCAAGGATGCCCGCGATGCGCTGGGTGAGGCGGGCGCGGCGCCGTTGCGCGCCCGCGTGCTCGCGCGACTGGCGCAGGCGCAGTACTACACGGTCTCGGATGCCGAGCGGGACGCGGTCGGCGGCGAAGCGATCGAGATCGCACGCGCCGCGCACGACGACCCCGCCTTGGCCGATGCGCTCATCGCCCGGCGCGTCCTATGGGGACCAGACGACCTTCACGGCCGGATGGCCCTCGCCGATGAAGTGGCCGCGATTGCCGGCCGCATGAACGACCTCGATCTCGAGGTGCGTGCGCGCGCCTGGCGGGTCGTCGACCTGGTCGAGGCGGGCGACCTGAGCGCGGCGCGCGGCGAGATTCGCCGCCACGCCGGGCTCGCCGGCAGGCTCCGACAGCCGACCCACGCGCGCGACGGATTGGTCTGGCGTGCGATGGAGGCACTGCTCGAAGGCCGGTTCGGCGACGCCGGGTCGCTCGCCGATGAGGCACTCGCGATGGGGGAACGGATCCAGGACCCCGGAGCTCGATCGATCTACGGCGTTCAAAGGGTGATGGTTCTGGCCGAGCAGGCCGACCCGGCGCGGATCGGCGAGGCGGTGGAGCTTGCGCGGGCGGGGAGCGACGCGCATCCGGAGATCCCGGCCTGGCGGGCGCTGCTCGCGTTCGCCGAGGCGCGCGCCGGCCGTCTCGACGATGCCCGCGTGAACCTGGAACGCGCGGCCGGAGACGGTTTCGCCGGCGTGCCGCGCGACGCGGTGTTCCTCGTCACGCTCGCCCACGCGGCCGACGCGGCGGTGATTACCGGTCAAAGCGAAATCGCCGGGCACCTGCGCCGCCTGCTCGATGCCTACGCGGATCGTTGGGTCGTGATCGACCGGGGGCTGGCGTGCAAGGGATCGATCGAGCGGCTGATCGGCCTGCTCGATGGCGTGCTCGGCGATGCCGGCTCGTCGGTGGAGCATCTCGATCGGGCGCTTGGGCTGCACGTCCGCGCGGGCGCACGCGCGTTCGCGGCGCGTAACCGCCGCGAGCTCGCGAGTGCGCTGCTTGCGCGCGGCGGCCCGGGAGACGCCGAGCGCGCTGCGTTGCTGCTGGGCGACGCAGAGGCGGAAGCGCGACGCCTCGGCATGCCGGGACTGCTCTCCGAGATCGCGAACGCGGGGTCGGGTGTCGCGGGCGAGGTTGGAGGGCCGGCGAACGCGGGCGGGGCTTTCCTGCGGGAAGGCGAGTTTTGGACGTTAACCTTCGCCGGTCACACCATTCGCTTGCGAGATGTCAAGGGCCTGCACGACATCGCCGCGTTGCTCGCGCAACCGGGACGCGAGACGCACGTCGTGGATCTGATGGGTGCCGTCGACGTGCAAGCGAGTGGCGAGGACGGAGAGCTGGTCGATTCGCAGGCGCGTGGCGCCTATCGTGCGCGCCTGCAAGAGCTGCAGGAGGAGATCGACGAGGCCGCGGCGGACAACGACTTCGAGCGGGCCGCGCGCGCCCGCGGGGAGGCGGAGTTCCTCACCGCGGAGCTCTCGGCCGCAGTCGGTCTGGGGGGACGGCCTCGCCGGCCGCCCGCCGCCCCCGAGCGAGCCCGCAAAGCTGTGACCTGGCGAATCCGCTCCGCCATCGACCGCATCTCGCGGGAGCATCCCGAGCTGGGACGGCACCTTCGGGTCTCGATCCGCACCGGCGCCTTCTGCTCGTACGCGCCCGAGCATCCGGTCGCGTGGCGGGTCGAAGCGCGCGCCTAGCATCGCGCGGCACTCCCTCGCGCCTCCTTCGGTGAGGGGCCGCATCCGGCGGCTCGATGGAGGAGGGGCGGGCAGGATGGCTGAAATCGCGGAACAGGCGGGCAAGATTCTGGGACCATTGTCGGGGGTCGCGACCACGTGGGCGGTCGACCTCGGGTTGCGGCTGGGGATCTTCGAGCACCTGGCCCAACGGGCGGACGGCGTGACGGCCGACGAGGTCGCGAAGACGCTCGAGCTGGACCCGCTCTACACCATGGTCGTGCTGCGCGCGGCCTACGCGGGCGAGATCCTCGACCAGGACGACGGCCGTTACCGGCTGGCCGAGCACATGGGGACGCTGCTGCTCGACCCCGAGGCGCCCGCGTACGCCGCCGGAGCGGTGCAGACGCTGGTTGCGCTGCGCGAGACGTTCCTCGATCTGCGCACCCTTGCGCGTACCGGGGAGCGCGAGTGGTGGAGCGATTTCGATCCCGAGTGGATCGACGCCGTGGGCGAGAACGGCCAGACCTACTACCGCCGGATGCTCGGCACGGTCGTTCCGAAGCTGCCGACGGTTCAGGCGTCGCTGGAACGGGGCGCGCGGTTGCTAGATCTGGCCTGCGGTGTGTGCCGCGGACCGGCGAAGGTGGTGGCCGCATACCCGAAGACGCAGGTGACGGCGGTCGATTGCGACCGATACAGCCTCGCGACTGCTGAGCGAGAGATGAAGGAGCGAGGCGTCGGCGAGCAGTTCACCTTCGTGCAGAGCTTCTTGGAGGATCTCGAGATCGACGGCGGCAACGACCTCGCGATCATCAACATCAGCCTCCACGAGGCTCGCGACATCGAACGCGCCGTTCAGCGCGTGCATCGCGCGCTGGACGATGGAGGCACCTTCCTCGTATCGGAGTTTCCTTTCCCCGAGCGCGAGCAGGATTTGCGCACCGTTCCGGGACGGCTGATGTGCGGCGTCCAGGCGTTCGAAGCGCACATCGGATGCCAGCTCCTGCCGACGAGCAGGTTCGTCGAACTGCTCGAAGGCGCCGGGTTCCGCGATGTCGGCTCGATCGACGTCACGCCCACCCACGTCGTGATCCACGGGACCAAGTGAGTTCGTGGAGGGGTCAAATGACACGGTCGCGGGGATATCGAGCACCACCGCCTCGAAGGACAGGCCCATGACCCCCAAAGCGAAGACGGTCCGGTTGACGGGCCTCGCTCTGTCGCTGGTGTTCGCGCTGGCGGCCTGTGTCGGGGTGCCCGGGAGCGACACTGTTGGAAGCGGCCTTGCATGGCATGACGTCGACGGCAACGGACTGCAGAGCGACGGGGAACTGGGCATCGCCGCCGTCCGCGTCGAACTGCTCAACGGGGGCTGGACGGTGGCGGTCACCGTGACGAACGAGGATGGTACCTGGACGCTGCAGGGCAATCTTCGCGACGGAGTGTATTCATTGCGGTTCTCGCTGCCACCCGACGGTGTGGGATGGCGGTTCACGATTCTCGATGCCGGAGACGACGACGCCATCGATTCGGACGTCGATCCGGCCAGCGGCCAAACCCGTCCGATCGAAGTCGTTGCCGGAAACGTCTACAGCAACATCGACGCCGGGTACGTCCGCGACGTCGACGAAACCCCGGGGGGTCCGGCCAACGGTGTGATCGGCGACTTTGCCTGGCACGATGTCGACGGCGACGGGCTGCAGGGGGAGGGCGAGCTGGGCATCGGTGGCGTCGCGGTGACCCTTCTGGACGCGACGGGCACCACCATGGCCACGGCCGCCACCGACCCGACCGGCTTCTACGTGTTCAGCGGTCTGCGTGGCGGCACCTACGCGGTGCGCTTCTCGCTGCCCGGGGCCGGGTGGGACTACACGATTCCCGATGCCGGCGACGATACGCTCGACTCCGACGTGGATCCGGCGACCGGGCAGACCGGTCCGGTCACACTCCGCGGCGGCGGGCAGTTCACCGACTTCAGCATCGATGCCGGGTTCGCGCGCGTTGCCGACGGGGCGGCGATCGGCGACTTCGTCTGGAGCGATCGAAACGGCGACGGTGTGCAGAATGAAGGCGAGCCGGGTGTGGCCGGAGTCGCGGTAACGCTGCGCGACTTCAACGGCGATCCCATCGCTGCCACCGCGACCGACGACGCAGGCCTGTATGAGTTCCACGGTCTTCCGGAGGGAGCGTATTCGCTGCGGTTCGCGCTGCCGACCCCCGACTGGAGGTTCACCACTCGACACGCCGGCAGCGATGAAACCTTGGACTCCGACGTGGATCCGGCGTCGGGCACGACGGACCCCATCACGCTCGCCGCCGGGCAGATCGAGCGAAGCATCGACGCCGGGCTGCTCGATCCGGGCCCGCCCGGTTCGCTCGGTGACCTCGTGTGGCTGGATGCGAACCAGGACGGCATCCAGGATCCCGGCGAGGCGGGTGTGGCCGACGTCCACGTTGTGCTGCTCGACGACGCCGGGGCGATGATCGACGAAGAGCTCACCGACCTCGACGGCCTCTACCTGTTCGACGGCCTGCTGCCCGGCGACTATCGAATCCGGTTCGTCCTGCCGGGCGGAGTCGAGTTCAGCACGCCCGACGCGGGCGGCGACGACACCGTCGACTCAGACGCGGATCCGCTCACCGGCGAAAGCCCGATCGTTGCCGTTGGTCTCGAAGCGAACGTGACTGTCGATGCCGGACTTGTTTCCACGGCAGCCCCCACCGGCGCGATCGGCGACTTCGCCTGGCACGACCTCGACGGCGACGGCGTTCAGGACGAAGGCGAACCGGGCCTGGCCGGCATCACCGTTACGTTGCGCGACGAGACCGGCGCGGCCCTCGCCACCACCACGACAGACCAGGAAGGCCTCTACGAGTTCACCGATCTGGCGGCCGGCACCTATACGCTGCTCTTCTCGCTGCCGCCCGATCCGGGCTGGTCCTACACTCCACCGCACGCCGGGGGCGATCCCGCGATCGACTCGGACGTCGAGCCGTCGACGGGCGAGACCGCACCGGTCGTGCTCGCCGCCGGGCAAGCCGACCTCACCGTCGACGCCGGCTACCGGAAGGCGGCCGTATGACACAAGAAAGGGAGACGAGTGATGGGCTCTGATCCGGTCGATCGGTTCATCGATGCCGTGCAGGCTGCCGGTTTCGCGGAGACCGACGTGTTCACTCATGGTGCCGTCTCGGACACGACGGTTCCAGGCTGGCGCCTGCAGGTCCGGGGTGTCACGGAGCTGCGCGAGCAGTATGGGAAGTGGTTCGACCAGCCGGCCGAACTGTCGGAAGTCCGCCGGACGCCGCTCCCGGACGGTGAGCTGCTCGAGTACACGCGCGCCTGGACTCAGGACGGCGTCTTCCACAAGGCCCGCCATATCCACCGGCTCAGCGTGGCCGACGGTGGGATCGTAGAGGACGCGCACTGGTGCGGCGGGCGGTGGCCGGAGTCGCTCGTCAAAGAGATCGCCGCCGCCGGGCACACCGTCTGACGTGCGTCAGGCCAAGAAGAATACGCCCTTACAGATAGTCGGATCGCGGGGCATCGCCCAGAGGCACGCCGCCGGGGCCTGCCTCATAGGTGAGCCACGCGACGGCCGGCTGTTGGCCCACACCCGTTCGGCTGTAATCGCAAACGCCGCCGGAGAAGAGCGCTTGGAGTTGCGTCCACTCGGCGTCCGTGAACGGCAGCGGCCCGTAATCGGCCGTTCGATCGAGGGGAGTGAGCTCGCACGTGAGCACGTCGTCGGCGAGCGGGCCGCCCGCCTGCATGCGCGGCGTCCCATCCGGAACCTCGCACGCGCGCGGGTCCGCCGGTCCGCCACGGCCGTCCGTGCATCGATCCACGGCGCCGGCCGGCTTGTTGCGGACCACCTTGACGTCGAGCGGATCCTCGGTCGCGTCCGCCTTGATGGCAGTGATCCACTGCGACAGCAGATCGAAGGCGGCGCTGCTGAACGTGCTATCCCCGTTCGTGGTGACCGGCCCCCACCACACGACGTGGTTTTCGTGATGGCCGTTCGCTCGATCCAAGCGTTCACGCACTTCCCACGTTCGAACGTGATGATGGATCTCGACGGTATTCGTGCCGCGCTTGTCGATGATCGGAACGAGATCGAGATTGTTCGCCTCGTTCACCAGTCCCGCCCGGTACGCGCGGGCTAATGTGACGGCATCCGCGGCGACCCGGTCGCCTTGATGAGCGTAGTCGAGATCATGCGCACCGATTGCGCGGTTCAGATCGACGAACTGCGCGGGCGTGATCGTCCCGGCTCGCAACGCGGCGAGCCCATATTGAACGCCGACGTTGTCGTACGGTCGCCCGGCGAAGCCCCTTCCTGCATGCTCTTCCGCATCGGTCCACAGCTCGGGAGGGCGGACACCAAGCACGTTCACCGTGTAGTCCTGCAGGGAGCAGCGAACCCCGCTCGGATTGGTCGACGGGTTGTACAACATCGCAGCCGGCACGGTGCAACTGCGGCCGACGGCCGGCTGGAACAGCTTGTTGAATCCGGCGACGGTGACGTTCTCCTGGCATACCGACGTGCTGAGATGGCCTTCGACGCCCGCCTTCTGCGCTTCCGTCCACGCCACACCGGGCGCCCACCGAGTCGGGTCTTGCCAGTATTCGAGCAGCAGCGCGCAATCCTCCATCTCCATCGTCGTCGACCACGCGTCGGGGAAACTCTGTCCGAGCAGAAGGCCGTCGTAGATGCCGGGATACGCGTTCGCCACCCACTGCTGCGCGAGCGCGCCGCCCGAGCCGCCCGAACCCATCGTGAACAGCACATCGCCGTATGTCTCGATGACGTGTTCCTTCGCCATGACCATCGATTCGGCCTGGACGACGGGGTTGCAGTTGCTGCCGCTGTTGTTCAGCGCCGTGTTCATCACGGCGTACCCCTTCGACAGGGCGCGTTGCTCCTCCAAGACGGTGAGTTCCTCTCCCTGCCCGTACGTCGCACCGCATCCGTGGCCGTGTGAGATCACGAGCTTGCGGTTCCATGCGTCCTGTGGCGCCCAGCGATCCCAAGGCTCGTCCGGATCGAACAGAACGGCGACCTGATAGCGATCGCGATCGACGATCCCCGTCTCGAGCCGAACGATGTAGGGCACGGTCTTGCCCTCATCCGTCTTCGTCGTTGCGACGTCGGACTCGTCGGGCTCTTGAGCGAGGGGATCCTCGGGCAGAGGATTCGCGGGCGTGCGTTCGCACGCGCCGTTGACGTATCCCGAATCGGAGTACGGGAACGCATCCCATACCGCACCCGGGATCGCCCCACACAAGCCCGCTTTGCCATTGCCGGGAGGCTTCTGTGGCCCGTCGGGTCCATACGGCTGGAAGGATCCTGACGACAGCGACATGTAGAAGTACTCGAAGGTCGTCGCCCGCGAACAACGTTCGTCCAGTGCCTCCGGGCGGCACGACCAAGGTTGCAGGGGCGGTCCTGAGAACAAGGGGCCGCTCGCGGGATGGTTGGTGATCGTCATGCGCGCCCCCGAGCCGTCGGGGAGGTGCACCACGAGGGAATTGTCGCCTTCGAGCAATGGAGCGACGATGCCTTCCAGATGTCCGTTCGGACGGACCGCGAACCTGTCGGTGATGTCGGATTCGTTGAGGTCCACAACGAGCGATGCCGGTGCGGCCTCGGGGGGAAGGACGATTCGCACGAGGGCGTCGCCGCCGGAGACGAGATCGGCACGGGTGGAGCGGACCTCGATCGTCACGAGGTCTGTCGGCTCGTCAGCGAGGGCGGAGGTCGACGAGATCAGCATCCCGACGGAAAGCGCCACCAGCGCGCCGCGCGCGCGGCGCGGCGTGGAGGAGATCGGCCCCATCGCGTATCCCATGTCGCGAACAGATTCGTCGTCGTGATGCGCCGGACCTCCCTCGAGCGTCATCCTCCGTGCGGATGGACCTGGGGGATCTCCTGGCCGATCGCGACGATCACGCACCCGCGGCAGATGGCCTTCGGGCAGGATTCGCC
>Ga0214472_10002391_pt1 | contig 20306 bp, 17 predicted proteins | sample RVTome_6_FD_207662 | JGI IMG/M metagenome (GOLD analysis project Ga0214472, IMG submission 207662) | Soil microbial communities from uranium-contaminated site in the Upper Colorado River Basin, Wyoming, United States - RVT140D175 | ecosystem: Environmental > Terrestrial > Soil > Contaminated >...
ACCACCGAGGTGTCGGTCCTAGTCTCCTCGGGACCTCCGAAAGGTCCCAACGTGATGCCCGACTTCGTGGGTCGCGACGTCGCGGAGGTCTCGGAGTGGCTGAGGCAAAAGCAGCTTCCTTCCTCCGTAATCCACAAGGTCAGCAACCCCGTCGTCCCCGAGGGAATGGTGGTGAGTCAGAGTCCTCGGGCGGGTGCCAAAACCGATGGGAACACGGAGATCGTGTTCTACGTGAACGCCGGCAACTGACGGGTGACGCCTCGTTCGAGGTTATGCGCTACGGGGAGCCGCGGCCCAACTCTTAGACCCATTCCTCCTCCTCGACGAGGTTTCGCACGAAACGGACCGGGAGATTCAGCGTAAACGAAGTGCCCCCGCCCGCAGCGGTGCTGACCTGCACTTCCCCATTGTGCGACACCGCAATCTTCTGCACGATGGAGAGGCCCAGCCCCGTCCCCTCCGGTTTAGTCGTGAAAAACGGCGTGAAGATGCGGGCTCGATCCTCTTCTCTAACGCCCGGCCCGTTATCGGATACCCGAACGAATCCGAGACCGTTCGCACCACCCGTCTCCACCCGCACCTCTCCCGCCCGATGGCTCCCCTGACCCGCGGCCTCGATCGCGTTCAGCATGAGGTTGGAGACGGCTTTGCGCAAGAGCATCTCGTCCGCTTCCACCTGGAACGGGTGCGCCTCGACGACCAGCCGCACACTAGCCGCAGCGGCTTTCGGTTCGAGATCACGGCGCAGATCATCCGCCATCTCGGCCAGATCGAAAGGGGCGGGGCGGAGCGCCTCTGGCCGGGCAAATTGGAGAAAATCGGTCACGACTCGGCTGAGCGATGCACTCTCGTCGACGAGCGCCTCGACTAAAGTCGTCGCTTCTGCTGAGGATACCTCTTTCCCGAGAAGCTTGGCATTGCCCACGATCGTTGCCAGGCTGTTGCGAAACTCGTGGGCGATCCCCGCCGCCATCTCTCCGAGTCGAGCCAGGTTCTCCTTGACGAACAACCTCTCGCGAAGCTCGATCACCTCAGTCAGATCCGCAAAGAGACAAAGGGCCCCTCGCACGTGACCGGGTGGCCCCAAAGGCAGCACACTCGCACCCAGGTGAATCGTGTCCCCGGACACGAGCCGGTATTCGACGCGACGGCGGAGCGCCTGCTCGCCCTTCGAGAGGGCCGCCTCGACCGATTCAGCCAGCTCCCTGGACCCGGGAAAGGCCTGGACGAAGCTCTTCCTTTCCAGCAAGCGAGCCTCGATTCCGAAGACCTTCTCGGCGGCCGGATTGACGAGCACGACGTGGCTGCGTTCATCCAGGCTCACCAGCCCGGTGTTCATGCTCCGAATGATGTCGGTCGCCAAAGCCTGACTTTCATCGGCGCGCGCCTTCTCCAACCGATGCATTTCTCCCAGCTGCTTTTCCTTTTCCTTCAGCTTCGCCACGACGTCTTGGAACGTTGCGAGAAGAAATTGCCCCTCGTCCTCGGACCCCGCATTGCCCGTCAGGTCCCCCGCGACGGAACGGGCCTCCGCAACCAATCGGCGGTGTGGCGCTAGCAGACTGTTTAGAAAAAGAACCAGAGCGAAGAGCACCAACGCCATGGCCGAGACCTGGTAGATGAGTGTCGAGCGAAAGCCTCGATTGGCTTCCGCCACGCGTGAGGCGGGCAGCTGAACGCGAAGCACGCCGGCTTCGCTCCCGTCGGGACGTTCGAGCGTCAGGTAACCAAAAGCAGAGGCGCTCTCTGGCTCGTAGGCCGGAGAGACGTCGGTCATCGCCCAACCCTGTTCGACGAGCTCACGGCGCCCGTGACGATCCAGCCGATCGAACCCACTCGACGGGGAAAACACACAGTCGGGGGAACCCGCTAAGACCTGGCTGTTCCAGTCCAGCAGACACGCCGAGACCAGCGAATCTTCCTGCTCTCGGACCTCGAGAAGAGTAGCCACGCGTGCGAGACTTCGGGCGACCTCGGGGCTGTCCACGGACGTCACCGGTCCTTCTGGAAGCGCTGGCCATAGCCTAGACGCCACCAGCTCGGCCGTCCCACGGGCTCCGGCCCGGAAGGAGTCCTCGAGAAGTTTGCGTGACGTGTAGGAGAGATGAAGGCTCTGGCTGTTGACGATCACCAGAACCAGGACCAGGAATCCCAGGAACAGCCGGAATCGATTCTCGTGAGAGACGATCTCCGCCATGGCTAAGTCTGCGCTAAAAGAGGTTGAAGTACCAATTGATGAGGGGCCCGCCCACGAAAAGCGTCGCGGTAGCCGCCATTCCCAGGAACGTCCCGAACGGAAGCGCCGTCTTGAGGCTCTTGCCCTGCGTTGCCATGAGCGCCAGACCGACCAGCGACCCCAGAAACGAGCCCACCAGCAATGTCAGCAACACTCCCTTCCAACCCAAGAACGCCCCCACCATGGCCATCATCTTGACGTCCCCCATCCCCAACCCCTCCACTTTACGCAACCGCAGATAGGCCTCGGCTACGCCGAAAAGGAGACCGGCACCCAATCCGGCTCCGATTAGAGCTTCAGTCGGCGTGATTGGCTCACGGACGAATGCGAGGAGGAGCCCGAGGATGGCGCCCGGGATGGTGATGACGTTGGGGAGAATCCGATGGTCATAGTCGATGAAGACGAGGGCCACCATGGCTGCCACGAAGCCGAACTCGACACCGTACTCGATGGTGAACCCGTGCCGAAGGTAGGCAGCCAACGAGCCGGCCGCGACCAAGATCTCCACGAGCGGATAGCGGATCGAGATCGGTGCACCACAATGGCGGCAGCGTCCCCCCAGGAAGAGGTAGCTCAGGACCGGAATGTTGTCATACGGAGCGACGGGCTTCTGGCAGGATGGACAGGCCGAGGGTGGAAACACGACCGAACGCCCCAACGGAAGGCGGTAGATGAGAACGTTGATGAAGCTACCCCAGATCAAACCGAAGATGGCCGCAAGAGTAGGTCCCAACCAGGCAATGTCCTTGAATACCGAGACGGGTGACGGAATGTCCATTTTTGAAAGCCAGGGCGATTCTCGGGAACACCCTCAGTTCGTATCGACTAACGGGTGGGCAGCGCCGAGAGGGAAGAGTGTCGTGATACGTGCGCCCGCTCGGCTTTCGAATTCAACTCGTAGGGTACTCCGACGGGATCCGCCGGCACACCTCGCAGGTAGCCCGCCGCAATCATTTCCTCCCAGCCGGTTGGAAAATGACCTCTGTCTTGCTTGAATTGCAGGGCCACCTTGGTCAGGAGATCCGTTTGGTCCAGAGCGTCGAGCTGCTGGAGATGGATGAGCGCATTGTGGCGCATTTGATCGTTTTCAGCGGTGTCATACAAGATCTTCCAGAGATGACGCGCTGTCTCGCGCTCTCCTCCTCGCGTTAGCGTGCGGCCGGCGGTCGCGACCATCCAATAAGGCGCGCCGGGAAGCTTGCTCCCGGTAAGAAAGACCTCTGCCGCTTTCGCGTAGTCTTCGAGAAACCAGAAGTAGATAAAACCCTTGTCCAGGTAGAAGCGCCAGTGATCCGGATTGTTCTGAATCCCCTTGTCGATGAGCTCCAAGGCCTTGAGCGGCTCGCCGGCCCCCCTCGGCCACTCCTCGGCGAGAAAGGTAGCGCCGTACGTGTATGCGATCCTCAAGTGCGGGTCGAGCGTGGTGGTAATGTCCAAGAGCGGTTCCAGCAGCTCGAAGCGCTTTTCGGTGGATTCGAGGCGCTGGCCCCCGAAATACTGTACGGTCCGCAACCAGTAGAGATCGGAAGCAATGCTCTCGAACCCCAGGAGGACCTTCTTCAGGGCCTCGCCGTTGTCGACGTAGAGAATCTCTTCCGTGACCCGATATTCACCGAAGCGCTCGTCGATACGCCGCTGCAGCAGGGCCACTACCGTGAAGAGCCCTACCAGGACGGCGACGAGGAATCCCTTCGAGAACAACGGGGGATCCCTCTACTTCAAGTTGCGGCGGTTGAAAATGACCGCGGCGAGAACCAGCAATATGGCGATATAGAGAACACCGTACGCGGTCGAGTAGCCGAGGAGTGAGAACGGTACCGCATCCCCGGACACGACCCGGGACTTCACGTCGAAATTCCTTAGATTCGGCACAAGATAGTAGATCACCTGCGTTAGCTGCGGAAGGAAGCTCGAATCCACAACGGTTTCGAAGTGCTTGAGGTCGGTCGAAAAATGACCAACCACGTACAGGAACCCGGTCAGCACCCCGCTGAGTATTGCCGAAGTGAAGGTGCTGAAAAGGAGCGCTAGCGCCGTGAGAATAGCCAGCTCGAAGTAGATGAGGTAAATGGCCTTTAGAAGGCTCGGTTCAAAGATACGGCTGTGGACGAACAACAAGGCGTAGAACCCGGCGGTCATGATCGTGACGTTGACGGCCAGAGTAAGACAGAGTCCAAAATACTTGCCGAGAATGAAATGGGTTCTGGAAACCGGCTTCGGCAATAAGGAGTACACGGTGCGTTTGTCCATCTCCTTGGATACCAACCCGATTCCGATGAAGACCGCGATGACCGACCCGAAGACCGCAATGGACGCGAGCCCGAGGTCCTTGATGATTTTGACTTCCTGATAAATCGAGATCTGGCTCAAGATGTACGAGCTTCCGATCATGATCAGGGCGAAGAGAACCAGATTGTATAGAACCTTGTCGCGTACCGTCTCTCGATACGTGTTCAGCGCAATGTAGGCGATCCGGCTCATGACTGCTCAGCTCCTGGTCTCGCGACTTCCCGGACAAAGTAGTCTTCCAGGGTCTGCTTCACCGAGTGTACGGAAACAAGGCTGGCGCCATTCTGCTGAACCAAGCCGAGGACTCCTTGTAGAGCCCCCTGGTCCTCGAGCTCCAGCTTCATTCTCTCCCCCAAGCGCTGCAGGTTCTTGGCGATTCCGGCAAGACTCTGCTCGAGGGGCCCCGAGACGTTAGCCAGCACGACTTCAATCGTCAACGAGAGATCGAGAATGTCCGCGAGCTTTCCCTCCTTGACCTTCTTCCCCTGGTTGAGAATGGCCACCCGACTACACAGGGCTTCCACGTCGGGCAGGATATGGGAGCAGAAGAGCACGGTACATCCGTCGCGGTGGAGGTCACGAATGAGCGTGGTCATGTCACGCCGGCCCATGGGGTCGAGTCCAGACATCGGCTCGTCCAGAAAGGCGATGCGGGGCCGATTGAGAATAGCCTGTGCGACGCCGAGCCGCTGTGTCATGCCCTTGGAATACTTGCGAAGCTGAACGTCTCCCGCCTCAACCAGGTCCACCCGCCGCAGCAATTCTTCTATCCGTTGCCGCCGCGCCTCCCGACTCATGCCGAAGAGCTGACCGAAATAGTCCAAGAGCTCCCGACCCGTCAAGTAATCGTAGAAATAGGGCTGCTCGGGGAGAAAACCGATCTCGGCCTTCACCGAAAGGTCGCCTACCGGCTTGTCCAGAATCTTGGCGCTGCCCTCGGTCGGGAAGATAAGCCCCATGAGAAGCTTGAGCGTCGTCGTCTTCCCGGCCCCATTGGGACCGATCAATCCAAAGATCTCGCCCTCATCGATGGTGAGTGTGAGGTGGTCGAGGACCCGCTTCGTCTTCAGCGCGAACGAGCCCGCGGCGTAGTCCTTCGTAAGTCCATCGATTTCCACGTGGGGCATGGAACCTTCCTCGAAAGTGTTGTTAGGATGTGCCGCCCGGCGCCCTTTTGGAGACGCCATCGCCCATACAACGGCGGCTACATGGTCTGGATGTCACAGGTTCGATCGCGCCTCACTCGAGGGAAAGTGCCGAGGACGGAACGGGACAACCGAGGGCGGTACCCGTTTGATCGAAGTATATCGTACCTGCCGGAGTCCCCGAGTACGCCCGAACGCCACTCAATCCAGGGCTGGCTGGAACCGAGGCATAGCAGAAGTCTGTAAGCGAGCCGGGGTCGCAACGGGGCTCGGGGCTGGAAACCGGCGTCGTCAGGTAGTCGCGAACGTAGCCGCCTTTCTGGTACGGAGTGACACGGCCGAGGTCACGGCCCAGAAATGGTGGGGCGGTCGTCGGATAATTGGGGATACAGACCGCGCCGTCGGTCATGCACACCAGGGAAGCGGGGTACAAGCCGCAATTATTCGAAGCATAGGTAATGGCGGCGGATAAGAGGCTTCGCGTATCGCCGATCACTTGAGCCTCATTTGCGGAGACTCTTGCGCGAAGCAAGCTGGGAACGGCAATCGCCGCGATGATCCCGATGATGGCGACGACAATAAGCAGCTCGATGAGGGTGAATCCCTTCTCGCCCACGTGACCACCATTCCCGTCAGAAAGTTGGGGAAAGGGTGGCCGCGAGGCCACCCTTTCCTTCTCAGGCTCTTACTGGAGGAACAGAACCGAGGAACCCGAAACCGGACAGGTGATCGTGTCGACCGTACCATCCTGCACGAAGTAGATGGCTCCTGACGCGGATCCGACAAAACCCCGCACGCCGGTGAGGGCGCTGAGCGGGTACGAGTGGTAGCAATAGTCGGTCAGGCTGCTCGAGTCACAGCGGTTCGTGTCCACGGAGGAAGGCGAGTCCACCGCATCGAACGATCGGCTATACCCGGATTTCGGGTACGGCGTAGTCTGTCCAAGGTCGCCACCCACGAACTCGGGGGCGTTGCTTGGATAACCGGGGATCCCAATCACTCCGCCGCAGTCTCCACCGTTCCGACACAGGTTCTCCAGAGGCGCGAAGAACCCGCAGTTCGCCGACGCGTACGTCATTTCCGCCGAAATGACCGATCGCGTGTCCCCGATGGCCTGCGCTTCGTTCGCGGAGACGCGAGCGCGAAGCAAGCTCGGGATGGCGATGGCAGCGATGATGCCGATAATCGCCACGACGATCAGAAGCTCGATCAGCGTGAATCCTTTCTGTTTACTCATGTCCGTTTGCTCCTTTTCCCTTCTTACCCCTCCCAAAGGGGTCGATTGTTTTGTGCCCTGCCCTAACGTGCGACTTTCCCGCCTTGCGGCTCCGTTGCGATCGACTCACCCTGGGGCGAGGCAAGTTCGAGTTGGTCTATAGCAACCCCTATGCCAAGCCTTCACCAGCCGCCAAGTGTCGGCTGTATTTATAAATCGTTTATTATAAGCCAGATAACCAGGCTATGCCCACAGCCGCCAAGGCTGGGCTTGCCCGAAGTTGGTGGACTTGCCACTTTTTGTCAATATCCGGATCCCAATTTTTTGGAGTGGGCAGTGCGATGAACAGGTGCGTGGTAGGAAATGACAGATGATCAAAAGTAGAAAAGATTACGAATCTTCCCTTCTGCGACGAGTTGGAAAAAAAGCACGCAGAACGGACAGCATCCCCGCGCTGAGGGCCCCAGAGCCTCATCATCAACGCCGCAATCACGACAACGCCGGCACCGGCCGAACCAATAGGCATCCAGCCGCCTGAGCCATGGGGCCACCAAGACGCAGTGCTAATCGGTCCCCACCGCGGTGTCTCGGCGTCGCTCGAGCATCGCGGCGCGCAGCACGACCAGTCCCGCGGCCAGCAACCCCACGTCTTGAGCCACCGTATGCAGTCCGATGCTGCGGCCTTCACCCGCGGCAGTGCTGAAGCAACCACAATCCAGGTTCACACCTCGGTAGAGGTTGAGCGAGATGGCACCGATGAAGACAGCGAGCAGAACACTCAGGAGCAGCGAGCTCTCACTCTTGAGCACCCCGATGATGAGCGCGACACCGGCGAAGAGCTCGATCCAGGGGAGTGTCATGGCGAAGAGATTCGAAGGAATCACGGGCAGCATTTGGTAGTTGTAGACTTGTTTGGCAAAGGCGGCTGGATGTTGAATCTTGTCCCAGCTAGCATAGACGAACACCGCCCCCAGCACGAGCCGGCAACCGAGCACCAACCAGCGATTGTCCAGAAGTTTTCTCAACGGGTCCTCCCGTCAGCTTCCCTCGACTTCGGAGGGCAGCTCGGCTTCGCTCCACTCTGGCCAACCTCCCTCGTATACATAAACGAGGCGGTATCCAGCCTCGGTAAGCCGGCGAGCCAGCTCGGTGCTCTCTTCGCAACCGAACCCGCTGCAGTAGCACACGATTTCTTCGTCGGGAGAGGGTAGGCGATCTTTCACGAGGGGAAATACCGAATCGAACTCCAGGACCGGCAACGAGATTGCTCCTGCGATGTGCCCTTCATAGAGATAGAAATCCGCCGCTCGCGCATCCACGAACGTCACCCCGTCGTCCCACTTTTTTTTCGCGGCCGGAGTATCCAAAAACCAGGACTCCTCGAGGTTGCTAACGGCTTGCACCGGATGCTGGGTAATGCCGATACCCTCTCCCGAAACACGATTGTGAACGATTCCCACCGCTGCCGCGCACGCGACGATACCCAAGGCGCCAAGAGCCGTTCTCCCCCAATCTGTCATGTTCACCTCAAATCGTACTTCTGTAACAGATAACGGAAAGAGCGCAGATTCATATGAAGAAACTTGGCGGCTCGCGTTTGCACGCCTCCCGCGCGCGCCAACGCCATCGACAGAAGCCGCTTTTGTATCGAGTCCACGTGCTTGTGAAAATCAATGCCGTCTTCGGGTAGCTCTTCCAAAGATGAGCCGGCGAGTCCCGCCACGGCGTCGCCGTCACCACTTCGAAGCTTGTCCGGAAGCCTCTCCGGAAGGATCATGCGCGTCGGCTCCAGGGCTACCGCCCGCTCGATCACATTCTCCAACTCCCGAACGTTCCCCGGCCAATCATTCTTGGTCAGCAAATCCATCGCTTCGTCGGAGATCTTGGCGATTTGCTTGTTCATACTCCGGTTGGCCTTGGTCAGGAAGTGCTCTGCCAACATCGGGATGTCTTCCCGCCGTTCTCGCAACGGCACCATGTGGATCGGGATCACGTTCAACCGATAATACAAGTCCTCTCGGAAGGTCTTCTGTTCTACCATCTCCTCCAGGTTCTTGTTCGTGGCGGCAATGACGCGAGCGTCTACCTCGATCTCCTCCGTGGCGCCGATTCGCCGGATTTTTTTCTCTTGTAGGACGCGGAGGAGCTTGACCTGCATGGAAGTGCTCATTTCCGCAATCTCGTCCAACAGGATCGTCCCGTTGTGAGCCACCTCGAAAAGCCCCTTGTGATTGGTGGTGGCCCCCGTGAAGGAGCCTTTGAGATGACCGAACAGCTCGCTCTCCAGAAGGGTCTCCGGAACCGCTCCACAATTCACCGAGACGAACGGCTGATCCCGGCGCGCGCTGATCACGTGGATCGCTCGAGCGGCCAGCTCTTTGCCGGTCCCGCTCTCGCCCGTAATGAGGACCGTGCTGTTGGTCGGCGCGACCGACTCGATGAGATCGAAGAGCTTAACCATCGGTGGGCTCGTGCCGAGGATCGCGTCCAGCCCGTGCTTCTGCCGAAGAGTGCGCTTGAGGCTGACGACCTCTTCCTTGAGCTGTTTTTTTTCCAACGCGTTCTTGATGGTGATCTTCAGCTCGTCGACCTTGAACGGTTTCGCAATATAGTCGTAGGCACCAAGCCGCAGCGCGTCCACCGCCGTCTCCGCCGAAGAGTAAGCGGTGATCATGATCACGGGCGTTTCCGGTGCAACCCCCTTGACGTGCCGCAGTACTTCGACACCGCTCATGTCCGGCATCTTGATATCGGAAATCACCAGATCGTAGGGAGCCTTCTCGAATGCCTCCAACGCTTTGCTTCCCGACCGAGCGGTCGTGACACGATAGCCTTCCTTGCGAAGCGTAATCTCCAACAGCTGGCGCATGGACGTTTCGTCGTCGACTACCAAGATGCGGCTCAACCGATCGTCCTCCTACCCAACGGGAAGTGTACCGAGATTTCCGTGCCGCGAGGCGAAGCGCTATCCACGCGGATCACGCCATTGTAGTCCTTGACGATTCGATAGACGATTGCCAGGCCGAGGCCACTACCTCGCTCGAACTTGCCCGAGAACGGCTGGAAGACTTGGTGAACCTCGCCTTCGCTCAAACCGACGCCCTGATCGCGAAACGCCATGACGACTTCCCCCGAGCCATTGCGGCCAAGCTCCACCTCCAGGCGGCCACCCTCCGGCATGGCCTGAAGGGCGTTGCGAGCCAGGTTCCATGCAATCTGCTTGATGTGATTGGCGTCCGCAAACAGCTTCACCGCCGTTTCGGGGAGCTTCAACACGATCTGATGCTCCGGCTGAACCTCCGCGCTGTTTTCCAAGAGCGCGACGGTCTCCCCTACTACCTCACGGAGATCTAGGTTGCGTGGCTCGAACTTCGGAGGCCGCGCGTAGACCAAGAACTCGTTCAGTATGGACGACAACCGCTCAGATTCTCGTACGATGATGTCCATGAGACGCGACTGCTCGCCGGACAAGCCCAATTCCTCCTGGAGAACCTGCACCGATCCGCTGATCGACGCGAGCGGGTTTCGAATCTCGTGTGCCATTCCCGCCGCCATCTCTCCCATCGTAGCCAAGTTCTCCTTCAAACGGACTTCGTTCTCCAAACGTTTTATCTCAGTGAGGTCTTGGAACGTGAAGAGGAACCCGCTTCTGCCCTCTCCCTGGAAGAGCAGGTGCGATACGCTGAGGCCAAGATAGATCTCGTCACCATGGCCGTTGAGATAGGCTCCCTCCATGCGGCAGTAGCGGCGCTCTTGCAGCATCGAGTCGATGCGCGCGATGAATCCGTCGTCCTCGCCGAGAATCTCGCTCGCCTTTCGACCCACAGCCTGCGCGGACTTCACCTTCAGAATGGCCTGTGCGGCGTCGTTGAAGAAGTTGATCCTCCCCTCGACATCCGTTGTCATCAAGCCCGATGTCAAGGAGTCGATGACGGTTTGGTTGAACGCCTGCAGATCGGCCAGGTGGTCGGACGCTACCTCTAGCTCGCGGCCTTTCTCCCGCAGGCTCTCGGAAAGATAGCTGGTGAGGAGGGCAACCGTGAAGTAGAGGAACGTATTGAGAAAGATGGAAAAATGCAGCGTCTGTGAGGGTACGGGATAGAAGGCTCCCAGGAACGGGTAGCCGGGAAGAATGCCCCAATGAACGAGCTCCAGGACGGCGGCATAGAGGATGGACGCCGCGCCCGCCGTCGCCAATCCGCCGCGGCGGTAGAGAATGATGCTGGCGGCGATGATGGATATGAAATAAAGACGGGAAAAGCTGCTCTCGACACCTCCGGTGAAGAAAACGAGTCCGGAGACAATGATGAGGTCGCCCGCGATCTGGACGTAGGCCATGGGACGGCGGTACGCCCCGGTAAAGGGCCATGCCAGCGCGTAGAGCAAGGTCAGAAAATATGTGATGGCGATCAGGGAATAGAGCGGATGAACGGGCGTTTCCGGTCTGGCAATCACCTCGGTCGCCACCGCGAGCCCTAGAAGGATGGTGACCACGAGCACACGTAGCACCATCAACCAGATGAGTCGGGTCTCGATGGGTGTGGAGGCTTCTTGTTTCGACATACCGAATAACAGGCGGGACTTGACTAGTTGAAGGCGACCGGTTTCCAGAGTCGGCGATCGAGCCTGCCCGAGCTCAGGCGCCACTAGCTCAACTAGCTCAACTGATTGATCAAGTCGAAGATCGGCAGATACATCGAGATCACGATGCCGCCGACGACCGTACCCAGGAACAGGATCAGAACCGGTTCCATCAGAGTCATCAGGTTGGCGACGGCGGTGTCCACTTCATCCTCGTAGAAATCCGCGATCTTCGAGAGCATCGCATCGAGTGCGCCGGTCTGCTCGCCCACCGAGATCATCTGAACGACCATGGGTGGAAACACCTCGGTGGCCTTGAGCGGCTGGGCCAGAGTCTGCCCGCCCTCCACACTCTTCCGCGTTGCCATGATCGCGTCTTCGATAATGGCGTTTCCCGACGTGCGTGCCGTGATCTCCAGCCCGTCCAAGATGGGAACGCCACTGGACATCAACGTCGCGAGCGTCCGGCAGAATCGAGCCACGGAGATCTTCTGTAGCAGACCGCCGAGTATGGGTAGCTTCAGCAGAAAACCATCGATCACCCGCCGCCCCTTGTAAGTCGCATAGTAGCGGCGAAGGAAAACGACACCAACGATTCCTCCGATGACCATGAAGGGCAGCAATCGAACGAACCAATTCGACATGCCGATGACGATTCGAGTCGGCAACGGCAATTGCGCTCCCAGGCCGGCAAACAGCGCTGCGAAGGTCGGAATGACCTTCCACAAGATGACGCCGACGACGAGGCCGGCGATGCTGACGACCGCGGCGGGATAGATGAGCGCCGATTTCACTTGGGACTTCAGCTTGACGGCCTTTTCGATATAGACCGCCAGACGCTTGAGGATGGTATCCAAGATACCACCCGCCTCGCCGGCGGCAATCATGTTGGTATAGAGGTCATCGAAGGCCTGGGGGTGCTTTTTCATCGCGTCGGCGAGTGAAGAGCCACCCTCCACGTCTTGGCGCACTCCCAGCAACACTTTCTGAAAGTTGGCGTTGTCCTGCTGGCTTCCCAGAATTTCCAAGCACTGCACGAGCGGCAGCCCGGCATCGATCATCACCGAAAACTGACGCGTGAAGATCGCGATGGACTTGGCCTTGATCCCGCCGCCCAGCTTGGGAAGCGCGATCTCCTTGCCCTTCTCCTTGATGCTGGTGACCAGGACCTGCTCACGGCGGAGCATGGCAATCACCGCGTCCTTCGAATCGGCCACTCTCTCACCGCTGGTAGCCACCCCGCGACGGGTCTTGCCCTTCCAAACATACGCCGGCATCCTGTGCCTCCTTTACCTCAGTCTCCCAAGGGTCCGAGTCTGACTGTGTTGCCGTTCGGGCTCGCACCCTCGGGTCAATGTCTCCATCATCCCGGACATCGAATACGCCTGCCTATCGCCTCTGGTTGGCCGCCATCGCCGGTCGATGACCGCCGGTTATGCCCGCCCCGCGATTGATCATGTCCTGAAGCTCGTCGGGGTTGGACGAGATCGAGAGCGCCAGCTGCAAAGTGATCTGCTTTTGAAAATAGAGCGTGGCCAATGACTGGTTGAAGGTCTGCATACCGTGCTTTTCCTGGCCGGTCTGCATGGACGAGTAAATCTGATGGATCTTGTCCTCTCGAATCAGGTTGCGAATCGCCGAGTTGGGGATGAGAATCTCCATCGCCAACACCCGCCCGGTCCCGCTCGCCCGCGGCAACAGCGACTGACACAAGATTCCCTCGAGCACGAAGGAAAGCTGGGCCCGAATCTGGGGCTGTTGATGAGCGGGGAAGACGTCCACCACGCGGTTGATGGTTTGGGCGGCCGAGTTGGTGTGCAGGGTGGCAAAGGTCAAGTGGCCCGTCTCGGCGATGCGGAGCGCGGATTCGATCGTCTCGAGGTCGCGCATTTCTCCGATCAGGACGACGTCCGGATCCTCACGAAGGACAGATCTCAGGGCGTTGGGAAAGCTGTGCGTGTCGGCGTGGAGCTCCCGCTGGTTCACCAGACACTTCTGGTGATTGTGCAGATACTCGATCGGGTCTTCGATGGTAATGATGTGCTGGGCTCTCTCCTTGTTGACCTTGTCCAGCATGGCGGCGAGCGTCGTGGACTTTCCACTCCCGGTCGGCCCGGTTACCAGCACCAAGCCTCTTGGCCTCTCGCAAATTTGAGACACCACCAGAGGCAGCCCGAGCTGCTTGAACCCGAGTATCTCGTAGGGAATGGTTCGATAAACGGCCGCAACCGACCCGCGCTGCATGAAAACGTTGGCGCGAAATCTAGCGAGATTCTTGATGCCGAAAGAAAAGTCGAGCTCCAGGCTCTCTTCGAATCGGTGTTTCTGATTGTCGGTCAGCACGCTATAGGCAATCTGCTTCGTTTCCACCGCGGTGAGCGGCGGCATGTCGAGTTGACGCAGCTTGCCGTCGACCCGCACCTGAGGGGCGGAGTTATTCGTCACGTGCAGGTCCGACCCGCCCATCTCGAGCATGGTTTTCAGGAGTTGATGAAGGCTAACCGCCATATTGGTTCCTCTCTAGTTTCCCACGGCAGACACGAATGGGGTTACGTTCAGCCGTAGACCCCGCGCTCACTTCACGGTCTCACGAACGACTTCGTCGATGGTCGTCATGCCGTCCGCGATCTTCTGAAGCCCACTTCGCCTGAGCGTCAGCATACCCTCCTGGATGGCTTGCTTCTTGATCTCCATCGCCGATGCGCCTTCCAAGACCATCTGACGGATCTCATCGGAGCATTCCAGAACCTCGTAGAGACCGACCCGCCCCTTGTAACCGGTGTTGTTGCAGGTCGTACACCCCTTGCCCTTGAAAACGGTAACGCTCTTGGCCTCATCCGGTTCGAAACCGACGTCGATGAGAGCCTGCGGAGGCAGCTCCGTGGGTCCGCGACACTCCTTACAGATCCTCCGAACCAAGCGTTGTGCGCAAATCAGATGGACCGATGTCGCGACCAGGAAGGGCTCGATCCCCATGTTCATGAGGCGGTTGATGGTCGAGGGAGCGTCATTGGTGTGAAGTGTGGACAACACCAAGTGGCCCGTCAAGGCGGCCTTGACGGCAATCTCCGCCGTTTCGAAGTCTCGAATCTCACCAACCAGCACGATGTTGGGATCCTGCCGGAGGAACGATCGCAGCGCGGCAGCGAAGTTGAGCCCGATCGACTCCTTCATCTGCACCTGGTTGATTCCCACCAGGTTGAACTCGACCGGATCCTCCGCGGTCATGATGTTCGTCTCGGGTGTATTGAGACGGCTGATGGCGGAATAGAGGGTGTTGGTCTTACCGCTTCCCGTCGGCCCGGTCACCAGGACCATGCCCCACGGTTTCAGGATCGCTTCTTCAAAACGCTTCAGCGAGTGCACCTCGAACCCGAGCTTGGTCATGTCCAACATCAGGTTCTCTTTGTCGAGAAGTCGGAGCACGACCTTCTCGCCATACAGAGTCGGCAGCGTCGAGACGCGATAGTCCAGCTCTCGCATCTTCCCGTTGCTGTTCATGCGAATCTTGATGCGGCCATCCTGAGGAAGGCGCTTTTCCGAGATATCGAGCTTGGCCATGATCTTGAGCCGGGACGTGATCGCGTCGCGGAGCTTCATCGGCGGGTTCATCACCACGTACAGGACGCCGTCGATCCGAAACCGCACCCGAAATTCCCGCTCGTAAGGCTCGATGTGGATGTCGCTCGCTCCGCGACGAAGCGCGTCGGTCAGAATGAGGTTGCAGAGCTTGACGACGGGAGCCTCTTCACTGGAACGCTCCAGCTCTTCGAGGTCGATGTCCGACGCCTCCTCGAGGACTTCGACGTCGCCGGCATCCGTCTCGGCTAGCTCGCTCATGACTTCCTTGAGCTGCAGAGAATGCGCCGACCCGTAATACTTGTCGATGGAGTCCATGATGGCGGTCTCCGAGGCCACCACCGGCTCGACATTGTAACCCGTCATGAACTTGATGTCGTCCATCGCAAAGACGTTGGTGGGATCGACCATGGCGATGGTGAGGTTCGCGCCGGCGCGAGAGAGAGGAATAATCTGGTACTTCTGCGCGGTTTCCGCGGGCACCAGTTTGATGACGGACGGATCGATCTCGAAGCGTGCGAGGTTGATGGCGGGCACGCCATACTGTCGGGAAAGCAAACCGGTGATCTCCTCGTCCTTGACGAAACCAAGCTTGACGAGGTTGTAACCTAACTTTCCGCCGTGTTGTTTTTGATAGGTCAGGGCTTCTTGGAGTTGCTGGGGTGAAATCAAGTTTTCCTTAACCAGCAACTCGCCGAGCTTAATTGGCATCCACCTACCCCGCTCGAACTCGATCTGGACCGGAGGCTTAAGTTTCTCTGTTCACTATGGATTACCGTGAATAGATTACTTTACCTTCCGGGTCGAGAATTGTCAAGAGACACCCTCCCCCGGAAACAGCGAAAACCCGCTCTCCATAGGGGTTCGCGGGCCCTCCCTGGGCCAGAAGCCGCCTCACAGGCCCCGGTTTGGAGGCGAGAGCCCAAAAGACTCACCGCGTGAGGCTCAGTCCCAGCCAAACACCTCCCTGGCGTCGTTCCGTGCTCGTGATCCCGCCCACGTCCACGATCAACATGGCGATGCGCACACCGACTCCGACCGAGAAGCCCGGCCGCCGCAAGGCGCCGTCCGCTAGCTCCGATCGAAAACCGCCACGCAGCGCGACCCGGCGGTCTCCCCACTGTTTCTCCGCGCCGAGCGCGAGCTCTCGCCAGGACGGCATCGTCTTCGTGAGATCCGAAGCATCGCGGGACGTGAGATCGAAATCGATCGCGACCAGCCAGCCCGGATCCTTCATGAAAACGACGCCGGCGCGCGCATGTCGGTCGCGGACGATCTCTTCGTCGCTCGGCGTGTGAAAGGTCGGCCGGGTGAGGTTCCGCCCCATGAGACCGACGCGTATCCAATCTCTCGGCTGATAGAGGACACTCGCATCGAGCCCGATCTCGGTTTCCGCGCGCCCATCGGAGGAGGTAGCCGCCTCGAAGAGATTTCTCACGTTGCGATCCGCGGGTGGCACCGATGCCGCCGGAGCTTGCTGCTCGAAGGCGGTGCCACGAATGACGCTGACGTTTACGCCGACCGTCAGCACGTCGACTGGAAGAGATTGCACGAGCGTCATCGTGACATCGAGCGTCTCGAGCCCTCGCGACCTCAAGGTGGTCTCTTCCAGGAACGTATCGGTTTCGGTGAAACTGGATACGGCAACGCCGAACGCCGTAAAGCTCGTCGAAAAACCCAAAGACGGACCACCCTCGAGGACGGAGTCGGCCCCCGGTAGCTCGGAACGCAAGCGCTCGACCAGCTCATTCCGGTCTTGAAAGGAAGTGCCGCCGTAGAAACCTCCTCGGATCAGACTTCCGTGAACGATTCCTGCCGGATTCCAGTAGAAGGCCGTCGAGTCGTCGGCCACGGCGGTGAAGGCTCCGGCCAGTGCCGTTGCCCTCGCGCCCACCAGCCGGGGGCCGGAATCCGAGCTGGCTCCGCGAGCGACCAGCAGAAGGCACACCGTTGCCAGAGTCATCAACCCGCCCGCAGGCGCGCAGTCGCCGGAGGGCGAGCCGCGGGGGTGGGGCCCCGCGGCTTTGAAAGAAGCTCGCACCATCAGGTCACTATAACAACCGGAAGGAAACGGGAAAAGGTCATTGACACGGAAGATCGGCGGGAGCTATGATTGCGGGTGCACTGTAAGCAGACCGCGCCGTTTCTTGGTTGAATGCGGAACATAGCGGTCATTCCTGCCCGCTTTGGCTCTCAACGTCTCCCCGGAAAGCCCCTCGCTAAAATCGGCGAGCGCACGCTCGTAGAGCACGTCTATCGCCGCACGGCACAGGCTCGTCGGGTCGATCGGGTCTTGGTGGCGACCGACGATTCCAGAATCCACGCGGCGGTGACGGCGTTCGGAGGGGAGTGCGTCATGACTTCCCCCGACCATCGGAGCGGAACCGACCGGGTAGCCGAAGCGGTGGCCGGCCTCGAGGTCGACATCGTCGTCAACGTGCAGGGCGACGAGCCTTTCATGGAGGCGCAAACGATCGATCAGGCGATTGGCGCGTGCGAAGAGCACCAGGGGACGATCGCGACGCTCGCCGGCCCGATTACGACCGCCGAAGAGTTCTGGGATCCCAACGTGGTCAAGGTGGTCATGGATCGCCGCGGCTTTGCGCTCTATTTTTCCCGCTGGCCCATTCCCTTCATGGCGGGCCCGGAGATGAGCGCCGCCGAGATACGCCGGCTCTCTGAACGAGCGGCCACGCCAACGGCCGGCTCGTGCCTCAAGCACTTGGGCCTCTACGTGTATCCAAAGTCCCTTCTGCTGGAGCTGGCCCGGAGCGAGCCCACCCCCCTCGAGTGCCAAGAGCGTCTGGAACAGCTGCGCGCACTGGAGTGCGGGTTGCCGATCTACGTCGAGCTCACCGAGGCGGCGGGAATGGCGGTGGACACTCCCGCCGATTTGGAACGGGCGCGCCAGCTGTTCGCGAGAACAAGGAGCGCGACCACGAGGACCGTATGAACGACAACAACACATGAGGAAGGAGGAAACGAATGCAGCAAGCCCCCTCGAGCCACGCTAAATTTATTTTCGTCACCGGGGGTGTCGTTTCATCGCTGGGCAAGGGATTGGCCTCCGCCTCCATCGGCCTGCTGATGGAATCGCACGGATATCGTGTTTCCTTTCTGAAGTTCGACCCATACATCAACGTCGATCCGGGGACCATGAGCCCCTACCAGCACGGCGAGGTCTTCGTCACCGACGACGGCGCCGAGACAGACCTAGACCTCGGGCACTACGAACGGTTCACGCGCGTGAGACTGAGCCGCGCCTCCAACGCGACGACGGGGCAGATCTACGACACCGTGATCACCAAGGAACGGCGCGGGGACTACCTGGGAGGAACGGTTCAAGTCATCCCTCACATCACGAACGAGATCAAGAGTCGACTCGAGCCGGTGGCCAAGGACGCCGACATCGTGATCGTGGAGATCGGAGGCACGGTCGGCGACATCGAAGGACTCCCCTTCCTTGAGGCCGTCCGCCAATTCCGCCAGGACGTTGGTCGCAAGGGAGCCATCTTCATCCATCTCACTCTCGTCCCGTTCATCGGTGCGGCCGGCGAGCAGAAGACCAAACCGACCCAGCACAGTGTGCGGGAGCTCCGCGCCATCGGTATCCAGCCCGACATCCTCCTCTGCCGTACCGATCGCGCGTTGCCTCGCGATCTGAAATCGAAGATCGCCTTGTTCTGCAATCTCGACGAGGAGGCGGTGAAGACCGCCAAGGACGTGGACACGATCTATGAGGTTCCCCTCTCTCTCTCGGACGAGGGTCTGGACACCATCATCTTGAAGCTCCTCGACCTGCCGGCGGGTAGGAAAGACCTCCAGAAGTGGGAAGAACTCGTCCAGCGGATCCGAAACCCCAAGGGAGAGATCACCATCGGTATCGTCGGGAAGTACGTGCGCCTCGAAGACGCGTACAAGAGCCTCTCCGAAGCGCTCGCTCACGGAGGCTTTGCCCACGATCTCAGGGTCAATCTGGAGTGGATCGAGGCGGAAGACTTGGAGGCCGGCGACCTCTCTCCGTTAGAGCACGTCGACGGGGTCCTCGTTCCCGGCGGTTTTGGCCAACGGGGCACCGAGGGTATGGTCGCGGCGGCGGGGTACGCGCGCACGCACGGTATCCCTTACTTCGGCATTTGCTACGGGTTTCAATGGTCGGTCGTGGAGTACGCGAGAAACGTCTGTGGATTGAAGGGAGCCAACTCCACCGAATGCGACCCCGACGCCGCCGAACGCGTCATTATCAAGCTCGAGGAGTTGGAAGGCGTCGAGGAGCTGGGCGGCACCATGAGACTGGGCGGTTATCCTTGTGTCCTCGAGCCCGACTCGCTCGCGCATCGAGCCTACGGAGCGCTCGACGTCGTCGAGCGGCACCGCCACCGATTCGAGTTCAACCGGCAGTACGAGCAGGTCCTTTCACGCGCCGGCATGCGTATCACCGGGAGGTCACCGGACTCGAAGTTCGTCGAGATCGTGGAAATCCCGACGCATCCGTGGTTTCTGGCGGTGCAGTTCCACCCGGAGTTCAAGTCCCAGCCGCTGAACCCTCACCCGCTCTTTCGGGACTTCGTGGGTGCGGCGCGGAAGCACCAGCTATCCCGCCAGGAGTCGCGGACGCGCCGGGTCTCGGCGGCCGGGGAGGAAATGCCCCAACCCCGCTAATAGGCTGCTGAAGTACGAGTCAGCCCCGCGACCGCCGGCCGCAGCCACGCGTGTCGAGCGGAGGCCGGGGCCGAACGAGGAGTGAGGCCCGCAATGAAATTGGCTTGCGAGCCCGGCGCGCGTAGATCGGCACTTATCTGTTGGCCGCCAAACTACGTGGTTGCCCTGACCGGACGTGGTCAGGCGGCGGTCCCCACGGCACTAAGGCATCGATCAGTTTTCGGGTAAGATGTTGGGAAACCGATGTCCGCACACCCGCCCACCCGACCGGTCCACGTAGGCCCCACGACCCTGGGTGGCGGCCATCCGTTCGTTCTCATCGCCGGCCCCTGCGTCATCGAAGACGCCCGGCACACGCTGTTCATGGCGGAACAGTTGAAGGCGATCGCGGAAGAGGTCGGCGTCCCTCTCGTTTTCAAGGCGTCGTTCGACAAAGCGAACCGAACCTCCGTCGACTCGTTCCGCGGCCCCGGCCTTGCGGAGGGACTCCCCGTGCTGGCGGAGGTCCGACGACGATTCGACCTCCCCGTCACCACCGATGTCCACGAAACGCATCAGGTGGAGGCGGCTGCCGCCGTCATCGACCTCATTCAAATTC
>Ga0214472_10002392_pt1 | contig 20302 bp, 24 predicted proteins | sample RVTome_6_FD_207662 | JGI IMG/M metagenome (GOLD analysis project Ga0214472, IMG submission 207662) | Soil microbial communities from uranium-contaminated site in the Upper Colorado River Basin, Wyoming, United States - RVT140D175 | ecosystem: Environmental > Terrestrial > Soil > Contaminated >...
CATCCTCGCCTGACCGCGATCATGCGGCATGGACACCAACAGCGCCAACGCTCGTCCATGACCACGAAGACAACCATAGACCAAGGTCGGATGAGAAAACCGAATATCAATTAGACAACACTATACTAAATTTTACGCCGCCTCCCCGTCCGGCACAAAACTCACCCGCAGCTTCGTCCCCGCCGCCGCCGCCAGCTCCTCCTGGGTGAGGCCGGCATGGGCGCGCGCGCCGATCACCGCGCCCTCCAGCGCGAATTCCTCCTCCAGCGCGTCATACTCCCGAACGAACTCCGGATCCTTGAACCATTCCTTCACTACCTCGCGCACCGGGATGCACTGCCCGCTCATTTCGCCGAACGCTGCTCGCGCTTCACAAACTTCCGCAGCGCCGCGTTGATGCGGGTCTGGTAGCCGCGCTTGCCGCCTTGTTGCGTCTTGAACCAGTGGAGCACATCGGCATCGAGGCGCAGCGTGACCTGCTGCTTCACCGGACGGTAGAATTTGCCGCGCACCGCGTTCGACCAGTCGGCGACCGGCGGAATGTCCGAATAGTCGATATCCTCGTCGGGCATTTCGGCGATGCGCCGCGATTCCTCGAGTAGCTCGGGCGTGAGTTTAGGTGAAATGGCCTTTTTGATATTGCTTTCTTTCATGGGGGTTCGCCTTGCGCGCGCTTATGATCCGGCCTTCGTCCAGACCGGGTTCAACCAGGGTATGGACGACGAACAGGGTCGCATAACCGGCCATGCCTATCGTCCGCCAGCGATCCCCTTCCGGATGCGGATCGGGTTCGCTGATGTGCATCGGATCATCGAACACCAGTTCGGCGAGCGCGAACGACACTCCATGCTTGGCGAGATTCGCTTTCGCCTTGCGGGCATCCCATGACCAGGGCATTATCTGTAACTACAGATATGTAGTGTGGCGGCGAAAGTCAATCCGCCTCGACATAGAGCTTGCCGCCTTCCTCACGGAACTTCTCGCTCATTTCCTCCATGCCCTTTTCCACGTCGTCGCTCTCGTCCGCTGCGAGGAAGCTCTCCGAGTTCTGCTTCGCCGCGAACTCGCGCACCTCCTGAGAAATCTGCATCGAGCAGAATTTCGGCCCGCACATCGAGCAGAAATGGGCCGTCTTCGCGCCCTCCGCCGGCAGGGTCTGGTCGTGATATTGTTCGGCCGTGTCGGGGTCGAGGCTGAGGTTGAACTGGTCGCGCCAGCGGAATTCGAAGCGCGCCTTGCTGAGCGCGTCGTCGCGGACCTGCGCGGCGGGGTGGCCCTTGGCGAGATCGGCGGCATGGGCGGCGAGCTTGTAGGTGACGACGCCGACTTTCACATCGTCGCGGTCGGGGAGGCCGAGATGCTCCTTGGGGGTGACGTAGCAAAGCATCGCCGTGCCGTACCAGCCGATCTGCGCGGCGCCGATGCCGCTGGTGATATGGTCATAGCCCGGCGCGATGTCCGTTGTGAGGGGGCCGAGCGTATAGAAAGGCGCTTCGCCGCATGCCTCCAGCTGCTTTTCCATATTCTCCTTGATCTTGTGCATCGGCACATGGCCGGGGCCCTCGATCATCACCTGTACGTCCTGCTCCCAGGCGATCTTGGTCAGCTCGCCCAGCGTGTAGAGCTCGGCGAACTGGGCTTCGTCATTGGCGTCGGCGATCGAGCCGGGGCGCAGGCCGTCGCCCAGGCTAAACGCGATGTCGTACGCCTTCATGATCTCGCAGATTTCGGGGAAGCGTTCGTAGAGGAAGCTCTCCTTGTGGTGGCTGAGGCACCATTTCGCCATGATCGAACCGCCGCGGCTGACGATGCCGGTGACGCGCTTCGCGGCGAGCGGGACATAGGCGAGCCGCACGCCGGCATGGATGGTGAAATAGTCGACGCCCTGCTCGGCCTGCTCGATCAGGGTGTCGCGGAAGATCTCCCAAGTCAGATCCTCGGCGACGCCGCCGGTCTTTTCCAGCGCCTGATAGATGGGGACGGTGCCGATGGGGACGGGCGAATTGCGGATGATCCATTCGCGGGTGTCGTGGATGTTGCGGCCGGTGGAAAGGTCCATCACCGTGTCGGCGCCCCAGCGGATCGACCAGACCATCTTGTCGACCTCGTTGGCGACGTCCGAGGCGACCGCGCTGTTGCCGATATTGGCGTTGACCTTGACCAGGAAGTTGCGGCCGATCGCCATCGGTTCGCTTTCCGGGTGGTTGATATTGCTGGGGATGATCGCGCGGCCCCTTGCCACTTCATCCCTGACAAACTCAGGCGTGACATAGTCGGGGATGCTCGCGCCGAAATCCTCGCCGTCGCGGGTGTATTCGGCCAGCCGTTCGCGGCCGAGATTCTCGCGCTCGGCGACATATTCCATCTCGGGCGTGACGATGCCTTTGCGGGCATAATGCATCTGGGAGACGTTCATGCCGGCACGCGCGCGCAGCGGGCGCTTGATGACGTTCGGGAAGCGCGCGACGCCGCCGGAGCGGTCCGGGCCGAGCTGGCCGTTATCCTCGGGCCTCAGTTCGCGCGCGTCATAGCTCTCCACGTCATCGCGCGCCATGATCCAGTCGCGCCGCAGCGCGGGAAGCCCCGCCATGATGTCGATATGGGCATTGTCGTCGGTGTAAGGGCCGGACGTGTCATAGACCCGCACCGGGGCTTCGCCGCCTTCCAGCTGGATCTCGCGCATCGCGACGCGGATGCCGCTGCCCGAATGCGCGGCGACATGGATTTTCTTCGATCCGCGAATGGCGCCGGTGGTAACGCCGATTTCGGTTTTTGCGGGAACGTCTGCCATGGGTCTCCGGCCTTTCTGGAAGCTGAAAAATCAAACAAGGGTGACGGTATTGCGGACGACTTCGCACCAGCCGAAAACGACGAGCGCGATGCCGAAGAGCAGTGCGATAATCCCCCAAAGGCGCGTGTTGCTCTTCAGCAAGGGCCGGGCGATGGCCCACATGATATTCGGCGCGGCGAGGAACAGCATCCCTTCGACCAGCGCCCCCCAGCCCAGAATCGCGACGAGGATATCGGGCCAGCGCGCGCTTGTCGGGTGGACGAGCAGGATTGCGGCGCCGATCCAGAAGACGAGCAGGCCGGTAATGAAGTTGATCCCGGGCGAGGCTTCGATATCGGCGAACATGCGCTGGAAGCGTTCGGGGGAAAAGGCCATGCCGAAACCCGCGGCGGCGCTGTACAGGCCCATCGCGGCGATCAGCCACCCGGTCAGTGTCAGGGAATCGGCCATCATTTCTCTCCTCGTCTGGAGGAGGGGCGGATGGCTGTTTTCGGGCCTCTTGCCGCTCCCTCCCTCCGCCGGTGTGAGCCGGATCAGGTTCTGCGGGTCGCGAGCCCCATCTGCTCGCCTCTCAACCGCATCGGCGCGGTCCCCCGGGGAAAGACCCTTGTAGACGCTCCGGCGGCGCGGCGAAAGGGGTGGCTTTGCAATGCGATCCCCGCGGGCTAGGATGCCGCCGGATCATGCAAGGGGACATCAGATGAAATATCTGTTTGCCGGGGCCGGCCTTGCGCTGGCGATCGCCGGTTGCGGCGAAGGGGCGCAATCGGCGGAAGAAGATCCGGTCGCCGCGGAAGCCACCGAACAAGCCACGACCATGACTGCGGAAGGCGAAGCGGTGGCAGACGCGCCGACCGCCGATAACGGCCGCGCGATCCTTTCGGGCCCGGTGTCGGGCATGGCTTTGGATGTCGACCCGGTGATGGTGACGATGAGGCCGGACGGTGCCGAGCGTGACGTGTTCCTCGAACTCGCGTCCGGAGCGGCAAACGCGTTCGACCAGATTTGGGAAGGCGTTGGCAATCCGGGCGTCTTCGATTGCGCGCCGGGCGGGCCCTTCGTCGGCGACGACGGCGCGACCTACGACACGTTCACCGACTGCCGGCTCGCACCCTGATGGGGCGGAATGCGCGAGAAGGGCCGGAAGCGGGCCGAAGGAGGGAATGATGAAACCGAAACCGAGCTTGGCGTGCGCCTTTCTGGCGATGGCCGCGATCCCCGGCATCACAGTGCAGGCGGCGGCGCAGGAGGCCGCGACGGAAGCGGCTTCGGACCATCCGCTGGGCTTCATGTTCGGCGAATGGGTCGGCGCCATGTCCGGCGTAACGCCGAACGGCCAGCACTATAGCGGCACCCAGACCGAACGCGTCGGGCCGATGCTCGGCGGCGATATCGTCGTGATCGAAGGGCGCGGCTATTCGGACAATGGCGATCTTTCCTTCAACGCCTTTGCCATCGCCTCGCCCAAATCGGACGGGTCGGGATGGGAAATGCGCAGCTACACCGGCGGCAATGCCGGAACCTGGCCGTTCGAACCGCGCGAGAATGGTTTTGTCTGGAGCGTGCCGGCCGGCCCCGATGCCCGCATGCGCTACACCGCCACTTTCAGCGGCGATAGCTGGTCCCAGATCGGCGAATATGTGGCCGAGGGGCGCGAGCCTGTGCAGACATTCCGGATGAACCTCAGGCGTGCCGGCCCGACCGACTGGCCGGCGGCGGGCGCTGTCGAACCGCGGCAAGGCGAACGCTAGAATCCAGGGCTGCGCGGGGCAGCGGTTTGCGCGTCGCGGGGACCATCGGCCGTTTCCCGTTCGTCGAAGCTGCGGCGGTCGGTTCGCTTTGGCGTTCGCGCGGGCAGCCTGTATTGTCGGTCCTTCACGCAACGGGCAGGCAGGGGGGGCGGTATGAAACGGCCAGGGAAAATTACGCGGGCGACAATGGCCCGGCTCTGGATCGGCGCGGCCTTGCTCGGCCTGGCGGGCACGGCGCAGGCGCAGCAAAATGGCGAGGCCGTCGATCCGCTCCAGACCGAGGAACTTGAGGCCTATGCGGTGCTGATCGGAAGATGGCATCCCGATCCCGATTCGCTGTCTGACGGCGTTCGCCAGTGGCGCGAGGAAAACGGCATCAGCGACAACTGGATAGAATTCGGCTGGGGGTCGGAGCGCCAATGGATGCGCTTCGGCGACTGGCAGCGCAGGAACGGCGAAGACCGGCATGCCGGCGCCGGGCTCGTTGCCTACGATCCTGCGCGCCTCACCGTCATGTTCACCGAGCACAGCATCCGCGGCGCTTCGGTGGTCGGCACGCTCGAACGGGTGTCGCCGACCGAAATCGTCCGCGATATCGTCGTCACGCGCACCGACACGCGCTGGCGTCAGATCGACCGCTGGGTCTGGACCGCCGAGGAGGACGAAGCCTGTTTCGAATGGACGGCGACCTATATCAACGCGCAAGGCCGCAACGAAGGGCCCGCCAACCGCTGGTGCCGCATGGCCGCGGACTAGCCGCCCTCGTCCCAGCCGCTTTCATAGCATTCGAAGACGGTGTCTTCGCCCTCGCGCAGCACGTTCGTGATCAGTCCGAAATAATCGTACATGACGCCGCCTTCCTCGATCACGGTGCGCCGCGTACCGCCGGCCGGATCGACCGGGAAGCCCGCCTCGGAAAGCGTCGCGGCGGCCTCCTCGACCGGATCGGCGAGATAGAGGCGGACCGTCATCGGATAGTCGGTCCGCGGCAGGAAGCGATAGCCGATGGCCGAAACGTCGAGGCCCAGCCATGTGCCGCGCAGAGCCATCCACACCTCATAGCGGTCCTCTCCCGGATGCGGCAGGATCAGGCTCGGTTCGATCTGCTGGTCCAGCCCTTCCACAGTGAAGGGCGCGCTGGCGACCAGATCGTTCTGGTCCGCATCCGCATAGCTGAAACTGTCCTCGAACAGCATCGTGCGTCCCGCTTCGGTCAGGAAGCCGCAATTGGCGGCATCATCGGCCGTGAAAAGCATGTCGAGGCTGGGGGTTACATCGGCGGGCGCTTCGGCGGCGAGCGGGTCGACCGGCTGGGCATCTGACGTATCAGCGCCTCCGGCCTCGCCCGAACAGGCCGTGAGCGCCACTGCGGCAACACTCAAAGCGGTGAGAAACTTGTGCATCATATTCTGCTCCTATTTTTTGCAATTGCCCGGATCAATAGGAAAAGGTCTGGCCTTCATAGATATAGGGCCGGTTGCAATAGAAGACGGTCTCGCCTTCCACCTCCATCACGGCAGAGGCCATCACCTCGCGCTCACCGCTCTGATTGGATAGCTCGCGCTGGCGCTGTACAGGCCCATCGCGGCGATCAGCCATCCGGTCAGTGTCAGGGAAATCGGCCATCATTTCTCTCCTCGTCTGGAGGAGGGGCGGGTGGCTGCTCGATGGGCCGTTTGCCGCTCCCTCCCTCCGCCGGTGTGAGCCGGATCAGGTTCTGCGGGTCGCGAGCCCCATCTGCTCGCCTCTCAGCCTAAAGGCTCCCCGGGGATAAGTCGCTTGTAGACGCTCCCGCCGCCCATAGGAAGGGCGAAGGATGTGGCGGCGTAAGCGGTCAGGCCAGTTCGACGATACCTAGCCTGTTGCCGAACCGCAGGCTGGCCTTTGCCTCCGGCATCGCGGCAAGGCTGTCCCAACACTGCGCCATATCCTTTGAAAAGCCGATATCGTCGAACAGCACCAGCCCGCCGGGGCGCATGAACGGCGTCAGCACCTGCCATTGCCGCAGGACGAAATCGGAGGTGTGAATTGCGTCGATAAAGGCAATGTCGCAGCTCGCCGGGGCGAGTGTCGCGGCAGCATTGTCCTCGAACATGCCCTCGGTCAGCGTGTAATCGGGTGAGATTGCGGCAAGACTGGCGTCGGCGATGGCAGACCAGTCGGTATTGGGTTCATAGGTGAACAGCCAGCCGCCGCCCGCGCGTTTCAGCCCGGTTAGCCAGTACATGCCCGAAACACCGAAAGCCGTGCCGAATTCGACGACGATGTCGGGCGCGCGTTGCTCAGCGAGCCAGGCGAACAGCGTGCCGTTGACGGCCGGCGTGCGTACCTGATTCGAGCTGCGGACGCCGACGGTCGATGTAGGATACTGTTGGACGCCGCGATAGCCTTCCCATAGCGGACGATCACCGAACGCCTGGGTTTCCTTGGCGCGCGCTTCCACTTCGGGGCAGGCCGTGAAATTCCGCTCGCCATCGCTGGGCAGGTTCCGGGTCAGCCAGCCTTCCCCGGATTTTACATATTCGATCAAAGGGCTGCTCCATCTCGGATACGGCTTCGGTGCGACGCCCGGCCCCTATGACGATGATCGGGCCGGGCGTCGAGTCGGCTATGCGCTATCCGAAGCCAAAGCCGGCGCTTTGGCCGGAAGGCGCCGTGTGTCAGGAAATGACATGTCCGAGATCGTCGTCGCGAATGACGACAGCGGCATTCCGTGTTCCGGCGGGCGACACGTCGAGCGGCGGGCTAGACATCGAGATACAGCTGCGCGGCCTTGTCTTCGCGGTCCACCGCGATCTCCGCCTCGCCGAAGCCCGACATGGTGAGCCCGAGCAACCGAACCCCGCGCGGATCGGGGATCAGCGTGTCGAGCAGGTCGACGCCCAGGGCAAGCAGCTCCTCGCGGCTTGCGACCGGGCGGTCCAGGGACCGGGCGCGGGTCGGCGTGTCGAAATCGGCGTAGCGCAGCTTCAACGTGACCGTGCGGCCAAAGCTCTCGGATTTTTCGGCGCGCTCCCAGACGGTGTCCGCAACTTCCTCCAGCTTGGCGATCATCGCATCGCGATTCTGCAGGTCCTCGCCATAGGTGCGTTCTGCGCCCAGCGACTTGCGCTCGCGGTTTGGGCGCACTTCGCGGTTATCAATGCCGCGCGCGGCGCGATAATAATAATCGGCGCTCTTGCCGAAATTGGCGGTGAGGAATTCCAGGGTCTGGGCGCGCAAATCCGCACCCGTCTCGATCCCCATCCGCTGCATCTTTTCATTGGTCTTGGGGCCGATGCCATGGAAGCGCTTGACCGGCAGGCGCGCGACAAAGGCCGGGCCTTGTTTCGGCGTGATGACGCAGATGCCATCGGGCTTGTTCTGGTCGGACGCGATCTTGGCGATAAATTTATTGTAGGAAACGCCGGCCGAGGCGGTGAGCCCGGTGGCTTCGTTGATGCGCGCGCGGATTTCCTCGGCGATGGCGGTCGCGGTCGGCAGCTTTCGGAATTGCGTCACGTCGAGATAGGCCTCGTCGAGCGACAGCGGCTCCACGAGATCGGTGTAATCGCGGAAGATCGCGCGGATCTGGTTCGAAACAGCGCGGTAGACGTCGAAACGCGCGCGCACGAAGATCAAATCCGGGCAGCGGCGTTTCGCGGTGACCGAAGGCATCGCCGATCGCACGCCGAATTTCCGTGCCTCATAGCTTGCCGCCGCGACGACGCCCCGTCCGCTCGATCCGCCGACCGCGACCGGCTTGCCGCGCAGATCGGGGTTATCGCGCTGTTCCACCGACGCGTAGAAGGCGTCCATATCGATATGGATGATCTTGCGCGCGGGCGGCGTTTCGGCGGGATCGGCCACGGCTTTCCTTATGCCCGAACCGCAGGCCGAGGCCAGCGCCTGGTCCACTATCCGGCTTTCTTGCATCCGGCCGCCATCCGATGGTGGCGCCGGGCTAGCCGGTGCCGGAAGGATCCCGCGATAGCCCCAGCTCAGCCAAGCGGTCCGGCTCATACTGCATGATCATCGCCATGTTGTCTTCGGTATCGGAGAACATGGCGAGGCGGCCGACCGAGGGAATTTCGTGGATCACGTCCTGCGCCGTCCCGCCCGCAGCGCGGATCGCGCGGATCGCCGCCTCCAGATCCTCGACCGCGAAGGTCAGCTGGAACGGGCCAAGGCCGTCGAGCGTGCCGTTCTGCCGCTCCTGCAGCGCGCCGTGAACACCCGCGCCCCCGATCTGGTAGAAATTGGGCGGGCCCCAGGGCGTGAACGTCCAGTCGAAAACGCGTTCGTAAAAGGTTTTCGCGCGGCCGACATCATCGGCCTCGATGGCGAAATGGGCGAGCTTGCCGTGCATCATGTCCTCCCTTGTTCAGTCGGCGAGCAGCGCCGGCAGGATATGGCTTTCGATCAGGTCCGTCGTCAGCTCGTGCATGTCGCGCCGGTTATAATTGGTGCCGAGGATGACGACCACCGTGTCGAGTTCCGGAAAGACGGCGGCCTTGTTGCCGCCATTGCCCGACATATAGAGCGCCGGATAGGGGCGGGCGACGCCCGGCGCGCGGAAATCGCGGATCCACCAGAGATAGCTGTAAGCATCGGTGCGCGTCGCCCGGATGCGCGGCTGCAGAAGGCCATGGATCCAGTCGCGCGAGACCAGTTGCGCGCCGTCATGCGCGCCGCCGTCGAGGACGAGGCGGCCGAGCGCGGCGAAATCGCGGACGGTGAGGCTCAGCTGGCCGCCGGTCTGGACAACGCCTTCGGGCGCGCGCCGCCACTCGGGATCGCTGATCCCGAGTGGATCGAACAGCCGCCGCTGGACATAGTCCTCGAACGGCTCGCCCGTCGCGCGCTCGACAGTGCGGCCCAGAAGGAAAGCGCCTGCCGTGCAATAGGAATAGCGGCCGCGCCCGGTTTCGGGATTGCGCGCGTAACCGGGATCGATGGGAATATCGAGCGCGAAGCGCGTCCAGTTGCCGCTATCGTACATCCGCTCTTCATTGCCCGGGCTGTCGTCCCAGTCGTCACAATCGAGCGCGGACGACATGGTGAGCGCATCGGCGATGGTGATGCCGCGCTTCGCCGGGCCGTCATCGGCGAACGGCGCCATGTCTTCGAAAAAATCGAACAGGGGCAGATCGACGCTGCCAAGCGCGCCGTCGGCGATGGCCATTCCCACCGCGAGCGCGGCGATCGACTTGCCCGCCGAACGCGCGTCGATCCGGGATTCGGCATCGCTGTCGCGGTAATAATCCTCGAACAGGATTTCGCCGCCGCGTTCGACGATGATCCCCTCGATCCGGCGATAGTCGCCGGCCTCTATCGCCGCGACCATCGCGTCGAGATGGAGCCGATCGCTGGCTGGCGGGGCGCTGTCTGCGAAACCGGCCGCCGGCGCGGCGAGCAGCGCCAGCGCGGCGGCGATCCGGCCGAGCCATTGCCGGGCGGGTAAAATCACAGGAAGTAGCGCATCCGGATACGCTGGGTTCCGCCGGCGCTGTCGAGGTGGAATGCGGCCGCGGAGAAGGTGGGCGGGCCGAAGGAGAAGCGCGGGTTTCGGGAAAAGCCGATGCCTTCGCGCGGGATGCCGGCGAAGCGATCGAGCTGCCGGTTGCTGTTCTCGTCATGGATGATCGAGACGGCGTAATTGCCCGCGGGCAGGTTCGCAAAACGGATCGAGCGCGTATCGGCGGCGCGGAAGCTGTTGCGCGTCGCGGCCGGATCATTCTCGCAATCCGGGAAATAGTCGGCCTCGCGGGTTACGCAGACATGGACCAGCCCCTCGTCGGACCGCAGCTGCTCGACATCGATCTCGAGCGTGCCGCCCGCGCTCATCCCGCCCAGCAGGAGGAAGGCGATGGCCGCGAGCCCCGCCTTATGTATCGACCCCGCCTTGTGTCTCGACCCCGCCTTGTGTCTCGACCCCGCCTTGTGTCTCGAAACGCCCGAGTCCCTCGTCGGTGCCGCAAAGCCGGTCCCAGAAACGGAAATATAATCCATAGTTACACCTGTAATCCGCATGGTGCCGTTGATGATGGCTTGCCGTTATCAGCCAGCGTCCTGCCGCCCCCTGAACGATAGCCCGCGGGAAGATCTCCCACCCCATATGGTTGGTTACTCCCATTACCGTCATGATGGCCAGCACAATAGCGAGCGCGCCGATATGGATGGGGATGAGAAAAACCAGCGCGGGAATCACAACCGCGCCGGTCACCGCCTCGATCGGATGGAAGCTCATCGCCGCCCAGGCCGTTGGCGGGCGGCTGGCATGGTGGACGGCATGGGCGATCCGGAACGGTTTGGGCTCGTGCATCCAGCGATGCGTCCAGTAGAACCATGTGTCGTGGGCGAAGAGATAGGCGAGGATCGAGAGCGGCAGATACCAGAGCGGATAGGCCGAAGGGTCCGTATAGATCAGCGTCCAGCCGCGCGTATCCCAGCCCCAGGCGACGATGCCCGCGGGAATGCCGTAGATCGCGGCGCTCAGCAGCGACCAGTAAATCTCCTTGCCGATTTGCCGGCGCAGTCCGGTATAGAGCCCCGGCCGGACCTTCGCCGTCAGCCAGGCGAAGCCGCCGCTGGAGAGCAGATAGCGAACGCCGACAATCGCCGTCATGGCGAGCGCGGAAACAAGGATCGCGAGGCTGGGCTGCATGTGCCCTCTCTAGACGCCTGCCTCCCGCCGATAAAGCGTTCGCCGCCAACACTCGGTGGCGTTGGCGCGCGGGCTCGGCTAGCGATGGCGGCCGATGGACGGGTTGCACTATGATCTGGCGATTGCCGGCGGCGGGCTGGCGGGCGGGCTGACCGCGCTCGCCGTTCATCGCGCGCGTCCCGATCTCAAGCTGCTGCTCGTCGAAGGCGAGGCGAGCCTTGGCGGCAACCATGTCTGGTCCTTCTTTTCAAGCGATGTCGATGCGGGGGGGCTGGCGCTTCTCGAACCGATGATCGCGCAAAGCTGGGAAGGCTATGACGTACGCTTTCCGGCGTTGGCGCGGCAGCTTGCCACGCGCTACCATTCGATCCGCTCGGCGGGGTTCGACCGGGCATTGCGCGCGGCGCTGCCGGCGGAAACGCTGCGCCTGGGCGCCGAGATCGCAGAGGTTACGCCCGGCGGCATCACGCTGGCGTCGGGCGAGGCGATCGCGGCGCGCGCGGTGCTCGATTGCCGGGGCGGCGGCGATCTTTCGCTGCTCGATTGCGGCTGGCAGAAATTCGTCGGGCTGGAGCTGGAGCTGGCCGCGCCGCACGGGCTCGACCGGCCGGTCGTGATGGACGCGGCGGTGGAGCAGATCGACGGCTATCGTTTCGTCTACGTCCTGCCGTTCGGCGAAAAGCGCCTGTTCGTCGAGGATACCTATTATAGCGATACGCCCGAACTCGACGGGGAGGCCATCGAACGGCGCATCCTCGCCTATGGGCAGGCCAAGGGCTGGGCCGTCGAGCGCGTCGCGGCACGCGAAACCGGCGTGCTGCCGGTCGTCATCGGCGGCGATTTCGAAGGCTATTGGCAATCGGGCGGGCAAACGGCCAAGGCGGGCGTGCGCGCCGGGCTTTTCCACCCCATTACCGGCTACAGCCTGCCCGATGCGGTGGCGACCGCGCGCTTCATCGCGCGACTTTTGCCGCTGGACGGGGTGGCGCTCGCCGAGAAGCTGCATAGATATGCCAAGGACCGCTGGACCGAGAGAGGCTATTACCGGATGCTCGACACGATGCTCTTTCGCGCTGCAAAGCCCGATCAGCGCTACCGGATCTTCGAACGTTTCTACGGCCTTGGCGAGCCGCTGATCGAGCGCTTCTATTCCGCCTCCTCGACCCTGGCGGACAAGGTGCGGATCCTTTCCGGCCGGCCGCCGGTTCCGGTCCACCGCGCCGTAAAGGCATTGGTAGGCAAGCGATGAGCAAGGCGGCGGTTATCGGTTCGGGTTTCGGCGGGCTGGCGCTGGCCATCCGGCTGCAATCGGCGGGCATCGACACGACGATGGTCGAGGCGCGCGACAAGCCCGGCGGGCGCGCTTATTATTGGGAGCGCGACGGCTTCACCTTCGACGCCGGCCCCACGGTCATCACCGATCCCAATTGCCTCGCCGAATTGTGGGACCTGACCGGCGCCGATATCGCCGACGATGTCACGCTCGATCCGGTCATGCCCTTTTACCGGCTCAACTGGCCCGACGGGACGAGCTTCGACTATTCGAACGACGAGGTCGAGCTGACGCGCGAGATCGCCAAGCTCAACCCCGCCGATGTCGAAGGCTATCGCCGCTTCCTGGAATTTTCGGCCGGGGTCTATGAAGAAGGCTATGTGAAGCTCGGTGCGGTGCCGTTCCTCGATTTCAAATCGATGCTGAAGGCCGCGCCGCAGCTCGCCCGCAAACAGGCCTGGCGTTCGGTCTATTCGGTCGTTTCCAGCTTTGTCGAGAATGAGAAACTGCGCGAGGCGCTGTCCTTCCACACGCTGCTGGTGGGCGGCAATCCGATGAAGACGAGCGCGATCTATGCGCTGATTCACAAGCTCGAAAAGGATGGCGGCGTCTGGTTCGCGCGCGGCGGCACCAACAAGCTGGTCGCGGGGATGGTCGCCCATTTCGAGCGGATCGGCGGCACCGTGCGGCTCGGCGATGCGGTCACCGAGATCGAGACCAAGGGCGATCGGGTGACGGGTATCGCCTGTGCCAGCGGCTGGCGCGAGGATTTCGACGCGGTCGCCAGCAACGGCGATATCGTCCACACCTATCGCGACCTGCTCACCGGCACGCGGCGCGGAGCGCGCGCGGCGAAGGCGCTGGAGAAGAAGCGCTTTTCGCCCTCGCTCTTCGTCGTCCATTTCGGGGTCGAGGGCCGATGGCCGGGCATCCCCCACCATATGATCCTGTTCGGCCCGCGCTATAAAGGCCTGCTGACCGACATCTACGATCACGGCGTGCTGCCGGAGGATTTTTCGCTCTATCTTCACCATCCCACGGTCACCGATCCGTCGATGGCGCCCGAGGGCCAGTCGACCTTTTACGCGCTCGCGCCGGTGCCGCATCTCGGAAAATTCCCGGTGGATTGGGATACGATCGGCGAGGATTATGCCAACCGCATCCTCGCCCATATCGAGGCGCGGCTGATCCCGGACCTTCGCCAGCGCATCGTCACCAAATTCTGGTACACGCCGAAGGATTTCGCGCAGGATCTCAGCGCCCATCAGGGCAGCGCGTTCAGCTTGGAGCCGATCCTGACGCAGAGCGCCTGGTTCCGCGTCCACAATCGCGACGATATCGTTCCCAATCTCTATTTTGTCGGCGCCGGCACCCATCCGGGCGCGGGCATTCCCGGCGTGGTCGGCAGCGCCAAGGCGACCGCCGGGTTGATGCTCGACGATCTGAGGCCGTGACGGCGGGGGCAGCGACGACCGATCGCGCCGCGCTCGTCGCCGCCGCGCGAGACAGCATCGCCCGCGGTTCGCAATCCTTCGCCATGGCCTCGAAACTGTTCGGCCGGGAAACCCGCGAGCGCGCCTGGCTGCTCTACGCCTGGTGCCGCCGGTGCGACGATCTCGCCGACGGACAGGCGCTCGGGCATGCTATGCGCGGCGCCGGCGATCCGCGGGCGCGGCTTGCCGAAATCCGGACGAAGACCGATGCGGCATTGTCGGGCGCAGCGACCGGCGATCCGGCGTTCGACGGGCTTGCCCTGGTCGTCGCCGAATGCCGCATCCCGCGCGCCTTTATCGAGGATCATATCGCCGGTTTCGCGCTCGATGCCGAAGGCTGGGCGCCCCAGGCAGAGACCGACCTTCTCCAATATTGTCACCATGTCGCCGGCATCGTCGGAATGATGATGGCGCTGGTCATGGGCGTGTCGCCGGAGGAGGAAGAGACGCTGCAGCGCGCCCGCGATCTCGGCCTGGCCTTCCAGCTCGCCAATATCGCGCGCGACATCGGCGAGGATGCAGCGAACGGCCGCTGCTACCTGCCGAAAAGCTGGCTCGCGGAAAAACAAATCGATCCCGGCACCCTGCGCGATCCCGCCCATCGTACCGCGCTCTCGCGTCTCTCCCGCCGTCTCGCCGATCTCGCCCAGCGCTATGAGGAAAGCGCGCGGCGCGGCACGGCGGCGCTGCCCTTCCGCTCGGCCTGGGCGGTGCTCGCCGCCGCCGGCATCTATGGCGATATCGCCCGCAAGGTCGCCGCGCGCGGCGAAGCGGCGCTCGACGAGCGGGTGTTCACGACGCGCCGCGAAAAGCTCGGCTGGCTGCTGAAAAGCTGGCGGCAGGCGCTGGGCCGGTCCGGCTATGCGGAGGCGCGCTGATGGAGTTTAGCGGTTCGCTTTCCATAGAGAGGCCCGGCGTCATCGACGGCATCCGCGCGGCACTGCCCGACAGGCTCGCCCGGGACGGCTTTCTGGTTGCCACGGCGGTGCCGATCCGGGCGAAGCGCAATCTCGGCTGGTTCGGACGATTGCGCCGCGAAATCCGCCGTCCCGGCGGCCGCCGGGATTTTGCGCTTGGTATGGCCAGGGAAGTGCGGTTCGAGCTGCCCTTCGCCCCGGTCGGCACCGTCAACTATTCGGTCAGCGTCCCGCAGCATGGCCGGATTCTCGCTGCGCTTCTGCTCGCCATGACGATGCTCGCCTATCGCTGGGACGGCGTGATCCCGGCCACGTTCGCGCTGTTCCTCGGCGGCGGCGCGCTCGGCGTCTGGCTCCATCACGCGATGCGCAAAAGCGTGATCCGCTATCTCGGGCTATTGCCGAGCCAATATTCCGATCACCGGCTTTCGATGGGTTAGGCGTTGGCCGCCGGTGCGCGCACGCCTTCATGGCCGCGCCGCTTGAGCTCCGCCTTCAAGATCTCGGGTTTCGGTGCATAGAGAAAGCCGAAGCTTACCGTGCCCTGCTTGGTTTCGACGACATGGTGCAGCCGGTGCGCCTGGACGATGCGTTTCATGTAATTCCAGCGCGGCACGTAGCGGTGCCTCACCCGATGGTGCACGATCACGTCGTGAAAGCCGAAATAGATCGCGCCGTAACCGGCGATCCCCGCGCCGATCCAGGTGCAGCCCGGCCACCAGCCCAGCTGGACGCCGCCCAGGAGCAGCACGAAGGAGGGGACGGCGAAGATCAGCGCGTAGAGATCGTTGAGCTCCCAGTTCCCCGTGCGCGGTTCGTGATGGCTCTTGTGCAGGAACCAGCCGAAGCCGTGCATCACCCAGCGATGGGCGACATAGGCGACGCCCTCCATGAACAGGATGGTGCCGAAGAACAGGAAAAGGCCCAGCGACCAGTGCATGGGCGCGATATAGCGATGCGGGAGCGGGAGTGCGAGCAAATGCGAGGTGCCGCTCCCTTTTCTTGCGCGCGCGACTATGCTTTAGCGCTTCGCGAATTCACCCGACTCAACCGACCCAAAGAGAAGGAGCGCGCCCGCGCCATGAACATCCACGAATATCAGGCGAAGGAATTGCTGGCGAAATTCGGGGTGGGCGTGCCCAAGGGCATTGCCGCGCTGACCGTGGACGAGGCCGTGGCCGCGGCGCGGGAACTGCCGGGCCCGCTTTATGTCGTGAAGGCGCAGATCCATGCCGGCGGGCGCGGCAAGGGCAAGTTCAAGGAACTCGGCCCCGATGCCAAGGGTGGCGTGCGGCTGGCGAAATCCATCGATGACGTGCGCGCCGACGCGCAGGAGATGCTCCACAATACGCTCGTCACCGTGCAGACGGGCGAGGCGGGCAAGGAGGTGAACCGGCTCTACGTTACCGACGGCGTCGACATCAAAGAGGAATATTATCTGGCGATGCTCGTCGACCGGGCTTCGGGCCGGGTTGCGATGGTCGTTTCGACCGAGGGCGGCATGGACATCGAGACGGTCGCCCATGACACGCCCGAAAAGATCGCGACGATCACCATCGATCCGCTGGCCGGCTTTACCGAGGCCGACGGGCGCAAGGCCGCCGACGCGCTGGCGCTCGAAGGCGATCTCGCCCGGGCCTGTGTCGATCTGACGGGGCGGCTCTACGAGGCCTTCACCAAGCTCGATTGCGAAATGCTCGAAATCAATCCGCTGGTCGAAACCGCCCCTGATTCTTCTGGCTCCGGCCAGCTGCTGGTGCTCGACACCAAGATGAGCTTCGACGGCAATGCCGAATTCCGCCATCCCGACTGGGCCGAGCTGCGCGACGAGAGCGAAGAGGATCCGATGGAGCTGGAAGCCTCGAAGCACGATCTCGCCTATATCAAGCTCGACGGCGATATCGGCTGCATGGTCAACGGCGCCGGCCTCGCCATGGCGACGATGGACATCATCAAATTGAACGGCGCCTTCCCGGCCAATTTCCTCGATGTCGGCGGCGGCGCGTCGAAGGAGAAGGTGACGGCGGCGTTCAAGATCATCCTCTCCGATCCGGCAGTGAAGGGGATTCTCGTCAATATTTTCGGCGGCATCATGCGCTGCGACATCATCGCCGACGGCATCGTCGCGGCGGCCAAGGAAGTGGAGCTCGATGTGCCGTTGGTGGTTCGTCTGGAAGGCACCAATGTGGCGCAGGGCAAGGACATCCTCGCCAATAGCGGGCTGCCCATCGTCAGCGCCGATGATCTGGGAGATGCCGCGCGCAAGATTGTCGCCGAGGTGAAGAAATAGGCTGCGTCGCGGCACGAAGCCAGCCAGGGGGTTGGCATATTGCGCTGCAGCATGTATTGACGTTTACGTGAACGTAAGGGCGCTGATCGAAGAACGCCCAGGAGGAGCGAAGCCATGAAGATATTGGTCCCGGTGAAACGGGTGATCGATTACAACGTCAAGCCGCGGGTGAAGGCCGATGGCTCGGGTGTCGATCTCGCCAATGTGAAAATGTCGATGAACCCGTTTGACGAGATTTCCGTCGAAGAGGCGATCCGGCTGAAAGAGGCCGGCAAGGCGGAAGAAATCGTCGCCGTGTCGATCGGCCCGGCAAAAGCGACCGAAACGCTGCGCACCGCGCTTGCCATGGGCGCCGACCGCGCGATCCTGGTCGAGACCGATGACGAGGTCGAACCGCTAGCGGTCGCCAAGATCCTCAAAGCCATTGTCGAGGAGGAACAGCCCGGGCTGGTGATCCTCGGCAAGCAGGCGATCGACGATGACAGCAATCAGACCGGCCAGATGCTCGCGGCCCTGCTCGGCTGGGGCCAGGGCACCTTCGCGAATGAGGTGACGGTCGGCGATGGCTCGGTGGACGTAAAGCGCGAAGTCGATGGCGGCCTGCAGACGGTGAAGCTCAGCCTCCCGGCGATCGTCACCACCGATCTTCGGCTGAACGAGCCGCGCTACGCCTCGCTGCCCAATATCATGAAGGCGAAATCCAAGCCGCTCGATACCAAAACCCCCGGCGATTATTCGGTCGATACCGCGCCGCGCCTGACCATCAGCAATGTCAGCGAGCCGTCCAGGCGCGAGGCCGGGGAAATCCTTCCCGATGTCGACGCGCTGGTCGCCAAGCTTAAAGAAATGGGAGTCGCCTGATGAAAACGCTCGTCTGGGTTGAACATGAGGGCGGCGATCTGAAAGACGCCACCCTTTCCGCCGTTACCGCCGCCGCCAAGCTTGGCGAGGTCCATCTGCTGGTTGCCGGTTCCGATGTCGGCGGGGTTGCGGAGGTTGCCGCGAAAATCGCCGGCGCAGGCAAGGTCCATGTCGCCGACGACGCGGCCTATGCCCATGCGCTGCCGGAAAATGTCGCGCCGCTCGTCGCCGCGCTGATGGCCGATCATGACGCCTTTGTCGCGCCGGCCACCACGACCGGCAAGAATATCGCGCCGCGGGTTGCCGCGATGCTGGACGTGATGCAGATTTCGGACATCCTCTCGGTCGAGGGCGAGAAGAGCTTCACGCGGCCCATCTATGCGGGCAACGCCATCGCCACGGTGACGAGTTCGGACAGCAAGCTCGTCATCACGGTGCGCGGCACGGCGTTCGAAAAGGCGGCCGCAGCGGGTGGATCGGGCACGATCGAAGCGGTCGGCAGCACCGGCGATGCCGGGCTGTCGAGCTTCGTCTCCGAAGAAATCGCGCAGAACGACCGGCCTGAGCTGACCAGCGCGAAAATCATCGTGTCGGGCGGCCGTGCGCTTGGTTCCGCGGAAAAGTTCGAGGAAGTCATCACGCCGCTGGCCGACAAGCTGGGCGCGGGCATCGGCGCCTCGCGCGCCGCCGTCGATGCGGGATACGTCCCCAACGACTATCAGGTCGGCCAGACCGGCAAGATCGTCGCGCCGGAGCTGTATATCGCGATCGGCATTTCCGGCGCGATCCAGCATCTTGCCGGCATGAAGGACAGCAAGACGATCGTCGCGATCAACAAGGACGAGGACGCGCCGATCTTCCAGGTGGCCGATTACGGCATTGTCGCGGATCTTTTCAATGCCGTGCCCGAGCTGACCGGCAAGCTGTAGGCGCTTCGCCGGATCAACGGGCAAGACGTTGCCGAACGGAAAGGGCCGCGATTGCGGCCCTTTTTCGTGTCCGCGCCCGGCGTTGCGGGGCGAAATGGAAAATCCAGCAAAATTAAGCGGTAACAATCAAAACGCACCGCATTTTGGAGTGAAATTTTTTATCCCCGAACCGTTGACCAAGACCCTAATGAAAGCCTAACCCCAGCATTCAGGTCGCGGTTCCGGACGATTTCGGGGCCGCCCATGCTGTGGTCGCACCGTAGCTGAGCCTTTTTAGGGGGAATATTGATGCCGATCGAACGTCCGAGCGTTATTTCCAGCGCCGATGGGGTTGTTGCAGCCTCGCAATCCGGGCGAGCGCGCTCCGCGATCCGCAACAGCACGGCCCTTGTCGGCGTTGCAGCGGCGATGTTCTTCGCCTCTCCGGCCTCGGCCGCCGACGAATGCGGCGTGCTTCCGGGCGGCGGCGGTACGGTTACCTGCGATCCGGGCAATAACGATTTCCCCGACGGCATCCTCTACATCACCCCGGTCGATCCGATCACCGTCGTTCTCGGCAGCACGGTCATCGTCAATACCGATGCGGCGGGCGAAAATGGCGTCAACATCCAGGGCGGCACGGGTGCCGCCGCGGTCCAGCATGACGGCTCGATCACGACCGCGGGCAACAATGCGCAGGGTATCCGGGTCACCACGACCGACGCCGACATCAGCGTTACCGGCGCGGGCACGATCTCGACGAGCGGCAACTATTCCGAGGCCGTGGCACTCTACTCAGGCGGTGCGGGCAATATCCTCGTCAACCTGACGGGCGACATCTCCGCAAGCGGATACCTGTCCGAAGGCGTTGTCGGCGCGGCTTATGGCGACGGTTCGGTCGATATCACCGTCAACAATGTCACCGTCACGGGTGACGACGGAACGGGCGTCATCGGTTTCGCTTTCGGCAATGGCGATGTCTCGCTTACGAGCACCGGCACGGTGTCGACCACCGGCGCCACTTTCAGCCACGGTTTCAGGGGTATTGCCCTTGGCACGGGCAGCGTCACGATCAATGCGGTCGACGTTTCGACGACGGGCAGCCGCTCGGACGCCGTCGAGGCGCGGGCCTATACAGGCGGCAATGTCGCGGTCACGGTTACCGGCTCGATCTCGACGCAAGGCTATGACAGCGAGGGCGTCACCGCCACGGCGACGGCCGACGGCACGGTGACGGTTTCGACCGCCGCTGTGACGACGGTCGGCGACGGCGCGGAAGGCATCTACGCCCGCAGCTACAACGGTGCGATCAGCGTCACCGCATCGGGCCCGATCTCGACGACGGGGAACAGCGCCGAAGGCGTCGATGCGT
>Ga0214472_10002393_pt1 | contig 20298 bp, 20 predicted proteins | sample RVTome_6_FD_207662 | JGI IMG/M metagenome (GOLD analysis project Ga0214472, IMG submission 207662) | Soil microbial communities from uranium-contaminated site in the Upper Colorado River Basin, Wyoming, United States - RVT140D175 | ecosystem: Environmental > Terrestrial > Soil > Contaminated >...
GGTCTGAAAAACCGGAGGTCGGCGGTTCGACCCCGCCCCTGACCACCAGCTCCCTGCGAGCGGTCAACGCGGCGCTTCCCGACATCATCTGACCGGGGAGGAGTGCGGACCGTGTTTGCTGAAGAGCGGACAATCGCGCCGCCATGTGGGGTCAGGTATTTTGCTATCTGTACTGACCTGTCTGTATAGTCTCCTTCATGACCCCCAAGAGCCGACGTGAGGATGTGATCGATGCCGCCGCCAGACTCTTCTATCGGGAAGGGATCCGATCGGTAGGCGTCGACACCATCGCCGAATCCGCGGGTGCCTCGAAGATGACTCTGTACAACCACTTTCCCTCCAAGGACGACCTGGCCGCGGCCTATCTGCGGCGGCGCGACGAGTCCGTCCACCGGTTCATCGAAGCACGGGTGGTCGAACTCGCCTCCGACCCGAGGGATCGGCCGCTCGTCATGTTCGACGCCTTTGCCGAACAGCTCGAACGTGACAACTACCGCGGCTGTCACCTGATCAACGCCTTGGCCGAGTTCCCCGACGAAGTCCACCTGATCCGCCAGACGGCACTCAACCTGAACGACAACTGGCGCGCCTACATCACCCATCTGCTCCACGCCGCCCACATCCCAGGGGCCGAGATGCTGGCCGGGCAGCTCTTTCTCCTCCTTGAGGGTGCATTCGTGACTGCTGCGATGGAGGGCAAGCCGAACTCCATGCACCGCGCCCGTCAAGCCGCTGACATCCTGCTCAGCCATGCCCGCAGTGCCGGTCCAGTGCCACGGAGCGCCGCAAGCGGTCAGACATCAGGTGCTGGCTCGTGATCGGCAAGCTTGCGCACAGGACTTCCCGCTGGAGCCACCTCCCACAATCCAAGCTGCCACCCGCAACAAGAAGCCGAGCCATGACATCAACACAGAACCATGACGCCATCATCACCGGCGCCAGTAGGGCGGGGATCTTCCTCGGCTCGGCGCTGACCCACGCCGGCTGGAGAACAGCTTTGATCGAGCGAGACCGGCTCCGGGGTACTTGTGTCAACGTGGGGTGCACACAAACGAAGACCATGGTGGCGAGCGCCCGCGTTGCAAACCTTGCGGGTCGAGCCGTGGCCCCCATCATCCCGCTCGCACTCATCATCCCGACCGTCTTCCTCCTGATTGGCGGCACCGGGCTTTGAGCACGTCTCCTCGTCCGGGCGAGCCTCCTTCGGATGGCTACGCCGAGTCGGTCATCGACAGGCTCCCCGTCGGGGTGTATCGCACCACACCTCAGGGTGCCATCCTCCATGCCAATCGAGCAATGATGGAGATGCTCGGGTATCCGGATCGCGATGCTCTCTTGGCTCGGAACGCCGCGGACCTGTACGCCGATCCAGACGAGCGAGCGGTTCATGTGCAGGACTGGCTGCAGCGCGATCGGGTGCTCGGCTTCGAAACGCGGTTCCGACGTCTCGACGGAACCACCTTCTGGGGGAGGATCAATGCAGCGGTGGTACGCGATCCGGAGGGACAACCGCAATATCTCGATGGGGTGATCGAGGACGTGGATTCCCACAAGGCTGCGGAGCAACGCTTCCGGCGCGCCTTCGCTTGCTCGGCCACGGGGATGGCTCTGGCGATTCCGGGAGGCAACTTTCTCGAAGCCAACCGGACGTTTCAGAAGCTCGTCGGATATTCGAGCGACGATTTGTCGACGATGACCTGGGAGGACCTCACTTTTCCTGAAGATCGAGATTGGAGTCGGATCCTCGTCGAGACTGTTCTCGCCGGTCAGAGCGACAGCATCGACATCGAGAAGCGTTACCTCCGTCATGACGGCTCGATGATGTGGGGACGGGTCAGCGCCGCCCTCACACGTGACTCAGACGGGAACCCCCGCGAAGCGATTGTTCAACTGAACGACGTGACCGCGGCGCATGAGCTCCGACAGAGGCTCGATGCAGACATGAGAACCAAAGACGCCTTTCTCGCGTCGGCGAGCCACGAGTTGAGGACACCTCTGGCGGCAGTCCTCGGTTTTGCCAACCTGCTCGGCTCGAGTGATATGGCACTGTCGAACGAGGAACGTGAGTTCGCCACTGAAGCAATCGCACGAGAGGCGGGCAAGATGGCGGTTCTCATTGAGAACATGCTCGTCGCTTCCCGCGCGGAGTTGGGCACTCTCTACTTGGCCTCCGTCGAGGTGGACCTGAGGGCACAGGTCGCTCAAGTCGTGGAGACCCTGGATGCAGACGAGCGCCAGGCGGTGGAAATCAGGGGATCATCCTCTGTTCGCGCCATTGGAGATCCGTTACGAACTCGGCTGATTGTTCAAAACCTGGTTGTCAATGCTCTCCAGCACGGACAGCCGCCGATCATCATCGACATCGGAGAACCCGGGCTCGAACAGGTGACACTCTCGGTGAGCGACAGTGGTCCGGGAATCCCGGAAGTCGTGCGGATGAGCGCATTCGACAGGTTCAGTTCCTCGCTTCCCCTGGGCACCCAGCCAGCACAACTCGGTCTTGGCCTCTGGGTGTCCAAACGCCTAGCGGTGCTGATGGGCGGCGACCTCAGTTACAGGTATGCGGGCGACTCGAGCGTCTTCGAGCTGACGCTTCCCGCCCTTCCAGCTGGCTGAGGGTCACCCTGCTCGCCAGGGCGAAGGCTCCGAACCGAGACGCGGCGGTCTACACAGCATGACACAGGCAGGCCGAGCCCCTCACCCCAGGTCGGGTCCCGCCCCAGCGGTGGTGCGGTCAGCGCGGGCCGGTGGCGGTGAAATGAGCGACGGAGCCGATCACGTCGATGTCCACCGTCCGGAACGACTTCTCCAGGATCTCACGCAGCCCTTGCTCGGTGTCCGTGAGGTTGTCGAAGGCGCCCTGCCGGTTGAACGCCCAGAGGGTCGCCCTCGCCGCCCGAGTGTGTCGCTCGGCGCTGCCAAGAACCGTCCCCCCGAACAACACGCCGTCCGGGCGGAGCACCGCGGCGACGTTTCTGATGGCAGCCGCCTTGCGGGGCTGGGGACCGGGCAGACAGTGCAGGACGTAGTTGAGCGCCGCCGAATCGAAGGGCCCCTCCACCGGCAGCGGTTTCAGCACATCGGCCTCCACCACGGTCGGGTTCATTCGCCCCAACCGACGCGAGACGTGACGGAGCACGTTCGGATTCGGATCCAGCACCGTCAGCTCCCCGTCGGTGGGCGACTTGTCGAGGAAGTACCCGGTGCCCGGACCGATGTCGAGGTGTCTGCGTCCGACGCGGCGGCGATATCGATCCACCACGGGCGGGGTGGGGCAGCGCCATACCACCCGTGCCATGAATCCGAGTACCCAGGGGTCGTAGATCGCCAATAGTCGGGGCGTGTAGTCAGCCTGACCCGCATATGCAGGATCGTCAGGTCCCATCCTCGCCCCTATGCCGCGGGCAACTGAGCGATGCCCGGCTCATCGGCGCCGACGAGACCGTCCTCCGCTGCGAGGAGCTCCACCCCCGGGGCCGGCCCAAAGTCCGTCATGAGGCGATCGTCACCGGGTTCGCGAAATGTGTCGATGCGGCGCACCCGGCGCCACCACCACTCATCCCCTTTCCGCACGAACACCACGGCGGGCGGCTCGCTCAGCTCGAGCCGCGCGACCAGGTGGTAGCGGGCAGGCGACATCGGAACACGGTACTTCGGGTAGACGGTCGTCGTTGACGGAGCGAGAGGCTGCCTGCGTCAATAAGTCCAGCCTCGTTCCGACGCCTCTGGTTTACTCGTCGGATGCACCCGGAACCCGCCGGCGGACCGGTCATCGGCGACGCCTTCGGTCTGGCGCTGCTCGACCATCTCGACAACGGCGCCGAAGCACGGCAACACTTCGTCGAGCGCGACGACGGTTACCTCGAGTCGTTCGACACCGCCATCTACTTCACCGGAAGCTCGCTGTTGACCGAGACCGAGTCGAGCGTAGCCGGACGAGCGGGGAGACGAGTGCTCGACGTCGGCGCCGGTGCCGGGCGGCACTCGCTCCCGCTGCAGGAGTCGGGTCGGGAGGTGGTGGCACTCGACATCTCGCCGGGGGCGACAGAGGTATGCCGGCGTCGGGGTGTCCGCCGGACGTTCACGGGAACCGTCTTCGAACTGGTGGAAGCGGGGATGAATTCGTTCGACACCATCCTGCTCCTCGGCAACAACCTCGGGCTGCTGGAGAGCCCCGAGCACGCCCCCGACTTCTTCGCTGCGCTCTCGGAGCTGGCCGTGCCCGGTGGCGAGGTCATCGGAACCTGCCGCGACCCCTTCGACACCGACGATCCGCTCCACCTCGGATACCACGAGTTGAATCGAAGACGCGGACGCCTGCCCGGCCAGCTCCGACTACGGAGCAGATGGGCGAACGTCGCGATTCCCTGGTTCGACTACCTGTTCATCCCGGTCGCCGAACTGGAGGCGCTGGCGCACGATGCGGGCTGGGACCTCGTGAGCCATCAACCGGGTCCTGGCCCATATCTCGCCGTTCTGCGGCGCCGGTGAGCGGGTCCATCGGCCACCTCGGCGAGTCAGGCTTCGGTGACCAAGCGGGCACCGACTGCCCGGAAGAGCGCCTCTGACGGGACGTTGCCCTCGGTGATGTAGAGGGCGACACGGTCGTATCCACCGTCGGCCAGGCTGGCAGCGGCCACGGAGACCAGATACCGCCCAAGACCGCGATTCTTGTGATCCGGATGTGTCATCACGTAAGCGATGAACGGATCGTCGCGATTCGTGGTGACCAGCACAGCCGACGCCGTCGCTCCGTCAACCTCCGCCAGGAACGAATGCTCGAGCAGGGGGCGGTCCTCCAGGAAGGACTCAACCTCCGCCACGGCGTCCTCGTAGGTCTCGTCCTCGTAGTCGATGGTTCCTCGGTATGCCTCCAGCATCAGGTCGGCGAGACTCGCCAGATCGCCACGGGTGACCGGCCGTACTTCGGCGTCCTCCACGGCAGACAACTCGATGGGCATCGCCAGGTCGATCTCGTAGCGCAGCTTCACGACAGGCACGCGACCTACCGCCACACCGCCAGGATCACGCCCATGACGACCAGGCCGATGATCATGTACGGGCCGTTCACCTTCAGGACGGCGGTGCCTCGGCCCTCGTACGAGGCGTTCACCACCTGGTGGGCGCCGACCATCCCGATCCCAACGACGAGACCGAGCACGACACCGTCGACGACGCCTTCGGCACCGATCGCCACGGCCATCAGTCCGAGGGCCAGGGCGGCGACGAGCCAGCCGACGAGGTTCGTCACGAGCAGCTTCGGATCGGGCTGGCCCTGTTCGTCTGGGTTCACACCGACAGCCGCCCGGTACTGGCGGCCGAACAGCACGTTCGTGTACCAGAGCGCCCCGAGCACGAAATAGGCGAGCCCGGCGACGAGCACCGCCAACCAGTTCAACTCCGCGAATGCATCGAACAACATGAGCACGCCTCCTCGGATATACAGACCGGAAGCTACCTCGGCGATCCGCACCGAGGGGTGTGTGAGCGGGACGATCCGACCCGCCACCCCGAGGCGGCGTACCGCCACGGCTGAGAAGCCTCGAATAGGGTCGAGCCATGGCCACCTCCTGGCGCCACGAGGACCCAGGGCTGCCGATCTCGTTCGGCCAGTGTTCAAACGGTGAGTACGAGCCCGAACCGGTAACGCCGGTACGACTGGAGATGGAGCGGCGCGCCCGCTCCGAGGTCGAAGAGGGCATTGAACGCACCAGGCTGAGCCGACGGCAATTTCTTCGATCGGCGAGCGCGCTGGCAATCTGCCTCGGGGCGATCGACACGACCACGGCCCACGCTCTCGGAATCCCTGCCGGCTCGTGGTACCCGTTCGATCCGAGGTCGCGGCTCGACAACGACGCAGCTCACGCCGTGCTTGGACCCACGCCGTTCGTGTTCGACGTCCAGGGCCATCTGCTGGAGTACGACCTCGATCCATCGACCCGGGGCGACTGGTTCTGGGGCAGCCAGTTCCCGCAGGCGAGGTGTGATGACGAGGACGACCCACGCGCCTGTTTTGCCGCCAACCACTTCCTCGAGGAGATCTTCATCCGTTCGGACACGACCATGGTCGCCCTCTCCGGGCTCCCGCTCCTTCCGGAGGGCAGCGTTCTGTCACCAGAAGTGATGGAGGAGACGCGGCGGCTGGTCGTGGCTCTGTCCGGTGACGAGCGCGTACTCGTCAACGCGCTGGTGCTTCCCCAGATCGCACCCTTCCAGTCGGTGGTCGAAGAGATGGAGAGGACGGTGACCGAGAACCGAATTCACGGATGGAAGACGTTCACTCATTTCCCAACCGGGAATGGTTGGTGGCTCGATGATCACGACCCCAGCCTCCCCCAGGTCGGGCACCGCCTGCTCGACGAGTTGGAGGGGATGGGAATCCCGATCCTGTTCGTGCACAAGGGCCTGTCGGGGGGACGGCTGCTCGGATCGCCCGAGGACGTCGGACCGGCGGCCAGAGCACACCCGGGGGTGGCGTTCGTCGTGTATCACTCCGGTTTCGAGGTCGCCCAGCGGGAGGGTCCGTACGCCGTCGACACGGCGCACCGCGGAGTGAACCGTCTCGTCGATTCGGTGTACGGCGCCGGCGTGGCCCCCGGCAGCAACGTCTACACGGAGATCGGCTCCACGTGGTGGCATCTGCTTCGACGCCCGGACGAGGCGGCACACGTCCTGGGCAAGCTGTTGCTGGCAGTGGGCGAGGATCGCGTTCTGTGGGGTACGGACTCGATCTTCTACGGCTCCCCGCAGGGCCAGATCGACGCCTTCCGCGCCTTCCAGATCCCCGCCGAGCTGCAGGAACGTCACGGCTATCCGGCACTGACCGACCGGATCAAGGCCAAGATCTTGGGGTGGAACGCATCCAACCTGTACGGGATCGAACCGCTCACGGAACCCGTCGGTTTCACGGTCGCCGAGCTCGCAGAGGTGCGAGCCCTCCACCCGGTTCCGTCGACGACATGGGGTCCCACCACGAGTGCCGAGGTCCGTGCCTTCCGTCTCCACCATCGGGGATGGCCGTGAACTCGCCATGCAAATGCATCGAGGTCGGTCTCCGCGTCTCCAACGGCGTCGGCCTCGCCGCCGCATGATGTCATCGACGGAGGCGACCCCTTGGAGCCCGCCCCGCATCCGTCGCACGGCGTTCTGCTCTGCGTTGCGGTACATCCATGTGCCGCTGCCCCGCTAAAAACCGCGTCCGTCGAGGGTCTCCAGCAGCTTGAAGCGGCGGTGATCGGCGAAGATCGTCGCCCTCCTCACCGCCACCCGATAGACGATAACGGCGTACCCGACCGATCCTGCGGCCGCCACCGTCGCCCACAACGGTTGGGAGAAAAAGGCCGGCACGCCGACCGCCAGCAGCGCAGGGACGGTCAAGATTCCCGAGACCATGATTCCGAGCATCGTCGCCACGAACGCACCCCCCGAGACGTTGCGACTGCCGAATAGGTTGGTCTCCGGAAGGGCGAAGGCGCCAAAGATCGACGTGATGTTTCCCACTCCCAGCCAGATCAGCGCGACGACCGCGCACCCGAACAAGGCGGCGGGCACGTAGACCCAGCGTCCTGACACCGCGGCGCCGATGACGGCGAGGAGTACCGCCAGTGGGGCAGCGACGATCGCCCATCCCAGGTTCTTGCCCCGGATGACCACGCCGAGATCTGGGGCCATCGTCAGATAGCCCCAGAACGATCCCCCGTCGTATCCGAACTGGTTCGGCGTCACCGCCGTCACGACGATGAACACGGCGAACACCGCAAGGAACGGGGCGAACGCCGTCTGCACCACCACCGCCCCCCCGGCCACACCCAGAACCGCGATCGCCACCAGTCCTCCGAGGAGTTGGCTGCGGACGCGCACATCGCGGCGAAGGGCGATGAGCTCCTTGGCGGCAACAGCTCCGATCGGGGATGCCGGAAGGGGAAGTCGCTTCGGGAGGAGGCGGGAGCCGGCGCGACCGGACCGCGCCACCACGTCGGACGGAGCCAGCGTCGAGAGGCGCCGCAGCGATCGCCCGAACAGGACGAAGGCCGTCACTGTCGCCGCGGCTCCGTAGGCGAAGCCGAGGAAGACGAGCAGCCACTGCCCCGAGTCGATCGCTCCCACCGCCTTACCGAGCGCGCCCCACGGCGTCCACTGCAGGATCCCGGCGAGAGCTGACAAGGCTTCGGTGATGTCGGCACCCTCCTCGGCCGCCTGCGCCAGAGTGATGGAGAGAAGGGCCGGTACGAGTGTGAATCCGACCACCACCAGCACCGCCACCTCCTGTCCGCGTCGTCGGCGGAGGAGGTCCGACAACCGGGTCGTGGCCCACCGCGCCGTGACGACGCACAGCAGAACCCCTGTGAGCGCGACGACGGCAACGGGGACCGCCGTCGTCACCGAACCGAAGGCGAGGAGCGATCCGTACCCGAGGCCGAGCACGGTGGCGACGGTGCCGGGACCCGCCAGCCCGGCAGCGAGAAGCCCGCGTGCCAGCTGCGCAGGATTCAGCGGCAGCAGCTCGAAGGTTCGAGCCTCGAGGGAGTCGTCGAGGGAAGCGATCACCACCGGAACGACGACCCAGGCAAGTCCGACCGCGGTGAAGACGAGAACGGTGAAGGGAGCGATGACGCCCTCGGTCGCTCGCGAGATGACCCCCATGATCAGACCCCCTCCCAGCCCCCCGGCCAGTGCCGCCAGCCAGATCGCGAGAAAGCCGATTCCCGAGAGGAAGCCGCCGGTGGCCAGGCGGTTCCGGAGCATGCGCAGCTTCAGCCGGACGAAGAGCCGAGCCACTCGAGATCGCCTTCGTCGGTGATGTGCGCCCCGACCAGGTCGACGAACACGTCCTGCAGTCGGCGACCGCCGGTCAGCTCTGACATCTCGCCGGAGGTCAGCAGCTTGCCGTGATCGATGACGAGTATCCGGTCGCACAATCGCTCGACCACGTCCATCGCATGGTCGGAGAAGACCACGGTCCCGCCGGATGCGGTGTGCCGGTTCAGGATGTGCTCCAGCGTCTGACGTGCGACGGGATCGATCCCAGCAAAGGGCTCGTCGAGGAAGAGCACGGCGGGGTTGTGGAGCAGAGCGCAGGCGATGGCCGCCTTCTTGCGCATCCCCAGGCTGTAGTCGGCGACCACGACGTCGGCCGCGTCCTCGAGATCGAGCAGTCGCAGCAACGACCCGCGGCGAACCTCCAACACCGCGGCGTCCATGCCCCGCAACCGGCCGGTGAACTCGATCAGCTCGGCGCCGGTCAGGCGCTCGAACATGCGAGGGTTGTCGGGTACCACGCCAAACCGGGTCTTGGCGGTCGCCGGGTCGGACCACACATCGAAACCGGCGACCTCCACGGATCCTTGATCCGGCTGAAGCAGGCCGGTCGCCATCCGGAGCAGCGTGGTCTTTCCCGCTCCGTTCGGTCCGACGATCCCGAAGAAGGACCCGGAAGGGATGTCGAGCTCGATCTCGTCGACGGCCGTGGTGGATCCGAACCGTTTCGACAGACCTCTGAACGACACGGCTGGGACTGTCATGACGGACGACGCTACCCGCTCACGAGTGACAGGCTTCGCCGTGGGCCGGCATTGGGGGGACAATGACGCTCACGATGGTAACCGTCGGCGGAAGCGAAACGGAACAGAAGGGGCATGCGCCTCACGACACGAGGTCGAGAGGCCTCGCCTTCGTGATCGTCGGACTCGTCTCCGGTTTGCTCCTCGGTGCCCTCTTCACGGGGAGCCGAGCCGGGGAGACCGGCCCCACCGGCACGGTCGTCGGCGAGCCCGATGCCTCCCCTGTCACCGGTCCGCCGACCACCAGCACCACGGACGTCCTCCCCTCCCGGCTGGCAACGATGGCTCCGGGGATGCTGGATACGCTCGTCACGAGCGCCATCGACCGCAACAGCATGTCGGTGGTGACGATCTGGGAGCCATCCGGCCGCAACCCGACGGTCGTGACACTGCCGTGGGGCGATGTCACGGCTGACGCCACCAAGACCTGGCTGTCTCTCGGCACTCCCGACCGCTGGACGGCGGGGCGAACCCTGTGGGTCGGCAACACCGCCTACATGGAACCGGTGTCCTCGCGGCTGGTGGGAGAACCGGTGTGGCACGCCCGACTGCCCGGGCGCCTCGCCTGGATCGAGACGACGTCGGAGGCTTGGTCCCTCATGTCCGGCGAGTTCGTGGCCGGCCAGACCACCACCCCGCGCCGAATCGTCTCACTCGACGAAGGCACCCTGCTCGTGGCTTGGACCGACTCGGGGCTGGTCACCGCCACCTTCGACGACGTGGGGATGACACTCGAAGTGCGCGCGGAGACCGGCGACGTCCTGACCACCAGACCGGTGGGAACCGTCCTCGGCTCTGGACCCAACCTGATCGCCACCTCCGAACCCTCCGGCGATCAGGTTCTGCTGGACCCCATGCTTCGCACGGTGGCGGGGGCGCCCTGGGGGCCGGACTGCTTCCGTGTCGAGTGGAGCCCGAACGGACCGGCCGCCGCTGTCCACTGTGGCATGGGAGACGCCCAGCGATGGGAGTACTGGCAGGATCCGATCAACCGGTCGGAGCCTCTCTACTCCCACCTCGGTGAGGAATACACCGACTTCGGGTTCACCACCACCGGAGTGCCGTTCGTGGCGTGGATCGATCCGCTCCGACCCGCCAGCACGGTCCTGTTCTACCACCCCGCCGACGGACAGGAGTACACGGTGACGTATCCGGGCCGGGCCATGTGGCTGGAAGCGGTTCTACGTTGAGACTCAGTTGAAGGCTTGGATGCCGGTGATCGAGTTGCCGAGGATCAGGGTGTGGATCTCGTTGGTGCCCTCGTAGGTGTAGACCGTTTCGAGGTTCGCCATGTGCCGGAACACCGGATATTCGAGAGTGATGCCGTTCGCGCCCAGTATCGAACGGGCGAGACGGGCGTTGGCGAGTGCGTTGCGGACATTGTCCATCTTCCCGAAGCTGATCTGTTCGGGGGTGAGCGTTCCCTCGTCCTTGCGCCGCCCCAGATGCAACGCCACCAGCATGGCCCGGTTGGTGGACACCATCATCTCGACCAGTTTCTGTTGGGTGAGCTGAAAACCGGCGATGGGCTGGTCGAATTGGCGTCGCTCGAGCGAGTAGCCCAGAGCGGCGTCGTACACGGCGCGTGATGCCCCCACCGCCCCGAACAGGATGCCGAACCGCGCCTCGTTCAAACACGACAGCGGACCCCGCAGCGACGCCACCCCGGGCAGCACGTATGCGTCGGGCAGTCGCACATCGGTGAACGCCAGCTCGGCGGTGACCGAGGCCCGCAGGCTCGCCTTCTTCTTGATGGCGTGGGCTTCGAATCCCGGAGCGTCGGTGGGAACGATGAACCCACGCAAGCCCTCGTCCGTCTTGGCCCACACGACGGCGATGTCGGCGATGGTGCCGTTGGTGATCCACATCTTCGAACCGTTGAGGATCCAGTCCGATCCGTCGCGGCGGGCATTGGTCCGCATCGAACCGGGGTCCGAACCCGAGTCCGCCTCGGTCAGCCCGAAGCAGCCGATCACGTCACCGGCAGCCATCTGCGGCAGCCACGTCTCCTTCTGCTCCTCGCTGCCGAACTTCCAGATCGGGTACATCGAAAGCGAGCCCTGCACCGACATGAACGAGCGAACTCCGGAGTCGCCGTACTCCAATTCGGCACACGCCAGCCCGTAATCCACGTTGGAGGTGCCGGCACACCCATATCCCTCGAGATGCATGCCGAACAAGCCGAGTCCCGCCATCTCCTTTGCCACCTCACGAGGAAAGACCCCCGCCTCCCACCATTCGGCGATCTCAGGGAGGATCCGATCCGCCACGAAGCGACGGACCGTGTCCCGCAGCAGGATCTCGTCACCGGAGAGAAGCGAGCCGACGTCAAGGAAGTCCTGCGGATCGGGACGCATGAAGGAGAGCTCAGACATGCACTGAGTATGCCACCGGAGTCGGCGGGATCAGTTGGAGGACGAGATTGCGAGGCTCCCAGCCCATCGCGTGGCCACCCGGTGGTACTTCCGGACAGCCGACGCCACGTTCCCGCGTTCGAGAGCGTGGAGGGCATGACGGATCTCGGCCGCGCTGTCGTCCATCACGAGGTCCGACTCCGAGAACATCGACGCCACCGTGCCGTAGTCGAGTTCCACCATGGAGGTCGTCGGGAACTCGCCGAGCCACCGGCGCAACTCGCGTACCTCGCTGACGACGTGTTCCATCGGCTCCGCCGCCGACAGGGCGGCAACCGCCCAATCCAGGTTGGCCATGGCCTCCCGCTGGTCGCACCGGTAGCGGATGCGGACGGACTCGCGACCGCCGACGATCTCCTTGGTTGCGGTCAGGAACGGGACGAACCAGCGGATGGGCACGTGCCAGGCGGAGGTCAGGATGTGCGCCCGCAGCGCGGGGGACTCGTGGTGGAGGCGCTCCAGCTCGGCTCGGGCGGCAGCCGCCACGCGCTCCGGGATCACCGCGTCCGCTCCAAGATGGGTGTAGGCGTGGCGGACGGCCAGAACCCCTTCCAGCATCCGCAACCGAGGAGTTCGCGGACACAGGTAGCGGCGACCGTGCCAGTCCGCCACGAACGCATCGTCCGACATCGGGACGGCGGCGATGGCGAAGGTGACATCGCGCGGCGGGCCGAGCATGACGCCGTCCGCCTCGGGGAGGGGATCGAGTCGATCGGCCGGCACGTACACGCGCAGATGCGACGTCTTGATCACCGACGCGACCATAGGAACCCGACGGGGCGAGTGCACGGCCCAGGCGGCGTTTCCTAGAGTGATGTCCATACGTCGGTCTTCGCCGTCCCTCACCCGGGGTGGCGACTGTCGATTCCGCCCGAACGACCTGCGAACCAGGCGTCCGTACGCGGATCGACCCGAACACGAGGAGCACAACATGGAGTGGATGCGGCGGGAGATACACCACCGCGACCTGGGTCTGTCCGACGACGACGCCATGAGCATGTACCGGACGATGCGACTGGCGCGCAAGGTCGACGACCGGATGTTCGCGCTGAACCGCCAGGGCCGCGTCCCCTTCGTCGTCGGTTCATCGGGACACGAGGCGATCCAGGTCGCCTCGGCCATGGCTCTCGATCCGACCATCGACTGGGTGCTCCCCTACTACCGCGACATGGGGGTCGCCCTGGCGTGGGGCATCCCGTTGCTGGACGTGTTTCTCGCCACCTTCGCCCGGGGTGACGACCCCATGTCGGGGGGACGTCAGATTCCCAACCACTGGTCGGACGAGAAGGGGCATATCCTCACGCAGTCGTCACCGATCGGAACCCAGTTTCCACACGCCGCCGGCATCGCCCACGGTCTCCGCCAGAACGGGGAACCGGGAGTGGTCGTCGTATACGGTGGCGAAGGCTCGACCTCGGAAGGCGACTGGCACGAGGCGATGAACTGGGCGGGCGTCCATCGCCTCCCCGTGATCTTCGTGATTGAGAACAACCAGTACGCCATCTCGGTGCCGAGCACCGAAGAAGTGGCCGGCTCGATCGCCGACCGCGCCCGCGGATACGACATTGCCGGCCGTCTCATCGACGGCAACGACCCGCTCATGGTCTATCGGGCGATGAGCGACGCCGTCGCACGCGCCCGTGAGGGAGGCGGACCCACACTGATCGAGGCCGAGACCTACCGCTACTACGCACACACCTCCGACGACGACGACCGCCTCTACCGCACCAGGGAGGAGGTGGACGAGTGGCGCCGGAACGACCCGGTGGTGACGATCAAGCAGTATCTGATCGAAGAACGGCTCTTGAGCGACGAGGCCGAGAAGCGGATCGAACGCGAGCTCGACGCCGAACTCTCCGAGGCGGTGAAGACGGCGGAGGCTCGACCGCAGTCGACCGACCCGTATTCGCATGTGTATGCCCGTGTGATCGAGCCGGCCGAGGCGAAGACAGATGTCGAGCCGGTTCCCGCGGGCGAACAGGTGAACCTGATCACGGCCGTCAATCGGGCGCTGCACGAGGTGATGGAGACGTACCCGGACACGGTGGTGTTCGGCGAGGACGTGGCCGGCGAGAAGGGAGGGGTGTTCAAGGCGACGCTGGGCCTCACGGACCGCTTCGGCCCAGAACGATGCTTCAACACCCCCCTCGCCGAGTCCTCGATCATCGGATCGGCCATCGGCATGGCGGCGGCCGGTCGGCGGCCAATCCCCGAGATCCAGTTCGCCGACTACATCCACCCGGCCTTCGACCAGATCGTGTCCGAGGCGTCCCGTGTCCACTACCGATCGGACGGGCGTTGGACCTGCCCCATCACGATTCGCACTCCATTCGGGGCCGGCATCCACGGGGCGCTCTACCACTCACAGTCGATCGAGGCGTTTTACGCCCACGTGCCCGGCCTGAAGGTGGTCGTCCCCTCGACACCGGCCGACGTGAAGGGTCTCTTGTTCTCGGCGGTGGACGATCCGGACCCGGTCCTCTTCCTCGAACCGAAGAAGCTCTACCGGCTGGCCAAGGGCCCGTACCCGGAGGGGGAGCATGTCGTTCCCCTCGGTTCGGCCGCGATTCGCACGGCAGGCACCGATCTGACGATTCTGTCCTACGGTGCCATGGCCTACTTCTCGATCGAGGCGGCGGCTCTGCTGGAGGCCGACGGCATCTCGGCCGAGGTCATCGACCTGCGTTCGCTCAAACCCCTCGACTGGGCGACGATCGAGGCGTCCGTGCAGAAGACCAGCCGTGTCCTGATCGTTCACGAAGACAACGAGTTCGTCGGTTACGGCGCCGAGCTGGCCGCCCAGATCGCCGACAAGGCCTTCATGTGGCTCGACGCCCCCATCAAGCGCTACGCCCTCGGCGACGTCCCGGCCATGCCGTTCGCCCAGTCACTCGAGGACATGCTCTACCCGAACCCCGTAGGCATCGCCGAACGAGCACGAGAACTGGTCGAGTTCTAGCCGGTCGGACCGAGGCCACGTACACGCTCGCGCTCGTACTGTGGGCGATCGTCCTCGTTCCCATGGGTATCGGCATCCTGCGCCGGGGACCCACCGCCGGGCGGCAGACAGACGCCTGCGCCAGGCTGTCGGGATGGCGCCGCCCGTCGGGCAGGCCGGCGAAGCGCTGCCGTCGGCTTCTCCTATCCTCGGCGGCCATGTCGCTTCTGTCCGAACTCACGGCGTTGTTCGGGAACGCCTTCGCCGCGGCCGGTCTGGATCCGGAATTGGGCGAGGTGGTGCCGTCCCAACGCCCGGAACTCGCCCAGTTCCAGTGCAACGGGGCAATGGCGGCCGCCAAGGCCGCGGGTCGCAACCCGCGTGACATCGCAGGCGACATCGCAGCCGCGGTCGCCTCCGATCCTCGTTTCGCCCGGGTCGAAGTGGCCGGACCGGGATTCCTGAACATCACCCTCACAGACGCCGCCCTCGCCGACGCGATCGAACGGATGCGCCACGACGATCGCCTCGGACTGGCGCCGGTCGCCGAGCCCCACAAGGTGATCGTCGATCACGGAGGTCCCAACGTGGCGAAGAGCCTGCATGTCGGCCATCTGCGACCGGCCATCATCGGCCAGGCTCTCAAGCGGGTCTTCTCGTTCGCCGGATACGAGGCCCTCGGTGACGTTCACCTGGGTGACTGGGGAGCGCCCATGGGACAGCTCATCGCCGAACTGGAACGACGGAATCCGAAGTGGCCATACTTCGACGACTCCTTCACCGGACCCTTCCCCGACGAGTCCCCGGTCAGCGTCACCGAGCTGGAGGAGTTGTACCCGACTGCCGCGCAGCGGGTGAAGGACGATCCGGTGTTCGCGGAGACCGCCCGCCGGGCGACCTTCGAGCTCCAGAACGGACGACCCGGATACCGGGCACTCTGGAACCACTTTCGGCGCGTCTCGGTGGATGCGATGCGGGAGATCTACGACGAGCTGGGAGTTCACTTCGAGCTGTGGCTCGGAGAGGCGTCTGTGCACGATCGCATCGCCCCGATGATCGAGAAGATGAAGTCGAATGGCGCCGCCGTCGAAAGTCAGGGAGCGTTGATCGTCGAGGTCGCCGAACCAAGTGACAAGGGTGAGATCCCACCCCTCATGCTTGTGAAGTCCGACGGGGCCTACACCTATGCCGCCACCGACGTGGCAACCATCGACGACCGGGCCGACCACGGAGCCCGCGAGGTGATCTACGTGGTGGATCACCGGCAGGCGCTGCACTTCGAGCAGGTCTTCCGGGCCGCCCGCAACGGCGGGGTGGCGCCCGCCGGCATGACGCTCGACCACACCGGCTTCGGCACCGTCAACGGTCTGGACGGCAAACCGATGAAGACCAGGGACGGGAACCTGCCGCGACTGGCAGACCTGCTGTCGGACGTCGTGAAGCGGGCGACCGACCGCATGGACGAGCGCGGCCTCGCCGCCGACCATCCGGAAGACGAACGGAGCCGCATCGCATGGATGGTGGGGGTATCCGCTCTCAAGTTCGGCGACCTCTCCAACCACCGGGCATCGAACTACATCTTCGACCTCGACCGCTTCACCTCCTTCGACGGCAAGACCGGGCCGTATCTCCTGTACGCATCGGTGAGGATCGGTTCGATCCTTCGAAACGCCGGCGACGAGAAGATCGGCCCGATCACGAAGGTGGCAGGTGACGCCGATCGGGGGCTGATCCTCCATCTCGCGCGGTTTCCCGAGATCGTGGAACGGACGATCACGCTGCGCGCCCCGAATCATCTCGCCGAATACGCCTACGAGCTCTCGCAGGTGTTCAGCCGCTTCTACGAGGAATGCCACATCCTGTCCGAGCCGGACCCGGCACTGCGGGCGAGCTGGCTGGGTGTCGCAGTACTGACGAGGCGCACCCTCGTGACCAGCCTCGATCTCCTCGGGATCGACGTCCCGGACCGGATGTGAGCGAGCCGACGATCCGGCCTGCCACGGCGGAGGACCACGTCGCCATCCGCTCGTTCACCTCGGTGACCTTCAGCTGGGGCGACTACGTGGCGGACGCCTTCGAGGGGTGGCTGGCGGATCCCGACGCCCAGGTGGCGGTCGTGGTGGAGGACGGAGAGCCCGTAGCCATCGCCCGTGGAGTCATGATGTCGCCCACGGAGGGGTGGATGCACGGGGCGAGGGTCCACCCCGACCACCGACGAAAAGGACTCGCCACCCTCCTCAACGACTATCTCTGCGACTGGGCGAGCTCGCGCGGCGCTCTCGTCGTACGCCTCATGATCGAATCTTGGAACGAGGCGGCACAAAGACAGGTTCAGACAGCCGGTTATCGGCGGGTGTGCGACTGGATGAACGGGGTCAGGGGTCTCGGCTCGGAACCGGACCCCGTCACCAATGGTGGTCGACGTGTGCCGGGGGACGAGCAGCTGGTGGTGGGGACACCGGCTGAGATCGAACCGGCCTGGGTGTCATGGTCGTCTTCGGAGCTGGCACGGGCAGGGCGCAATCTGTATCCGAGGGGTTGGCTCATGCGCAGGATGAGGAAGGACGACCTCGACGATGCGGTCACCGGGCGGCGACTCCTGCACGGTCCATCCGGTTGGATCATCGCAGAAGAGGAGGCCGACGACTCGATGTTCGTTCCGTTCCTGGCATCGACCAACGACGACGCCTACCGAATGGTGCGGGCGATGGTGGACCGGGCCGATCGCAAGGGCTATTCGAGGATACGGACGCTGGTGCCCGCCGTCGGGTGGATGGAAGAGGCGCTGAGCCGCGGCGGATTCGACCTCGCCGAAAACCAGATCTGGGCGAAGACCGTCGGCTGAAGCGCCGGGGCGGCCATGGCGCTTTGGGCAGGCTGCACCCGCGTCTCGAGGTGGCAGAAGGACCTCCTGATACCCTCGACAGGGCGTACCGAGTTCGAGGTGAGACTCTGTCTGACGAGGACTGCTTCGTCTGCGACAAACACGCCCGTGGGTCGGGTGTGCCGGGTGGGATCATCCACGACGACGGGCTGGCGTACGCCGGTCACATACTTCCCCCCGAACTGACCGACGTGTACCTCGGGTACCTGATGATCGAACCCAAACGCCACGTCGCCGGCTTGGGGGAACTGACCGACCAGGAAGCCGCCGCTCTCGGGATGCTCGCCAACAGGCTTGCCCGAGCGCTCAGGGACAACGAGGGAGCCGAGCACGTCTACAGCTTCGTGCTGGGCCACGACGTACCGCATCTTCACATCCACCTCGTCCCTCGCTACCAGGGGACACCAGACGAGTTCTGGGGGGTTCGTGTTGGTCAATGGCCAGACGCGCCGCGGGGTGGCGTCGACAAGATCACCGCCGTCTGCGATCGGCTCCGCCGAGCGCTTTCGACCATCTGACTCGGAACCTCGAGAGGCGTCACACCATCAGGGGCGATCGAAGACCACGAGCGCCGCCAGCAGCCAGATCACGTACAACGTGGGAATCGCCAAGCCGGCCCCCCACCCGAGACGATCCAGACCGCGGCGGACGCCCCAGGCGGCCGGCACTCCGAGGACGGCAGCGGCGAACCCGGCCGCTCCGACACTGCGCACGACCTCCACCGCCACCTCGAACGGGTACGGGAGGTCGACGACGAGGGACCCCAACCGGCCTGCCGTCCACAGCAACGCGAACGCCATGATCACGATGGCGATCAGCCGGCCGAGGGCGACCTCGAGACTGGGGAAACCGTCGAGGGAGCGGGCCATCCCATACCGGCCCTCCGAGGCGATGCCAAGTCCGAACCCTCCACACACGCCTATCACGAGAGCAGCGCCGAGGGTCGCCCCGACTCCCATGTCGAGGCCCAGGTCCACCACCTCGAACCCGTCGAGGAGGACCGCGACGGCCAACCCGACCAAACCGGTACCGACCACCAGCATCGCCAGGTCGAGGCCGGTGCGGAAGGTGCCGAGGAGCAGTGTGAAGTAGTAGCGGAAAGGCTGCGGGTGCGCTCCGATGAGATCCGACCGATCGAGAAACGTCATTGCGGAGCCGCAGCGTACCGGTCGGACTTGGACGCGGTCAGCTTCTCGTAATACCACTCGATGGGGTGGGAGACGCGGGTCGCCGACTCGAGATTGGCCCGAAGCTGCATCTCACATCCCGGATTGGCGCTCGCAACCGCCGCGACGCCGACCGCCTCGATCTGGGCCGCCTTCATGCGGCCGAGTTCAGCCGATGCATTCGGCCGCAACACCGTGTAGATCCCGGCGGCGCCACAGCACAGACCATCCGGGTCGATCTCGACGGGTTCGAGCCCGGCGGCGCGAAGGATCGATCGCGGTTCGCTGACGATCCGTTGCGCGTGGCGGAGATGGCACGGATCCTGGACGGCGACCCGCTCCCCGCTCGGCTCGAACGTCGGCAGGGAGCCGTCCGCGATCATGGCGGCGACGATCTCCGTGACGTCCTTCACCCGCTCGGAGAACTCGGCACCACCGGCGGTGAGATGCGCGTACTCCTTGAGGTGTGCGCTACAGCCGGCGGCGTCGGCGACGATCACGTCGGCGGTCGCGAAGGCCGCGACGTTCTGGGCGGCGAGGCGCCGGGCGACGTCGGCGTGGCCGTCGTGAGCGGCAAGAGCACCACAACACGTTTGCGCCGGCGGAATCTCCACTCGATATCCCGCCTCCTGCAGCAACCCGACCGTGGCGTCGTGGACCCGACCGAACCAGCCGTCCATCACGCAACCGGACAGCACCATGGCCGTTCCCCGGGGTTCTCCCACGGGTTCGACGGTGCGACCCACCCAGCTCGGTCGACTGGGTTCGAGACGGCGCAGGCCCGCCAGTGCACGGGCGGCGCCGCCCCGCACGAACGACGTGAGGCGCAGTCGCTGAGCGAGCGCCAACCCCAATGCCACGACCCGCATGAGCCCTCGGTTGGGAAGGATCCGGCCGAGTCCGAACGCGCGCAACCTGCGTCCCCGGGACGGGCGCTGAACCACCAACTCGGCCCGCGTTCCTTCCAACACCCGTCCGTACGGCACGAGCCCGGGGCACACGGCCTCACAGGCCCGGCAGCCCAGACAAAACGAGATCGCCTCGTCGAAGGCGGCGTCGACCTCGGCCGCGCCCTCCAGAACTGCCCGCATCGCCGCCAGCCGCCCGCGCGGGGAGGCAGATTCCTTGCCTGTCAGGCGGAACGTCGGGCAGTGTGGGAGACACAGCCCACACTGGACGCATGCCGCCAGCTCGATCGATGTAGGAGCATCGACGGTCCGGTACCCCATCAGAGCCCCCCCGGGAGACGACCTCGGTTGATGGTCCGGGTCGGGTCGAAGGCAGCCACGAGCCGGCGTTGCACGCCCAGGGCCGGGGGATCGTCACCCCACGGGTC
>Ga0214472_10002394_pt1 | contig 20298 bp, 21 predicted proteins | sample RVTome_6_FD_207662 | JGI IMG/M metagenome (GOLD analysis project Ga0214472, IMG submission 207662) | Soil microbial communities from uranium-contaminated site in the Upper Colorado River Basin, Wyoming, United States - RVT140D175 | ecosystem: Environmental > Terrestrial > Soil > Contaminated >...
CGAATGCGGGAAATCATCGAGGAACACAGGTTGAACAGGGTGGTTACCTCCGCCTGTTCGCCAACTACCCACGAACCCCTCTTTCAGTCGACCCTGCAGCAGGCCGGGCTTAATAAATACTTTTTCGATATGGCCAATATCCGCGATCAGTGCAGCTGGGTCCATCCCAACGATCCGGTTCTTGCCACGGAAAAAGCCAAAAGATTAACCAGAATGGCAGTTGCCAATGCAACCGCCGGAGAACCTCTGGAAGAGCTTGAGTTTAAGGTCGATTCTCGGCTGCTTGTCGTCGGCGGCGGGATCGCGGGCATGACTGCGGCTATAGAGGCGGCCCGACAGGGTTTTGGAGTCTATCTGATCGAACAGGAAGCGCAACTGGGGGGCCAGCTGCTGAATCTTCAGCGGAGTGGTGATGGCCGAAAATTCGCAGATTTCCTCCTGTCATTAACAGAAAAAATAGCCACTGACGACAGGATCAAGGTCTTTACCAGCAGCCAGGTGGTGGAGCAATCCGGCTTTGTCGGCTCCTTTGCAACAGAGATAGTCATGCCCTCCGGGGCCACGCGAACACTGAAGCATGGAGCGATCCTTGTTGCCACCGGGGCAGAAGAATACCGGCCGGAAATCCATGGCTTGGGAACGCACGATTCGGTGATGACCCAGACCGATTTCGAGGCGGCTCTGGAAAGCGGCAATATAGGCAATACAGGCAACCGGCAGCATTCCGGCATCGTTATGCTGCAGTGTGCTGGATCACGGGATAGTGAACATCTACCTTACTGTTCCAGGGTATGCTGTAATCATGCGGTTAAAAATAGCTTACGTTTTAAAAAAATGTTTCCCGAGGCGCGAGTCGATGTGTTGTACCGGGATATGCGTTGTTACGGATTGGGAGAGCTCGACTACAGATTGGCTCGGCAGGCAGGCATAAATTTTATCCGTTTCGATCCCGAGGTGAATCCTGCTGAAATAAGCACGGCAGAGGGGAAAATCGAGATCGTCGTAACCGATCCTTCGATTCGGTTGCCGGTACGCTTGCACCCCGATCTACTGGTGCTTTCCACCGGCATGAAACCCCGGGATACCGAGGAACTTGCCTCCATGCTGCGGGTGCCGAGAAATAAGGCCGGTTTCTTTATCGAAGCACACGCCAAACTCCGGCCGGTCGATCTGCCGAGCGAAGGGCTGTTCATGGCCGGAACCGCCCATGGACCAAAGAGCAGCAGCGAGACCATCGCCCAGGCCCAGGCAGCGGTGGCGAGGGCTGCGACCCTGCTTTCCAAAGACAGCAAAAAAATGTCTGCAATCATTTCCAGAGTCGATCCGACCAATTGTGCGGTCTGCCTGACCTGTGTACGGGCTTGTCCGTATGGGGTGCCGTTTATCAATGATCGGCATTCAGCGGAGATTAATCCAGCCCTCTGTCAGGGTTGCGGTATTTGTGTGGCCGAGTGTCCGGCCAAGACCATTTACATGGGCCGGTATGACGACAGGAATATAAGAGCAAAGATTGAATCGTACTATGCGTCCTAAGCACCGCATTAACCTTCAGGAGGAATAAAAACTATGCATGACTTTTCACCCAGTGTCATTGTTTTTGCCTGCCGCCACTGAGCGTACTCTGCCGCGGACCTGGCAGGTTCGGAGAGAAGATCGTATCCCCCGGCAATCAGTATCGTCATGCTGCCCTGTACCGGCCGGATTGATGAGTCGCTGCTGCTGAAGGCATTCGAAAATGGTGCGGATGGCGTGATGGTAATCGGCTGCCTGGAAGGTGACTGCCACTATGTGTCGGGTAACATTCGTGCCCGGGCGCGGGTGAAGAGGGTGTATGAAATTCTTGAGAAAATCAAGATCGGACCCAACCGCATCAGGATGTACAATTTGAGTGCAGGAGAAGGCTCGAAATTCGCTGCATTCGCCAATGAATTTGTCGATCAAATCCGAGAAATCGGACCAAGTCCCATAAATCTGGTGCGTGCCGGCAATCACGCAGTAACAGTGAAGGAGGCAACATGATTACAGGAACACCGAAACCTATTGAAGAGATCATGGAGATGCTCGAGCCATATGACAACATCGTCCTGGCCGGTTGCCATGGTTGTGTGACTGTTTGTCGTGTCGGTGGGGAGAAGGAGGTGCAGATACTGGCCTCTACCCTGAAGCTTGCGAGAGAAGCAGCAGGCAGGAAAATCAATATCCGGGAGGTAAGCCTCGAACGCCAGTGCGATCCTGAGTATGTTGAGCAGATGCGGCCTTATGTGGGGGATTATCAGGCGGTTTTATCCATTGCCTGCGGAGCCGGTATCCAGTTTCTGGCCGAAAAATTCACTACCACCCCGCTCCTGCCGGGCATCAACACCGGCTTTCTGGGAGTCACCGAGCGACAGGGCGAGTGGTCGGAGAGATGCCAGGGCTGTGGCGATTGCATTTTGCACCTGACCGGCGGCATCTGTCCTGTTACCCGCTGTGCCAAATCGCTTTTTCACGGCCCCTGCGGCGGTTCCGTAAAAGGTATCTGCGAAGTGGATAAAGAGGTTAAATGCGGCTGGCAGCTGATCATCGACCGGTTGGTTGCCCTTGGCCAAATGGAAAACTATGGCAAGCTGAAGCCGTATAAGGGGTGGAATTCCTCAAGAGACGGCGGTCCACGCCGAATTATCAGGGAGGACATGATCTAATGAAATCGGGAAGCAATCTGGAAAAGGTACTGACGGCGGGACACTTTTCGGTGACAGCGGAATGCGGTCCTCCCCGTGGTGCCGACCCGGACATCGTCCGGAAGAAGGCGGCCTTTGTGAAAGGTCATGTAGATGCTTGTAATGTAACCGATAATCAGACGTCTGTGGTTCGTATGAGTTCGCTTGCGGGCTGCATGCTGATTAAAGAGGAGGGGATAGAGCCGCTGATACAGATGGTGGTTCGGGATCGCAACCGGATTGCGCTGCAGTCGGACCTGCTCGGTGCTTCGGCCATGGGGGTGCGCAATCTGCTCTGCCTGTCCGGGGATCATCAGAAATTCGGCGATGACCCACGGGCAAAAAATGTTTTCGATATCGACTCAATGCAGCTGATCCATCTGGTCAAAACCATGCGGGATGAAGGGGTATTTCCTTCCGGTGAGAAAATCCAGGGGGCTCCGAAATTTTATATCGGCTGCGCTGTCAATCCTTTTGCCGACCCCTTTGAAATCCGGGTGCCACGCCTGAAGTTGAAGATGGAGGCCGGCGCCGATTTTGTCCAGACCCAGTGCATCTACAATATGGAAAAATTTAAGCGGTATCTGGAACTGGCCAGGGAAGAGGGATTACCCGGCAAAATTAAAATTCTGGCCGGAGTCACGCCGTTGAAGTCGGCGGGAATGGCCAAATTCATGCGCCGCATGGTTGCCGGTATGGATATTCCCGATGAAGTCATCAACCGAATCGCTGCCGAGCCGAAAGAAAAACAGGCTGATAAAGGCATTGAAATGTGTATTGAGCAAATCCAGGAACTTAAGGAATTGGAGGGAGTTGCCGGTGTCCATGTGATGGCCATCGAGTGGGAGGAAAAGCTGGAGGAAATCATCGGTGGCGCCGGACTGCTGCCCCGACCTGTGATGGAGTAACAAAGAGAGAAAATCCATTTAGCACTTATAACGGAGGAAAGATATGGCTGAGAAAAAAAAGATCCTGCTGGTTGACGACGATCCTGATTTTGTTGAAGCTGTGAAAGTAATCGTGCAAAGCGGCGGTTATGACGTAAAGGTGGCGTATGACGGCAAGGAAGCTCTCGAAGCGGTTAAGCAGGAAAAACCGGACCTGATCGTCCTTGATGTCATGATGCCGGTCATGAACGGTCATGAAACATGTGCCCGTCTGAAGGATAATAAAGACACGGCCAAGATCCCGATCATTCTGCTTACTGCGGTTGCCGAACGGGTGACGACCAGCACCTATACCCATCGTGACATGCTGGAAAGTGAAGCAGAGGATTATATGCCGAAACCGGTAGAACCGACAGAACTGCTCGAACTTATTAAAAGCTGGTTGAAATAGTCGGAAATTCAGCCTGCTGCGTCTCGATGTCACCATCGCGAGGCGCAGCAGGCTGGAGTGGATAGATCAAACTTGTGTTGCCCTCGGTAACCGGAAAAACGCTATGGATAATGTGCGTATTTTAATCATTGATGACGAGAAAGTTATCCGTGAAGGTGTCGAACGAGCCTTGTCCAAAAGAGGCTATCATATCGTCAAGGCCGAAGACGGAGATCGGGGTCTGGAGCTGCTTAAGGCACAAAAGTTTGATATTGTTCTGACCGATCTTATGATGCCGGGCCTTGACGGTTTTGCGGTTTTGGACTGGATCCGGGAAAATCAACCTCATGTGCAGGTTATCGTCATAACCGGCTTTGCCACGGTCACCAAGGCGGTTACCGCCATGAAACAGGGAGCGTTTGATTTTGTCGGCAAGCCTTTTACGCCAGATTATATCCGGGTGGTGGTTGATCGGGCCATCGACAAACTGTCCATGCGCGCGGAAACCGAGCAACTGCGGGAGGAAAAGAACCGGGGGCTCGAAGCAATCGACAAATCCCAGAGCCGCTTGAAGTCGGTATTCAGCTGCATGGCCGAGGCTGTTATTATAACCGATGCAGACGGCGTTGTTGTGCTCCATAATCCGGCGGCCATCAAAATTCTCGAGATACAGACGGATCCGGTTATCGGCAAACCGCTTGCCGCCTCCATCCGGGATCAGGCAGCGGCATCGATGGTAACCGAGGCGATAGGTAAATCGGTGGTGGTGACCCGGGAGTTTCCGCCCGGATCCATCTCCCGCAAATACCTTAGAGCCTATTGTTCTCCAGTGACAACAGAGCAGAGGGAGGTGATCGGCTCGGTCACTACCTTCGAGGATGTCAGTGCCCACAAGGAAATTGACCGGATGAAGTCCGATTTCGTCGCCATGGTAGCCCATGAACTGAAATCGCCCCTGGCCTCCGTCGAACAGATGATCTATGCCTTGCAGGTCGGCTGTGAGTATGAGTCAGCCAGCTCCTGTAACGCGCTGCATAAGCGGATGACCGTCCGGACCAAGGATCTCCTGCGGCTCATTGACAACCTGCTCAATCTCTCAAAACTCGAAAGCGGTACCGTCGTTTTTAACCTTGAGCCGGTAAAGGGCGAGGATATAATCCGCAAAGTGATCGAAATTGCCGCCCCGCAGGCGGAAGCAAAGGGAATAACCCTCAGCTATGAACCTTGCCGGGAAGAATGGTGGTTCAATGTCGATTATGACCATATGCATACGGCGATAATGAATATCGTCTCCAACAGCGTAAAATATACGCCGGATGGGGGACGGGTAGAGCTTTCCACCTCTGTCTCCGGCGGTTTTGCCAACTTTTCCGTCAAAGACTCAGGGATAGGTATCAGTAAGGAAGATATGCCGCACATCTTTGATCGATTCTTCAGGGTAAAGGGCAAGGCCACCCGCCATATAACCGGATCCGGACTCGGCCTGGCCCTTGTTAAAGAAGTGGTTGAGGCTCATCAGGGCTACATCGATGTGCAATCGACCCCTGGCGTGGGCACCACCTTTACCCTCAGTTTCCCTCTTGCGCAAGTGAGCGGAACTACTGCACCGGAGCTTCAACTGGCTGATTGAGGTTAGTTACATTGCAACAAGACAAAAGAGCCCCCAGTGTGGTTGCACACTGGGGGCTCCTGTTATTATGACAGTTAGCGGCACGGTAACATTCAAGCTTTGGTGATCAGCCGTTGCAATTCCTCGCTGTCGGGCCGGACGAGGGACCTGACCCGTTCGGTGTTGACCTGGGCGACAATGATCTGCCCGATTTCCGTCTGAATGTTTTCATAGATTCCAAGTTCGCAGATCCCCGTGGCAAGATGCTGATTATCTTCGGTCGGGCTGACATAGTGGATGGAGACAGCCTTGTAGCGGTGGATGAGAAACAGGGTGTTCAGGGTCATCAGCCGCTTCTGGCGTGCATCCTTGGAAAAAGTGTTCTGGTCGCGGATCGACAGGATGTTACGAAAGCGGCGATCCTGCAGGACGGCGAAGATAATGTTTCCCATCCTGGTGTCTTTTGAATCGACGATGGACAGTTCCAGCAGGTCGGAACCGGCGATGTGCGGTCGGAGGCCGACGCGCAGCTTGACATCCAGTTTGTAATGGGTGGTCCACAGTTTCAGCCATTCTTCGAGGCGGCGCGGTGGAACCTCGGTCTCGACCAGGTGTTGGAACTGGGTAGACCCTTTGCCCATAGCCTTGGTTGTGGCCGTCCCGCCGGTTGCAGCGAAAAGGCCGGCATCCATGCGTGGCCCTCCGACGTGGGTTTGGGGTGTTCTGTAGGGTGAGTCGATCAGGCGCAGTTTTCGCTGCAGGCGGACCAGGGCGAGCATGCCGTCGTCCTTGAGTGCCGTGGCAAACTCTTCACCGGCCAGGCCGTCGACCTGATGACCGCCGTAGGTGATGAAGTTGAAAACATAGCCGAGCTTGCCCAGTTCATCGGGGAAGTTACGCATCTCGTCCTCGCTCATGCCGGTGGTATCCCAGTTGAACGAAGGCGACAGGTTGTAAGCCAGCATTTTGTCCGGAAAGACGGCGTGGATCGCTTCGGCGAAAATCCTGGCCTCGTGCAGATTGGCGGTCTTGGTTTCCATCCACAGAATGTCGGCAAACGGCGCCACGGCCAGGGATTTGGCAATGGCATAATCTATGCCGCCCTGGATCTGATAGTATCCTTCGGGTGTCCGGGCGATGTCGCAGTTCCAGATGATATTGAACCCCATGGAACGGGCTTTGTCCCGGGCCTCGACAAAGGAGGCGGTCTCGACGAAGGTGTGCCATTCATCGACGGTCATGGGGAGTTCGGCTCCTTCATCGAGGTGAAAGGTCATAACATCGGCAACGGCCTGGCCGTAGGTTTTAAGACCTGCCTCCATCTGCCAGAGTTCAAGCAATCGGCTGGATGCGTGGTCCAGGGCTCTGTTGATGTCGGCCGGCGAGCGACCGGGCATCTTGTTGATCGCGCTATCGATTTCCGTGGAAAGACCAATCCGGTCGAGCCAGTGATCGGCATCGGCGTAGAGCTCATCGGAGATGCGGTACATCAGGTGTCCGTTGATCTCCTTGATACCCTTGGCAAAGAAGCGGCGCATGATCGCCAGGAAGGCAGTTTTGTAATTGGGAAAGCCGGTGTTGGTGGCCCCCAGGATGAAACGCTGGTCACGCTCGTCACCCCGGCCGTCGAGGTAGGTGGCCGCCTCGGCATCGGTACGTGCCACGATAATTCCCGGCACCTGCATAATATCGAGCTGCAGGCGGGCGGCATTGAGTCTCTTAATTTGCTCGTCCACCTGAACCAACACCTTGCCGGCCTGGTGACCGCATTTTTTCACCCCCGGTTTCTGATCCTCGATATGATAGCCGGGGACACCGGCTTCGACGAAGCGGCGGATCAAATTACGAACGTGGGCATCGCCGCCATGACCGGTGTCGGCATCGGCGATGATGAATGGCCGATAATCGATCACAGGTATCTCTGCACGCTGGGCCTCCGTCATCTGCAAGCGCAGGAAATGCTGGTTCCGGTCCGCGGCAAGCAACGCCCTGACCAGCGGGGCGGCCTCATCGGGAACCTGACTGAGGGGATAACTGGCCAGATCGGGGCCGGGGTCCTCACCAACCGAACCTTTGGCTGAGGTCGCCCAGCCGCCGAGGTAAATGCCTTCGATACCGATACGCTTGATGGTGACGGCCTGGCCGGGTGAATACGGGCCAAAGGTGGTGATAGATCTGCCGGCGGCAAACAGCTCGCGCAGACGGGCATAAAAAGCTGCCGCGGTGTCACGGGCAACAGTATAATCGATGTCGATTGTGCCCCGCTGTTCGACCACTTGGGCCGGCGTGTGCAGCCGGAGTATTTCGGTAAAGCGCGGCTCGGTGAACCATCGCTGCATATTTTCAAGCTCTTTGCTGTAAGATTTCATCGTCTCCTCCTGAGTACTGGTAGTGCTAGTAACGGCCTACGGCCGGATTGAAGTCGAGATTTTCGGTGATGCGCAGACCTTCTTTTTTGAAGGTGTCCATATATATGCCGATACGATGTTGGGCCGTAGCCGGATCGTAATTGTTCAGGTTGATGTTGAGCAGGTCGATATACCAGGGGGCCTTGACCGGATCGAGGACATATGCCTCGACGATGGCCCTGGCGATGGGCAAGGTGGTATCCTTCGAATTATCGTGGACATCCCGGTTACTAGCGGCGCGAAGCTTGGCGAACTCTTCGTCCAATAGCCGGCTGAAGATCTCTCTGGTGAACATCTCGCCCGATCTCAGTTCTGTTTCCGGATCGTCCTCGGTGAGAGTCGCCCCCTTGTGGACCCATTCCCAAAGGATGCTCAGCCGGATCTCGCCTGTCGCCATGTCTTCCATCAAGTAAAGGATGTCGTCATTACCGAAGAAATCGGCGGGCTTGAGCGCAGCCGCCTGAAATCCCTGACCGAAGGCGTTGCCGTACTGCAAAGCCACGCTCAGCAGGTTGCGGGCGCCGCGAATGGTGCGCGGCGCTGGTTCGAGCCGCGTCAGATCCGCCGCATCCAGGGCAGTATAAGTGAGTGGCGGGAATTTTCGACCGAGCTGATTGTCTTCATCGACTTCTTCCCAGACCGGCCGGATAATATGGACCATTTTCCAGTGGGCGATCCATTTGCCGCTTGCGCCCTCCTGCTGTTCCCGGACGGCGCCGGCCCTGGCCTTTTCCATGCCGCCGGCGACACCTTCTTTGGAGCCGACCGGAATGTTCGGTTCCATGCCGCCCTGCCAGAGAGCGAAATTGCCCTCGGCGTCGGGAGTGTTGACGGCGCGCCGTACCCGATCCTCGTAGTGCCGCATATAGCCATAGGTCATGACGATCGATTCGATGTTTGGATGGATGAAAGCACCGTCCCAGCAGCAGGCGTCGGCAACGCTGTTGATATAATCCCAGCGGCCGGTGTTGAAGCCGACGAAATGGTTGCCGAGAGCTGCACGGATCTCCATGAGCTGAAAGGTCGCTTCGAGCTGCTCAACCAAAACGTAGACCTTGATAACGCCTGCGCCAAGGTCCAGATGCTCCTCAAGGGCAGTCAGCAGCCGGTTCCAGAAACCAGCCTCCTCGGCGGTTTGAATCTTGGGCAGATAGAGGACGATCGAACCGTTATTGGCGAGCAGCTGCCGGTAATTGTTGACCACATAGAGGGTCGTATCGACGATCGAAGCGGAAAAGCCCGCACCGTTTACCCGGATATGGCGGTCATCGAGATGCAGTCCGCGGGGGCGGAAGATCCTGGTGGTGAAATTGAGCTGGCTGCGCCAATCGGTGATGATCTCCCGGCCGAGGAACTCTCGGGCCCAACTATTCATCTCCCCGGCAACTTCATTTGCGACCTTTAGAAAGAGAGGATCACGAGCGAAGGCGAGTTTCAAGCTGCGCTGGTTGTCGAGCGACATGGTATCGATCTGACCAAGGGCATCCTCGCCGTCGAACATCCAGCCGTCGGCCCCGGGGAGCAGGGCGTGGGCGACATTGCGTAGACTGGAAGCTATCGTAGCTCCAGGTTTGGCCGCCGGACCGGTCCCCTGCAGCCACTGGCGACGCAGGTCATGGGGAATTTCCGAGCCGACGAACTTACCGTCACGGGCATCCTGAACAAGGATCTCCGTTCCCCTAATAACCGTCGTGGGGTCGAGGAATCCAAGCGGTTGTTTATTGCGGATTCGCTCCTGGCGACGGCGGATTCGCTCATTCATCAACTGCTTCTGCGGACCGTCAAATTGTGCCATGAACGTCAGCGCAGCAAGGACTTCCGGTGTATAGACATCCGAATATTGTTTTGCCAGGTTATCTTTTATCTGCAGGTCGGCGCCTGCAATGTGGGCGTGTGAGTTGCTCATATTTTGGATCCTCCTCCACTATGGAAAACTGCGTTTACCGGTATGGGCGGATAGTTCAGCGAGAACAGTTTTGCTGAATTTAAATATGAATAATTATGATACGAAAAATAGATTAAACATGAATAGTTATTGTATCAAGTTACCGATGGGAAAAATCAACTCAGCTTGGCCTTCCTGTCAGGAACTTTCCATAACATTTCAATAAACTGAATTTGTAATTTGACCATTTTTCCTATGTTTGTCCCTTCATGCTTAACAGTACTTAGCATTTTTGTAATTTCTGCTTATTTGTTATCAAACTTCTTTTTGTCTATGGCATGGTGAGGCGGTCACTTCAATCTACACGTTTGCTAGAGGAAACGCAGTGAGGTACTTTTTCGCGATCATACTGGTGGCTGTCAATATCTTCTCCGGTCTCGCAATGGCACAGGGCGTTGCTCCTGAACCCATCTTACCAGGCTCCCTCCAGTGGAGGAGCCCGCCAAATATGTCTGGAATACAAGGGGCATGGGTGCTCGGGGCCGAGCAGAAACCGGGGCTATACATACTTCGGGTCAAGCTTTCACCAGGAACAATGATTCCTCCACACACGCATCCGGATGAGCGCAATACCACCGTGCTGACGGGCACAATATACGTTGGTTTCGGCGAAAATTTCGATGAAAACAAAGTTGTCGCGGTTCCAGCCGGTGCCGTGTACATTGCACCGGCCAACGTTCCTCATTACGTTTGGGCCAAGGAAGGCGATGCGGTATATCAGGAGGCTGGAACGGGTCCCACCAAAACTTTGTTTATCGATCGATAGCTGTAATTGTGCAATTTCATACCATTATTTCTTTACCCAATCGCAGAAGATTGCTCTGTATAGATTGAGTAATAATTCAAGCTTAGAATATCTTTGACTCAATCAAGAAGAATTTTGCATTTTGAATTTTCGCTTGACATCTAACAACTTCATGAACTAAAAAATGACCTGGCGTTTTTTACTTGATTACATCATTTGATGTTTAGAAAGGTAAAAAGACTTATTAATCAATATGATACGCAGCTGCGGTTCGGAATTAGGCTACTCTCCATTGCCAGTCATTTAAGTGGAGCTTTATTTCTTTTGGTGAAGGAATTATCAAAATGAAAAAGACCTGGATTTTTATATTCTTATCGATTGTAGTTTTTGCATTCATGGCAATGGGAGGTTACAGACTCATCGGAAGCGGAGTCGCCAGATTTACATCGGATTTCGAAATGCTGCCTTCGGATAATCGAATATTATATGAAAAAGGAGCCGAAATTCTTGCGGAAAAAGCAGCCCGATATTTGCCGCAGGCGATTAAAACAGTTGAGTCGAAACAGTATGGTTCATTCAGAAGACCGGTCACAGTCTATGTTTTTGCAACTTCAAAAAGCTTTTCAAAATTTTCCGGTGTGTCGGAGGAAGTCATCGGTGCTGGTTTGAAAGATGAAGTGTATCTCTCGGGAAAATTGTTAAATATGCTGGACAAAACGCGAGGCATACTCACTCACGAACTTTCTCATACCCAGCTGTCCCAAACGCTTGGAGCTCTCCAATTCAACCGCACTCTTCCCCGATGGTTTCGCGAAGGTTTGGCTATTTGTGTTGCTGATGGTGGTGGGGCCACAAATGCCACCGAGGAGGAGACAATTGATAACTTTCTTGAAGGAAAACATTTTATCCCTGAAGTAAAGGGCGAGCTGTTTAATATAAATCTCTCGGCGACAGCCGAATTGCATCCCAAGATTTTTTATCGGCAGAGTGGGATGTTTGTACAATTTTTGGCACGAAATCAGCCGACCCAACTCGAAAAACTGTTAAGAGGCCTGCAGGAAGGAAAAGGTTTTGAAGCCCAATTTATTGAGTCGTTCGAAAGGAATGTGGGTGAAGTGCTGAAAGATTTCATTGTGACTTTAAGGAGAACATAGCAACGGCATCACGGGCAACGGTAAAAAACCGACGTGCCTTATGCCGACCGCTATGCCCAAAAGAAATCCATTTGCCATAGAAATACCAAATGAGAAAAGAGAAAAGGAAATTACGACATGCAGATCGCAGAAATTCCCTTCAATAAATTTATTGAGATAATATCGGATGGTGAAGGTCAATCGTGCCTTAGCCTTGAGTTTAAAGAGCAGATGAAAAATCATTTAGGAACAATGCACGCGAGTGCACAATTTGCCCTCGCAGAAGCTTGCAGTGGTCTCGGCCTTCAGATATGTTTTCCTCATTTAGAAGGTTCTGTAGTTCCAATTTTAAGAAAATCCGAAGTAAAATTTAAACGACCGGCAGCATCAAGCATTCGTGCACAAGCAGAAATATTGGAAGAACACAAAGAACTATTTGAACGACAATTAGAAAGAAAAGGCCGCGCTTCAATAGATGTTGCAGTAAATGTTTTTGATCAAGATGGAACAATGACTATGTCTGGTAACTACGAGTGGTTTGCCCAAAAAATATAATCGGGCAACAAAACGTTTCTACCTGCAAACGACGCGGACTCCGCAGAGTTTACCGTTATGCATTAAGATGATCGACATATGGAAACTGACAGCAATTATATCATCGGTATTTTAAAACTCATTTCAGAAGGGGGGGCAGATGTTAAGCGACCAAGTATGGCCAATCGAATTCACATCTTCGGGGCATCAGGTTCGGGTACATCGACCCTGGGAGCGCACCTCGCCAAGGAGATCGGAGGTAGCCATCTGGATACAGACTCGTACTACTGGCACAAGACCAATCCGCCGTTTACACACAAGCGGAATCCGGCAGAGCGCGTGACGAAGATTGAGCGTGACATTCATGGCAAAGAGAACTGGGTTCTGTCTGGCTCGATCTGTAGCTGGGGCGATCCACTGCTGCATCGGTTCACGCTGGCCGTTTTCCTTTATCTTGACCCGGTCATACGGATGGCGCGAATAGCCGAGCGCGAGCGAGCACGGTACGGATCTCGAATTCTGCCGGGTGGTGAGATGTACGAGCAGCATCTCGAGTTTATGGACTGGGCAGCCCGCTACGATTACGCGAAGGCGCCGATTCGTAGTTTTGATCTCCATGAGCGTTGGATGTCTCGGTTGAACTGCCCGATTGTCCGTTTGGAGTCCAAAAGGCCGGTTGGGGAGCTGTGTGACGAGATTCTCCAGTGATCTGTAGTAGCTTGTAAGTTAGAGAATGCCGATGCAATCAACTGGGCGTGCGTGAAAGTAAAGCAAGACTGTGTCATTCGAATTCATACGGGTCGGGTGACAAGTCATTAACCAGCCGGTAAGGAGGTTCGTAGCATGTTTGGAACGCAAGACTTCATCATTTTTCTCATGGCCGGTATCGCACTCAACCTCATGCCGGGACCCGACACCATGTACATTATTGGGCGTAGTATTGCACAGGGACGCCATGCAGGTTTCCTCTCCGTACTTGGCATCAGTACAGGCTCTCTCGTGCACACTACTGCTGCTGCCTTCGGACTTTCCGCTATTTTGGTGACCTCAGCCTTTACCTTTAGCCTCATAAAATGGGCAGGCGCTGCCTATCTCGTCTACCTTGGTATTCAAATGCTCTTCCAAAAGCCCTCTGAGACTCATGAAGGTAGCAGGGAAATGGCAGGGAAAGATCTCTGGACCATATACAGACAGGGGCTCGTTACAAATTTACTCAACCCGAAAGTGGCCATGTTTTTCATGGCATTTCTTCCCCAGTTTGTGGCCCCGGATCAGGCATCCAGCCCTTTGCCGTACATGTTTCTTGGCAGTGTGTTTGTCTCTACTGGAACTTTGTGGTGCCTGTTTGTGGCTGTTGTGGCTGCCACAGGTTCAAAGAAACTGCGTACTAAATCCAGCTCTCTAAAGATATTACACCGCTTTACAGGAATGCTCTTTGTGGGCCTTGGTATTAGGCTCGCTATCCAGGAGGTACGATAATAATGGCTGACAAGATATTGATTGGTGTAATGCCGCTGGAAGGGTTGTGGTGGGTCAATGATATGTTATTATTTAGCGTAGAAAACAAAGATGACTGGAAATGGACACTTATGATTATGCAGCCGGATCTTGTTACAAATGAAATGGTCCAAGAGGCGAACGGGCAAGTAAAAGTAAAGAAAAACCCGGCATCTTTGTCATTGGTAAGATTTGAATCCCTTCATGAAGGAAAGGTTGCGCAAATTATGCATATTCAAGGAGAGTAAGTGGAAATCGTTCTTCTGCGTCACGGAATGCCCAAAATCAATAAGGGTCGGTGGTTGAGTGCGGCCGAGTTTGGTTTGTGGATTTCCGAGTACAACGAAGCGGGTATTGATTTGGGGTGTATGCCGCCGAATGACTTAATCAGCCGGGCGGGCCAGTGCTCTTTTGTCGTGTGCAGCCATCTGCCCCGATCCCTGGAGTCCGCCAAGGTCTTAAAGGTAGATAATGTTGATATTTGCGAACCGCTGTTCCGGGAACTGGAAATGCCGCATGGAAACCGGCGCTTTCCACAGTTGCCGGCATCTGTTTGGCTGGTGGCGTTTAGGTTGCTGTGGGCCGCCGGTTATACAGGTAAGGTGGAACCGTTCAGGGAAGCGAAGGCACGGGCGCATCGATGTGCCGAACGCCTGGCAGAATTCGCATCCGAACATGGGGCGGTATTGTTTGTCGGGCACGGCTCATTGAACTGGTTTATCGGAAAATATCTCAAGAGCATGGGGTGGTCAGGACCGTCGAGGTCTGCTCGTAGATACTGGGATTATGGCGTTTACTGTTACAAGGCGACAGAACAACTTGCAGCGAAGCGCAAAAAAAGCGCGCCAGCTGAAAAGTGGTGATGGCGACCAATTAACGATAGTTTGTAAGCTGCAGTTGAAAGGTAAACGATGAAAGAAATCATTCAGATAATATCAATTTCGATAGTAATGTTGGCTCTAGCTGGAAAACCTGCAATGGGGGACAACATAGAAAACCATGAATTTATGTATGGCTACCTGGCCGGTCATTATATAGTTTTCGGGAAGGAATTGAATAGCGATAAAACCTACCATGGCAAGGTCATTTTTTCTTACGAAAAAGGTCGTCTCATTGTAACACGGGATATTGAAGGGAAGATTCTTAAAGGCGAAGGAAGCATTGAGCATGCACTCGGGGCCGATGAGGCTGATGTGCTTAGGGTCAGGTTTGTTCGAGCGGGACAGGAATATGAGATTACATACCTTTGGCGGAGCGACTTAGACAACTATGCAAGATTGTCGGGATACCTGTATCAACCAGGAAAACAGACAGATTCGCCAGGGATGGAAGCACTTTTTGTGGATCATACCAAGAGATAATTCCCCATTAATAAAGGAGAATACTATCAATGTTGATTGAAATTATTAAACGTACTCCTTCATGGGTTTTTGTTATTTTCGTTGTTCTCCTGATAATGGGTTACAAGCAAAGTAAAGACAGAACAATTAATCGAGGTCAAGTCCTGATATTGCCTGTTGCCATGATTGGTTTGTCGTTTTACGATGTGATGTCGGCTTTTGGTGTTGGGCATCCAATTGGTTTGGTTTCCTGGCTGGCAGGCATATTCATTGCCGGTTTACTTAGCATAAGATTCCCTTCACCAGCTGGTGTATCTTATTCGGCAATGGACCGATCATATACCGTTCCTGGAAGTTGGTTTCCGTTATTTTTAATGATGGCCATTTTTTTCATAAAATATGTCGTGGGTGTAATTTTAGCGCGCAAATTACCAGTTGCAAACGAGCAGATATTCATAGCTGCAGTCGGTTTTAGTTATGGTCTTATAAGTGGGATATTTTTTGCTCGCACCTTTGTCATATGTCGTTCCCAGGTATGCAATCATACTTCTTTGTCTAACCGCCGGCTTCACGCGGAAGCCGGTACAACCCAACATAACGAATAAAATACATACTGCCCTGAAAAACTATGCCGACAGATAAACAGTTCCCTTCGTACCTTGAAAAAAAGATCATCGTATTTTTAATATTCATCACAGTTCTGAGCCTTGCTCTGACCGTGCCATCCAGTGACCTCCAGGCAGCACAAGGCCCTGAACCTTTTTTTCTGATGGGCAGCGGCAAGCTCCATCTGAAAAATCTGCGCAACACAAAGGAGGCCCGGGTGGAACTGCTCAACCTGGATGGCTCGCTCAACGATGCGGCCTTTATTGAAGTTGATCGGGTTTTCGGTTTTCCGACGGAGGAAAAGGGGGAACACATATCGCCTCGCCTGCTCTTTATGCTCAGTTACTTTGCCGATCTCGTGGCACCGGGAAAAATGATTGTTATCGAATCCGGCTACCGCAGTCCGGATTACAACGACAAGATCAGAAAAAAAGGTGCCAATGCCGCAAGAACAAGCACCCATATAGATGGTATGGCCCTCGACTTCCGGATTGACGGCATTGACGGGAAAAAACTCTGGGAGACCGTCAGGGGGAAGAATTGCTGCGGGGTCGGCCACTATGGTGGCAGAACAATCCATCTGGATGCAGGGCGGCCGCGTTTCTGGGAGGCAGCGACCTCGGGGACCAAGAGCGTGGAGCCGGATTATAATCGCCATCTCTATCTCTCAACCGACTTTGACCGCTATACACCTGGGGCAAAAGTCAGACTCTCACTCTCCGGCATCGGCACCTTCGGTTTCGGCGTTAAAACCACGGCTAGATTGTATGGATCTGCCGATACAGAGAAGCCGATTACCCAGATGCAAATCGCGGGCGAAAACAAGTCCGACTGCCTCATTCTAGGTGACCATAAAGCCTCGCGATTTCTCTACGCCACGGTCCCGGCGGAACTGCCGATTAGTCACAATAAAGCCGGTCGCTATAAGATAAAACTGGATTTCTGCCAAAAACCATTTGAGCAGATGCCCACAGAGGTATATTCAAATGAGATCGAATTGGTCACCCCGGCGGGATTTCCAAGCAAGTCACCTTAACAAATACAAAATACGGCCCGCCGGGGCTCCTCGTGAACATTCCTACTCAACCCGAAGGAGACTATGGATGAAAAACTTTTGCTTATACTCTTCGACAAAGGTATTCTTGCCGCGGTATTGCTTTTTGCCGGATATATTTTTAACCGGGCGCTACAGGTCAGCAAGCTTAAGGGTGATACGGTTACGAAATTAGCAAAAGACAGAGCTGAGGCGTAAAAAATCAATCTAACCCCTCCCTCAATACAAATACTTAGAACGACGCGGCTACCGATAACAGAACGACATCGCAAGCTAAGATATTCCTTCACAGCGAAATAATAAATGTTAGGTAAAAATCAGTTGAAATATATACTTGTGTTCACCATTCTCCTCACTGCCGGCTATGTAAGCGCAGCGCCGCAGCAAGAAAAGGAAGATATCCCGAGCAAAAGTCAGATGACCAACGGCCAGGCGATAATTCTTGGCATTGTCGAAGGGGTGACCGAATACCTGCCGGTCAGCTCGACCGGCCACCTGCTCCTGGCTCAGCGGATTATGGGGATCGATGTAGGCGGCGCAGCTTCGGCAAGCGAGCGGGAGCGCGAAAAGGAGGCCGCCGATGCCTATGCCATCTGCATACAGGCCGGGGCGATTATTGCAGTGCTCGGTCTTTATTTCCGTCGGGTCAGGCAAATGTTGAGAGGGCTGGTGGGCCGTGATCAGGTCGGTCTTCGTCTGCTCATTGGGGTGGCGGCCGGCTTTCTGCCGGCTGCTGTGCTCGGCCTGATATTTAACAGCCATATCAAAGAATATCTCTTCGGACCATGGCCTGTGGTGGCGGCCTGGCTGGTGGGCGGCCTGGCAATCCTCGCGGTCAGCTACCGAAATCGTAACAATCAGACGGTGCGTTCCGGCGGTGCGCTCGAGGATCTCACCTGGAAAATGGCCTTCATTATCGGCATCGCCCAATGTATTGCCATGTGGCCGGGGGTCAGCCGCAGCCTGGTGACCATCGTCGGCGGCGTGCTGGTTGGACTCAGCCTGCCTGCCGCTGTCGAGTACAGTTTCCTTCTTGGCGTCCTGACGCTGGGGGCGGCTACCGCCTATGACAGCCTCAAACACGGCCAGGCAATGCTGCAGACCTTTGAACCGCAGGCTCTGGCCCTCGGCTTGGTCTTTGCCTTTATTTCCGCTGTAATCTCAGTGAAATGGATGGTCGCCTATCTGAACCGCCATGGTCTCGCCATCTTCGGCTATTACCGGGTGGTTCTGGCTTTAATCACCGCGGCCCTGCTTATGACAAATATCATCTAACACCCCACGGGATTCTTTAGAGTGTAAATATGGGACATGGTTTCACGAGTAAAACAGTAATAGTGTCGGAAACCTGCACCACAGGAGCTTGCCTTTCAGCTAAGACCCTTTATTATTTCACTATAGTTTGAAACCATATGCCCTGATAATCAGCAAAACGTGAAAATAATCAAAAAGGGGCTCCCTTTCACCTTGTGGAGGCACATATGAACAAAAAGATGCCGTTTCCCCTCGTCGTCGTTTTTCTCGTCGGATTAATTGTATCACCATTGCAAGCCGAAGTGCGTTCCTGGGAAATTGATAAGGAACATACAAACTTTTATTTCAGCGTCGATCACATCTATGCCAAAGTCCAGGGCCGTTTTACCGATTTTAATGGGACCTTTCTCTTTGATCCCGACAACCTCAAAGACAGTGAAATCTCCTTTGAGATCAAGGTGAAAAGTGTTGACACCGGCAACAGTAAACGCGATAAGCATTTGCTGTCGGAGGATTTCTTCTATGCCTCCGAATACCCATTGATCACTTTTGACGGCAACAATATCACCAAGGCGGGAGAAAATATCTATAATGTCAAAGGTAAACTGTCGATTAGAGGAGTTTCTTCCGACCTGGTTCTTCCACTCACCTATGGAGGAACGAAGGATCACCCCTTATCGCCAGGCATGGTGGTGGCAGGCTTTAACGGGCGTGTGATCCTTGACCGGCTGACCTATAATGTCGGGGATGGGAAATATTACAAAATGGGTGCAGTCGGCAAGGACGTTGATATTTTGGTGACGCTCGAAGTGCTGCGTAAAAAATAGTACAGTCGCCTGCCTGATTATATCTCAATTGAGGAGATCGTCGCCAACCTCAATTTCCTGCGCCTCTTGATACTGCGGAATCGGCAGGGCGTTTTTTAGCGGAGCCTGCTGTACTTCCGGATTGCCGGGCAGCCCAACCCAGACCTTCCAACCGATACCCCGGGCGTATTCCCGGTAATCCTTGTAGTTGGAGAGGGCAGGGGTCCACTCCCTGTCACTACCGCCGATGCGCACGTAGAGAGCGCCTTTTCTGCCCTCCACATAGGCGGCGTACACACCCTGTTCACGGGCATTCTGCTGGGTGTGGAACTGACTGCCGGCGTGCACATCGGCCACCTTGCGGGCGTTGATTAAAACCTTGAGTCTTTCGGTCAGCTCATTGCCCCAATCGAAATAGTGCTTCCAGTAAATGGTAGGGACGCCGGGATGGGTAATGATATAAGCGTAAGCCTGTTCCACCTGCCAGTCGTTCAGGAAACTGTCGTGTTCATGATGAGGTTCCGGTCGGCCGCTCTCGTCGGTACGGTAACCGGTATCGTGGTTCTCCAGGAAGGTAACCGCGCGATTTTTCCAGGCAATTCCGTCGGTGGTGTCGCCCACCAAACCAATACCGGTGTCGAAAGGTCCGTACAGGGCAAGGTAGTTGCCCTTGTTATCCTTGAGGGTGAACTGACTGCTGAAGTCGAAAACGCTGCCGGCAGTGTGGAAGTCATCCGGCGTGGTCGCGGTATGCCAGACCCAACCCCGCTGGGCGGCGTGTTTATCCCAGTCATATTCACCGACAGAAAAAGTGGGATGGGTAGCACGATTGTAAACTGCGAGCCAGCGGGCATGATAACCATGGACCATATCATAACGCCAGCCCCGATAGCCCATTGACTTAAGTTGCAGCAGATAGCGGATGATGTCCCGCCGCACCTGGGGGTTGGTATGGTCGATGTCCCGAAACGAATCATAGCCATAAGTGGTGCCCTTGTGCTGGGCATATTCGATGGGACGTTCCTCTTCATTTCCCCTCAACTCGAGAGGTGTATTGAAGACATCGGAATTTGGATTGGTAAAAGCCTCGTCGTTTTTCGTGATAGCCTTGGTATCCCAATCGGGATTCTTAAAATTTGCCCAGCCGGTGCTGCCGTCACGATGGTTAATGACGATGTCGGCCACAGGCTCGACACCGTTTTGCAGCAGCGTTTCCAGCATAGCCCGGTGCTGCTGGTGGTTGCCGTAACTATTGTTCAGATTGAAATATTCCTTGGGATTGTAGCCGGCACTGAGTCCACCGGCGAAGGAGGGGGGAGGCAGCCAGATCAGATCGATCCGGGCCTGGCGG
>Ga0214472_10002396_pt1 | contig 20268 bp, 20 predicted proteins | sample RVTome_6_FD_207662 | JGI IMG/M metagenome (GOLD analysis project Ga0214472, IMG submission 207662) | Soil microbial communities from uranium-contaminated site in the Upper Colorado River Basin, Wyoming, United States - RVT140D175 | ecosystem: Environmental > Terrestrial > Soil > Contaminated >...
TGATGGGGTTAAAGAATCCTGCAATGGATAAAATTGCCACCGTTAACCAAAATGCACCCAATATTTGCATTGCATGTGACGGCTGAACTGTATCACTAAATACTGTCGTGGCAGCATTCCTCGGAAAAAACAAACAACGTATACCTACATTTCCTGCACCAAGAATATTTGCTGCATAGATTAGCTTTAAAAAAGTTAATTTTTCCATTTTCTCATTACCAGACAAGAATTATGTATCTTACATTGTTATAGATTATAGATGTTTATTCTGTCTTCAGATCTTCGTCCGGATAACGCGTAAAAATACTGAGCATTTGTGCGTGCCCATGTTCACGAAATAAAAACTCTGCTCTTTGCCCATCGCCTTCACGAATCGCATTGCCTATCGCATGATGCTGGCCATGTGCTCGAAACAAATGATCGTAAGCTTTATCCAGGCCAAATTGATCAAAAGCAATTGCAGAGGGAGCGACAAAGGGCACGGAATTCAATCGATCAATAAACATTTTTGCAAGTTCAGAACCTGAATATTCGACTACGGCATTATGAAAACGGGCATTCATTTGGCCATATAACTCTTCATCTTCAGGTTCGAGATGACGTTTTTGAAATAACTTATCGCCTTCATCAAGACAATCTTGCAAGACTTTTAAAGCTTCATTCCGATTATCCTTCTCCGCCAGAACCCTTCCTGCATAACCTTCCAGCGTAGCTCGCAAATTAAGTGCAGCACGACATTCTTCTTCACTGAAAGCCTTGACTGAATAGCCTCTTTTTCCTACAGATTCCAAAAAACCTTCCGCCGCTAATGCAGGTAAGGCATTACGGATTGGCGTGCGAGATATTTTCAGGCGTTCTGCAAGCCCGGTTTCGGTCACACGTTCACCGGCCTGCAACTCACCTGAGAGGATCATTTCCCTTAATCGTTGAATGGGACTAAGCATTTCCATAGTAATTTAACCTGTGATCATTGGCATATCTAAATCATAACACGGGGTAGAATCAAGGTTCGAGCTTCGTCGTTCGTCGTTCGTCGTTCGTCGTTCGGGATAATCCCCTATTCCCTATTCCCTATTCCCTATCCCCTATCCCCCATAAGGCAAACCTACATAATTTTCAGCCAATGATCCCAATGCCTTGTCTGAACTAAACAAGTATTCGATTTCGATTTGCTGCAACTTCTGATCATACGAACTATTCTCAGGAAAGCGATGCAGAATTGAAGTCATCCACCAACTGAATCGTTGCGCTTTCCAGATCCGGGCCAGTGCTTTTGCCGAATAATTATCAAGACCACTGTCATCATCGTTCTGGTAGTGATCAAGCAGCGCATGATAAAGATAATAAATATCCGATGCGGCACTGTTTAAACCTTTCGCTCCTGTCGGCGGAACGATATGTGCTGCGTCCCCAGCCAGAAAAAGTTTTCCATACGACATTGGTTCAACAACATAACTGCGTAGCGGAGCAATCGATTTTTCGATCGAGGAACCCGTTTCAAGTTTTACGGCTACTTCAACAGGCAAACGTCTTTTAAGCTCATTCCAAAATGCCTCATCTGACCAGTCATCAACCGAATCACTTAAAGGTACTTGAATGTAATAACGGCTCAGTACTTGTGAGCGTAAGGAACACAACGCAAAGCCACGTTCATGACTGGAATAGATCAGTTCTGGTGAAACCGGTTTGGTTTCTGACAGAATACCAAGCCAGCCAAAAGGATAAACACGCTCATATTCACGCAGTACATCTGCCGGGATCGATTTGCGACTCACACCATGGAAACCATCAGCACCAATAATATAATCACAATCAATTTGAATATTTTCATCATTGTATTTACAAGTCACATAGGGAGCTTCTCTGGTCAGATCATGTAAAACGACATCGTCAACATTATGCAAGACTTCGCCGTTCATACGATCACGAGCTTCATAAAGATCACGTGTCAATTCAGTCTGTCCATAAACAATTACAGAACTACCTCCGGAATGTTTAAACAGATCGACACGATCGAGCTTGTTATCATGAGCAATGTAGAAACCCTCGTGTATTTCGCCTTCCTGATCCATTCTCTCGCCGCATTGTGCTTCGCGCATTAATTTGGCAAAACCCTGTTCAAGCACACCTGCACGGATACGCCCCAATACATATTCACGACTGCACCGTTCCAACACAATACTTTCAATGCCTTTAAGATGCAGTAACTGCGACAGCATCAGGCCGGATGGACCACCACCAATAATACAAATTTGTGTTTTCATAATTGACGACTCCTGTTTCTTAATTAAATCTACAGGAAACGTCTCAGGATTAAATGGACAGTGCTATCAAGATCTTGTACATTTCGAACATATAAACCCCAAGTACATCTAATGTGGAAATTCTTAATTACAACTTATTTGGCGAAAAAGGTGACCTGCCGGATGTCGTCCATTGTGAAACAATCGAAACCCGATCACTGTTACATGATTGGGAGTTTGCGCCACATCGTCATGCAAGATTACATCAGGTTTTACTTCTGGAATCCGGTAACGGAAGAACCAGCCTGGAAGGCCAGGAAATTCACTTACCTCCATTAAGTATCGTAAATATACCTGTTGGCGTTGTTCATGGCTTTTCATTTACTCCGGGAACATCCGGTTTAGTGGTAACAACTTCTGCGGAAATAATTGAAATGGTTTTGCAACCGACAGAAGGATTACATCAGACTCTCATGACACCGATAGTATTGAAAGCCGATCCGCTTTCCATCCAGACAATGCATCAGATTGCTCATACCTATTCTCGTCGAGAATATGCGCGCGCACATATCTTACGTTCACTATCAGCTCTTTTAATTGGACAAATCGCACATGCGATTTTTTCTACAGAAGAGGTGCACACATCACCGGCTCGCTCCAATTTATACACAAAATTTGAAGCACTTTTAGAAGCACATTTCATTGAGCACTGGTCTGTTGCGAAATATGCCAACGAGTTGAATGTGAGTACGACTCACCTGAGTCGAATTTGCCGATCTGCAACAGGTCATTCCGCAAGACGGTTAATAGAAGACCGTTTAATTCTCGAAGCCAGACGTAATCTCGTCTACACAAGCTTGTCTGTTTCTACTATCGCTTACCAATTAGGATTCAGTGACCCGGCATATTTTAGTCGGGTAATTACACGTTCTACAGGGCTTACCCCAAGTGAAATTCGAAAAAAAACTTTTAACCATTCATACAATTAGCGAATAAAAATATATCAGTTATATGTAAAGAGTAGATTCCCTGGATAAGAAGTAAGCTAACATTTGCCACCTGATTAATAACAAGAAATGTAATGGTAAATTAGTAAGAACATTACTCACACTGACCAAATGAGGGAGAGCTAGGCTTGACTGATCAATATATCAATATCCAGGGAGTCAAAATTAGATACCGGGATACACTGGGGACGGGGCTCGTTGTATTACTCACTCATGGTATTGGCGCCTCATTGGAAATGTGGGAGGCTCAACTTGCGAACACAGATGAACGTATTCGTTTAATAGCATGGGATATACCGGGCCATGGATTGTCGGATGCTGGAGATCAACCCTATAACCCGGAAAAATTTGCACAACTCGCCTGGCAATTATTAGATGCATTAGGGGTTGAGAAAACCGTTTTAGCTGGTAACTCCCTGGGTGCCTCAATTTCTATTGTTATGGCAGGTATTAAACCGGATCGAGTAACCAGGCTCATGCTATTAAATGCGGCAACAGTTGGTCGGGAGAGTCCGCTCCCATTTCGATTGATGACATTACCCTTCCTCGGAGAAGTAATGAGCAAGCCTGGCAAAGTAGCTATTGATCAACAAATTAATGCCATTTTCCATCATCCGGAATCTATCAGTGATCATGTTAAAAACTTCATTACCCGCAATGTTATGCGCCCGGGTCTACAATCTATTTTTTTAACAACAGTACGGCAAATCACCACTTTGGGTGGCCAACGAAAATCCCTGGTTTCTAAATCTCTGGAAATATTGTCTTCATTAGGCATTGAAGTACTATTTATTCATGGTAGACATGACAAGGTAATACCGCTGGCACATTCTGAAAATGCGCATTCAATCACACCAAACTCAACACTACTGGTTCTTGAAGATTGTGGCCATACTCCGCAGATAGAACTTCCCGAGCAGATAACCAGGACACTAGTTCATTTTGTTTCAGGTGATTAATGGGTTTATGGGGATAGGATTCAGAAATCCATCTTATCCCCTATCCCCTATCCCTATTCCCTACACCTAACCCCTCTCTTCTTTTAGCCAAGTTCTCTAAGCTTTCTTACTGCAGAACGCAAGTGAGTTTGTAATGCCTGTATTTGTTTTTGATTTAGATCCTCCAACATTTGCTGTTCGAGATGTGACACTACAATGTTAGCTTCGTCTAATAATTTTTTTCCTTTTTTTGTTACGCTAATTTGTATGATTCGACCATGGTTCGGATCAGGTATGCGAATTATCCACCCGGATTTTTCCATTACCTTAATTAATTCATTCGCTGCCTGAGGTGAAACCATTGAACGTTCAGCAAGCTTCGCATTGGAAAGAGCCCCACTGTTACTAAAAATGGAAAGTGCAGTGTATTGCCTGAGTGACAAACCCAATGGGGCGATTCTTTTACTAATCTCGTACCTTACGGCACGCTCAGCACGCCCAAGCAAATAAGCGATTCCACTAGGCTCATTAGAAGAATTCCTGATTCTCTTTTGCCCTTTAATACCACTTTTATCTGCCGATGATTTTCTAGCATTCATAAATATTTTCCTGATTATAAAGTACAAAGCGAGAGTATAAATGCTTATATCTTGCTTGCGTTAAAAAAAAGTCAGGGATATAGTATCAAATAATATCAACTTACTTGATATCTTTTTAACCCTAATCAAGAGATGAATAACAATGAGCAGCTATGAAAATCGTTGGGAAACCGTTCTGGTTACCGTTGAAGACAATATTGCCTGGGTAACGTTTAATCGCCCCGATAAACGCAATGCCATGAGTCCAACCCTGAACAGAGAGATGGGCGATGTGCTTGAGACACTCGAACTTGATGATGAGGCTCAGGTGATAGTGTTGACTGGTGCCGGTAGCGCCTGGACAGCAGGCATGGATTTGAAAGAGTACTTCCGTGAGATTGATGGCAAACCTGAAATTATATCGGAACGTATGCGCCGGGATGCCTCATACTGGCAATGGAAGTTACTTCGTTTCTACAACAAGCCCACTATCGCCATGGTCAATGGCTGGTGTTTTGGTGGCGCCTTCTCACCGCTGGTCGCTTGTGACCTGGCCTATTCTGCTGATGAAGCAGTCTACGGTCTTTCAGAAATCAATTGGGGAATTCCACCAGGTAATTTAGTAAGCAAAGCTGTAGCTGATACTATGGGTCATCGAGAATGTATGTATTACGTTATGACGGGTGATACCTGGACGGGGAAAGAAGCAGCCGAGATGGGTCTGGTCAATGCCAGCTATCCTCTGGAACAGTTGAAAGATGAAGTCACCAAGGTCGCAAAAAAACTGCTTGAGAAAAATCCATTTGTGTTACGCATCGCAAAACATGGATTCAAGCGTTGCCGGGAGTTTACCTGGGAACAGAATGAGGATTACCTCTATGCCAAAGTGGATCAGTCCGTTGGTCGTGATCCTGAAAAGGGACGTGAAAAAGGTCTGAAACAATTCCTGGATGATAAAACGATTAAACCCGGTTTGCAGACGTATAAACGAGGCTGAAAACGTCATTCTTTCGCTATCCAGACACAGTGAGTAACAAACTCAAATGTTATCCGCTGTGATTTTTTTAGTGTCAAGAACCAGGTTTTAAACATTAACATAGCGGCAACTCTGGCTGAGTCATAACTGCCGGAATTTTCGGGGGCTAAACATGTCATCAGAACAAAAACCAAAAGCCATCGGCAACATCAACCGCCTGTTACGGCCTGAATCCATTGCCATTGTTGGGGCATCTTCAACGCCCGGGGCGCTTGGCAACACGGTGATGCAATATCTCGACAAGCATGGCTATTCTGGTGAGCTGCATCTGATCAACCCCAAGCGTGACGAGATAGACGGGCGGCCGTGCATCGCCTCACCGATGGATCTTCCTGAAGGTATAGATGCAGCGATTCTTGCCATCCCCCGCATTGCAGTACTGGATACCATCAAGGCACTGGCAAGCCGCAAATGTGGTGCTGCCATTGTTTTTTCTGCGGGCTTTGCTGAAGCGGGTGAAGCGGGTTTGGCGGAGCAACGTGAAATCGGTGAGATCGCACGCGCTGCCGGTATGATTGTAGAAGGACCCAACTGTCTTGGCTGCGTTAACTATGTTGACGGTGTACCGCTCACCTTTGTTGAAGGTCCGATGCCAAAGCTCGGTGATCAGAAAGGTGTCGCCATCATCTCACAATCGGGCGCGATGGCAGCGGTTTTATCTTCCAATCTGATCGATCGAAACCTGGGCGTATCCTATTTTGTTTCAACAGGTAATGAAGCGGCATCCGGTGTTGAAGATTATGTCGAATACATGATCGATGATCAGCACACCTCGGTCATCGCCATGATCGTTGAGCAATTCCGCAACCCGGCACGTTTCCAGGAATTGGCGGCAAAGGCACGCGCAGCAGGTAAACCTGTCGTACTGCTACATCCTGGACGATCGCAGGCAGCAGCTGAATCTGCGGCCACACACACAGGTGCCATGGCCGGCGACTATAAGATCATGAAGACGAAAGTCGAACGCGCGGGCGTTATTGTAGTAAGCAACCTGGAAGAATTGGGCGATGTGGTTGACATCGCTGCTCGCGTACCTCATTTACCTGCCGGCGGTTGTGCTATCTTGACAGAATCGGGAGCATTAAAAGCTCTGACGCTGGATCTTTGTGAAGATATTGCCCTGCCTTTGCCGGTTCTCACCGATGAGAATGCATCGGAGTTACGGGCTGCGATGCCAGAGTTTGTCGCAGTTTCAAATCCGGTCGACATGACAGCACAAGCCCTGGTGGACCCGGATATGTATCGCCGTATTATGTCAGCACTCATCAATGATGATCGCTTTGGTTCGATTGTGCTGGCAATCATCCAGACAGATGATACGACGACCGAGAAAAAATTCCCGCCCATCATCGATGCACTCAAGGAACTCAAATCTGAAAAACCTATCATCTTTGCCGGAGTTGATGAGGGTGCAATTGTTAAACAGAAATATATTGATGGAGTTCATGCGCTTGGTACGCCCTACTTCCCGTCACCGGATCGGGCAATGCGAGCCGTTAGTACTCTAACGACCTTTACATCACGAAACTTCAGTAAGACCAATGCCAAACCACTTAAAGCCAATGGCCTGCCTGCAAGCGGTGTAATACCTGAATACAAGGCAAAAGCAATTTTAAAACCACTTGGCGTACCCTTCCCTGCATCCAGATTGGCGACCGACAAGCATGCTGCGATTGAAGCAGCGGAGACACTGGGCTATCCGGTCGTACTCAAGGCTCAATCTTCTGAACTGTCACATAAATCTGACGCAGGCGGCGTGATCGTTGGCGTTAAAGATGCCGAGGGTATTGCAGCAGCCTGGGACAAAATGACAGCGGATGTCAGTGCCTATCAGCCGGGGCTTAACCTGGATGGCATCCTGGTTGAGGCAATGGGTGATCACGGCCTGGAATTGATCATTGGTGCACAGAACGATCCTGACTGGGGGCCTGTTGTGCTGGCCGGTTTTGGCGGTGTCCAGGCAGAAATCTATCAGGATGTTCGCTTGTTGGCACCGGACTTAACAAAAGAAGCAATAGTCGATGAACTCAATCAACTCAAAGGCGCGAAATTACTTAACGGTTTCCGTGGCACTGCGCCGGTTGATCTCGATGCTGTAGCGGAAATGATTTCAACAATCGGACGCTTGATGTTAGGCGAGCCAAGTATTGCAGAAATCGACTTAAACCCGGTGCTTGTCTTTCCAAAAGGTGAAGGCGCTGTAGCACTTGATGCCCTCATGCTTGTAAAGAAAGTGCAATAACATTTCGAATAGATTCTACTATACGCAATCAGCCTGTTTGGAGGTAAACATCAGTGAGTAAAATATACGGTGACCAACATAGAGAACTTCAGGATCAATTTGAAACTCGTCAGTTAGCCGATGCTGTAGAAAATATAATTGTTCATTCCACAATACAAGAAGAAGAAAAAGCATTTATCGAAAGTAGAGACATGTTTTTCCTAAGCACGGTTGATTATGAAGGGCGACCTTCTGTTTCGTATAAAGGCGGTAATAAAGGATTCGTCAAGGTCGTCGATGAAAGTACATTGGCTTTTCCCAGTTATGATGGTAATGGAATGTTCTTGTCATTGGGTAATATCAATACGAATAATAAAGTGGGTTTACTCTTTATTGATTTTGAAAATCCTCATCGTGTACGGGCTTATGGAGAAGCCTCAGTTAATGCCGATGATCCTTTGCTCGCTGAATACAAGGAAGCACAATTAATTATTCGTATAAAAATCACAGAAATATGGAAGAATTGTCCTCGTTATATACATAAATATAAAAAAGTTGAAACGTCAGAGTATGTTCCCCAGGAAAATTGTGAAACGCCCATGCCAGCCTGGAAAAAGCTGGATAAGTTACAACCCATTTTACCTTCAAAAGATCAGGGAAAAGCGGAAACACAAGGAGGTACTATTACAATTGAGGAGTTGGGGGAAATAGAAAAAAGAGATGACAAATAGATAAAGGCCAAGTCAGATTAAATATAATGAGACCTTTGCACGAAGCTAAATTAAGCTCAGTTTTGTATAAAAACACCAGAGTTCTGTCATTCCCGCGCAGGCGGGAATCCAGTCGAATCAAATACTTAACTGGATTCCCGCCTCGACTTTGTCTCCTGAGTCGTTCTCGGTCTCTGTTCCTGACTCGACTCTACCGATTACGTCCTGTAATCGTACCTCCTGCGTCCATGCAGTCGTGCGCGGGAATGACGAGAGTGCCAGGGTTTTGGGTTAAATAAGCACTCGTGCAAAGGTCTCATAATGTATCCATACCGCTTATTAGAATTTTCTTTTGTTTCATTATCGTTTTATTTAATTCATCTTGCTCAAACTACGAAGATCCCTATGACGCTTATAATCATGGTGATTATGCTATGGCAAAAACGCAATTAACTATTCTGGCCAGGCAGGGAGACCCAAAAGCACTCACACATCTTGGCGTCATGTATCAGCTTGGTTTAGGTGTTGAGAAAGATATGATGAAGGCCGTCAGTTTTTATCAAGCCGCTGCTGACAAAGGTTATGCACCGGGTCAATATAATATGGGACTGCTGCTTTACGAAGGAAAGGCCGTTAAACAAGATTATAAAAGGGCATATGAGATGTTTGAAAAAGCTGCCAAACAAGGACATGTCAAGGCAAAAAACAGAGCTGAAGATATGGTCGTCGATGTAAAAATGCATACCATATTAGAAAGAAACAAAGTCAGGCATTGAATCCCGGCATTCGCCGTATTTTTTGAAAGAAAATTCCAATCGTTAATCAGAGGGATTAATCAATTCATGAACCTTGGCCTCAATTAATTCGATCAAATTACGCTGTACCTGTGTTGCCGGTCGATGAGCACTGACCGCCACTGATAACTGCGTCAGAATTCGTGGATTAATAATAGGCCGAACATTAAAACTTTCCGGTCTACCAAACGCATGGATAGTGCTGTAGGGCAGAACGCCACTACCCGCCCCTTCAATTATTAAATCAAGAATAGCGCTTATCGCGTCAACCTCGATCGCTATCTGGGGATGCAGACCGAGACTGGCCAATTCGGTTTCAACATGCATGCGAATCATATTGGGTCTTCGAGGAATAACCAACGGGATATCAGGCAGGTTTCGCAATTCAATTGGTCCAATCTCTTGATCGCCAGGTCGTGGTTGCACAAGATACAGTGACTGCATGATGACCGGTTTAAGATCAATATCAGGCGATGGACTCGCATCATATAACATCGCCACATCAAGACGACCATCAATGACCGCCTGTTGCATATTAAATGACAACCCTTCGCTGATTGAAATGACGGCATCAGGAAGAGTACTGCGAAAACTGCGTAAAAGAGGGACAGCCAGTACTTTCGTTAAACTGCTAGGCAAGCCAAGAGCGACTTTACCAACGAGACCCGCTTTTTCTCGAGCAAGTTCTTCGTGCAAGCGATCAAGCTGGTGCATAACACCTCGACCATGTTCCAATAAAACTTTACCCGCTTCGGTGAGCGTAACCCCTCGGCCATTGCGAATCAGGAGATTTTTTCCTAATTCTGTTTCAAGTAGTCGTACATGCCGACTCAATGCCGATTGCGCCACATCAAGCGCGATAGACGCCTGGGTAAAGCTCCCCAGTTCGGCAACACGAACAAAATATTCAATCTGCTTCAGTTCCATAACAAACACTCAATGCAATAGACAGCGTGAACTATATCAAATTGAGATAGCAGTATGTAGCCCCTTGTCATATTCAGGAATTTCAAGAGGATAGATAATTCATTGATGCAAAAACCAATTCCAACCTGCTTAATGCGTGGCGGCACCTCGCGAGGTTCTTTTTTTCGAGGGACTGACCTGCCAGATGATCCAGACTTGCGCGATAAAGTCTTGTTGGCTGTGATGGGTTCACCGCATCATCTGCAAATCGATGGTCTCGGCGGAGGTCACCCCCTGACCAGCAAAGTGGGAATTGTGAGTCCAGGTAAACAAGCAGCTTGTGATCTTGAATTCCTTTTTGTTCAACTGCAACCTGATTCAAGCAATGTTGATACCCGACCGAATTGCGGGAACATGCTGGCCGCAGTTGTACCATTTGCACTTGAATGTGGAATGGTAGAAAGCCAGGGAGATGAAAGCACCTACCGTGTACTGACACTAAATACCGGTATGCAATGTGATATCACCGTACAAACACCTGGTGGCCGTATTTCTTACGAGGGTGATGCCTGTATCGATGGTGTCCCCGGCAATTCTGCGCCAATTCTGATTAATTTTCTCGATACAGCAGGTTCAGTCTGCGATGGTCTCTTACCCACTGGTTCAGTAAAGGACAAGATTGATGGCATTGATGTTACATGCATCGATAACGGTATGCCCATGGTCATGTTCAAGGCGCAGGATGTTGGATGTACAGGTTATGAAAGTGCCAGCGATTTAAACGCGAATACCGGTGTAAAAGAACGTATCGAAAAACTTCGTCTTGCCTGTGGGCATGCGATGGGACTGGGTGATGTTGCAGACAAAAACTATCCCAAAATGACATTGGTCGCGCCACCTCAGAACAATGGCGCGCTTACCACACGTTGTTTTATACCCCACGTTTGCCACGAATCGGTGGGTGTTTTAGGTGCTGTAACAATTGCGACTGCATGCATCCTGCCCGGCAGCATTACGGAAGGAATAGCGGTCATCCCGAAAGGGCAAAGAAAACAACTTTCAATCGAACACCCCTCCGGAGAGCTGTCAGTTGAAATGGAAGTTGATCCTGACGATCCAATAAAAGTGATTCGTGCCGCCCTGTTACGTACGGCGCGACTTATTATGCGTGGCGAAGTGATGATACCCGCTAATATTCTGCAAGGAGAATAATTTTGATAATCGATATACACGGACACTATACAACGGCACCCCCTGCGCTGGAGAAATGGCGCAAACGTCAAGTAGAAGCTATTAAAGTTCCTTCACTCATGCCGAAGGTATCCGAACTTAAAATCAATGACGATGATATTCGCGAAACCATAGAAAGCAACCAGCTCCAGAAGATGAAAGAGCGAGGCATCGATCTGACCATCTTCAGTCCACGTGCCAGTTTTATGGCTCATCATATCGGTGATTATGAAATCTCTTCGATCTGGGCATCGATCTGTAATGAACTTTGCCACAGAGTGGCACAACTGTACCCTGAAAATTTCATCGGTGCAGCCATGTTGCCGCAAAGCCCGGGTGTTAACGTTACCAGCTGCATTCCCGAACTGGAAAAATGTATTAAGGAATATGGTTTTGTTGCTATCAACCTTAATCCCGATCCATCCGGTGGTCACTGGACCAGTCCACCGCTAACGGATCGTTATTGGTATCCCATTTATGAAAAAATGGTGGAGCACAATATTCCGGCAATGGTTCATGTCAGTACCAGTTGTAACGACTGTTTCCATACCACAGGTGCGCATTACCTGAATGCTGATACCACCGCATTCATGCAATTGTTGCAGGGGGATCTGTTCAAAGACTTTGCTGATTTGCGTTTTATCATCCCGCATGGCGGTGGCGCAGTACCTTATCACTGGGGGAGGTTCCGGGGACTGGCTCAGGCACTGGAAAAACCTCTCATTGAAGAACATCTTTTAAATAATATTTTCTTTGACACCTGTGTCTATCACCAACCCGGTATTGATCTGTTAACGGATGTCATTCCGGTGGAGAACATCCTGTTTGCTTCGGAAATGATTGGTGCCGTGCGCGGCATCGACCCGCAGACCGGGCATTATTTCGATGATACAAAGCGATATATTGAAGCCACGCAGAATCTTTCCGATGAAGATCGTTATAAAGTCTATGAAGGTAATGCACGCCGGGTTTACCCACGTATAAACATCGAACAAAATAATAAAGTTGCCGGAGTAGTATCATGAGTTTAAATGATCTGGGTATTGTTAAACGTAATATACAACGCGCTGATCCGGCTGCGGTTGAAAAGCTATCTCAATTTGGGGTCGCCACTGTTCATGAAGCCATGGGGCGCGTTGGCCTGATGAAACCCTATCTTCGCCCTATTTACTCCGGTGCTTACATTTGTGGTACCGCAGTCACTGTATTATTGCATCCCGGTGATAACTGGATGATGCATGTGGTCGCCGAACAAATACAACCGGGTGATGTGGTTGTTGCTGCAATAACAGCAGAATGTAGCGATGGTTATTTTGGTGATCTATTGGCAACCTCCTTTAAGGCACGCGGTTGCAAAGGACTGATCATTGATGCCGGTGTGCGCGATACAAAAGACCTGTCCGAAATGAATTTCCCGGTATGGAGCAAGGCTATCAGTGCCAAAGGCACAATCAAGGCGACATTAGGCTCTGTAAATATTCCGGTCGTCTGTGCTGGTGCCCAGGTGAACCCCGGTGATGCTGTTGTTGCTGATAATGATGGGGTCGTCGTTGTTCCGGCAAACATCGTGCAACAGGTTGCCGATACCGCCGAAGCACGTGAAGCCAACGAAGGAGATAAACGCAAGAAGTTTGAAGCCGGTGTCCTTGGACTTGATTTCTATAACATGCGTGAACCGCTTGAGAAATTGGGTTTGAAATATATTGATTGATTAGAAAATTGAATCGTACGCAATACATTAATTTAGAAATCGGTGGCGGGACAATTTGTTCGACTTGTTTCAAATTTCCTCCATCTTCAAACCCCAAAGGTAAAAGAATGAATTTCCAAAAGACAAACGGTTGGTTGGACTGGTATGCAAAGCCCAGTAAACCTGACTTTAAACTTCCGCCAGGATCCGTGGATGCGCACTGCCATGTGTTTGGTCCGGGGTCGGAATTCCCTTTCGCTCCGGAACGAAAATACACGCCCTGCGATGCCTCCAAAGCGCAACTGTTTGCATTACGCGATCGTCTTGGTTTCTCACGCAATGTCATTGTGCAGGCCACTTGTCACGGCGCTGATAATCGTGCCCTGGTCGATGCCTGTATTTCGGCTAACGGTAAAGCACGAGGTATTGCGACAGTCCGTCGCGATGTGACTGACGAAACATTACAAGAACTGAATGATGCCGGGGTACGCGGTGTACGCTTTAACTTTGTTAAACGACTGGTGGACTTCACGCCTAAAGATGAATTAATGGAGATTGCTGATCGCATTAATCAACTCGGTTGGCATGTAGTCATATATTTCGAAGCAGTGGATCTACCCGAGTTGTGGGACTTCTTTACTGCATTACCGACCACTGTCGTTGTCGATCATATGGGTCGCCCGGATGTTAGCAAACCGGTAGATGGCCCTGAATTCGAATTATTCATTAAATTTATGCAAGAACATTCCAACGTCTGGAGTAAAGTGAGTTGTCCTGAACGTTTGTCAGTAAATGGCTCTCGTGCATTAAACGGTGAGCAACACGCTTATCAGGATGTTGTTCCGTTTGCTCGCCGTATCGTTGAGACCTTTCCAGATCGTGTGCTGTGGGGTACGGACTGGCCACACCCTAACCTGAAAGATCACATGCCGGACGATGGTTTACTGGTAGACTTTATTCCACACATTGCAGCAACTAAAAAATTTCAACAAAAACTGCTGGTCGATAACCCAATGCGACTGTATTGGCCTGAAGAAATAAAATAATTATTTGTAACTATTCATTAAATATTTTCATAAAACAGAAAACTTTCACTGCAAACAAAAGCAGTAAATGGAGAAGCAATGGCACTAGATAAACCCTATAAAGATGTTCCCGGTACGATTATTTTTGATGCGGAACAGGCCAGAAAAGGTTATTGGCTTAATCAGTTCTGCATGTCATTGATGAAAGCTGAAAATCGAGAGCGCTTCCTCGCTAATGAACGTGCTTACCTGGATGAATGGCTCATGACCGAAGAACAAAAAGATGCCGTTATGGCACGTGATCTGAACTGGTGTATGCGAACCGGTGGCAATATTTATTTTCTGGCAAAACTGGGTGCAACAGACGGAAAAAGTTTCCAACAATTAGCTGGCAGCATGACAGGGATGAGCGAAGATGAGTATCGAGACATGATGATCAATGGCGGGCGGTCGCCTGAAGGTAACCGCTATCCTGGAGAAAATGGCAACGCACAACCGCAGAACCAGCCACAAGGCCAGGCTAATAAACAGGCCAATAAGCAGACGGGGAGAAATAACTAATGGCACGTATTACTGCATCCGTCTATACATCACACGTGCCTGCAATTGGCGCAGCACTCGATTTGGGCAAGACGGAAGAACCGTACTGGAAAAAAGTATTTTCCGGTTATGAGTATTCCAAACAATGGATGGAAGAAAATCGCCCTGACGTAATCTTTCTTGTCTATAACGATCACGCCACAGCTTTCAGTCTCGAACTGATCCCGACCTTTGCTATCGGTCTGGCTGACAGCTTTGCACCGGCAGATGAAGGTTGGGGACCACGTCCGGTGCCGACCGTAATGGGACATCCGGAACTGGCTTCGCATATTGCCCAGTCTGTTATTCAGGATGATTTCGATCTGACCATCGTCAACAAGATGGATGTTGATCATGGCCTGACCGTACCGCTTTCGCTGATGTGCGGGCAACCGGATGCATGGCCCTGCCCTGTTATCCCGTTCGCCGTCAATGTGGTCCATTACCCGATTCCTTCGGGTCGACGCTGTTTTGAGTTAGGTAACGCCATTCGTAAAGCGATTGAGTTGTTTGACGAGGATCTCAATGTTCAGATTTGGGGAACAGGCGGTATGAGCCATCAATTACAAGGTCCACGTGCCGGCCTGATTAACCGTGAATGGGACAATGCTTTTCTTGATCGTTTAATAAAAGACCCCGACAGTCTCTCCCACTTGCCGCATATTGATTACGTCAGAGAAGCAGGATCAGAAGGGATTGAACTGGTCATGTGGTTAATTGCCCGGGGCGCCATGAACGATCTTGCAGGTGGTTCCATGCCGGTGGTCAAACATCGTTTTTATCACGTGCCGGCATCCAATACCGCTGTGGGTCATTTGATTTTGGAGAACCAATTCGATGAGTAGTAAAACGATAAACATCGCACTGGCTGGTGCAGGTGCGTTTGGAATTAAACACCTGGACGGTATAAAGAAAATCGACGGTGTGGAAGTTGTTTCCCTGATAAGCCGTAAACTGGATAAAACCAGGGAAATAGCGGAACGCTATAGCATTCCTCATGCGACTACCGAGTTAGATGAAGCCCTTCAGAAACCTGAAGTTGACGCCGTCATCCTCTGTACACCGACCCAAATGCACGCGGAGCAAGCCATCGCCTGTATGGATGCGGGCAAGCATGTACAGATCGAGATCCCGCTGTGTGACGACCTGGCTGAGGGCGAGGCTGTGCTTGCAAAACAGAAGGAAACAAAGCTGATCGCAATGTGTGGCCATACACGTCGCTTTAACCCCAGCCATCAATGGATCCACAATAAAATTACTGCCGGTGAATTCAACATCCAACAGATGGACGTCCAGACCTATTTCTTTCGCCGCACCAATATGAACGCATTGGGTAACCCGCGTTCCTGGACTGACCATTTACTGTGGCACCATGCGGCTCACACGGTAGACCTGTTTGCCTATCAGTGTGGTAGCCCGATCATACAGGCGAATGCCATCCAGGGACCCAAACACCCTGAGTTGGGGATCGCGATGGATATGAGCATTCAACTTAAAGCGGCCAATGGTGCGATCTGTACCTTGTCTCTTTCTTTTAATAATGACGGATCACTGGGTACGTTCTTTCGTTATATTGGTGACACAGGAACTTATATTGCTCGTTACGATGATCTGGTTAACGGTAAAGAAGAGCCTATCGATGTTTCAAAAGTAGATGTTTCCATGAATGGTATCGAATTACAGGATCGCGAATTTATTACTGCTATCAAAGAAGGCCGTGAACCGAATGCCAGCATCGCCAGTGTCCTGCCTTGTTATAAAATACTGCACGATCTGGAGCAGCAATTGGATCAATCTGTTTAAACTTATTGGATATTACGCTTCATAATGAAACGTAGAATAGGAGAACTTGAGGTCTCTGCCATAGGCCTGGGCTGTATGAATCTTAGTCATGCCTACGGTGTTCCGCCAGACTTTGAAGATGCCAAAGCCCTGCTCCTGCATGCGCTTGATTCAGGTGTCACCCATTTCGACACCGCTGCACTTTATGGTTTCGGTGCCAATGAAGATTTGCTCGGTAAAGTCCTTGCCCCACACCGTGAGCAGATCTTCCTAGCAAGCAAATGCGGCATGACCGGTGTCGATGGCAAGCGCGTCATTGATGGCAGACCTGCTACATTAAAACGAACCTGTGATGAGGCATTGAAACGTTTACAAACCGATGTCATCGATCTGTATTACCTGCATCGTTGTGACAAGAATGTACCCATTGAAGAAAGCATCGGCGCACTCTCTGAACTAGTCGATGCCGGGAAGATTAAATCTGTTGGATTATCTGAAGTCTCTGCTGAAACATTGCGTAAAGCCAATGCGGTGCATCCAATCGCCGCTGTGCAAACAGAGTATTCGCTGTGGACACGCAATGCTGAAATCGCTGTACTTGAAGCGTGTCGTGAACTGGATATTGCCTTCGTTGCCTTTAGTCCACTCGGACGCGGATTTCTTGCTAATGCCATGCCTTCGCCTGAATCGATAGAAACATACGATGCAAAAGATCTTCGGCGTAACATGCCACGCTTTCAGGCTGAACATTGGCCGAAGAATATAGCACTATTAAAAGAGTACCTAACTATTGTCAACGATGCGGCTTGTACTCCTGTTCAACTTGCCCTTGCCTGGATGTTGAGTCGTAATGAACATATCTTGCCTATCCCCGGCACAACAAATATTGCACACATGGAAGAAAACATATCCGCAGTTGATATCAACTTACCGGCAGACATTATCTCGCGTGTAGAAAAACTGATTAACCAGGACACGGTATCCGGGTCACGTTATAACGCAGCTACTCAAGCTGAAATTGATACTGAGGAGTTTTAGATGTTAATCGATCAACCATTAGTCTTGTTGCCCGGCTTACTCTGTGATGATGTGGTTTGGACACCGGTATTGAAACACATGAAACATGATTCAAATTATTTTATTCCCGACTATGGCATGCTGGATGATCTCGGTGCCATGGCTGATTATGTTTTAGATAACGTTGAACAAGAACAATTTGTTTTGATTGGCCATTCCATGGGTGGGCGTATCGCAATGGAAATGGTTCGCCGTTCACCGGAACGTATTAGTCATCTGGGTTTATTTGATACGGCTTATCATTCCCTGGCTAAAGGCGAAGCAGGTGAAAATGAAAAACAAAAACGTATGGGCTTATTGCAAAAAGCAAATAAGGAAGGTATGCGTGTTATGGGACAACAATGGGCTCTCGGCATGGTGCATTCTCAGTTTCATAATAGCCCTGTTTTTGAATCAATACTGGATATGATCGAACGTAAGAATACTGAAATTTTTGCAGCACAGATTAATGCCTTACTTAATCGTCCTGATACTGAATCCGTATTGCGAAATGTAAGTTGCCCCACATTACTTTTATGTGGTGCCGACGATCTCTGGAGTCCGGTAGCAAGTCATGAAAAGATGAATGAATTCATTCCTCACGCGACCTTAAACATCATTCCGGAATGTGCTCATATGAGCACCATGGAACAACCCGCAGCTGTGGCAGAAGCCTTGACAAACTGGTTGGCTAATATACCCAAGATACCTGAAGATGCAGGTTTATAGCACACCTGTTTTCATCCAGAGCTTCGTTGCTCCTCCTTACAGGGAGCGGCCATGCGCGTCGTCGCGTCTCGCTCTGAATAAAAACAAACGCACTCTAAATCCCGCATCTTCAGGTATCTTGGGTATAAAAATTACATTGAGGATTGTTATTTATCATGCATTCTGATCGTATTGAACATGCTGTTATTCATTGGGAATGTCAGCAATTACTGAACCGGGTGGCAAGTTTAACTGATCAACAAAATTGGGAAGCCCTGGCAGACTGCTACATGGAAGATGCTGTGTTAAGCCGACCCAGCGATCCCGACAATCCAGTTCAAGGAAGACAAGCTATTCTCGAATCGTTCAAAGGCAGACCACCGCGAACCTCCGGACACCTGGTCGGTAATGCGGTATTTACGCTACACAGCAAGGAGTATGTTGAATCGGTGAGTCGTGTGTGGCTGGTAGCTGGTTCGGCAAGTGATTCACTTCCTGTTACAGCAACGGGTTCATTACTGGTTGGCACCTTTCATGATCAGTTCAAATGGGACGGCCAAAAATGGTTAATTGCACGCCGCGATGGCAGCATGGAATTGAAATTCGGTGAATAATATTTTGAACGAAATATCATGACTGACCTTAACATGTTAAAAACTATTCATGATTCCTAATAAATATACTTCCTATGTATTTTCATTTTTTATGGCATTACTCATGTCATGTTTAATGTCTTTTGTAATAACCATTTTTAATGTTGGTTTGATTGAAGGATTAATCACTATTTGGCTAAAGGCATGGCTGTTCGCATTTATTGTGGCATTTCCTGCGGTTCTTCTTGTATCACCAATTGTGCGCATACTCGTAAACATCGTGGTAGAGAGTAATGACCAAAATAAAAGCATTAACTGACAGTTACTGAACACTATGAGACCTTTGCACGAGTGCTTATTTAACCCAAAATTCTGGCACTCTCGTCATTCCCGCGCAGGCGGGAATCTAGTTAAGTATTTGATTCGACTGGATTCCCGCCTGCGCGGGAATGACAGAACGCTGGAGTTTTTATACAAAACTGAGCTGTGTTAGCTTCGTGCAAAGGTCTCACTATGTATAAGTATCCAAAAACAGAAAGGAACATCCCATGAAGGCTTATGTGATTTGCAAAGATTCTACGTCTCTTGATGGTTTGAAACGTGCCGACATCGACAAACCGACTCCCGGTTCCGGGCAGGTATTGTTAAAAATGCATGCAGCATCACTTAATTTTCGCGATATTGCACTCGTGACCGGACACTATCCAGGAGGTTCCGTGCAACATGATACAATCGCCTTGTCAGATGGAGCCGGAGAAGTCGTTGCCCTGGGCGACGGTGTAAGTGAACTTGCTGTTGGTGACAGAGTAACCCCGACCTTTTTTCAGGGTTTGATCAATGGACCATTTAACCCTGCGAAGCATGGTGTCCTGGGTTCACCACTGGATGGTGTATTAACGGAATACATAACTGTGAATCAGGACGGTGTCGTAAAAATTCCATCGCACCTCAGTTATGAAGAAGCCGCTACCCTGCCCTGTGCCGCACTCACTGCCTGGAACGCATTAATGGAAAGCACGCACATGCAACCAGGACAATCTGTTCTGGCTCTGGGAACCGGCGGCGTCTCAATTTTTGCGCTGCAATTTGCGCGTGCCAATGGCTGTCATGTCTTTATTACCTCGTCCAGTGATGACAAGCTGCAACGCGCCAAACAGATGGGTGCCGAAGGT
>Ga0214472_10002397_pt1 | contig 20267 bp, 17 predicted proteins | sample RVTome_6_FD_207662 | JGI IMG/M metagenome (GOLD analysis project Ga0214472, IMG submission 207662) | Soil microbial communities from uranium-contaminated site in the Upper Colorado River Basin, Wyoming, United States - RVT140D175 | ecosystem: Environmental > Terrestrial > Soil > Contaminated >...
CGGGAAGACCTTCTTCGCCGCGGCAATGGGCGTCTATCCGGCGCTGAACATCATCGACGGCTCCGTCTCGATCCTGCGCGATGGCAAACAGTCATCGGTCTTCATGTCGCGCCCGCTCAACATGGAGCGGATGGACACGTTTGTCGGCCCGCTTTCGGTGAGCGTGGTGGAGCCGCTAAAGAAAGTGCGCCTGACGCTGAAGGAGACCGAAGGCCTCGCGCTGGATGTGGAGTTCACTGGCCGCGCCTTCCCGATCGAGGAGCCGCGCTTCACGCGCCGTATCGGGCCGCGCATGATGATGGACCTGACGCGGATGACGCAGAATGGCCGCTGGTCCGGCTCGCTGAAAATGGACGGGACGGAGATCAAGATAGATCCGGCAAGCTGGACCGGAACGCGCGACCGCAGCTGGGGCGTGCGCCCGGTCGGCGCGCCCGATCCGCAGCCTGCGGTCCCCGCAGTGCCGCCGCAATTCTACTGGATATGGACGCCGACCAATTTCCCGAACCTCTCGATGTTTTTCCATGTCAACGAGGACGGCGCCGGCGAGGCCTGGAACCAGCGCGCCGTGCTGGTGCTGGACGCCGCAAAACAGGGCGAGGGCATCCACCTTGGCGATCCCAGTATGGACGTACGCTATGCCAAAGGCACGCGGCGGATGGAGACGGCGACGCTTTCGGTCACCGACCCGTCGGGCCGTCCGCATACGGTGGAGTTTACCCCGCTCGGCACCTTCCTGATGAAGGGTATCGGCTATGGCCACCCGGTCTGGCGCCACGGGGCCTTCCAGGGCGACCAGCTGAAGGTCCAGCGCGAGGATTTCGAGCCCGGCAAGACGCCCTGGGCCTCGCTGGAAAACCTGCACATCCAGGAAATCGTCAGGGCGGTGCACAAGGGGCCGGACGGCTCAGGGTCCGAAGGTATCGGCACGTTCGAGCAGCTTTTCATCGGTCCCCACGCCCCTTCGGGCTTCAAAGAGATGCTGGACGGGGCGGCCTGACGCACCCGCAGCAAATTTGGGGGTGCAAAGCGCCGGGCGAGCGGCTATCTGACCCGCCATGCTCCAGATCCGCAATCTCGACTACCGCGTAGAAGCGCGCCCGCTGTTTGAAGCCGCGTCGGCGCGGATTTCGGCTGGCTGGAAGGTCGGCCTCGTGGGCAGGAACGGTACGGGCAAGTCGACCCTGCTGCGCCTGATCCGCGAGGAGATCTCTTCGCCCGGCAAGGACAGCCCGATCCGCCTACAGAACGGCGCCCGGCTCGGCTGGGTGGCGCAGGAAGTGGCGCCCTCGGACGAAACGATCATGGACGTGGTGCTGCAGGCCGACGGCGAACGCCACGCCCTGATGACCGAGTCCGAGACGGCGACGGACCCCGACCGGATCGGCGAGATCCATGCCCGCCTCCTCGACATCGACGCCTGGTCGGCCGAGGCGCGGGCGGCTGAAGTGCTGATGGGCCTCGGCTTCAAGCATGCAGACCTCTCGCGCGCGACGCGGGAATTTTCCGGCGGCTGGCGGATGCGCGCGGCGATTGCCGGAGCATTGTTCGCCCAGCCGGACCTCTTGCTCCTCGACGAGCCGTCGAACTATCTCGACCTTGAGGGCGCCGCCTGGCTGGAAGGCTATCTGCGGAAATATCCGAACACGGTGCTGATCGTCAGCCACGACCGCGAACTCCTGAACCGCAGCGTCACCCACACGCTGGCGCTGGAGCACCGCAAGCTTTCGATCACGCCGGGCGGTTATGATGACTGGCTGCGCCTGCGCGCGGCGAAACTCGCCCAGCTCGAAAGCCAGCGCACCAAGCAGGCCGCCGAACGCGCCCACCTGCAGGCCTTCGTCGACCGGTTCCGCGCCAAAGCGTCGAAAGCGCGCCAGGCCCAGAGCCGCGTCAAGATGCTCGAGAAGATGCAGGACGTGTCGATCCCGATTGCGGAACGCACGACGCCCTTCCTGTTCCCGGCGCCGGAATCGAAACTCTCGCCGCCGCTGCTCGAGATCAAGGGCGCGGACCTCGGCTACGGCGCCAATGCGCGCATCCTCAGCGGTGTGGATATCCGTCTGGACCCGGATGACCGGATCGCGATTGTCGGCACCAACGGGCAGGGCAAGACCACGCTGGTGAAGTCCATCGCCGAGCGCCTGCCGCTGATGGCGGGCAAGCGGCTGGCGCCGAAAGCCGTCCGTATCGGGTATTTCTCTCAGGACCAGCTGGATGAGCTGACCGCCGGCGACACGCTGCTCGAGCACGTCATGCGCGCCCTGCCGCAAGGCACGCCGCCGGCCAAGCAACGCGCGGTCGCGGCGCAAATGGGTTTTAGCCACGAGAAGGTCGAAACAAAAGTCGAGGCGCTCTCGGGCGGCGAGAAGGTACGCCTCATCCTCGGCCTGATCGCGCTGGAAAAGCCGCATATTCTGATCCTCGACGAGCCGACCTCGCACCTTGATATCGACAGCCGCGAAGCGCTGATCTACGCAATCAACGACTTTCCCGGCGCCGTCCTGCTGATCACCCACGATGTGTATCTGGCCGAAGCGACGGCCGATGCGCTCTGGCTGGTAAAGGATGGCAAGGTCTCGGCCTATGACGGCGATCTCAACGATTACCGCACGCTGGTACTGAGCTCGGACCGCGAGAAGGCTGGCCCTGCCAAGGCGGCGGCGCAGGACGAGCCCGCCGACAAGGCGGAGGCGCGTCGCAAGGCCTCGGCCGCGCGCGAGGCCGCTGCGCCGCTGAAGAAAAAAGCTCAGGATGCGGAAAAAACGATGGAGCGGCTGACCGCGAAGATCGCCGCGCTCGACGCCGAAGTCGCCCGCCCGGATATCCCGCCCCACGAGGTGCGCCAGCGCCTGAAGGAGCGCGCGAAGTTCGCCGCGGAAAAGGAAGCGGCGGAAGCGGTGTGGCTTGAGGCCAGCGAAGCCTATGAGGCGGCTATCAGCTGACGCAAATTTGGCGCCTGAGGCTCTATTCTTCGAGCCAGTCTGCCACGACCGTGATTGAATAGAGCGATCGCGTTTCCGCGGTTCGCAAGGGCAGCCTCAGGGCTTCAAGGTCGCGGAGGACAGGTGCTTTCGCCGCGCCCTCACCGATCCGCCGGCTGACGGATTCGATCGCCAGACGCAGACCGCGGTCCTGCCGGGCCGGATACCGCGCGTGGAGGCGGCCGAGGGCGTGGCGGGCAGCAAGCGCATACCCTGCGCGGTCCGGTTGCGCAGGCAAGCCCGGATCGATCGACGCACGATAGGAATCGATCGCGTCCTGCAGGTCGTCCTCTGCGCGCAGGGGACTGCGTCCCGGGTCCGGGCAGGCGGACGCGTCAAGGCTCTGCAGATACGCCGCCAGATCATGCAGCATGCTGTTGCTCGGCGGTGTGCCTTCGAACTCATCCGCGATCTGCGAGCGCAGGAAGTCGAGGACGCGGCCAGTGTCCCGGCGATCGAGCTTGCGACCTTCCAGTTGGGCGAGATCTGGGATCGCGACCGGATTGAATATTGCGTCGTCGCGCCGCGGCCCAAACAGGCCGTGCGTGACATCGGCGGTGCCGGGCGCGCCGGAAATTCCGGCGAAGAAGAAGCCGGGATTGCCGCGGCCGTTGACATGGCAGCTGGAGCAGGAGAGCCCAGCCTTCGCAGCCTGTCCGCCGAGCAGGAAAGGGCTTGAAAACATCAGCGCCCCGCGCCGGGCGCTTGGCGTACCTTCAGGCGCCTGACACGCCGGCGGTTCGCTCGTCAGCAGTTCGGCCATGTCCGGACCCCTGGCGATCCAGGCGAGTTCAGCTGGCCCGTTGGCCGGTGCGGCGGCCCGGCATCCGGCGGCCATAGCGACTGCCACCAGCAATGCCGCCGCGCGCGTCAGCTTCCCGCTCGCTCGATCCACCGTTGCAACTCGACGCCCTGGGCACAGCCGAACGGACACAGCGCATCGATTTTTGCCAGCTGCGCCCGGGCTGCTGCAAGGTCTCCGCGCTCGACATAGTATTCGCCGAGATATTCGCGGGCGTTCAGGTGCGCCGGGTCCACCGACAGTGCCGCCTGGTAATAGGCGAGCGCGGTCTGATCGTTCCCCTGTTTGCGATTGGCGAAACCGAGATAGGTCAGGACGTCCGGGTGCGGTCCAGTTGCGGCGAGCACGCCCTGCAATTCGGCTTTGGCGCCGTCATAATCTCCGAGATTGATCCGCCTGATGGCGCCGAGGTAAGCGGTATCGGCCGAGGCGGCCTGGATGATGGCGCCGACCGTACTCACGTCGCCAATGCCAGCGTCCGGTTCCGCTTTGGCGGCCTCGATCATGGCCAGAGCGGCGTCGATGGCAGCGGCAGCCGCGCAGGCGCCTGCGCAGGCCGTCTTCGCGGCACTGAGCGCGGCGGACTGTTCGTCCGCTTTCGCCGTCTCACCAAGTTTAAGATACACAACGCCAAGGCGCCCGCGCGCGTCATGCAGCTCCGGATTGTATTTCACGGCGTTTTTGAACGCCTTCGATGCCGGTTTCCATTCGTCCTGGCCCGCATGCGCGATACCCAGAAGGTAATGGGTGTTCGCGTCGGTCTTGGCCACGTCGGCGACGCGCTTGAAGGCGCGTTCGGCTTTCGCAAACTCGCTGGCTTCCAGATAGCCTATGCCGGCCTGATACTCTTTCACCGGATCGTAAGATGGGCCGGTTGAACTCGGCGCGCTTCCGCCGCCGCCACCACCGGCGGCAAATGCCGGACCGCACACGAGCAAGGCTGCCATTGCAGCCACGAAGACACGCAACGTCATGAGCTTTTCCTCCCGGTTTGGCTCAAATAAACGCCCGGCCGGGTCCCATGGCAAGCCTTCGGGGCGGCCCGATCAACGAAACGTGATCCGTTTCAGCCCCAGAGGGCGGGGCTGGGCGGCGTCACCACACCGTCCCGGAACACCAAACCATCCGCGACATCTTCCGCGAGCCAGAGCGGCCCGTCCACATCGGCTACATCGGCGAGGGCCGCAAGCAAAACTGCCGGCGCCATCGAGAGCGAGCCGGCGACCATGCAGCCGATCATCACGCCCATGCCGGACTGGCGCGCGGCGCGGACCATGGCGAGGGCCTCGGTGAGGCCGCCCGTCTTGTCGAGCTTGACGTTCACGGCGTCATAGGCGCGCGCGAGGGTCTGGATGTCGGCGCTGGTGTGCGCACTTTCGTCCGCACACACCGCAACCGGGCCGGGGCGTTTCAGCAAGACCTCGTCCTTGCCGGCAGGAAAAGGTTGTTCGATCAGCACGACGCCCAGTTTTGCCGCCGCTTTCGCGAGTCCCGGAAAGGTATCCGGCGCGAGGCCCTCATTTGCATCGACGATCAGACGCGCGTCCGGCCGCGCGTCGTGCACGGCCTTGATCCGTTCGAGGTCATCCGTGCCGCCGAGTTTCAGTTTCAGTAGCTTGCCGGGCGCGGTCTTCGCGGCCTCGGCCATCGCCTCCGGTTCGGCGAGGCTGATCGTCACCGCGGTTTCAACCGGCTTCGGCTCCGGCAGGCCGGCGAGCTGCCAGACCGGCTTGCCAGTGCGTTTCGCTTCGAGATCCCAAAGTGCACAATCAAGGGCGCAGCGCGCAGGGCCTGCCGGAAGGGCGGCCTGGAGCCCGGCGAGGTCCAGTCCGTCTTCAAGCGCGCCGCGAATGGCCTCGATCGCCGCCATCACGGTTTCGGCCGTCTCGCCATAGCGGCCATAGGGAACGCACTCGCCCCGGCCCGCGTGCGCGCCTTCGATGAGGCGCACCTGCACTGTTTCGGCATACGTCTTGGCGCCGCGCGATATAGCAAAAGCGGCCCGCAAAGGCGAGGAAACATGGGCAATTTCGAGCTGCCGCTTTCGCATAGGTTAATCCCAACGGGTGAAATGGGTTGGACTGGCCAGCCCTGTGCTTAAGCATGTTTTGCTAGAAAGGTCAGGCCAGTACGGAACATGTTGCAAGCTGTCGACCCCGGTTTCGCGCTCGAGACGAGCGGCGAAGAGACCGTCCTCCGCCTCACGGGGGACTGGACGGCGGCGACCTTGCATAATGTGGAGCGCGAATTTTCCGCCCTCGATTTGCCCTCCGGCGCGGCGCTCGATGTCTCCGGCCTTGGCCGGATCGACACGGCCGGGGCCTTCCTGATCGACCGCAAGGTGCGGGCTGGCAGCGACGCGGCGCCGCGCCTTGCCGGCGAGCACCCCTCCGCCGCGAGCCTTCTTGCCCAGGTTCGCGCGGTGTCCGAGCCGCCCGCTGCGCCTGCGCATGCCTCCTTCGGCCTCATCGACCTGCTGGCGCGCATCGGGCGCGGCGCGACGGCGTTCGTCAGCGAACTTGCGGCCACGCTCGCTTTCCTCGGCGAGACCATCGCCACCCTCGCGCGGCTGGCTGTGCGGCCGTGGAAACTGCGCTGGACCTCGATCGTCTACGTGATGGAGGAGGCCGGCCTCAACGCGATGCCGATTGTCGCCTTCCTGTCCTTCTTCGTCGGCATGGTGGTCGCCTATATCGGCGCGACGACGCTGAGGGACTTCGACCTCGAAATCTTCACCGTCGAGTTGATCGGCTACTCGATGCTGCGCGAATTCGGCGTGGTGCTGACCGGCATCGTGCTGGCCGGGCGCACCAACTCGTCCTTCACCGCGCAGATCGGCACGATGAAGATGCGCCAGGAAATCGACGCGATGCAGACCCTCGGCCTGAAGCCGATGGAAGTGCTGGTCGCGCCGCGCGTGCTGGCCATGCTGTTGATGACCCCGCTCCTGACCTTCGTTGCCACACTGGCCGGCATCGCCGGGGGTGTCCTCGTTGGCTGGACCTCGCTGGACATCAACCCGGGCCTCTTCATCGAACGGCTGCGCAATTCGGTGCCGCTCGACCAGTTCTGGGTCGGGATGTCGAAGGCGCCGGTCTTCGGTCTGGTCGTGGCGCTGATCGCGTGCCGGCAGGGCCTGCTCACCGGCGGCAGCGTCCAGTCGCTCGGCCACCGCACAACCACGTCGGTCGTGCAGGCAATCTTTTCCATCATCGTGCTCGATGCGATCTTCGCGATCTTCTACATGGAGCTCGGGATATGACCGCCGAGCCGATCATCCGTATACGGGATCTCAAGGTTGCCTTCGGCCCCGCCGTCGTGCTCGAACATCTCGATCTCGACATCCCGCGCGGCGAAGTGATCGGTGTCATCGGCCCGTCGGGATGTGGCAAGTCGGTTCTCCTGCGCGCCATCACCGGTCTCAAGCCGCCGGAAAGCGGCCATATCGAAGTGTTCGGCGAGCAGCTGGAATCCTTGCCGCGCGAGGAGCGCACCGCGGTCGAACGCCGCTGGGGAATCATGTTCCAGGACGGCGCCCTGTTCTCGAACCTGACGGTGCGCGAGAATGTCATGGTGCCGATGAAGGAACATACCCGCCTCAGCCTGGCCCTGATGCGCGATCTTGCCGACATGAAGATCCGCCTGTCGGGCCTCGCCACCAGCGCCGGTGACAAATACCCGTCCGACCTCTCCGGCGGCATGCGCAAGCGCGCCGCGCTCGCCCGGGCGCTGGCGCTCGATCCGGAACTCCTGTTCCTCGACGAGCCGACCGCCGGTCTCGACCCGATCACGGCGGCCGGCTTTGACACGCTGGTGCGCTCCTTGCAGCGCGCCCTTGGCCTGACGGTCTTCCTCGTGACGCATGATGTCGATACGCTGCAGGCGACCTGCGACCGGATCGTTGTGCTGGGCGAGAAGCGGGTGCTGGCGATGGGCACGATTGCCGAGTTGAGACAGGTCGATCACCCGTGGATCCAGGAATATTTCAGCGGGCCGCGCGGACGCGCCGCTGCGCCGATGGCGGAAAAGGAGGCGTAGGAGACGCATGGAAACCAAGGCAAATTACGCTTTGATCGGGGCGCTGGTGCTGGTTGCCACGGCGCTCATCGCCGGTTTCGTGCTCTGGCTCGGCCAATCCGAATTCCAGCGCGACTACAAGGCCTATGACATCGTGTTCGAAGGTCCGGTCTCGCTCGAGGAGGGCGCCGCGGTTCGGTATATCGGCGTCAAGGTCGGCGAAGTGGCAACCGTGCGCATCGACAAGGCCGACCCGTCCAAGGTGCGCGCCCATGTCCGGGTGTCGCGCGAGACGCCGATCAAGGAGGATTCGACCGCGTCGATCCAGCTCGCCGGCATCACCGGCATCACCTTCGTGCAGATCAGCGCCGGTACGGGCAGGCCGCTGGAGGCCCGGCCCGGCCAGCCGGTGCCGGTGATCAAATCGGAGCGCACGCTGGTCGACCAGATCGTGGCCGGCGGGGCGCAGGCCCTCGGCCGCGCCAATCTGACCTTTGACGGGATCAACCGTATCCTGACGGATGAGAATATCGCGTCGCTGACCGCGTCGATCCGGAACCTCGAGACGATCACGGGGAAACTCGCCTCCGATGAGGGGCTGGTGAACCAGGCGTCCGGCACCCTGAAGGATGTGTCCGACGCGGCGCAGGCATTCGAAGTCGCGTCGAAGGAGCTCCAGGGTGCCAGCACGTCGGCCGGTACGGTGATCACCGAGGCCGGCGGCGACTTCAAGACGCTGGTCTCGGACTTCCGCGAGGTTGCGGTTACGGCCAGCGGCACGCTCGAGGAGGGCCGGCGCGCTGTTGCGGCCGCCACTGCCGTCATCGAAGGCCCCGCCGCGACGACCTTCGAGAACACGACCGCGGCCAGCCAGGACCTGCGCGTCCTGATCAACCGCCTCGACCGCGCGGTGCGCGAGATCGAACGCAACCCGCAAGGCTTCGTCGTCGGCGAACCCTTGCCATACGAGGAGAAGCGGAAATGATCCGCACACTGGTTTTATCCGCAGCGCTCGTGGGCCTCGCCGGCTGCGTCAGTGTCCTGCAGCAGCCGGACGCGCCGGACGCCTTTTACCGGATCGGCCCGGTCGAGACGGCGCATGAGCTGACCGCGACGGTGACCATCCGCGAGCCGGAAGCCTCGCGTCTCTTCTCCGGCCGCGCGATTGCAGCCGAGGACCCATCCGGCGCGCTGCGCATCGTGCGCGGGGTTCAATGGACGGACAATGCCACCGAGATGATGCAGGGCGCGCTGCTGGACGCGCTGAGCGGGCAGGGCGAGTTTGCTGCCTTGCCGTCGAGTTCGGCGGGGCCGTCCGAGTATGAGCTGAACTGGCGCCTGACAGATTTCACGCTGTATGGCGAAACAGCGCGGTGCCGGCTGGATGTAACGCTGGTCAAGGGACGCACGCGCAAGGTCGTGTCGCAGACCAACCTCGCCACCACCGCGCTGGCGCTCGACAAGACCAATGCGGCGCGGGCCAAGGCGCTGACCGATGCCGGCCGCGCCTGTATCAGCGAGCTTGCCGGGTTCATCGTTGAGGAAACCAGCGCGCCGGCCGAATAGGCTGGCCACCGGCAGAGGCATCTCTTCCAGCACCGGCGCCCAGCGCGGCGGGGGCCGTCCGGGGGTTTGTCATCGCGGGGCGGTTTGGAGGTCAGGAAGTATCCGCGAGCCGGGTCCAGGCCTGGCAGGTTGCGGTTTCGAGTTCGGCGAAGAGGTCCTTGATCTGGTCCGTGCGGGCCTGGGTGATGCCGGGCGGCGGGGCGGATTTGAGGGGACGCTCGCCGGGGCGCTGGCGGGCGAGGCGGCGCGGCGGCGCACGGGCGGGGCGCGCCGGGCCTGCGCGCCGGACGGGCGGGGTCATCCTTGCCGCGATCAGGAAGATCGCGGCGGACCAGCGCCTCGCAGGGTTTGATCACGGTGCGCAGGAAGGTGTTCATGAGGCCCGGCGCGAGCGGGCCGGGCGGCGCTTCGTGCATCTGGTTGACCAAGAAGGCGACGAGGCCGCTTGCCAGCAGGCGCGCTTCGCCGATCAGGTCGCGCGCAGCATCTTCAGGGGTCGGACAGGTCTCGGTCGTGCCTCCAGTATAGGCACAGGTCCGAGGGGGGCCTGTGCAAGTTTACCGGATTTTCCAGCAAGTCCCTGATTTTGCGAGGAATGGACCCCGCAATTTTGTTGCATAAGTCCGCGCGGCCATCTGGCCCGCGCCGGCTATTGTTTCTTCGCCGCGCAGGTATTGAGACCGAGCAGGGCGTAGGCTGGGCACCAGCCGGCGAGGCCGGTTACCAGCGGTACGATGCCGATCCAGCCCCAAGGGGTCTGCGGGCCGACGAAGACGAGGGCGATAAGGGCAAGACCGACAACGATGCGCAGGGCGCGGTCGATATTGCCTTCATTGGTCTTGAACATGGTTAACTCCCGAATGGAATGCCAGGCCCGCATGGCGAGCCCGGCATCATGATCCTCCCGTTTCCGGAAAGACCGTATCCGGAAGATTACGTAGTCTGGCTCAGCCCGCTTTCATCTCGTCGAAGGCGAGATCCTTGTCGACGCGGACATCCTGCGGCAGGCCAAGCACGCGTTCGGCGATGATGTTCTTCAGGATCTCGTCGGTGCCGCCGGCGATGCGCAGGCCCGGCGCCCACATGAAGCTCTGCTGGAAAATCGCATCGGCCGGCATGCGGCCCGCTTCGGTGATGATACCGAAATGGTCCTGCATCTCGATGGCCGAGTTGCAGATGTCCTGCAGATGGTTGGCGGTGATGATCTTGCCGATTGAGTTCTCCGGTCCCGGCGTCTGGCCGCGCGAGAGGGCGGTCTGGGTACGGAACTTGGTCAGCTTGTAGCCCTGGGCGGCGACATACCAGTCGGCGAGCTTTTCGCGGAAGGCTTGGTCGGAGATGGTGCCGGCCTGTCTGGCGTAATTCATGATCTCGCCCCAGTCGGGACCCGGCGAGCCACCGACGGCAAGACGTTCGTTCATCAGCGTGACGAGAGCCACCTTCCAGCCGGCGCCGACTTCGCCGAGGCGATCAGTATCTGGAATGCGCACGTCGGTGAAGTAGACCTCGTTGAACTCGCGTCCGCCGGAGGCCTGGTGGATCGGGCGGACTTCAACGCCGGGCTGTTTCATATTGACGATGAACATGGTGAGGCCCTTGTGTTTCGGAACCTTCGGGTTCGTCCGGACAAGGAGGATGCCGTAATCGGAATAGTGGGCGCCGGAGGTCCAGACCTTCTGGCCGTTGATCACCCAGGTGTCGCCGTCCTTGACGGCTTTGGTCTTGAGGCCCGCGACGTCCGAGCCGGCCGAGGGTTCGGAGAAGAGCTGGCACCAGATTTCCTCGCCCATCAGGGCTTTCCGGACATAGCGTTCCTTGTGCGCGTCGGAGCCGAAGGCGATGACCGTCGGCACGCACATGCCGAGGCCGATGGCGAAGGGGCCGGTCGGCGCGTCGAACTTCGCCTCTTCCTGGCCCCAGATGACGGCTTCCATCGAGGTGCCGCCCCGGCCGCCCCATTCCTTCGGCCAGGTGATCTGGGCGAACTTGTTCTCGGCCTTGGTCTTCTGCCAGTCCTTGGCGCGCTTCAGGGCCGATTCGCCGGAACCGGGGCGCGGGCGCGCGCCGGTCTTCAGTTCGAGATGCCTGGAGAGGAAGTCATGGGCTTCCTTGCGGAAGGCGGCTTCGGCGGGCGTGTCATTGAAGTCCATGTCGGTCTCCGGTGCTTTCAGGGGGCTGAAGGTTGGAACCGGCGGGGCGCGCCGGTCATGTCCTGGTGAAAATATTCTTGTGTGAACGCTTGCTGACAAGCCGCCGCCATATTCCATCCCGAATTGGGGCGTCGTATGCCGGTCATGCACCGGGAAGGCGAGCGCTGGGCTCCCAGCCGCGGTGCAACACAAAGGGACGAACTCTCATGTCGAAGTTTCTTGCGCATACCCGCCGCATCGCCGCTGCCTCGGCAGCCACCATGTTCATTGCCGGGCTCGCGCATGCCGGCGTCGAAGTGAAGGTCGGTAACGACACGCTCGCTGCCACTGCCGCCACCATCAGCGTGTCGCAGCAGCCGGTCTATGACCCGATCACCTATATGCCAGTCGAACCGGCCCGCTCGCAGCTCTACACGGGCGGTATCTACGTCACCCGCAACTTCGACACAGGTTCGGCCAAGGTCATCAAGCGCATCGTTGAAGGCAATTCCGTGCCGGTGGTCGAGATCACGATCACGGCGGACGACTCGGCTGACAAACAGGTCTGGAAGCTCACCGACGCCGTGCTCAACAACTATTCGACCTATACCGGCGAAGGCTCGCAGGTCGTCGAGAATTTCGACATCACCTACAAGACGGCGACCCTCGACGTCTACGCCGGTGGTTCCGCAACGCCGACTGACTCGGTCACCTGGAACTCGCCCGAGCCCGTCGCCGCGGTTGCTGCAGAAGAAGGCGGCCACTGATCCAGGACAAGCCGGGCGGCGGGAGTGATCCCGCCGTCTGGTCCGTGCCGGGGAGAGGGCGTCAGGCCGCATTCTTCGCCTCGAGCGCGCGCACCAGTTTCTCTTTCCAGACCTTGGGCGAGCCCGCCTGAACGGCCAGCAGCTTGGCCCGGCGATAGAAGAGGTGGCAGTCGACTTCCCAGGTGAAGCCCATGCCGCCATGCGTCTGGATGTTTTCCTTCGAGCCGAACCAGAACGCTTCCGAGGCGGCGACGCGCGAGGCGGCGGCGGCTTCGGGGAGTTCGGCGGCGTTCGTCGACAAGGCCCAGGCGCCATAGAAACAGTTCGAGCGGGCAATCTCGTTCTTCACATACATGTCGGCGAGCTTGTGCTTGATCGCCTGGTTGCCGCCGATCGGGCGGCCGAAGGCGTAGCGGTTCTTGGCATACTCGTTCGCCATCTCGAGGCAGACCGAGGCGCCGCCGAGCTGTTCGAAGGCGAGGAGGACGGCGACGCGGTCCATGAGTTCGGCATTCAGGGCTTCGCCCTGACCCTTGGCGCCGAGGCGTTCGGCGGGGGCCGCATCGAACCGGATCTCGGCATGGCTGCGGGTCGGGTCGATCGTCTGCACCGGCTTGCGGGAGATGCCGGAGGCTGAGAGGTCGACCAGCACGAGCGCGAGGCCCTTGCCCTCTTTCGCCAGCACGACGGCGTGCGTGGCGATGTCGCCGTCGGTGACCGGGATCTTGGTGCCGGTCAGCGTCTTGCCGTCAAAGGTCGCGCTGATGTTCGAGGCATCGGGATGGCCGGGGCCTTCAGAGGCGGCATAGGCGCCGATCACCTCGCCGGCGGCGACCCGGGGCAGGAGGGCGGCTTTCTGCTTGTCGCTGCCCGCGAGCTTCACCGCTTCGGTGAGGAAGTAGGCGGTGGAGGCAAACGGGACAGGCGCAATGGCGCGGCCCATCTCTTCGGCCAGCACGCACACCTCCAGCATGCCGAGGCCGAGCCCGCCATGCTCTTCGGGAACTGCCGCGCCGAGCCAGCCCATTTCGGCGACCTTTTTCCAGAGATCCTTGTGGTAAGCGACCGTGTCGTCGTTCAGCACCTTGCGGACTTCCGTGGCCGGGCATTCGGCCGACAGGAACTTGCGGGCTTCGCCGGCGAGGTATTTCTGGTCTTCGGAGAAATCGAAATTCATGGCGCGTCTGGCTCCCCATCGCCTCTGAAGGGCGTTGCTTGTTATCCCGGATGGACGGGAGAATAGCGCACTTTACGCGCGCGGAAAGGTGTGACCCAGCGGCAATGGCGCCGCGTCATTCGGTTGAATTTCACCGGTCCTGTTCACCTGACTCCCATGTTCCTGTGACACTTTTGCGCCTGATTGAGGAGACGCCGCATGGCCAAGGCCCTGTTCCACAAGTCGCAGCGCGTATTCGTGAAGCCGGTCGGCACCTGGGCGGTGATCGAGCACGTCGTCCCGCATTGGGTCAAAGACGTCAACGAGCCGCTCCGGGTCACCTATGATTGCGGGCTGGGCCGCCCGTTCCATGCCCATGAACTGGTCTCGGAGCAGGCTGTCCACAACCAGAACCGCATCACCGATGACGACGAAGACATGATGCTCGAGCACTGGTTCATCGACCGGCGCTCGATCAAGTGGCGGCCGAGTGAGTTCGGCGTGACACTGGCCAATCCGGGGACCTATCCGGTCGTGGCCACCGATGAGGGCAGCAGCGGTGGATGGCGGGTTGGCGGGTCGGAGTATGACCGCGATCCGCAGCGCGTCGAGCACCAGGCCCGGATGATCGTCCATACACCGGAGCTCCTGCAGATTGCCCGCCGGATATCCGAGTTCGCCGCGGAGAATCCGGACGCTTTGCCGGCCGAGCTGAAGCCGTTGGCGCATCATTGCCAGCTGATCCTGCGCAATGTTTACCGTCTCGACGAAGAACTGACCGTCGCCGCCGAGTGATCAGCCGCGCCGCGTGCGCGCAACCAGCCAGACCAGGAATACGCCGGCGGCTGCGCCCAGCGCGTCGGCAAGGCCATCGGCGAGTGAGCCTTCCCGCCCGGTTGGTGCATAGGCCTGCGCCACTTCGATACCTGCGCCGAACACCGTCAACAAGGCAACCGCGGACCAGCGCCCCGGCCCGATCCACATGGCAACCGGAACGGCCAGCGCCGCATAGGCCGCAAAATGCCGGATCTTGTCGGACAGGCGCGGCAGGGGCGTATCGCCGGGCGGCACAAGCGAGAAATAGGCGATCAGCAGGGCGAGGCAGATCGCAATGATCAGCGCGGCCCGGCGGACGGAAGGCGGGTAGGGGGTGAGCGAAGGCTTCATCCAAATGTGATGCCAGTCCGCGGCGTTGCCGACAACGGCCCCTCGACGCTTCCGGCGGGCCCCTATATTCCTTTGAGGAAAGCCAAATCGGACATCAGGAGCGCGCCATGCGAACGGAGACCCCCGTAGCGGTCAAACTGAAGGACTATGCGCCCTATCCTTTCACGCTGGACAGCGTGACGCTGGATTTTGATCTCGGGATCCAGAAGACGGTTGTGAAAGCGGCGCTTGCCGTCACGCCGCTCGGCAAGGGACCGATGCGCCTTGACGGCGAAGCGCTGCACCTGAACTACATCGCGGTCAGCCGGGCCGGCGAAGCCGCTAGGCCGCTTGATCCGGCAGACTTCACTGCCGATGCGCGCAGCCTGACGCTGCACACGCCGCCGGACGGCCCGTTCGTTCTGGAGACCGAAGTCGAGATTTCGCCGGAGGCCAATTCGGCGCTGTCGGGCCTCTACCTGTCGGGCGGGCGCCTCTGCACGCAATGCGAAGCCGAAGGCTTCCGCCGCATCACCTATTATCCGGACCGTCCGGATGTGATGAGCGCATTCCGTGTGCGGATGGTTGGTCCGAAGGACGAGTTCCCGATCCTTCTGTCGAATGGTACGCCCGGCACATCCGGCGACCTGCCAGGCGGGCGCCACTATGCCGAATGGGTCGATCCGCACAAGAAACCGGCCTACCTTTTTGCGCTCTGCGCCGGCGACTATGACGTGCTGCACGACACGTTCACGACGATGTCGGGCAAGGTCATCGAGCTTGGGATCCATGTCGACAAGGGCGATGCGCCGCGCGCCGCCTGGGCGATGGACGCACTGAAGCGCTCGATGCGCTGGGATGAGGAGGTCTATGGCCGCGAGTACGACCTCGGGTTCTTCAACATCGTCGCCGTGCGGGATTTCAATTTCGGCGCGATGGAAAACAAGGGCCTCAACATCTTCAACTCGGCCTATGTGCTCGCCGACGAATCCACCGCCACGGATTTCGACTTCGAAGCGATCGAATCGATCGTCGCGCACGAATATTTCCACAACTGGACCGGCAACCGGATCACCTGCCGCGACTGGTTCCAGCTCTGCCTCAAGGAAGGGCTGACCGTTTTCCGGGATCAGAATTTCTCCGCCGACATGCGCTCGCGCCCGGTGCAGCGCATCAAGGACGTGATCAAGCTGCGTGCCCGCCAGTTTGCAGAAGATGCCGGCCCGCTCGCGCATGCCGTGCGGCCGGACACTTATGGCGCGATCGAGAATCTCTACACCGCCACGGTCTACGAGAAGGGCGCCGAGATCATCGGCATGCTCCGCCGGATCATCGGCGAGGAAAAATACCGCGAAGGCATGGACCTCTATTTCGCGCGCCATGACGGGCAGGCGGTGACGATCGAGGATTACTATGCCTGTTTCGAGGCGGTCACCGGCCGCGACTTCGCGGCCTTTCGGCGCTGGTATGCGCAGGCAGGCACGCCCGATATCCGCGTCGCGGAAAGCTGGGACCCGGCGACCGGAACGCTGAAGGTGGAAGTCACGCAGGCCGTGCCGCCGACGCCGGGCCAGCCGGTGAAGCATCCGGTGCCGGTGCCGCTGCTCTGCGCGCTGCTCGATGGCAAGGGCGGCAATGCGGCCGAGCCTTTCCTGCATGTGCTGGACAAGGCCAGTGACACGCTGGAGCTGCGCGTGCCGGCCGGCGCGCCGCGTCCGCGCTTTTCGGTCAACCGGGATTTCACCGCGCCGGTCCGCGTTACCCGCGACCTGCCGCGCGAAGAACGCCTCGCGCTGGTGAAGGCCGAGACTGATCCGTTCAACACCTGGGACGGGCTGCAGACGCTGATCAAGGAAGAACTGCTCGCCCTCTCCGATGGCAGCCAGACCAACCCGGACCACGAACTCGTCGAAGCGATCGCCAGCGCGGTGCGCGGCGCCCGTAACGATCCCGCCTTCGCGGCGCTGCTGACGCGCCTGCCGGAAGTCGGCGAGCTGTTCCTTGAGCGCCAGCCCGCCGATCCCGTCGCGCTCGCCGCCGCGCAGAAGAAGCTGAAGACGGCGCTCTACAACCTGCTGGCGGGCGATGTCGCCGAAACCCTGCAGGCGCCCCCGCCATCGCCTTACCATCCGGGGGCGGAGCAGGCCTCCATCCGCGCGATGCGCACCGCTTTCATCGGCCTGCTCAGTGCCTCGGAGTCGCCGGATGCCGCGCCGGCACTGTTTAGCCTGTATGAGCGTGCGCCCAACATGACCGAGCGGCTCTCGACCCTGCGTGCCCTGATGTTCACCAAGGGCGGGAAGAAGCAGGACGCCTTGTCGCATTTCGAAACGCTCTGGGCGTCAAACCCCCTCGTCATGGACAAATGGTTCTCGGTCCAGGCCGCGACCGGTACGGCGGACGACGTGAAACGGTTGATCGCCCATCCGGCCTTCGACTTGCGCAACCCGAACCGTGTCCGGGCCGTCATTGGCGCGTTCGCGATGCAGAACCTCGCCGCTTTCCACGCCCCGGACGGCTCCGGCTACCGCGCCGTGGAAGCGACGATCCTCGCAGCGGACAAGACGAACCCGGCGCTCGGCGCGCGCTTGCTGACGGCCTTCGACCAGTGGCGCCTGCTGGAGCCGAAGGCGCGGGAGGAGGCGAAGGCCTGCCTGAAACGCCTCGTCGAGGCTGGATTGTCCGAGAATGCGATGGATATTGCCGGCCGCGCGCTCTCGGGCGGGGACGAAACAAGTTAACAAATCCAACGGATTGGTTAACTAAGCGGCAATCTTTGCCCCTGAAACTCCGACAATCCGGCACTCCGTGCGCCGGTCCCGGGGATATTTGTGGCCAGACCGAAGTCGCGCTCCAGCAAGGTTGACCCGCCCGCACAGCCGGAAGCGCGGGGCCTTGCGGCCGATAACCGACGCACCTGGGGCCTGATCCTCTCCATCCTGGGCCTTCTCACACTCGCGCTTGGCCTCAAGGCCTGGGACGAACACCAGGTCGACGAGCGCGCCTTCCTCACCCGGCTCGACGGTGAGACCCGCATGCTGGCCGCCCGTGTCGCCTCGCGCGCGCAGGCCGCGCAGGTCGTGCTCCGCCTCGTGGGGCAGGAAGACCTCTCGACGTCCGCGGTCGCGGCGGTCTCGCCCGGTCTCGACGCCCTTGTGCGCCTGCGGGACGCAGACCAGTCGCCCGAAGGCTCGCGCCTCGGCGATGCAGCGGCTGCCGCGAAAACCCTTCCCGAGGACGAGAACGGGACGGTGCTGACCGTTCACGGCGACCTCGTGTTTGTTTCCGCCTCGCCGGAGACCGGCACCCTGATCGCCCTGTCGCCCGTTGCCGACACATTCTCCGAGCCCGATCAGGCGCGCCTCACGCTGCGCTCGCCGGACGCGAAATTCAGTTTCGGCGGCGGTTTTCTTTCGGCGTCCGCTGCGCGCGCGCCGATGGAGGGCGCGTCGATCCAGTCCGGCGACGATATCGTGCGCTCCGGCACGGCCTGCGCGCCGGTGCCCGGCAGCGCCGTCAGCGTCTGCCTCACGGTCGCGCGGCCTCTCTTCGCGGCGTCGGACATCATCCGCCTCGCGATCTTCGGCCTGCTGATTGCGGCCCCGGCGATGGCGATCCTCGGCCTGACGCGCCGCCTGTCGCGCCGCCAGACCGAAATGCTGACCCAGGCGACCCGCCACAAGGAGTCCGACCGGATTCTCGGCCTTGTCATGCGCGGCGCGCAGGCCGGCTATTGGGAATGGTCGCACACGACTGAGACGATCTTCATCAGCGAAGGGGCGGCGGACATTCTCGGTCTCGGCCGGGTTGGCCTCGTGTCGCTGGACGACCTGCTCGTCCGGGCGCCGATGGAGGCGCATGAGCGCATCCGCGATGCCTTCGCCAAGGCCCGCACGATTGGTTGGATCCACCTGACCTTCCCGGTCACCTCGCCGTCGCCGCGCTGGATCGAGATGCGCGGCAGCGTGTCGGATGATCCCGAAACCGGTGAGCCCGTGTTCGGCGGCATCATGATGGATGCGACGAGCCGCAAGCAGGCAGATGACCGGGTGAAGGCCGCCGAGCAGCGCCTGCGCGCCGCGATCGAAGGCTTTGCCGGCCCCTTTGCGCTGTGGGACACGCGCAAACGGCTGCTCTACTGGAACCGCGCCTTCGCGCTCAGCTTCGGCCTGCAGGACACGCTGCGGGCCGGCCTCGGTCATGACACGATGCAGATCGCGCGGGCTGGCTCTGTTCTGCTCGAGCGTCAGTCTGCGGAGGATAGCCGCACAATGCTGATCGCGCTGCGCGATGGCCGCTGGCTGAAGATGGTCGAGCGGCCGACGCCGGATGGGGGATTGTTGACCGTCGGTGTCGACGTCACCGAGAACATCCGGAATGAGGAAGAGCTGAAGAAACAGCAGGAGAAAATGAAGCGCACCGCGCTCGACCTGCAACGCTCGGAAGGCAAGGCGAGTGAGCTGTCGCGCAAGTATTCCGAGGAGAAGGCCAAGGCCGAGCACGCCGCCTTCACCAAGTCCGCCTTCCTCGCCAACATGAGCCACGAACTGCGCACGCCGCTGAACGCGATCATCGGCTTCTCCGAGATCATGATGAACGAGCTTGCCGGCCCGCTCGGACATGCTTCGTACAAGGAATATTCACGCGACATTCTCATGTCCGGCCAGCACCTGCTCGACATGATCAATGATATTCTCGACATGGCGAAGATCGAGGCCGGCAAGATGACGATCACGCCGCAGCCGATCGATCCGGTTGATCCCGTCGATGCGGCGATGCGCATGATCCGGCGCAAGGCGGAGGAGAAGGAAATCGATCTCGTCCTGGATGCCGCGCAGAACCTGCCGGATATCGACGCCGATCACCGCGCCATCCGCCAGATGGTGCTGAACCTCATCTCCAACGCCATCAAGTTCACCGACCGGGGCGGCAAGATCACGGTACGCATTGAGCAGTGCGGGCCGGAAATCTATTTCGGCGTCACCGATACCGGCATCGGCATACCGGCAGAGGACATCTCCCGCCTCGGCCAGCCCTTCGAGCAGGTCTCCAAGACCAAGGACCGCAATACCGATGGCACCGGCCTCGGCCTCGCGCTGACCAAGTCCTTCGCCGAAATGCATGGCGGGCGGCTCAATCTGTCCTCGATCTACGGCGAAGGCACGACCGTCGCCTTTTACCTTCCGATCGGCGGTCCGGGCTCGCTCGGCCAGCAGATCACAGCACGCGACGTCGCCTGATCAGGGCCGCTGGCTCCAGCAAAGGATGCGCGCGCCAGAGGGCGTGACGTCTATCTCGCCCCACGCCCCGGTCTTCAGCTTGCGGTCAAGACCGGGCAGGTGTTCGTCCACCACGTCCGGCAGGAAGCGCGCAGTGCCGTTGCTGGTGACCACCAGCACGCTCGCCTCCGCTGGCAGCGCCGCGATTTCGCCGAGCAGCGCGGCCCAACCTTCGCGGATGGCGGCGGGATCGACGATCCAGCCGGGTGGCGGCGCGCCGACTTCGTCCCAGGCTTTCAACGCCGCCTCGCCGAGGCGGGCAATGACAGCTTCTTCGGGCTGGTTTTCGTCCGGGCCGTAATCGATCTCGCGCAGGAAGCTGCGGATGAGCAGGGCCGGGGCATCGCTCCGTGCACCGAGGACCGCGCGGGCGGTCGCCCGCGTGCGCTCAAGCGGTGAGGCGAGGGCGGCGGTGAAACGC
>Ga0214472_10002398_pt1 | contig 20254 bp, 20 predicted proteins | sample RVTome_6_FD_207662 | JGI IMG/M metagenome (GOLD analysis project Ga0214472, IMG submission 207662) | Soil microbial communities from uranium-contaminated site in the Upper Colorado River Basin, Wyoming, United States - RVT140D175 | ecosystem: Environmental > Terrestrial > Soil > Contaminated >...
ACGAGACCGCCACCGCCATCACGGTGCTCGGACTGCTCGCCTGGAGCCACGGCGAGACCGCGGCCGCCGCCGAGCTGCTCGCGCGCGGCGACGGCGCGCCGGGCGAGCTGAGCGACTGGCGGCTCTGGGCGCTCGCCGAGGTGCGCGCCGCGGGCGGCGAGACGACGGCGGCACGCGCAGCGCTCGACGAGCTGCTCGCCGCCGAGCCCGCCTCACCGCTCGTCCCGCGCGCCGTCGTGCGGCGGGCCGAGCTCAGCCTCATCGCCGGCGATACCGCGGCGGCGCGCGCCCAGATCGCCGCGGCCCGCGCCGAGCGGCTGCCCAGGGCCGAGCGTATCGAGCTCGAGAAGATCGCCTGGCGGCTCGCCCGCGAGCGCGGCGATTCCGCGCTGCTCGCCGAGACCGCCCGCCATCTTCTCGTCCTGGCGCCGCTCGAGGCCTCGACGCTGCATGTCGTCGACGAGGTCGCCGCACGCCGTGCGGCGGCCTCCGATTGGCGGCTCTGGCTCGCGCCCGCCGAGCTCGTCGAGCGCGCCGCGGCGCTCGTCGAGGTCGACCTGCCGGCGGGCGCGTTGACGACGCTCGCCGCCGTGCCGCCCGAGCGGCGGGACCTGCGCTGGCGGATGCTCGAGGCGCGCGCGCTCACCGCGGCCCACCGCGGCGCCGACGCCTACCTGGCGCTCGCCGGGCCGCTCGCGGTCACGGCCGACGAGCGCGCCGAGCTCGAGTGGGAGCGCGCGCGCGCCGCCGGCGAGGCGCGCGAGCCGCGGCCCGGCCGGACGCTCGACGCCGCGCAGGCGGAGCGCTACCGGCGACTCGAGCGCGAGCACCTCTTGGCGGTGGCGCGGCACGACTCCGCGGGCGAGCTCGCGGCGCGTGCCCTCGAGCGGCTCGCCGCCGACTACCTCGGCGACGCGCGCTTCCCGGAGGCCGTCGCCGCCCTGCGCCAGCTCGTCGCCCTGCGCCCCGAGTCGACCGCCGGCGCACAGCGGCTCTGGGAACTCGGCTGGGCGGCGTACGTGCGTGGCGACGCCGAGCGCGCCATCGCGCTGTGGAGCGACTTGACAGAGCTCTATCCGCGCTCGTCGGCGGCGCGCGGCGGCCGTTACTGGACGGCGCGAGCGAGCGAGCGACGCGGCGACGCGCAAGGGGCGCGTCGCCTCTACCTCGAGCTGCTGGCGACCAACATCGCCGACTTCTACGCGCGCCAGGCCGCGCTGAGGCTGGCCGGCGCGACGCAGACGATCGCCATCGCGCCGAGCGAGCGCGAGCGCTGGCCGGCGAGCCCGGCGCTCGCGCGCGCAGAGCGACTCTCCGCGCTCGGCCTCGACCAGCTGGCGCGCCAGGAGATCGCTCTCGTCGGAGCGCGCGCCGACCGGCGGGCCGTGGCGGCGCTCGGCGCCGTCGTCGCGGCGCGGCTCGGCGACCGCCGCACGAGCCTGCACGAGCTGCGCCGGGCCTTTCCGGAGCTCGGCACCGCGCATCAGGCGCGCACCCCGAGCGAGGCGCTCGCGCTCTTCTATCCCGTCGACTACCGCGACGCGGTGACGGGCGCCGCGGCGCGCGAGCGGCTGTCGCCGAGCCTCGTCTTCGGCATGGTCCACCAGGAGAGCGGTTTCGACGCCGCGGCACACTCGCGCTCCGGCGCGCGCGGGCTGATGCAGATCATGCCCGCGACCGGGCGCGAGGTCGCCCGCGGGCTCGGCCTGCCGTTCTCGACCGACCGGCTCGGGGATCCCGAGGTCAGCCTTCGGCTCGGCACCCGGTACTTCCGGCAGCTGCTCGACCGCTTCGACGGCAACGTCGAGCTCGCGCTCGCCGGCTACAACGGCGGCCCCGGCCGCATCTCGCGTCTGTGGCGCGCCGCCGGTCCCGGCGCCGAGTTGGATCGCTTCCTCGAGAGTCTGACGGTCAGCGAGTCGCGCAACTACGTCAAGCGCATCCTCGTCCTGGCCGACAGCTACAGGAGTCTCTATCCCGACCTCGGCTGATGCCGCCGCGCCGCTCCTCCGGACCGTTCGCTCCCGGCGGCGGCGGTCGACGCGCTCCGGGTCCATAGCTCAGCGGTCAGAGCAACCGGCTCATAACCGGCAGGTCCCTGGTTCGATTCCAGGTGGACCCACCATCGCCCCTTCACGCTCCTCTTCCACGAGGCACCGATGAATACTCCCGACATCGCCCCCCGGCTCGCGGAGTTCCACGCCCGTACCCGCGAGCTCACCCGTGCGCTCGCCCGTCTGACCGGCGTCCCCGACGACATGCGCGCCCTGCACGACGACTTCACGGCGGCGCGTGCCGCCATCGACGAGCTCGCCGCCGACGCCGACGAGGCGCTGCGCCAGCGCGTGGCGAGGGAAGGCGAGATCACCGACGCCCAGGAGCGGCTGCGCAAGTTCCAGCAGCAGGTGCCGCGCGTGCGCAACCAGCGCGAGTACGGCGCGCTGCTCGCCGAGATCGACGGCGCCAAGGCGGCGCTGCGCTCGCTCGAGGAGAGCACCCTCGACCTGCTCGAGCGCGCCGAGCAGTCGCAGCGCGAGCTCGCCGCGCGGCGGGAGGCGTTCGCCGAGCTCGCCGCGCGCCATGCCGCGGCGCTTGCCGAGTGGGAGGCCAAGAAGCCCGCGGTCGAAGCCCACGTCGCCGAGCTCGAGGCCGCGCTCGCGGCGCTGCGCGGCGAGCTGCCGAAGGCGGTCGTCCAGCAATACGCCCGCCTCACCGCGCGCTACCAGGGCGAGGCCATCGCCCAGCTCGGTCGCACCGAGCGCGCCGGCGGCACGGTGATCTGGCACTGCTCGGCGTGCAACTACCACGTCCGCCCGCAGGCAGCGCTCGAGATCCGCTCGCGCGGCATGCTGTCGCAGTGCGATGGCTGCCGCCGCTTCCTCGTCGCCGACGTCGCGACGGCGTGAGCGCGGTCGGCGAGCGGCTGGCTGTGATCGAGGCGCGCATCGCGGCGGCGGCGCGCCGCGCCGGCCGCGATCCGGCAGCGGTGCGGCTGGTCGGCGCGTCGAAGCAGCAGCCGGTCGCGGTGCTCGGCGCCGCGTACGCCGCCGGGCTGCGCCACTTCGGCGAGAACCGCGTGCAGGAGGCGCAGGCGAAGGCGCCGGAGCTCCCCGCCGACGTCGTCTGGCACCTGCTCGGCCCGCTGCAGTCGAACAAGGTGCGCCCGGCGGTGGCGCTCTTCGAACTCTTCCACGCCGTCGACCGCGTCAAGATCGCGCGCGCGATCGACGCCGAAGCGGCGGCACGCGGGCGCGCGGTGCAGGGACTGATCGAGGTCAACGTCGGCGGCGAGACGTCGAAGCACGGCTTCGATCCCGCGACCGTCGCCGACGAGGCCGCGCCGCTCGCCGCGCTCGCCCACTTGCGCTTCGTCGGCCTGATGACCCTGCCGCCGCCGCGACCGCAACCCGAGCTCGCGCGAGCGGACTTCCGCCGCCTGCGCGAGGTCGCCGCGGCGCTCAACGAGCGGCCGGAGTGGAACGGCCGCCTCCGCGAGCTGTCGATGGGGATGAGCGACGACTTCGAGGTCGCCGTCGAGGAGGGCGCCACCTGCGTCCGCGTCGGCACGGCGCTGTTCGGCCCGCGCGGTTGAGGCCGGCGGCGCGCGCGGCGCGGCGGCACGGTGCAGCGCCGGTTGTGCAGTCGTGCTACCCTAGGCGGTCTTCGTGCGAGCCGTAAGCTCTCGCAGGAAAGGGGTTGTGGGGTGATCCGCGGGTTCGGGCTGTCGCTCCTCCAGGTGGTCGTCGGTCTGCTCGACGTCTACTTCTGGGTGGTCTTCGCCCGCGCCGTCATCTCGTGGGTGAACCCCGATCCGTACAACCCGATCGTGCGCCTCCTCCATCTCGTCACCGAACCGGCGCTCCGGCCGTTCCGCAGGCTCCTGCCGCCGCACAAGGTCGGCGGGCTCGATCTCTCGCCGCTCTTCGTCCTCGTGCTCCTCCAGTTCGTGAAGAACGGCCTCATCTACTCGTTCGGCTTCCGCCCGCGCTTCTTCTTCTGAGGGAGGCTCCTCATGGCGCTCACTCCGCTCGACATCCGCAAGCAGACCTTTGCGCCGAAGCTGCGCGGCGTCGACCCCAACGAGGTCGAGCAGTTCCTGGCGCTCGTCGCCGACGAGCTCGAGCGCCGCCTCGCCGAGCTCGACCGACTCGAGCGCGAGAACCGCCAGCTGCGCGAGCGACTCGAAGTGACGGAGAAGCGCGAGCGGCAGCTCCAGGACGCCATCCTGCGCGGCAAGACCGTCTCCGACGAGATGATCGCCACCTCGCAGCGCGAGGCGCAGCTGCTCGTCAAGGAGGCCGAGATCCACGCCGATCGCGTGGTCACGCAGGCGATCGAGCGCGCGCAGGAAGTCGAGAGCCGCATCCAGGAGCTGCGCACCCGGCGCAAGGAGCTGCAGCTCAAGCTGCGCGGCACGCTCGAGCTCTTCGCCCAGATCCTCGAGGCGGAGATGGAGGACGAGCGCACGACCGCCAGCGTGCACACCCTCGCCCGCCGCAAGAGCGGATGAGAACCGCTCCGCCCGGCGTCGACCGTCATTTCGCCGGCGCCCCGGTCGACCTCGACAGTCCCGGCGGGCGCGCGCTCGCCGTCGAGCGCCTGCTCGAGGACGGCGACCGCGCCGACCTCGCCTGGCTCGCCGCCGAGGTGCCGCCCGTCGCGATCGCCGACTGGTTCGCCCGCCGCGGCGCGCGCCGGCTCTCGCGCCGCAGCCGCGCGCTGTGGGCCGCGGCGCTCGGGCTGCCGAACCCGCCGGCCGCGCCGGCCGCCGCCGCGCTGTGGCCTCTCGCCTGAGCCCGCTCGACGACGACGCCCTGGCGCCGGCGGCGCGGGCGCTCCTGCCTCGCCTCGCGCGGCGCGTTTTCGCGCCCGACTTCTACCTCGCCGGCGGCGCCGCCCTGGCGCTCCATCTCGGCCACCGCACGGCACACGGCCTCGATCTGATGAGCGCGACGAATCGGCTGGCACCTGCCGACCGGCGCGACCTGCTGCACGACCTGCTCGCGCTCGCGCCCGTGACGCGCGTCGAGACGGCGCGCGACGGCTACCTCTTCGTGCACCTGCCGGGACCGGTGGCGCTGCGTTTCTTCTGGTATCCCTATCCGCTCGTCGACCCGCTCGCCGCGTGCGCCGGCTTCGCCGTCGCCTCCGCCGTCGACCTCGGGTTGATGAAGCTCGGCGCGCTCATCAGCCGCGGCACGCGGCGCGATTTCGTCGAGCTCCACCTGCTCTGCCGCGAGCTGCCCCTCTCTGATCTCCTCGCCCGCTCGGGCGAGAAGTTCGGTCACGTCGGCGACTTCCCACTGCAAGCCTGGAAGGCGCTCGCCGACCTCGCCGACGCGGAAGAGGATCCGATGCCGCGCTTGACGGTCGAGCTCGACTGGGACGAGGTGCGCGGCTGGGCTCTCGCCGAGGCGGCGCGCGGCGGCCGCGAGGCGCTCGCTCGATGAGCGGCGAGCTGCTGATCACGAACCTCGCCGAGCTGGCGACGCCGGAGGGCTCGGCCTCGCTCTCGGGCAGCGACCAGCGGCGGGTGCGCCGCATCGCCGACGCCGAGATCCTGGTGCGCGGCGACCGCATCGCCTTCGCCGGCGAGCGCACGGAGCGTCTCGCCCGCTTCGGCGAGCTCGCCGCGACCGCACGCCTCGACGGCCGGCGCGGCACCGCCGTGCCCGGTTTCGTCGACGCGCACACGCACCTGCCGTGGGCGGGCTGGCGCGAGGAGGAGTTCCTCGCGCGCCTCGCGGGCCGCTCGTACGAGGAGATCGCGGCGGCCGGCGGCGGCATTCTGTCGACGGTGCGCGCGACGCGCGCCGCCGCCGGCGAGGAGATCCTCGCCGCCATGCTGCGCCGACTCGACTGGATGCTCGCCTGCGGCACGACCACCGCCGAGGCGAAGAGCGGCTACGGGCTGACGCTGGCGGACGAGATCAAGCAGCTCGAGGCGATCCGCGCCGCCGCCTCGCGCCACCCGATCGAGCTCGTGCCGACGCTGCTCGCCGCGCACGAGACCCCGCCCGAGCACCGCGGCGACCGCGGTCGCTGGCTGGATGTCATCTGCGCCGAGATCGTCCCCGCGGTCGCGGCGCGCGGCCTGGCGCGCTTCGCCGACGTCTTCTGCGAGCGCGGCGTCTTCAGCGCCGACGAGTCGCGGCGCGTGCTCACGGCCGGCCGCGAGCACGGCCTCCTGCCGCGCCTGCACGCCGACGAGTTCGCCGATTCGGGCGGTGCCGAGCTCGCCGCCGAGCTCGGCGCGCTGTCGGCCGACCACCTGATGGCGGTTTCGGGGGCGGGCATCGCGGCGCTGGCGCGCGCGCGGGTCACCGCGCTGCTGCTGCCCGGCACCAGCTTCTTCCTCGCCAAGCACCGCTATGCGCCGGCGCGCCGCCTGGTCGAGGCCGGGGTGCCGGTGGCGCTCGCGACCGACTGCAATCCCGGTTCCTCGCACACCGAATCGCTGCCCACGATCGCCCAGCTCGCGGTCATCGAGCTCGGCCTGACGGTCGAAGAGGCCCTCGTCGCGCTGACGCTCAACGCCGCGGCGACGCTCGGTCTCGCCGGCGAGATCGGCACGCTCGAGGCCGGCAAGCGCGCCGATATCGTGCTCCTCGACGCGCCCAACCTCCTGCACTTCGCCTATCATTACGGCGTGAATCCGGTACGCTCCGTCGTGAAGAGCGGGCGCGAAGTCTTCCGCGCCGGCAATCTCGTCGATCGACGCTCCTGAAGGAGCCTGCCCATGCGCCTCCATCGCTTCGCTGTTTGCTTCTTCCTGCTCGCCGGCGTCGTCGGCTGCGACCGGCTGCAGTCCTCCTCCGCCGGCGCCGCCGACGAGGACTCCGCCTCGACGCGCGCGCTCGCGCTGCGCGTCAAGCTCGAGCTGTTGCAGAAGCTCGGCACCGACGCGCTGCGCATCGACGTCGACAACGAGGGCGGTGAGGTCCGCCTCGCGGGCGAGGTCAAGAAGCGCTCGACCGCCGAGCTCGCCGAGGACATCACCAAGAAGGTCTCCGGCGTCACCGCGGTCGCCAACGACTTGCAGGTCGCCGGCGAGCCCGCGCCGACGGCGAGCACCGACGCCTTCGTCGCGGAAGCCGAGCGCGAGGTCTCGGACGCGGCGCTCGAGGTACGCGTGCGCCTCGCCCTCGTCGACCGGCTCGGCTCGGACGGCTTCCGCATCGGCACCGACGCTGCGAGCGGCGTCGTCACCCTCGAGTTCCCGGCCGCTTTCGAGCGCGCCCGCCGACGCGACGCCATGGCCACCGCCGAGAAGGTGAAGGGCGTCGAGAAGGTCGTCGCCCTCGACAAGGACTGACGGGCGGCGCGGCGATGCCCTGCTGGCTGGTCAAGGCCGATCCGGACGACTACGGCTTCGCCGCGCTCGAGCGCATGGCGCGAATCTGAGGCGATGGCGATCACACTGCTCGGGCCCGGCTCCCGCCGCCGCCGTCGCCGCCACCCGACGCGGCGCCGGCGTCCCGGGCCGCGCCTCGCCCCGCCGCCGTCGGACGTTCCCGGGCTGCGCCTGCTGACGCTCAACATCGCCCACGCCCGCCGCGAAGCGCAGCATCAGGCACTGCTCGCTCCGCCCGCGCTCAAGCACAACCTGGCGGCGATCGCCGCCGTGCTCGCGCGCGAGGCGCCGGACGTGGTCGCGCTGCAGGAGGCCGACGGCCCCTCGGCGTGGAGCGGCGACTTCGACCACGTCGCCACCCTCGCCGGGCTCGCCGCGCTGCCGCACGCCTTCCGCGGCGAGCACAACCCGTTCTCGTTCGGCCGCTTCGACCTCTCCTCCGGCACCGCCCTGCTCTCGCGCCACCCGCTCGCCGGCGCGCGCTCGCGGGCCTTCCTCGAGAGCTGGCGCGATACCAAGGGCTTCGTCGCCGCCACCGTCGAACCCCCGTCGCTCTGCGGCACCGGCGTCGACGTCGTCTCGATCCACCTCGATTTCCTCGCCGAGCGCATCCGCCGGCGCCAGGTCGAGCAGCTCGTCGAGATCTTCCGCCAGCGCGAGCGGCCGCTCGTCGTCATGGGCGACTTCAACTGCGAATGGAGCGAGCGCCGGCGCAGCCTCGACCGCCTGCGGCGCGCGCTCAACCTGCGGCCGCCGGCGGCGCCGGCGCACGCCACCTTCCCGAGCTGGCGCCCGCTCGTCCGCCTCGATTGGATCCTCGTCTCCGAGGAGCTCGACTTCACGAGCTACGAGACGCTGCCCGACCGTCTCTCCGATCACCTCGGGGTCGTCGCCGGGGTGCGGCTGCGCGACGCGGCGAGCGCGGCGCGCGATCTCGGCGAGGAGGCGCTGCCGCTGGCGAGCGGCTTCGGCTGGCGCCGCCGAGTGCGCCGCGCGCGGAGCTGAGCCGCGCTCAGTGCACCTCGCCGCCGGCGGGCGGCGTCGCCTCGACGACGGCTCCGAAGCTCTCCTCGTAGCGCGCCAGGTTGGCGGCGAGCGCCCGCACGATGCGCTTCAAGTGCCCCGGGCTCGTCACCACGCGGGCGGTGACGACGCCCTGCGGCGGCACGAGCTGGATGAAGTCGAGGATGAACTCCTCGCGCGTGTGCGTGATGCGCAGCAGGTTCGAGTAGTGCCCCTTGAGCTCCTCGTCGTCGATCTTGATGTCGAAAGCGTCCGCGGGACGGCCGCCGGCCTCGTTCATCGCTCCGCCTCCTCCGTCGCGCCGCCCGCCCGGATGCCGCCCGTGAACTCCCAGCGGTGGACGGGGAAGTAGACGCCGGCGCCGCGCGACTCGGCGGTGACCGAGAAGGCGAGCAGCCGGCGCCGGTAGTCGTAGGCGACGCCGTCCTGCGAGTGCACGGCGACGTCGACGCGGTACTCGCCTGGGGCGAGCCGCAGCTGCGGGCAGACGAGGCGCGCCGTGCCGGCGCCGGCGAAGCGCTCGCTCCGCATGCCCGAGAGGTCGCTGTTGGTGCCCCAGACCTCGGTCCCGCGCGGCGTCGAGACCGCGACGCCGAAGACGAAGTCGTCGAGCGGCTCGTGCGCCGTGGCGTCGATCTCGAAGCGCACCGTCTCGCCGCACGCGAAGTGGTAGCGCTCGTTGCCGTCGGCGTCGCACAGCCGGACGCCGGTGATCTCGGCGGCGCCCGAACCCCAGCGGTCCGCCTCCGCCGCCGCTCCCGGCGCCGGCTCGCTCTCGCCCCGCTCGCTCGCCTGCTTGCGCGCGCGATGGCTCTCCCCCTCGAGCTCGGCCACCGATTGGCGGTAAGCGTCGACCACCCGCCGCGGCTCGCCGGTCATGCGCGCCACCCCGCGGTCGAGCCACATCACGCGCGTCGACAGGTCTTCGACCATGCCGAGCGCGTGACTGACGAAGACGACGGTGCGTCCAGCGGCGAGCAGCTCCTCGATCTTGCCGATGCAGCGATGGGCGAACGCCTCGTCGCCGACCGCCAGCACCTCGTCGACGAGGAGCACCTCGGGATCGGTGTGGATGGCGACGGCGAAGCCCAGGCGCACGTACATGCCCGAGGAGTAGTTCTTGACCGGCTCCTCGAGGAACTCGCCGAGGCCCGAGAACTCGACGATCCGCTCGTAGCGCTCCTCGATCTCGCGCCGGCCGAGGCCGAGCACCGAGGCGGCGATGAAGACGTTCTCGCGGCCCGAGATCTCGGGGTGGAAGCCGGCGCCGAGCTCGATCAGCGCCGTGACGCGGCCGTCGACGACGAGCGTGCCGGAGCTCGGGCGCAGGATCCCCGAGATGAGCTTCAAGAGCGTTGACTTGCCCGAGCCGTTGCCGCCGATGACGCTGAACATCTCGCCGCGCGCGACCTCGAAGCTCACCTCGCGCAGCGCCTGCACCATCTCGCCATCCCGCCGCGGCGGCGCGTCGTGGCGAACGAAGAGGCTCTTCAGCGTGCGCAGCCGGTGGCCGGGCGAGAAGCGCCGGTAGCTCTTCGACAGCTCGCGCGCCCGGATGACGGCGCTCACAGCGCCTCCACCAGCGTGTCGCGCAGCCGCGTGAAGACGAACGCGCCGACCACCCAGGCGAGGAGCGAGACGACCAGCATCTGCAGCCACAGCGCGGCGTCGGGGAAGCGCCCCGCGACGATCGCCTGCTGGTAGGCGAGCGTGAACGGCGTCGTCGGCGCCAGCCGGACGACCCAGCGCAGGGCGGGAATCTGCACCGCCTCGAGCGGGTAGAAGATCGGGGTCAGGAACATCAGCAGCATCAGGCCGCTCGTCAGCAGGTCGCGCACGTCTTTGAAGTGCGCGTGGAGCGTCGCCAGCCCGAGCGCGCAGCCGGCGACGAGCGGCACCTCGACGAGGACGACGAGCGGCACGGCGACGAGCCCCCAGCCGCCGACGTCGAAGCCCTCGAGGCGGCTCCACAGGAGACCCGCGGCCACCACCGGCAGCGCCAGCAGGAAGTGGATCATGTTCGCGAGCACCGCCACTCCGGGCAAGAGCTCGATGGGGAAGATCGAGCGCCGGATGAGGTTGGCGTTGGTGGTCAGCGAGATCGTGCCGTCGCTGAGCGAGGTCGAGAACCAGATCCACGGGAACATGCCGGCGACCAGGAAGAGCGGGTACGGCTCGGCGCCCGGCACCCGCGGCTGGAAGACGTGGCCGAAGACGAAGCTGTAGACGAGCAGCAGGAGCAGCGGCTGCACCAGCGACCAGAAGAAGCCGAGCAGCGAGCCGCGATAGCGGCCCTTGAGCTCACGCGCGGTGAGCGTGGCGAGCAGCGCGCGGTGGCGAAGGAGGCTGCCGCCGGGCCCCGGGACGGCCCCGCGGCTCACCGGCCGGGGGGACTCTGCAGGTTGCGCAGCGACTCCTCGATCTCGCGCATCTTGCGCCGCGCCTCCTCGATCTGCTTCTGGCGTTGCTGCTCGACGTCGACCGCCTTGCCTTCGGTGACCACGTAGACGTGCGGGAACTTGCCGACGTCGCCCCTTTCGTCGAACTGCAAGCTGCCGGTGACGCCGGCGAACTCGTGGACGTTGCGCATCCCTTTCCAGAACGACAGTCCGCTCGTGCCGCCCTGCCGGTAGGCCTCGACGAGGATGTTGAAGGCGTCGAAGCCGTGCGCGGCGTAGAGGTCGGGATCGTGCTGGTACTTGGCGCGGTAGGCCTTGACGAAGGACTCGACCTGGGGCGCGAGCTGGCCCTCGACGTCGAAGGACGTCTGCGCGTAGTAGGTGCCCTCGGCGGCAGTGCCGGTCTTCTCGATCGTCTCCGCGGCGGCGAACGAGGAGGTGGTGAGGACGAGGCCGGAGAAGCCGAGCCGATCGAGGTGCTGGATCATCCTCGACAGCTCTTCGGCGTAAGCGGCGAGGAAGACGAAATCGGGCTTGAGCGTCACCACGCGCTCACACAGGGCGGCGAAATCGGCGGTCCCCTCGGGATACTCGACGGTCTCTTCGATGCGGCCGCCCTTGCGCTGGAACTCGTCCGAGAAGACCTGCTGGATGCCCTTGGCGAAGGTCTCCTCCTTGGCCAGGACGACACCGACCCTGAGGCGCAAGTTGTCGTGGGCGTAGCGCGCCATCACCGTCCCCTCCGCGAAGTCGGACGGGAAGACGCGGAAGAAGTTCGAGGAGATGCCGGTGAGCTGGGGCGAGGAGGCCGAGGGCGAGAGCAGCGTGCGCTGCCTGTCGTCCGCTTCCTTCACCATCGCCAGGGCCTCGGCGCTGGTGACGCCGCCGATCACCGCCATGGCACCGTCGCGGTAGAGCTTGCTCAGCTCGTCCTTGGCGCGAGCGGGTTCGCCGCCGGAGTCGACGATCACCAGCTCGAGCCGGCTCCCCAGCTCCGGATCCGCCTTCGCTCTCTCGTAGCCGAGCTCGATGCCCTTGCGAATCGCCTGCCCGTAGACCTCGGCGTAGCCGGAGAGCGGCAGCACCGCGCCGAAGCGGATCGTCTTGTCGCCGCAGCCGACGGCTGCCGCCAGGCACACCACTGCGCACGCTGCGAGCCATCGTCTCGAGTTCGGCACCGGGCGAACCTCCTCGGGGCCCCGTAGTATGCCACGCACCCCCCGGCGCGGGGCTAGAATCGGGGCGATGACGACCCGCTCGCACCTGCGCCTGCGCTGCCCCGATTGCGACTGCGAGCTCGTCGTCGACGCCGCGACCGGCGAGGTCCTGAGTCATCGCCCGGCCAAGCCCGCGCCCGGCGGCGGCAAGAGCTTCGATTCGCTCTTCGCCGACCTCGACGCGCAGAAGGCGAGCGCCGAGGATCGCTTCGAGCAGGAGAAGAGCGCCTACGCCGACCGCGAGCGCCTGCTCGAGGAGAAGTTCAAGGAGGCGATGAAGCGGGCCGAAGAGGAGCCCGACCAGCCGATCCGGCGCCCGTTCGACTACGACTGAGCGGCTCGGCCGGCAGCACGAAGAGTCCCCCCTTGCACCCGCTCCCCCTCGTCCTCGCCCACCGCGGCGGCGCCCGCGAAGCGCCCGAGAACACGCTCGCGGCGCTCCGCCATGCCGTCGCCTCCGGCGCCGACGGCGTCGAGCTCGACGTGCGCCTGAGCGCCGACGGCGTGCCTGTCGTCTTCCACGACGAGGACCTCGCCCGCTTCGTGCGCCGGCCGGCGCGGCTCGAGGAGCTCGCCGCCGCCGAGCTCGCGGCCACCGACCTCGGCCTGCGCCGGCGGCGCTTCCGGGGCGAGCGCGTGCCGACGCTCGGCGAGGCGCTGGCGGCGGCCGCTCCGCTCGCACTCGTCAACCTCGAGCTCAAGCCGACCGCCCGGATCGAGCCGCTCGCCGCCGTCGTCGTCGAGGCGGTGGCAGCAGCCGGCCTCGGTCACCGGACGGTGATCACGTCGCTCGATTGGCGTCTGCTCGCCGAGCTCGAACGGCGTGCCCCGGCGCTCGCCCGTGGCGCCGTGCTCGAGGCGCCGCAAGACGACGACGGCTGGCTCGCGCATCCGCTCGTCAGCCTCGCCCTGCCGCTCGCCCGCGCCGGTCTCGCCGAGCGCGCCCGTCGCGCCGGCCGGCGCGTTCTGGTGTGGACCGAGAACGATCCGCGGCAGCTCGCGCGCTGGGCCGAGCTCGGCGTCGAGGCGGTGATCACCGACCGGCCGGCGCGCTTCGTCGCCGCCGGCCGGAGGTGAGGCTCAGAGACCTTCGGGCCGCCGCGTGAAGACGAGGTGCGCCGGGCCGGCGTCGAGGCGCCGGAAGCCGAGCAGGTGGAAGACGTCGCGCACTCCGAAGCGCGCGACGCGGCGGTGGACGACGTAGGTGTCGGCCACCTGCGGATGCCGCGCGACGCCGGGCAGCAGGGGCAGCAGGCGGTCGACGCGCAGCCGCCGGAGCGTCGCCGAGAGCTCGAACCAGAAGCGCGGCACCGGCCGCGCGACGAAAAAGCCGTCGTCGCCCAGCGGCTGGTAGAGCGGCATCAGCAGGCGGCCGCCCATCGGCGCGGCGACGACGCCGTCGCGATCGGTGGCGAGCGGCTGGCCGCGCTCGATCGGATCGAAGCTCGCGAAGCCCGGCTGCATTCGGAAGCGGTCGTCTTCCGAGACGCGGTGCCGGTAGAGCACCTCGACGAGTTGCGGCGTCTCGCCGCGGCTCGCGCGCAGCAGCTTGCGTCCCTTCTCGGCGCGGGCGCGCAGGCCGCGCGGCAGCAGGCCCGCAGCGTCGAGCGCGATCCACACCGCCGCCTCGCAGCGGTCGATCGAAGCCGGATCGTCGTGGCGCCCGCCCTCGAAGGCGAGGCTGGTGACGCCGCGCGCCGCGAAGTCGAAAACGAGCGTGCCGACGAGCTCCTCCTCGAGGCCGAGCACGAGCGGCACCGGGAAGTGGAGCGCGAAGCGGCGGTTGGGCAACGAGTCATCGAGCACCGCGAACGCCGGGCCGGCACCCGAGGTGGTGTGGAGGTCGAGCAGGAAAGCGCGGCGCGCGGCCACGGCGCCGATCTCGCCGGCAAGCGCCGCGTCGAGCTCGGCGAGCTCGTGATCCTCGCGCGTGCGCCACTCGCCGCCGCGCGCGGCGGCGAGCGTCGGCTCCCGCCACATGCGGTTCAAGTCGCGGTCGAGGTAGCGCTGGCCGGCGGCGAGCGCGCCGAGGTGGCCGGCGAAACCGACGACGCCGCCCGCGAGCGGCTCGGCCGGCTCGTCGAGCGCCGCGAAGACCCGGGCGAGGGCGGCGACGCCGGCCGGCTCGTTGCCGTGCAGACCGGCAATGCAGACGAGCCGCGGTCCGTCGGCGCGATCAACGCGGCGGCCGATGAGGCGCGCTGGGGGCGCGGCGGCAGGACGGGGCGGGTTGGCGGGGCCGATGGCGAGGGCGCGGGGCGACGACATCCGGGGCGGCATTCTATGCCGCGCGAGGTGCCAGCCGATTCGCGATCCGTGACTTCGCCCGCCAGGTGCCAGCCGATTCGCGCGCGCGCGCGTGCCTGCCGCGGCCGCAGCCCCGACCCGATCAGAGCGGCAGATTCAGGTTGTAGGCGTACCGGCCCCGCTGGACGACGAGGAAGAGGCTGCCGCGATCGAGCGAGCGCAGCACCTCGTGGCCCAGCTGCTCGAGGTCGCGCAGGCGCTGGCCGTTGGCGGCGAGCAGGCGATCCCCGGCCGCGAAGCCGGCGCGGCCGGCGCGCGAGCGGCGATCGGCGCCCTTGACGAGGAGTGCGCCGCGATCCTCCGCCACGGTGAGACCGAGCGTCTCGGCCAGCACGCGCACGCCGAGCCCCTTGGGTGGCCGGACCGCGGCGAGCGCGAGCTTCAAAGTCTGCTCGCCCCGCCGCACGTCGACGCGAACCGGCGTGCCGGCGGCGACAGTGTAGAAGGCCGTCATCAGGTCCTCGCGGGCGGTAAGCGGGCGGCCTTCGATGGCGACGAGGAGGTCGCCGGCCCGAACGCCCGCGCGCGCCGCCGGGGAGGCCTCGAACACGCGTACGACGTAGGCGCCACGGCTGACCGGAAGGCCCTCGCGGCGCGCCAGCTCGGGGTCGATCGTCTCGAGCCGGAGCCCGGTCCACAACGGCTGCAGCTCGCCGTAGCGCAGCAGATCGTCGACGACGCGCTGGGCGCGATCGGCCGGAATCGCGAAGCCGATGCCGGAGGCGCCCTGGATGATTGCGGTGTTGATGCCGATCACCCGGCCGGCGAGATTGACCAGCGGCCCGCCCGAGTTACCGGGATTGATCGACGCGTCGGTCTGCAGGAAATCCGAGAAGCGCGCGCTGCCGCCCTCGCCCGGCACCGTGCGGCCGCGTGCCGAGAGCACGCCCGTCGTCACCGTGTTGGAGAGCCCGAAGGGATTGCCGATCGCGATCACCGACTCGCCCATCAGCAGGTCGGCGCTCCTCCCGAGCGGCGTCGCCGGCAGGCCGCGCTGCGCGACTTTGAGCACGGCCAGGTCGGCGTCGCGGTCGGCGCCGAGGACGTCGGCCTCGATCTCGCGGCCGTCGCGCAAGACGACGAGGATCCGCGACGCACCCTCGATGACGTGCGCGTTGGTGACGACGATGCCGGCCGGGTCGATGATCAGTCCCGAGCCGAGCGACTGGGCGCGCCGCGTGCGGTAGCCGAAGAGCGAGCCGAAGAACGGATCGACCTCGCGCACCATCGATTCGGCGGCGATGTTGACGACCGAGGGAGCGACGCGCTCGACCACCTCGACCACTGGCGTGCGGCGGACGGCGTCGGCCTGCGCCGAGAGCGGGGAGAAGGGGGCGAGCGCGAGAGCGGGAAGAGCGAAAAGGAGTCGCTTCGTCATGGCGGAGCGACGCTAACGCACGATGTGTGCCCGGCCGAGAGGGGCCTCAGAGACGGAAATAGCGGACGCCGGAGGCGAGCTCGACCTCGGCCGCGCCGGCGAGCGCGAGGGGCGCGCCGTCGCGTCCGACGGCGCCGACGACCGGCGCGGGCAGCGGCGCCCGGAGCGGCGCCCCGATCGACCATCCCGCCACCACCTCGCCGCCGTCGGGACGAGCGAAGCGATAGAGCCGCGCTCCCCCGGGCGCCGACAGCGGCCCGTGGCACTGCGAATCGGCTGGCACCTCGCGGACGAGGGTGGCGAGGGCGGCGTAGGCCGGCCTCCGGCGCAGCTCGCCCGCCGCGCCGGGATCGATCAGGCCGTAGCCCCGCGCCACGAGCTGCCACCAGAAGATCCGCTCGACGTAGCCGCTCGCGAGGGCGAGCAGGTAGAAGCGGGCGAGGTAGTCGGCCTGCGTCTCCTCGTCGACCGCCACCCGCCGGCCGGCCGGCGAGTGCGGACCCTCGGCGAGCGGCCAGTTGACCTCGGTGATCCACTGGCGGCGGCCCGCGACGAGGCGCGAGGTCTCCGCGATCGCCCCGAGCATCGTCACCTTGTCGACCGTGTCGAAGCCGAGCTGACGGCTCTCCGGCGCGCCGCGGCGGTCGACGTAGAGCAAGCTCGCCAGGGCGTCGAAGCGCAGCGTCGGGTGGCGCCGGTTGAGCACCATGGCGGTCGCGTGCGCCTCGAAGTCGATCACCGCCGGGCCGGCGATCTCGACGCCGGGCCGGCGGCGCAGGATCGCCGCCGCCGCCGCGGCGAGCTCCAGGTACTCGCCGTACGACCACACTCCCCACTTCGAGCGGTTGATCGCCTGGCCGATCTGGAAGCGCGCGCCGTAGGGGGCGAAACGCTCGGCGAGCTCCTCGATCGCGGCGCGCCAGCGAGGCGGATCGCGCACCAGCTCGCGGCTCTGCGGCAGGGCGAAGGTGAGCTCGAGGCCGGCGCCGGCGAGCTCGCGCGCCAGCGCCTCCTCGGCCGCGTGCTCGCCCTGCCACGGATGCAGCCGCAGGAGCGCCTGACGGACGCCGAGCGAGAAGACCGCGTCGAGGAGCGCCTCGGGATCCGCCGGCCACGGCCGCAGCGCGACGCCGGCTCCCGGCCACAGGAAGGGCGCCGCGTTGCGGGCGGCGGCGAGCTCGCGGTAACGGCGGCGGATGCGGGGCACGGCGCCGGCGAGCGCCGCCACGCTGCGCAGGTGGTCGGGCAGATCGGCAATGCGCGCCCCGAACCGGCCGATCCGGCCGGCATGCGAGTGCGGCTGGTCGGAGAGCGCATCCCAGACGATGCGGTCGCGTGGCCCGGCGCCCGCCGGTGGCAGCGGGATGTGCGGGTGCGCGCCGCGCGGCACGAGCCACGACTCGAGGCTCGCCCACGCAGCCCGCCACCGGTTCTTCACGCGGTGGCGGCCGTGGAAGCTCCGTCGCGAGAGCTCGTAGACGACCCACGCGCGGGCCGGCGCGGCGCGCTCGCCGCCGAAGTAGAGCGCGAGGAGGAACCTGCGGTCTTCCCGTCGCTCGAACGCCAGCCGGGAGAGATCGCGCATGCGCTCGCCGAGCGTGACGGGGCGGCCCGCGCGGCAGCGATTGAGGTCGACGAGGGCGATCTCGGCGATCTCGGCGGGCGTCGGACCGGGGAGGACGAGGAGGTTCCCGATCGAGAAGTCGCGGTGCCAGAAGCCGGCGTCGTGGAGCCGGCGCGCCAGCCGCGCCGCCGCGGCGAGGAAAGCCGCGAAGTCGATCGACGGAAACTCGGCGCCCTCGCGCCCGGCGTTGCGGGCGCGCAGGAGGTAGCGCGCCTCGACTCGCCCGGCGAGGTGGCGGCTGACGTAGACCGAAGCGGCGCGGCCGCTCTCGCTCTCGAGCAGCAGCAGCGGCTCGGGGGTGGGGATGCCGGCGGCGTGCAGGGCGCGGGCGATCCGCCAGCTCCGTGCCGCCTTCCCCTCCCCCGCGAGGTGCCAGCCGATTCGCGCGCGCCAGCCGGCAGGCGGCCGGAACTGCTTGACGACGACCTCGAGCGGGCCCTCGGCGGTCTCGGCGCGGGCGAGGTAGAGATAGTTGCGGCCCCAGTGGATCGTCTTCGTCGCGGCGGCGGGGTCGGCCAGGCGGGCCGCCTCCGCAGCGAGGTCGGCGACGGCGAAGCTCTCCGCGGCCTCGCCGCGAAAGCCGGGGAGAGCGAACCGGCGCGAGGTCACATTTCGAGGATATCGAAGCTCGCCGGGTGGAGCTTGGCGTCGCCCTGCAGGTGGATCGCCGCGCCGAGCGCGCTCTCGAGCTCCTCGAGCACGGCGCGCTCCTCGCGCTGGAAGGCCTTGGCGACGTCGGGGTGCACGCGCAGCAGGATGTCCTTCCAGTGGATGCCGCCGCGCATGCGGAGAAGAGCGCGGCGGATCCGCAGGCAGGTCGTCGCCGCGGTCGACACCCGGCCGCTGCCCTCGCAGCACGGGCAGCTTCGGGTGAGCTGGCGCTCGAGATTGGTGCGGCTGCGCTTGCGGGTGATCTCGACCAGGCCGAACTCCGAGATCGACAGCACCTTGTGCTTCGAGCGATCCTTCTTGAGCTCGCGGCCGAGCGCCTCGAAGACGCGCTCGCGATTCGCCGCCTCGACCATGTCGATCAAATCGAGGACGATGATGCCGCCGAGGTCGCGCAGGCGGATCTGCCGTACCACCTCCTCGACCGCCTCGAGATTCGTCGCCAGCGCCGTCGTCTCGAGGTCGCGCTCGCCGACGTAGCGGCCGGTGTTGACGTCGATCGCCACCAGCGCCTCGGTTTGATTGATGACGAGGTGCCCGCCCGACTTGAGCCACACCTTGGGCTTCAACGCCGCCTCGATCTCGGTCTCGATGCCGAAGCGCTCGAAGAGGCCGCGCTCGGCGCGGTCGAGCCGCACGCGCGGCACGAGCTGCGGCTGGATGTGGTCGAGGAACTCGACGATGCGGGCGTAGGTCTCTTCGTCGTCGACCCACAGGCCGGCGAACTCTTCCGACAAGCGGTCGCGCACGACGCGCAGCGCGAGATCGCGGTCCTGGTGGACGAGCGCCGGCGCGCTCGAGCGCTCGGCGGCCTCGCGGATGCGCTGCCAGAGGCCGACGAGATACTGGCGGTCGGCGGCGAAGTCGTCGGCGTCGCGCCCCTCGCCGGCGGTGCGCACGATGAGCCCGCCCCCTTCGCCCGGCAGCGCGTCGAGCAGCCGCCGCAGCCGCGCGCGCTCCTCGTCGTCCTCGATCCGCCGCGAGACGCCGAGGTGACCGACCGTCGGCAGCAGGACGAGGAAGCGCCCGGGGAGCGTCACGTGCGTCGTCACCCGCGCGCCCTTGTTGGGCAGCGGATCCTTCGACACCTGGACGAGGAGCGTCTGGCCCGGCCGCAGCAGGGTGTCGATCGTGGGCAGCGGCGCCGGGGCGGCGCGCGGCTCGGCGTCGGCCTCGGTGCGCTCGGCTTCGGTGCCGCCGTTCGCGCCGTCGCCGCCGAGCAGGTCGAGCTCCTCCTCGGCCGGCACCTCGGGCACGACGTCGGCGACGTAGAGGAAGGCGTCGCGGTCGAGCCCGATGTCGAGGAACGCCGCCTGCATCCCGGGCAGCACGCGCGTCACCCGGGCGAGGTAGACGTTGCCGACGGTGCCGCGGTGGCTGCGGCGCTCGAGGTGGAGCTCCGCCAGGCGGTCGTCCTCGAGGATCCCGATGCGGATCTCGTACGGGTCGGTCTCGACCAGCATCTTCGCCGACATGGACCGGGGAGCGTAGCACCGGCCCCGAACGGTAGGATCCCGGCCCGTGATCGGCTACCTGCGCGGGCGGCTGTTGCGCGCCACCCCGGAGCGGCTCCTGGTCGAGGCCGGCGGCGTCGGCTACGACGTCTCGGTCTCGCTCGTCACCTTCTCCGAGCTCGAGCGCCAGGGCGGCGAGGTGGTCGAGCTCCACGTCCACACCCACGTGCGCGAGGACCAGCTCGCCCTTTTCGGCTTCGCCACCGAGCGCGAGCGCGAGCTCTTCGAGCGCCTGATCAAGGTCTCGGGGATCGGGCCGCGGCTGGCGCAGGTCGTCCTCTCCGGTCTCCCGACCACCGACCTCCTACAGGCGATCGCGGCGGGGGACGTGACCCGCCTGACGCGGATCCCCGGCGTCGGCAAGAAGACCGCCGAGCGGATGGTGGTCGAGCTGAGAGACGCGCTCCAGGTCCTGGCCAAGGAGGCGTCGCCGGAGCCCGCCGGAGCCGCGGCGTCGGACGACGACCTCGTCGCCGCGCTCGTGAACCTCGGCTACAAGGCGAGCCAGGCGGAGAAGGCGGTGGGGGAGGCGAGGCGCGAGGCCCCCGAGGCGAGCTTCCACGAGCTCCTGCCGCAGGCGCTGCGGCGGCTGTCGCGGGTCTAGGCGGAGCGCCTTTTCGAAGCCTTTTCGAAGTGCCTTTTCGAAGTGCCAGCCGTTTCGCGAAAGTCTGGCAGCGTCGATTCCGTCTCCGGTTCTCGAGGTGCCAGCACGGTCCAGGGGCGGCTCCTGCTGAGCCCCACGCCCATGCTCCGCGACCTCACCCTCGGC
>Ga0214472_10002400_pt1 | contig 20231 bp, 16 predicted proteins | sample RVTome_6_FD_207662 | JGI IMG/M metagenome (GOLD analysis project Ga0214472, IMG submission 207662) | Soil microbial communities from uranium-contaminated site in the Upper Colorado River Basin, Wyoming, United States - RVT140D175 | ecosystem: Environmental > Terrestrial > Soil > Contaminated >...
TGCAACACATTCCATTTTATGGTCTGGCAGTTGTCTGTATTGATGACAAGGTTGTCCGTAATATTCTCGAAAATGTCACCAAACCGGTTCTGACCTACGGGCTGGATTATGAAGCTGACATCAAGGCGCAGATTATAAAATATGATGCCAACAAGACCTGGTTCAAGGTATCCCGTAAAAATTGTCTCGATTGGCTGGAAATTGAATTAAATCTGCCCGGCAAACATAACGTTCAGAATGCACTGGCGGCTATTGCCGTGGCGCATGAACTGGGAATTTCTGAAGCCTCCATTATTAATGCTTTGCGTAATTTTGAGGGGATTGGTAGAAGATGTCAGTTGCTGGGAGAGATTAGTGTTGATAATCAGAAAGTATTGTTGATTGATGACTACGCCCATCATCCCCGCGAGATTGCTGCAACCCTTCAGGCACTGAGGACCGGCTGGCCTGAACACCGGCTGGTGTTGATATTTCAACCGCATCGTTATACACGCACCCGGGATTTGTTTGAGGACTTTACCCAGGTGTTGTCCGAAGTAGACGTGTTGTTTCTGCTGGATATTTATTCCGCCGGTGAAGCCCCGATTCCTGGTGCAGACAGTCGATCGCTTTGTCGCGCGATTCGCTTACGCGGCAAGGTAGATCCAATTTTTGTAGAGCGCAAGGAAGACATTAATTCTTTGCTTAAAGGTGTGGTGAAAGAGAATGACATACTCGCCGTGCTGGGAGCCGGTGATGTCGGTTCAATTGCACCGGCATTGATACAGGAATACGGCGGACAGCAACATTGAGGTTGAATGATGTTAATTGCAAGAAACGAAATTGAACATGTTATTGATGATACAGATCTGGTTGCCGGAGATATGAAAGCATTACGTGGCATATTAAAACATGACGAGCCTATGGCTGCGCACATATCCTGGCGTGCCGGTGGCAAGGCCGATCATTATTTTGAACCTGCGGATCTGGAAGATCTTGCCTGTTTTCTGCAATCGGTCCAGCCGGATGAAAAATTGTTATGGGTGGGTCTGGGCAGCAATCTGCTGGTGCGGGATGGCGGCTTTCGTGGAACAGTGATTGTGCTGAGCAAGGCCCTTAATAAACTTGAGATAGAACCATCCGGACTGGTGCGTGTTGAAGCTGGTGTTCCCTGTGCCAAGGTAGCCAGGCAAAGTGTGAAGGAAGGATTTACCGGTGCGGAATTTCTGGCTGGCATACCCGGTACCATGGGTGGTGCTTTAGCCATGAATGCCGGAGCCTTTGGCGGTGAAACATGGAATATCGTTACCCGAGTAAAAACACTCAACCTCTCCGGCGCTATTATTACACGGCTGCCTGCGGAATTTAATATCAGCTACAGAAGCGCACAGCTTCCCGAAAATGAATGGTTTATTTCGGCGGAATTACAGTTGCAAAAAGATCATGAAAAAACTGCCGGACAACGGATCAGCGAATTTCTGGACAAACGATCAGCAACACAACCTATGGGATTGCCGAGTTGCGGTTCGGTATTTCGTAATCCACCTGGCGATCACGCTGCACGATTAATTGATGCTTGTGGACTGAAAGGCAAACGCATCGGCAATGCTTCTATTTCTGATAAACATGCTAATTTCATTATTAATCACGGCGATGCCACAGCCAGCGATATAGAAAAACTGATTGGTTTGGCACAGCAATCTGTACTGGATAAATTCGGCATCGAATTAATACCGGAAGTAAAAATGGTTGGCGAACCTTGAAAATAAAAAATTTTACATTAGTGAGGGTGTTAAGTGAGTGAAAAAAAAGAATACAAGACAAGTGAATACGGAAAAGTGGCTGTGCTGATGGGCGGGCTATCCGCAGAACGGCCCATCTCGCTGGAAAGCGGGCAGGCAGTATTTACTGCTTTAAAAAATAAAGGCGTAGATGCGCATGAGATTGATGTGCAAAGGGATGTGCTGAAAAAACTGGAACAGGGTAAGTATGACCGGGTGTTCATTGCATTGCACGGCCGGGGTGGTGAAGACGGATTGATACAGGGTGCACTGGAAACCATGCAGGTTCCATATACAGGTAGCGGAGTGTTGGGGTCGGCCCTGGCGATGGATAAATGCCGTACCAAAAAAATCTGGCAGAGCTACGGATTGCCTACACCTGCATTTGTTGAATTGTCAGCATCAACAAACTGGAAGTCAGTCTGTGATGAACTTGGGTTGCCATTAATGGTGAAACCCGTGCATGAAGGATCAAGTTTTGGGGCCAGCAAGGTGAAACGTGCAGAGGATCTGGAAGCCGCATGGCGTACAGCATACAAGTTTGACAAGCGAGTCATGGCTGAATGCTGGATCACAGGCAATGAATACACGGTTCCGCTGCTTGGCGGTAGAGCATTACCAATCATCCGGCTGGTAACACCGAGAGAATTTTACGATTACGAAGCCAAGTATGAATCAGAAACCACGCAGTATCTCTGTCCCTGTGGTCTGGAAGCAGGAGAGGAACAAGCCTTGGGGAAACTGGCACTGTCAGCATTTGATGCATTGGGCGCAAGCGGTTGGGGGCGAGTTGATCTATTGATGGATAAACAAGGCAAACCCTGGCTGATAGAGGCCAATACGATTCCCGGCATGACCAGCCACAGCCTGGTTCCAATGGCGGCGAAACAGTCCGGATTGAGTTTTGATGATCTGGTGATTGAAATATTGAACACAACCATGCAAGAGAAAATACCGGTTTGACAATTTATGAGCACAGTTAATCTGACATTTAATGAAGCGCAACCTGAAGAGACAGTATCTGCGATGCGTAAAAGCACATATTACGAGCTGATCATTGCCGTAATGTTTACTGCATTACTGGTCTGGACAGGATTCTACCTGTTTAATCCTGCCACGCTGCCGATTAAACAGGTACGAATTGAAGGAGAGTTCCGCCACCTTTCAACAAGTTCATTGCAGGATCTGGTTCGTCCCAGAGTGACTGGTGGATTTTTCAATATTGATGTGAGTGCCGTGCGCAATACGTTGCTGACGGAGCCCTGGGTACGTGATGTTTCTGTGCACCGTGTATGGCCTGACAGTTTACAGGTGTTTGTGACGGAGCAGGTTGCAGTTGCACGCTGGAAGGATGCCGGATTGTTAAACAGATCCAGTCAATTATTTATACCGGAAAGAACCAGCTTTCCATCAGGGTTGCCGGTACTGGATGGTCCTGAGGGATCACAGTCGATGATGTTGGATAAATATTTTTATCTGCAGAAACAACTTGAACCACTGGCAATACAGGTTTCCATTGTGCGTCTCAATGAACGGCGTGCCTGGATGTTTGAATCAGGTGAAGGTTTACTGGTTGTTATCGGACGCAAGGATTTTGATGAGCGTGTTACGAGATTTGTCGAACTTATACCCGCGAATCTGGGTGCAAAAATTCAGGATGCTGAAATGATTGATATGCGATATCCAAATGGATTTTCCGTGCGCTGGAAGCAAGACGTTACGGAAACTCAGAAGGAAAGTGGAGTTTTATAGAAATGGCAAAGAAGACTGACAGAAAAATGATAGTGGGGCTGGATATCGGCACGTCGAAAGTTGTGGCGATAGTGGGAGAATTAACGGCTGATGGTGAAGTTGAAATAGTCGGCCTGGGATCCAGCCGTTCCCGGGGTCTTAAAAAAGGCGTGGTGGTAAACATTGAGTCAACAGTGCATTCCATACAGCGGGCTATAGAAGAAGCCGAACTCATGGCGGGCTGCAATATTCACTCTGTTTTTGCAGGAATTGCCGGCAGTCATATCCGCAGCCTCAATTCAAACGGGATAGTAGCGATACGGGACAATGAGGTCACACTAGGTGATGTAGACCGGGTTATAGATGCAGCGAGTGCGGTTGCAATACCGGCGGACCAGAAAATACTTCATATCCTGCCGCAGGAGTTTGTAATCGATAACCAGGAAGGTGTTAAAGAACCGGTTGGAATGTCGGGCGTCAGGCTTGAAGTCAAGGTACACATGGTCACGGGAGCTGTCAGTGCAGCGCAGAATATTATCAAGTGCGTGCGCCGTTGTGGACTCGAAGTGGATGACATCATTCTGGAACAGGTCGCTTCCAGTTATGCAGTACTGACTGAAGATGAAAAAGATCTGGGTGTCTGTCTTGTCGATATCGGTGGCGGCACAACCGATATCGCAGTTTTCAGGGATGGTGCGATTCAACATACTGCCGTGATCCCGATTGCCGGGGATCAGGTCACCAATGACATCGCTATTGCACTGCGCACACCCACACAACATGCAGAAGATATCAAGGTGCAATATGCCTGTGCCTTGACCCAACTCGCCAATCCTGAAGAAACCATTGAGGTCCCAAGTGTTGGTGATCGTGCATCAAGGCGCCTTGCCAGACAAACCCTGGCTGAAGTCGTTGAGCCACGTTATGAAGAGTTATTTACATTGGTGCAGGCAGAACTGCGCCGTAGCGGTTATGAAGACATGATTGCTGCCGGTGTTGTTTTGACTGGCGGCAGTTCAAAAATGGAAGGTGTGGTTGAGCTCGCGGAAGAGATCTTTCATATGCCGGTGCGTATTGGTGTTCCTCAATATGTTACTGGTTTGTCTGATGTTGTCAGGAATCCGATTTATTCAACAGGTGTAGGACTGTTGTTGTTCGGACGTAAACATATTCATGAGCACACTTCACCCGTGCGTATGCATAAAGGTTTTAAAAGTGTTCTGGAAAGAATGAAAAGCTGGTTTCAGGGGAATTTTTAATCCGGGGATGTTAATAATATTTGGAGGATATCATCATGTTTGAACTGGTAGATGCTGAAAATACAACTGCTGTAATCAAGGTCATAGGTGTTGGAGGCGGCGGCGGAAACGCTGTTGAGCATATGGTCAATGCGAATATCGAGGGGGTTGAATTTATTTGTGCCAATACCGATGCACAGGCACTCAAAAGATCCTCTGCCAAGACCATATTGCAACTGGGTCATGATGTAACCAAGGGTTTGGGTGCCGGTGCAGATCCTGATGTTGGCAGGCAGGCAGCACTGGAAGATCGTGACAGGATTATGGATGTGCTTGAAGGGTCAGATATGGTCTTTATTAACGCCGGTATGGGCGGTGGAACCGGTACCGGGGCTGCGCCTATCGTGGCCCAGGTGGCAAAAGAAATGGGCATACTGACAGTAGCAGTCGTAACCCGTCCATTTCAATTCGAAGGCAAGAAACGTGCTGAGATCGCGGATCAGGGTATCAAGGAACTGACCCAGTTTGTGGATTCCCTGATAACCATACCTAATGAGAAGTTGCTGACTGTTCTTGGCCGTGAAATCAGTTTGCTGAATGCTTTTGGTGCTGCAAATGATGTGTTGCTTGGCGCGGTACAGGGTATTGCCGAGCTGATTACCCGGCCAGGTCTGATCAATGTTGATTTTGCTGATGTACGAACCGTGATGTCTGAAATGGGTATGGCCATGATGGGTTCCGGCAAGGCACAAGGAGAAGATCGGGCGCGGATCGCTGCGGAAGCGGCTATCTCCAGTCCATTACTCGAAGATGTAAATCTCTCCGGGGCCAAAGGCATGCTGGTCAATATAACTGCCGGTATGGATTTGTCTATTGGTGAATTTGATGAAGTGGGTAATACCGTCAAGCAGTTTGCTTCTGAAAATGCGACTGTCGTTGTGGGAACAGTAATAGACCCTGAGATGAGTGGTGAGATGCGTGTAACTATTGTAGCCACTGGTCTGGGCCAAGCTGCCAAAGAAGAAGTATCCAGGGTTAAACTGGTCAGGGCGGCGGCAGGTGGCGGGGTTGATTACCGGGATTTTGATGAACCTACAGCCATACGGAATCAGCGCTTGGAAGCCAATAATGGCCGGCAGGCACTTGAAAATGATCCGGATTATCTGGATATCCCTGCATTTTTAAGACGGCAAGCCGATTAAATTGGCCCCTGACGGGCTGGGGTGGTGTATTTCAAACTTGACAGTAAGGTGATTTGCGCTTAAAAAGGATACGATATATCCTGTACTACGCTGAAAAAGGACAATAAAATCAATGATAAAGCAACGCACGCTTAAAAACGTTATACGTGCTACAGGCGTAGGTCTTCATACTGGCAAAAAAGTCCTGCTTACGCTGCGTCCTGCATCGGTAAATACCGGTATTATTTTTCGCCGCATCGATCTCGATCCTGTTATAGAAATACAAGCCTGTCCCGAGAATGTAGGTGATACCAGGCTTTCCACGACGTTAATCAGTGGTAAAACCAGAATTTCTACAGTTGAACATCTCCTGTCTGCTCTGGCCGGATTCGGGATTGATAATGCCTATATCGATTTGAGTGCTGATGAAGTACCTATTATGGATGGCAGCGCCGGACCATTTGTTTTCCTGATTCAATCTGCCGGGGTTGAAGAACAAAATGCCCCTAAAAAATTTATTCGTATAAAACAACGAGTACGTGTAGAAGAGCCGGACAAATGGGCCATGTTTGAACCCTTTAATGGCTTCAAAGTCGGATTTACTATTGAATTTGATCATCCGGCGTTTAATGAAAGAAACTGTCGTGCGGAGATCGATTTTTCCACAACCTCATTTGTAAAGGAAGTCAGTCGCGCGAGGACGTTCGGCTTTATGCGGGAAGTTGAATTATTACGCGAGAGAAATCTGGCATTGGGCGGCAGCCTGGATAATGCTGTTGTTGTTGATGATTACCGTATTCTTAATGATGACGGACTCAGATATGAAGATGAGTGTGTAAAACACAAGATACTTGATGCTATAGGTGATTTATATTTACTCGGGCATAGTTTGATTGGTTCATTTACGGGTTATAAATCAGGACATGAATTAAACAATCGTTTGCTCAGGCAATTATTGGCTAACAAATCTGCATGGGAACTGGTTAGTTTCAAAGATCAAGTGGATTTACCTATATCATTCATTCAGCCGATTTCTGCCACATAATAAATAATAGCTGGTCAAACATTATCATGATTATGTTTGACAAGTTTGAGCAGGGATAAACGCAGATCATCATCAGACATGGCCGCAGCGGCCTGATTAAGAAAATTGGCTGAAGCTTTTGACATCACAGGCTTTTGTTCGACAGATTCAGATTGCGTGGAATGTTCAGGAAGTTTGATTTTAATACGTATGGTTTTAAGTGTAGTGAGATTACATTCATTTTGCATGTAATTTAATATGGCAGGGATGTTGTATCTGAGTTTGGCGGCCCAGGCCGCTGAATCAGAATGTAAAACGAGTGTATCATTAGAGAAGTTGGCTACACTGCAATGTGTATTCAGGGGGGAGTCAAGGAAAAGGCATAGTTTCTTTTCCAGATGAGCCAGATATCCGGCATGCAGATATAATCTGCCAAGTGTGCTGTTTTTGTCATTCAGCAGTGAAGTGAATGTAGCGGGTTTGTTGTAAGTGCGGTCAGACATTAGAAAAACATAATAATACCGGTAAACAACATTATAAAACTTATAAAATGATATGGAACTGATTATCTTATCCAAAAGGCGCTCCAGAGCCAGCAAAATTTCCTTCAGTCCATACTGGTTGATTGCGGGAGTGATTGCATCTTTGTTCATGTTTATGGCTGCATTTCTGGCGGGTGGTTACTATAGCCTTGAATATTCAACCAATGCTGCAGCTATTATGTACCAGGAAACAAAACAGGCTCAATTTAAGGAAATGGATCAGCAACGCGCTATAGTAAACGAAGCAAGACAAGAGGCGCAAAACAATCTTGATGCATTGGCAGCACGCCTGAGTAAATTGCAGTCTCATATTATGAGACTGGATGCATTGGGTGCCCGGCTGGCAGCGATGGCAAATCTTGATGATATTGACTTCAGTATCTCGGAACCTTTTGGTATGGGTGGCCCTGTACCTGAATATCAAGGGAAATCGCTGGGTGTATCTGATTTCATTGAACAACTGGAACATTTAAGTATTGAAATAGCAGATAGAAGTGACAAACTTACAGCCATGGAATCCATGCTGATGGATAGTGATCTGCAGAACAAGACCTTGCCCGAAGGCACACCGGTTGAATTTGGCTGGATTTCGTCCCTGTTTGGTTGGCGTACTGATCCTATATCAGGCAGGAAAGCATTCCATGAAGGTATGGATTTTGCCGGCAAGCCAAAAACAAATGTTACTGCAGTTGCTGCAGGAATTGTGACATGGTCTGACCGGCGTCCTGGTTACGGCAACATGGTTGAAATCAATCATGGCAATGGTTATGTGACACGCTACGCGCATAATAAGGAGAATCTGGTGGTAGTAGGAGACAAGGTTGAAAAAGGGCAGCCTATTGCAATTATAGGATCAACCGGTAGATCAACCGGTACCCACGTGCACTTTGAAGTAACACTTAATGGCAAGCACGTTGATCCCAAGAAATACATATCAGTAAACTAGCTATATATTATTATCCTGAAAAACAGCGAATAGAATATTGCTATTCGTTTTTCCAATTACGTAATTCCCCAATCAAGTATGTTTAATCAATTTATTAAAAAAATATTCGGCAGCAGAAATGAACGTATTCTGAAGCGCTACAACAAGGTAGTTGTCAGAATAAATGCCCTGGAAAAGGAAATGCAGGAACTCATGGATGACAAGTTTCCTGTAAAAACAGCAGAATACCGTGAAAGATTGCAGCAGGGGGAATCACTGGAGAATTTGTTGCCTGAAGCATTTGCGCTGGTGCGTGAAGCGGCCAAACGTACATTAGGGATGCGACATTTTGATGTGCAACTGGTAGGTGGTATGGTCTTGCATGATGGTAATATTGCCGAGATGCGTACCGGTGAGGGTAAAACCCTGGTTGCTACTTTGCCCGCTTACCTCAATGCTCTTACAGGGAAAGGTGTGCATATCATTACCGTGAATGATTATCTGGCCCAACGAGATGCAGCCTGGATGGGAAAAATTTATTCGTTCCTGGGATTACAGACAGGAGTCATTATATCCGGTATTTCAACCGAACAACGCCGTGATGCCTATAACTCGGATATAACTTATGGCACCAATAATGAATTCGGCTTCGATTATTTGCGCGATAATCTCGCTTTTAACAAGAATGAACGTGTACAGCGGGTGTTGAATTATGCAATTGTCGACGAAGTAGACTCGATCCTGATTGATGAAGCCAGAACCCCCCTTATTATTTCAGGCGCAGTTGATGACAGATCTGACTTGTATATCAGGATTAATGAAATCATCCCCAAATTAAAGCGCCAGGAAGTGGAAGACGGTCCCGGCGATTATACTGTGGACGAGAAATCCAAACAGGCTTATCTGACAGAAGATGGTAATGAGCGTATTGAGCATCTGTTACGTGAAGCAAATATTATCGATCCAAATCAAAATCTTTATGATGCAGTGAATATTTCTGTACTGCATCACATAAATGCTGCTCTGCGGGCACATGCCCTGTTTCATCATGATGTGGAATATATTATTAAAGATAATCAGGTAATTATTGTCGATGAATTTACCGGACGTACGATGCCGGGCAGGCGCTGGTCTGAAGGTCTGCATCAGGCGATTGAAGCCAAGGAGGGCGTGCCAATTCAGAATGAAAACCAGACATTGGCCACAATTACTTATCAGAATTACTTCCGGCTGTATAACAAGCTGTCAGGCATGACAGGCACAGCTGATACCGAGGCCTATGAATTCCAGCAGATTTACGGTCTCGAGGTAATTGTGGTTCCCACACATATGCCCATGGTTCGTGAAGATTTCAGTGATGCGGTTTATCTCAAGGCCAATGACAAGTTCAGATCCATACTTGAGGATATAAAGTCCTGCCGTAAAAAAGAACAGCCTGTATTGGTTGGAACGGCGTCAATTGAAGTTTCTGAGTATCTTTCCGAATTACTTAAAAAGGAAAAGATTCCGCATGAAGTGCTGAATGCAAAATTTCATCAAAGGGAAGCCGAGATTATAGCCCAGGCTGGCCGTCCAGGTGCCGTTACCATCGCCACGAATATGGCAGGCAGGGGGACAGATATCGTCCTGGGCGGCAATCTTGAGGCAGAACTGGAAGCGATAGAGACCAGGGATCAGGCGACTACCGGGAAAATTAAATCTGAATGGCAAAAGCGTCACGACCAGGTTGTTACAAGCGGTGGTTTGCATATCATTGGCACGGAACGCCATGAATCAAGGCGCATAGACAACCAGTTACGTGGGCGCGCCGGCAGGCAGGGTGATCCTGGTTCAAGCAGGTTTTATCTGTCACTGGAAGATAACCTGATGCGTATATTTGCCTCAGACAGGATTACAGCAATCATGCAGAAGCTGGGAATGGAAGACAGTGAGGCCATTGAATCTGTACTGGTCAGCCGGGCCATAGAAAATGCACAACGTAAAGTAGAAGCACATAACTTTGATATCAGGAAACACCTTCTTGAATTTGATGATGTTGCAAATGATCAGCGCAAGGTAATTTACCAGCAACGGAATGATTTACTTGAAGAAGAAGACATATCTGAAAATATACGATTGATCCGGGAGGATATTGTTAATCAAATTATTGATACCTATATACCACCAGGAAGTATTGATGAAATGTGGGACATTCATGGTTTGGGTGAAGCGCTGGAGCGGGAACTCGGATTAAGCATAGATATAGCAGAATGGCTGGAGCAAGACATCTCATTAAATCAGGAATCGATAAGAGAAAAAATAATTGATTTTATAAATCAATCTGCGAACGAAAAGGAAAAAATAGTTGGTTCTGACATCATGCGACGTCTGGAGAAACAGGTGATGCTGGATATTCTGGACAGACATTGGAAAGAGCATTTGGTCGCGATGGATCAATTAAGGCAGGGGATTAATTTGCGTAGTTATGCTGCCAAAAATCCAAAACAGGAATATAAACGCGAAGCATTTGAATTATTTGTAGTCATGCTCAACAACATCAAGCTGGATGTAGTTCGTTTTCTTTCAAAAGTCCAGGTCAGGAGCGAGCAGGATATGGATGCAGCCGAGCATCAGCATAAACTGCCAGAGAATATAAAATATAATCACCCTGCGGCACAAAATGCCTTGAGTAATGAGACTGGGGAATCTGCCCAGCAGGAACCGTTTGTGCGTGAGCAAAGGAAAGTAGGTAGAAATGAGTTGTGCCCCTGTGGTTCCGGAAAGAAATACAAACATTGTCATGGAAAATTAAATTAATTAATCTGCGCTGCAACTTACCGTTGATAACGAATGGCAGTCGGTCTTGAGGAAAATTCAGATTTATATCCCGTCAAGGGGTTGAAACTGGCTGCGTGTTCAGCCGGAATCTATAAAAAACAACGCCCTGATCTTGCACTGATTGCATGTGAGCCGGGCGCGACAGTTGCAGCAGTATTTACACGTAATGCTTTTTGTGCAGCTCCCGTGGCCGTTGCTCGTGAACATCTTGGCAAGTGTACACCGTTATATCTCCTGATTAATGCTGGCAATGCCAATGCCGGACTGGGTAAGACGGGGTATGAGGCTGCAATTGAAACATGTGATTATCTGGCAAACCTGTGTGGCTGTAACAGGGAAGCTGTATTACCTTTTTCAACAGGAGTGATTGGAGAGCAGTTGCCAGTAGATAAAATCTGCAGTGTAATTCCCGGCTTAATCGAACAGTTATCTGAAGACAACTGGTTACATGCAAACAGAGCAATACTGACCACGGACACTGTCACCAAGGCAATCTCCAGACAAATTATTCTTGATAACCGGGAGATTACTATCACCGGGATAGCCAAAGGGTCCGGTATGATCAGGCCTGATATGGCCACCATGCTGGCATTCATTGGAACAGATGCTGCTGTCGATACGGCAATACTGACTCAAGTTCTGACACATGCTGTAAATCAATCTTTTAACTGTATTAGTGTCGATGGTGATACTTCGACCAATGATGCGTGTGTATTAATGGCAACAGGCAGGGTTGATATGCCCGTGATTGATGCGATAGATAATGATGCTGCTGTTAAATTCCGTGATGCTGTTACCGAAATATGTGTATATCTCGCGCAGGCTATTGTCAGGGACGGTGAGGGGGCAACTAAATTTGTTACCCTTGATATCAGGAATGGTATTGATTTTGAAGAATGCCAGAAAGTAGCAATGGCAATTGCAGGTTCACCTCTTGTAAAAACAGCATTGTTTGCTTCAGACCCGAATTGGGGAAGGATACTGGCTGCAGCAGGTCGCAGCGGAGTTGAAAATCTGGATATTAATAAGATAAAAATTTATATAGGCGATGTTTGTATAATTAATAACGGGGAACGGTCGCCGGAATACACGGAAGCAATGGGCAAAGAAATATTCCAGGAAGAAGAGATTACTATTATCGTTGACCTGGACCGTGGAACTGAAGACCGGAATTTCTGGACATGTGATTTTTCGTATGATTATGTCAGGATAAATGCCGAATATCGCAGCTGACTGTAAAGTAATAACCGGGAATTATGGAATAGTAATTGGAAAAGTAATTGGAAAAGTAACTACGATAAATAATGCTGGACATAATGCCATCAGACGCCATTCAGGTAGTAGTCGGGATTATTACGAACGAGAAGGGTGAAGTGTTATTGGCCAAAAGGCCTCCTGATGTTCATCAGGGTGGTTTATGGGAATTTCCCGGAGGGAAACAGGAACAGGATGAAGAGGTCAGGTCTGCCTTGAAACGCGAGCTCATGGAGGAGCTGGGAATGTTGGTTAAAAGGGCCAGGCCGTATATTAAACTTTATTATGACTATCCGGAAAAATCAGTAGTTTTAAATGTCTGGTTAATTCAGGAATGGGAAGGGGTGCCGTATGGAAAGGAAGGCCAGTTGATTCGATGGTATGGCAGAAACTGCCTGAATGAAATTGAAATCCTGCCAGCCAATGAAGCTATAATAAAAGCTATTAAGTTACCTCCCTTGTATCTGATCAGCCCCGGGCCGGCAGCAGACAGGCTGAATGAATTTATTTCAGGAATAGAGGAAAGTATTGTAGCAGGGGCAAGATTGTTGCAGCTTCGTTGTCATGAAGAGTTTTACAAAATTCATCCGGAAGTAATTCAAAAAATACTGACTATTTGTAATGCGCATAATGCAATGTTGCTGGTTAATGCAATACCAACAACAGCTGCATCATTAAATGTACATGGGGTCCATTTAAACAGTGTCAGGTTATTACAATTAAATGAACGGCCACTGGACTGTAATTTCCGGATTTCTGCTTCCTGCCACAACAAGATTGAACTGTCGCACGCGGAAAGGATAGGGGTTGATTTTGCTGTACTTTCACCTGTGCAATTTACTTCCAGTCATCCCGATGCCATACCTATGGGATGGAAAAAGTTCAAGGAAATTGTTGATAATGCCAATATCCCCGTATATGCGCTGGGTGGTATGCTTCCGATTCATATGGATACGGCATGGGAATGCGGAGCACACGGCATTGCAATGTTGAGTGGTATCTGGTCATCAGGTAATCCAGCAGAAGTAATCAGGCAATGTATTAATGTTTGAATTTTTGAATGTTGTCTGAAGGTTCTCCAAATCCGGAAGTATCATCTTCAATGCGGTTTTTTTCTTCTATCCAGTCACCCAAATCAATCAATTTGCAACGTTCACTACAAAAGGGACGCCACGAATTTGCGCTGGAAAATATTGCCGGTTTACCGCAATGAGGACATCTTGTTTGCATTATTTACAATATACAGCAGTGGAGTTCAAATTCTACATTCTCCCGGGTTTGAACCGGGCGTGATTTTGTTGATGGTTGTTCCATAAACCTGACTGTAAAACGGTGCTTGCCCCCACTGATCTCTGGATACAATTTACTTTCTTCAGGAAGAATTATCCTGATTAAGTGACAGGATATATTTGCTTCTATTGGTTTTTGAAAGAACCCTGATGGTGCCAGTTCGACAGCCGGATTAGCGCTGTTGCGGATCATATTCAGCGCCAGCTTTAACCCGTCATATATAATTTTCAGATCGCTGTACCAGTTGTTAATATCAATTATCTGCTCTTCAAAAGATTTATGTAACCAATAGTGATAATTAGGAAGGTCAAAATTGCAGGATCCTCCTGGAATGATATTCCGTTGTCTTATTGATGTAATAAATTCATCCTGTTTTATATTCTGGCCAGGTTGACAAACAGGTCTCTTGAGCGATTCAAGTATTGCCATAATATTATTTATGATATTTGTCAAACGATCATGGTCGACATTTGGGTTTACTGCCAGAGCATTCAGTGTCGAGAGATGGCGTTCCAGTTCTTTTATCAGGTCCGATTTGATATCAGATCTGGTTAGTACATCCACTATATTTAATAAATTGGTTATGACGGAACGATTATCCCATTCACTGGAATTATTTATATGATGATTGGTAACCATGAACAGATGTTCCAGGCGCAAAAAAGTCCTAATCCGTTCATTTAATGGTTGCTCATATATAATTTTTGTTTGCACAGAAATCCTGTCGTCAAGTATGGTTAACTATCAGATAAACATTTACTTTATGGATTAATTTATTCAGCGGACATTTTATATTTTTCGTTCAATTCATGTATCTGTAGTCTGAGCGAATCTATGTCCCCATCATTATGTATAACATCATGTGCGAAACCCAGACGTTTTTCCCGCGAAACCTGTTTTTTAATAATTTTTTCAATTATTTCTTTATTAACGTCATCACGTAAACTTGCACGATTAATCTGCTGCTCTTCTGTAGCGTCTATTACAATCACCCTGTCTACTTTATCAAGTGAGCCAGTTTCAATAAGCAAAGGAATGCATATGACGCAATAACCGCTTTCAATCTCTGAAACAAGTTTATCAATCTCATTATAGATTAAAGGATGCAAAATACTTTCCAGTTTGAGTCTGGCTTCATTATCATCAAATACTATTTTTCGGATTTTATTCCGGTCAAGTTCGCCATCTGCCTGGATTACCTTGTCCCCGAACAAGCGGTTAATTTCCTGATATGCGGGTTGTCCTTTGGCGGACAATTTGTGTGCAATTTGATCAGCATCAATAACCGGCACACCTGATTCTGCAAAAATCCTGCAAGCAGTGCTTTTACCACTTCCAATACCGCCAGTGAGGCCTATACGTAATATATTCCCCATACAGGACTATACCAATTTAAGATAAAAATCCGTAATTTCCCGGCCCCATACCAGTGCAATCCAGCCAGCAACTGCAAGGTAGGGTCCAAATGGAATGGGTATATTTCTTCCTAATTTGCCTGTAAATATAAGTGAAACACCGATAACGGCCCCAAGCATTGATGACAGTAAGACGATAAATGGCAACATTTCCCATCCCAGCCAGGCACCCAACATGGCGAGCAATTTAAAATCACCATACCCCATGCCCTCCTTGCCTGTAAGTAGTTTGAAACTAATGAAAATCAACCAGAGTATTCCATAACCCAGTATTGCACCGGACAGACTGGAATAGATATTTGTAAACAGACTGAAGATATTGCAAACAATACCCATCCACAGTAATGGCATTGTGATATCGTCCGGCAATAATTGATGATCGAAATCTATCATGCTGAGGCATATCAATGACCAGGTGAGGACAACAGCAAACATGGTTTGTAAAGAGTAACCAAAATGCCATGCTATAAAACCGGTAAGAATCGCACTTACCAACTCAATCAGGGGATAACGTATGGAAATGCGGTTTCTGCAATTACTGCATCTGCCCTTGAGAAACAAATAGCTGATTACAGGAATATTTTGAAAAGCTGTTATCAGTTTTTTACAATTTGGGCACCTGGATCGGGGCCGGAATAGATTGAATGTTTCACAAATCTGCCCATTATCAGTTCGACTATCCTGCAATCCCTTCCAGAAACGCGGCATTGACCTGGATTTCAACGGCTGTTTGAATGGTTTAATACCAGGTAAGCCTGATCCTTGAGGTGGCTGATTTAAAAATTCATGGCATTGCTCCCGCCATTGCTGTTTCATCATGACGGGTAATCTGTAAATTACTACATTCAGGAAGCTGCCTACCAACAGCCCCAGTACAGACATCAATATGATAAATATCCCGGGATATAACTCGAAGTAAATGGCCAGATACACTTGAACAATATTTCAGGTTAATAACACAATAATGTGTTTTTGCAGGGGCAAGGGCTGATTAATAATTTTATATGACTGTTGATCCCACTATGGGATCAACAGTTTGATTGTTAGTTTATACCACAGCACCCATCTTGAAGATCGGCAGATACATGCCGATAACCAGGCCACCGATAACAACACCAAGGAATGCCATGATCATGGGTTCCAGCAAGCTGGTAAGGGCCTCGACGGCATCATCAACTTCCTGTTCGTACCAGTCCGCTACTTTACCCAGCATGGTATCAATTGCGCCGGATTCTTCACCGATGGCGACCATCTGGATTACCATGTTTGGGAACAATTCGGTGTCCCTCATCGCCGCCTGTAATTGGGTACCCGTAGAAATTTCATCCCTGATTTTCAGGCAGGCTTCATAAAAGACGATATTTCCACAAGCACCGGCCACCGAATTCATGGCTTCTACCAGTGGTGTACCGGCAGCAAACATGGTTTCCAATGTTCTGGCATACCTGGCCATTGCCGCTTTTTCGAGAATCATGCCGATGATGGGTATTTTAAGTGACATACGGTCCAGAAAATGCCCAAAGGCCTTGGACCGTTTTCTGGTCTCAAGAAATCCCACAACGGCCCCGGCAATTCCGATGGCCAGCAACCACCAGTATGCCTGAAACCATTTGGACACATTGATAATCATCATCGTCAAGGCAGGTAAATCAGCCCCAAAGCTTGAAAACAGTTCCTGGAACTGGGGAATAACAAATAACATTAATATGGTCACGATAATAAATGCAACCACAATCACCGCAGCAGGATAAAACAGTGCGGCTTTGATCTTGGATTTCAGTGCTTCAGTCTTTTCCATGTATGAGGCGATCTTATGCAAGATACCTTCCAGAATACCGGCGTGTTCACCTGCTTCAACAAGATTACAATAAAGATCATTGAATTGAAGTGGTCGTTTGCGTAAGGCATCGGTCAGTTGCCCGCCTGCTTCCACATCGGCCTTGATGCCAAGAATCAGGTCCTGCATATTGGCATTATCATGTCCCCGGCCCACGATTTCAAATGCCTGAACCAAGGGTACGCCGGAAGACATCATTGTAGCTAATTGACGGCTGAATACAGTTATATCTTTGGGTGTGATTTTTTTACCACTCCCTTTCCCGGTCAGAGACTTTGGTTTTTTCTTGACCTTGGTTGGATTGATACCCTGTCTGCGCAGCAGCGCTTTGACCAAAGCATCGCTTTGGCCCGTCAACTCACCTTTGACACGTTTGCCTTGCTTGTCCGTGCCTTCCCATACAAACATTGCAGATTTAGCAGCTTCAGCCATAATTTTTTACTCTATTGTTACGCGGTTAACTTCAACCAGACTGGTAACTCCATCCATGACCTTTTTTAATCCTGATGCGCGCAGGTCCCATATCCCTTCAGCAGCCGCCTGATCAGCAAGCTGCACAGCATTTGCACCTTCAATAATCAATCGCTTCATGGCATCAGAGATATTCATAACCTGGTAAATACCCGCACGGCCTTTATATCCTGTCGGGCAATCTTCTCCTCCATCTCCGGGACCAAATACAGTAATTCCTTTTTCAACCCATTCTTTCGGGAAACCTTCATCCAGCAATGCTTCATTGGGCATATCAATTTTTACCTTGTAGTCTGGATGCAGCCGCCGGCACAAACGTTGTCCTGTAATCAGGTTAATGCTCGTGGCTACGGCAAAGGCCTGTACACCCATGTCCTGCAAACGGGTCAGGGTTTGAGGACAATCATTGGTGTGTAATGTAGACATCACCATATGGCCTGTTTGCGCGGCCTTGACAGCAATGGATGCTGTGCCCAGATCACGAATTTCTCCGACGAGTATGATGTCCGGGTCCTGGCGCAGGAAAGCTTTTAATGCTTTTTCAAACGTCATGCCAGTGCGTTCATCTACTTGCACCTGATTAACGCCGGGGAGATTGATTTCCACCGGGTCCTCAGCAGTGGAAATATTCACATCAGACTGATTCAGTATATTGATACCGGAATAAAGCGACACTGTTTTACCGCTACCCGTGGGGCCTGTGACAAGGAACATACCATAGGGTTTTTGCAGGTTCGTGAGAAACAGTTCTTTCTGGAAATCTTCATAACCCAACTGGTCAATCTGCAATGCGGCAGCATCCGAATTAAGAATACGCAAAACTGATTTTTCGCCAAATAAGGTCGGGCAGGTACTGACACGAAAATCGATGGATTTGGTCTTGGACAGCTTGAGTTTGATGCGGCCATCCTGAGGAACACGGCGTTCTGACACATCCAGCCGCGACATAACTTTTATACGCGCAGCAATTTTTTGAGACAGGGCAAGAGGTGGTTTGGCGACCTCCTGCAATACACCATCGATTCGAAAACGAACCCGGTAGATTTTTTCATAAGGCTCGAAATGGAGGTCGGAAGCGCCTTTCTTGATGGCATCCAGCAGAACTTTGTTTACAAAACGCACGACCGGCGCATCATCAATATCTGAGTCATCCTGTCCCTGGTTGGTAGTCTCATCGGCAACGTCCAGATTATCCAGTCCATCCAGGCCGTCATCGTCTTCCATGTCACCCAGACCACCTTCAGCGGCCTCCAGTGCCTTGTCAATTGCCTTTGCCAGTTTATCTTCTTCGACCAGTATGGCATCAACGCTCATACCTACAGCGAATTTGATTTCATCCAGGGCTTGCAGATTGGTTGGGTCGGATACGGCAATATACAGCCGTTTACCACGTTTAAAGATAGGCAGGGAGTGGTGTTTTTTTATCTGCTCTTCTTTCACCAGTTTTGTAATATCGGTATCAATTTCAATAGCATTGATATCGAGAAGCGGCACACCAAATTCCTGTGCGGCTGCCAGTGCAATCTTGTTGCTTGGGGCCAGCTTGTTTGTTACCAGGTAGGAAACGAACGGCGTTTTTTCTTTTATGGCACTTTGAAACGCCTGTTGGGCCGTAGCTTCATCCAGCAGGCCGTCCAATACCAGCTTTCTAGCCAGGCCGCCCAGTTGGATTTTTGAGGTTGTCGCCGCCATTGGTTTATTTATTCATCTTTAGAAACTTTAACGTCTAAATATTAGATTATATGAGGGAAATTACCAATAGTTTTCGTTTTGAAGGCGGAATTAATGAAAACTGCAAACCAATCAGCTTAAATTAAACAGCAAAAGAAGATTCAGACCATTATGCTGCGTCGCAGCATAATGGTCTATGGTTTATTTACTGAATGTGAGTACACCATTGTCCAGGTCTACCTTGACTACGTCACCGGACATAAAATCCCCTGCCAGAATCTCTCTGGCCAATGGTGTTTCAACATAATTCTGGATAGCTCGCTTGAGAGGCCTGGCCCCATAGACCGGATCAAAACCGGCATTCCCCAGCCAGTTCATGGCTGCAGGTGTGATATTTATCGAGATATTCTGTTCAGCCAATCTCCCGGTGAGGTGTTTGATCTGGATATTTGCGATGGCCATGACCTGTTCATCCCGTAGACTGTGAAAGACTACAAGGTCATCAATACGGTTAATAAATTCAGGGCGGAAATGCCTGGTCACCACTTCGAGCACCACGCTTTTCATTTTTTCATAATCGCTGTCAGCCGGCATTTCGCGGATGCGATCCGAGCCCAGATTGGATGTCATGACGATGACCGTATTACGGAAATCCACAGTGCGGCCATGTCCGTCTGTCAGCCTGCCATCATCAAATACCTGTAACAGAACATTGAATACGTCCGGATGGGCCTTTTCCACTTCATCCAGCAATATCAGGCTGTAAGGTTTACGCCGGACAGCTTCGGTGAGATATCCGCCCTGTTCAAAACCGACATAACCCGGTGGTGCGCCGATCAACCTGGCAACCGCATGTTTTTCCATGTATTCGGACATATCGACACGGATCATGGCTTCTTCCGTATCAAACAGGAATTCAGCCAGGGTCTTGCACAACTCGGTTTTACCTACACCCGTTGGCCCAAGAAACATAAAAACACCATTGGGCCGGTTCGGATCGGACAAACCAGCACGAGAACGGCGTATGGCATCAGAAACAGATGATATGGCCTCTTCCTGGCCCACGACGCGCTGA
>Ga0214472_10002401_pt1 | contig 20227 bp, 14 predicted proteins | sample RVTome_6_FD_207662 | JGI IMG/M metagenome (GOLD analysis project Ga0214472, IMG submission 207662) | Soil microbial communities from uranium-contaminated site in the Upper Colorado River Basin, Wyoming, United States - RVT140D175 | ecosystem: Environmental > Terrestrial > Soil > Contaminated >...
ATTATATATATCGTCGCCAATAACGATAGGCGGGGTTTTCCAACCCCGCAGGGATCTGTTTATCTTCTCCCCTTTAGAAAAAGCCTGTCAATCGAAGGAGGGACTAAGGGGGAATTGAGAGGATCGAAGTAGGAGCGCCCGTTCGGCGAACGCGCATCAAATTGATATGCGGACTGATGTGGGAATCAGTCCCTACATTTTTCAATCGAAAACGAGGACTTCCAGACCTCACCTTACAAGGATATCGCATCCATCTTGGAAAATAATGTAAAAGCGACCGCCCTCTACATCGATATCCTGAAAAAAACAATCCCCCCCACCAAGCCAGTCTACAGATATATCCACCTGGTTATCCTTCCCAACCCCAAAATGAACTGGAAGCATATCCTGCTCACAGCACCCCTTACCGCCCGATACCTCTCTAATCTGAGTCCCTTCTGAAGTTAAAACTTCTACCCTCGCACCTATAGCGGAGCTATTACTCAAAACACCGTCACCCACCAGGTCTATGATGAGATTGTTGTTTGTGTTTCCACTGCTCTCCATGAGTGCCGTTCCCAGATGACCATTCAAGAAGACATCCATGAAGGTATCATTATTATAGTCACCCCAGGTCGCGGCAAATACATCGATTGGAAAATCAACGCCCACTTCAACTGCAACGTCAATGAACCTGGCATTACCAAGGTTTCTAAAAAACCTTGTAGGATTTAGATGGTTGGTTGTAAAAAGATCCAATAAGCCATCAGCGTCAAAATCAATCCAAGCGCATGTCCTTCCATCACCGACATCCTCTGTTCCTGTATCAAGTGTTACATCCGTAAACGTTCCATCACCATTATTTCTATAGAGCGCGTTTCTAGTTGATTCAATGTTTCCTACATAAAGGTCAAGAAAGCCATCGTTGTTAAAGTCTCCTACGCACGCAGAAATTGAATTCCAACTCTGGTCTCCATTGACCCCTGCTTCAAAGGTTATATCTGTGAAGGTGCCGTCACCATTATTTAAAAATAATCTATTAAATCCATCATTTGCTAAGAAAAGGTCTGGAAAACTGTCATTGTTAAAATCAAACCACGTGGCCGAGTTTGTATCAAAAAAACCACCAAGCCCTACTTGCCCAGAAACTTCAATAAATAACCCATTCCCCTGATTCTCATATAAGAACGAAACACCTGAATTCGCTTGGAAGAGATCGACCCATCCGTCTAAATTATAGTCAACCCAGATAGTATGCATTGCGACGCCCCCTTCCACATTTATTCCCCTGTCTTCAGAGACATCCAGGAAAATAATTCCATCAAGATTTTTATAGAGTATTGGAGGAGTACCTGCCATTATGGTTGACACGACGAGATCCAATAGGCCGTCATTATCGAAATCCGCCCATGCGGCACTTCTCACTCGAACGTCAATTAATCCAGACTCAACAATTACATTAAGAAATGTACCATCACAATTGTTTTTAAATAAAAATACATTTGGGGAGAATGCGTCAGTATTCGCAACAAATAAATCCTGACATCCATCGTTGTTAAAATCACCCCACGCCGCAGTTTGACCAAAACCACCTAGACCCCCAATTCCACTGTCCATTACACTCACAAATATTGGCAAGGGGATGAAATCATTTGAACCATCTGAGTCATTTGAATCATCTGAACAGGATGATGATCCTGAAATGAGTAGCATGAATAAGATTAACAAAAATTGCTTCTTATTACACAACATGAACCTTATCCTTTTTTGATTTTGTCGAAAAGCAAATCGGCAGCTCTTAAACTAAGCGCTTCGATCGTGAGCGAAGGAGCCTCTCCTCCACCTGAAGTGGGGAAGACGCTCGCATCGGTGATCAGCAGATTTTTAATCTCATGACTCCTGAGATCAGGGCCTACAACCGATTTCTCAGCGTCTTTACCCATTCTACATGTACCAAATACATGGGTAGCTGAGAAAAAGTCATAGGCAGAAAACTCCTCCACAATCTCCTCCGCTCCGGAGGCCTTTAAAATCTCCTTTGCAGTCTTTGCCATAAAATCAAGGCACTTAAGTTCTGTCTCTCCCAAATATGACTGTATCTGTGCCACGGGTATTCCAAAGTCATCCTTTACCCCTTCATTAACCGTGACGTAGGTATCCTTATTTGGTAAAAATTCACCGATCCCCCCCATAGCAATGGCATGCCCAAACCATTTTTCAATGGACTTTACAAAATCTTCCCCCCAACCATCAAAGTAACGAAGAGCATAGTGTACAGGCCCTACTGCGCTTCCGGCGGTAGGATAAAGTCTTAATCCCCCAGTAAAGCCAAGATCAGGATCAGGCTTGTTCCATTTCCAGATGACGCTGTCAATGGGAATTCCTCTATAGGAATCCAATCTTTCTGGATGAAAGGCCACAACCTGGTAAAAAAGGGTTTCCATAAAATTTTTACCTACAAGCCCATTCCCATTTATTCCCGAGTTTAAAAGAAGCCTAGGGGTCTCTACGGCGCCACAGGCAACGGCTAAGAATTCTCCCTCGACGAAATGTCCCTTACCCTCTTTATCAAAATAATGAACACCCTTTACCCTTTTAACTCCATTCTTTTTCTCCAACTCTATTCGGCTTGCAAAGGCGTTAGTGATAATACTGCATGATCCGGTATCCTCCGCTAAAGGAATGAAAGTGACATCAACTGTACCCTTATCCCTTCGCGGACAGCCCCATACACAGCCATTGCAATAGTTGCAGGGGGGCGTATCGCGATAAAGATTTGAAAGGATTGCAACTGAATTTGGCAAAAGCTCGAGCCCCTTTTTCTTACAGGTCTTTTCTATTATCTTACTGGCATAACTCAGATTATGGGGCGGGAGAGGAAAGGGATTTTTTCTTGGTCTGAAGGGAATCTCCTCAGGTCCAGCAACTCCAACAATCTTTTCGGCCTCTTCGTAGTAGGGCTCCAGGTCTTCATAATCTATTGGCCAATCCTCCGCTACCCCAAAAAGGGATTTCATTCTAAAGGCACTGGTACTTAGGCGATGTGCTTCACCCTGGAAGTGAAGGGTAGTTCCTCCAACTCCAATTACCCGGTGGTACTCAAGGTACCTCCGCTCGTCGCGTTTATTAAGCTTTCCAGAAGCCTTATTCCATGACCTGAGGTGTGTATATTTCTCATCCAAAACCTGTCGACCACCGTAGGTGTTGTTTATTTTTTTTCTATAGGGAAAACCCTTAAGCTCCCAATCATTCCGGTTTAGTGGATAATCTTTAAGTGGGTTATAGCGATCCCCGGCCTCAAGTGTAAGCACTTTCATACCCTTTGAGGCAAGTCTCCATGCAAATGGAGCTCCACCCGGCCCAGAGCCAATAACGATGCAATCGTATTTTTCAATCTTTTGAGGCATAAATTTTAAGTGCATGATATTAAGTTAACAATTGCAATTTGTCAATTATTTAGTATAATGATCAAATTTAAAACCGGTGGCGGAGACCTTTAGGTCTCCAAGTCAAGATAAACAAATATATTAATGTAGCGGAAAGCTTTAGGTTTCCACAATAACAATGGAGGTCTAAAGACCTCCACTACCGGTCTAAAAAACCATGCAAGAACTCTTCCTTATCCTTATATTATTGATTTCGTTTGGATGCACGAGATCGGATGAAAATGGCGAAGATAAAGGCCTAAAAGAAGAAAACAAGGTTAGTGGAACTATAATTGCCGTCGTTAATGAAAGACCGATATATAAGGAAGATATAAATAAAATAAGCCTTGAAGAAGCCATCGACAGGGAATTGCTATACCAGGAGGCTATGAAAAAGGGGCTTGATAAACAATTTGAAGGCCTCAATCAGGCTGACAAGAAAAGAAGAATAAGAAGGTTTTTTAGAGACGACATAATCGGCAAGTCAATGGTGGTTGGAGAAGGCGAAGTAGAGGCTTATTACAGGGAAAATAAGGGAGACTATGAGAGTATCTTAACTATAGAGATTATATTGAAGGACAAAACATTGGCTGAGGAGGTAAAAAAAAGGGCGACTTCTGGTGAAGATTTTAAAAAGCTCATGGAGGAATATTCCAAAGAACCAGCCAAAGCTAAGGTAGATACAAAGGTTGATCCACAATACAGGGAAATCTTTAAAGATAAGGACGTGGGTTATATAAGCGATGTTATATCGGACGAGGAAGGCTTTAAGGTAACAATCCTAAAGGAAAGGGTAGAGATTCCTCTTGAAAGTGTTATTCGATCAATTGAGTCTAAAGTGAAGCGCGAGAAAAGAGAAAGATCATTAAGGGAATTCCTGAAGAAATTAAAAAAAGAAAATAAAATAGCAATACTAAGCCATCAAGAAAGACCTAATGCGGATCAAAATTAAACAATATCTATACGAGATTGACCCTTAATTAATATAAATTCATAATTGGGCAAAATATCCCCGTTGTAACTTAAAGTTTTTTGATAAGGGGTTTTATCAATACATGGTAAATTATAGGCACACATACAGGATTTTAATGTTATTAAACTTCTTCTTATTTATCACACCAACCCTTTCTGGAAGCCCTCCCGCCATAACTGCCGATAAAACTGAAGAATCCGTACTAGATGAAATCGAAATGGGAACTGCTGATAGAGATGAAATAAAATCTAGACCTGAAATTAAAGTTGACTTTGAGACAAAGGAACAATTTAAAAAAGACTATTTCACCTCTGGTCCAGATAAACGACAGCTATACGATGAGTATCTTCCCAAGCTGGGGGCAGACTGGATTCTAAATTGGCTGGAGATTCTATATCCTGCTTGCCATGCGCACTCCCATGAATTGGGAATGGCAATATATGCCCGAGGCAAAGATATTGGTCTCGCGCTCAATGAATGCAAGACCAAGTGCACCTCCGGATGTATGCACGGTGTCTTGATGGAGGCCTTTGGTACTCACTCTCTTCATGAAATAACAGAAAAGATGGGTAATTTTTGCAAAAATAAAGAAATGACCAGGTTCCACAAGCCGGGGAATTGCGCGCATGGAATAGGACATGCACTAATGGTCGTGACGCACCATGACATTGAAAAGTCAATTTCTGGATGCTCCTCATTTAATAACCCCGCAATGGGATATTACTGTGCAACCGGTGTTTTCATGGAGTACTTCCATACCTGGAATGAAGAGGATCTAAACAAACATAGTTTGCATTTCCCCTGTGACACATTAACGCGATACTCGGCAGCTTGCTACCGATACAAGGCTCCTAAGATTCTCAAAAAACTTGACGGCAACATCAATACCTTGGCTGAGAAGTGTTTAGAACTTCCCCGATCATTGAGACTAGGTTGCTTCCACGGATTAGGAACCGCGAAAGTACTTGACATCTTCAATGACCCAAAGCTCCTCACTGATGTTTGCCACCGCGGAAATTCAGATGATCAGGCAATGTGCATTGAGGGTGCGATTGAAAAGCTGGCTGACTTTAAGAGCGATAAAGCAACTGCAGCCTGCGAGTACCTGGAAGGTGAAAATCGAAAGCTATGTTTGGCAGCAGCTCATGGGAAAATGTACAGATTAGACAAGCCAACCATGGGTCTTTACATTGACGGCAGCGGAGACCTGCAGCATTGAAATCTTAATACCCACCAGCAAGACTGGTGGGCTACCCGAGGGGGGGACAGGGACTGGTGGGCTACCCGAGGGGGGGACAGGGACTGGTGGGCTACCCGTAAATTTCATATCTCATAAAATGGGTAGGTCACGAGTCCCTTCGATCTAACTCAGGGCAGGCTTGCTCGTGACAATAAAACGCGTGGCAATTCCCTAATTTATGGAGGACTAAAGCCCTCCGCTACATTCGTAGCGGAAATCGATAGCGGATAACATAAACAACATATGATGAATTTTCTTTCTTGCATTCATTTCCAAATTCAGATAAATTATCCATTACTTTTTACGCGGAGGTAAAAAAGACATAACAATGTATAAATTTCTATGCTACTCCAATAGAATCATAGGGCTAAGTCTAATATTATTGATCTTTACAGTTCACTCTGGTTGTAAACAAAAGGAAGAAGTACCCAAAGAGACATCTTCTCCTCAAAATGAGGAAAATAGTTCCTCTTCTGAGTCAATATCTTCGGAGAAAAAGCTGGTTGCAACAGTAAATGGAAGACCCATATATGAAGAAGATTTAAGAGGAAGAAAGCTTGAATATGTTATAGAAGACGAGATACTTTATGAAGAGGGGTTGAAACAAGGTCTTGAGAGTGAGTACAAAGAACAGATTGATAGATATAAAAAGAATTTAATTATAAACGCAGTGAAACAGCAAATTCAATATAGCTTGCCTAGGGACCAAAAAATCAGTGATAGCGAAATCGAGGATTTCTATAAGAAATATGAGAGGAGATACACAAATCTTAAAGCATTAGGAATATCTGCTCCTGATAAGAAGACTGCTGAGATAAATCATGAAAGAGCAACCAAGGGAGAAGACCTAGAGAAAATAGCTTCAGAATATTCCGAATCTGGGGTATTATTTTCGCCAAACCCTATTATGCTAAATGTTGATAAGAACGATTTCTTTCAAGAACTCAAAGTTGGTGCCGTAAGTGATATAATTGAGGATAAAGGACAATTTCTAATCTACAAGGTAATTGAGGTAAAACATTTACCTCTTTCGCAGGTTAAGAATTCCATAAGATATTCAATCTATGCCAAGAAGCAATCTCAGGCAGTTAGCGACTTCGCGGAGAAAGCAAAGAAAGAACGTAACATGAATGTAGAGATTTTTCAGGAAGAGAAATGAAATCAACAAGAAGAGGTTTTCTTAAAACCGTTGCTCATGGTGTAATAGGAAAAGCCTTGATATCAAGCATTCCCTATAGTGTTTTTGCAAATACTAACGAATTAGAAAACGGAATTGAGCTGGAAAAGGGTTATTTGGTATTTAATAGGGAAACCCAAAAGAGCGTGGAAGCCCTCGCCGAAACTTTTATCCCCGGGGCGAAGGAGATAGGCATAAAAATCAAGTTTATGGAATATATAAGTAAAGACCCCGGCATTGCCGGGTACCTAGATTCGGGGTTCTGGAACTTGGACACTATTTCCAAACAGAGGTTTAGAAAACCTTACTACAAACTCGACAACAAAGAAGATAGAAATGCGGTCTTGAAACATGTTTTAGCCAGAGAGAAGAACTTTATCAACTTATTTAAAGATATAGTGATTAAATTGTATTATTCAGACCCGACGGTTTGGAAGAAGCTTTCCTATAACGGCCCCCCTCAGCCCAGAGGCTTCATGGACTACACACTACCGCCTAAGTGAAACCCCCCAAGACTAATGTAGCGGAGGGATTTAGACCTCCAATAGATTTACTCCCCCTTTAGAAAAAGCGTGTCCTGAGTCAATCGAAGGAGGGACTAACGGGGATTTGACAATTTCGCGCTAATTCCTCGTACAAAAGGGCAGGATAAAAATTATGTCCCCACTCACCACCCGGGTAGCCCACCAGTCTTGCTGGTGGTACATCAATTGTCACGAGCAAGACTCGTGACCTACCCAGGGTAATTAAATTTCTTCTACGTGCGTTTAATTCAAATTCGGGACAAGAATGTCCCGCCTATCTCCCCGCCAGAAGCATGCGGGGACAGGCTCTGGACTCCCGCTTACAATCCGCGGGAATGACAGAAAGGATAGGCGGGGTTTTCCAACCCCGCAGGGATAAAGCATTTGGAATGAAACCCTGACCTGTCCTGAGCATCGTCGAAGGAAGGTTTTCGCTACATTTCATATAAATATTGAAATCAAATATGTCGCGGAGGGATTTAGACCTCCATAGATCTACTCCCCCTTTACAAAAAGGGAGGAGCGGAGAAGTGAAAGTGTCCAATTCAGAAATCATATATCTCCTGAAGTTTCAGGCTTTCTTCCATTACCCTTTCCAAGCCCATAGCTTTTTCCAACATTTCGATTTTATTCAATTTTATTCGAGTCCGTGGCCTTGCCGCCATGATAGAGCAGCAGTCCTTATAGGGCTTGATTGAAATGTCATATGTCTCTACCTTCCTCGCTAATTCAACTATTTCCTCTTTGTCAAATGAAATAAGCGGCTGGAATATGGGCATAGAAACCGACCGGTTGAAGACATTTAAGTTGTCGAGGGTTTGGGAAGCAACCTGTCCCAGGCTGTCACCCGTCACGAGGGCCTGATACCCTTCAGCCTTTGCTATCGATTCTGACATTTTTAACATAAACCTGCGGAAAAGTACCGGCTCATAAGAGCCATTTACGCGATTTTTCAACACCGAAAGATGAAAAGGATGGTAGGGGACCAAGATGAGACGAGATCTCAACTGATATTTACCCAATCTCTCGACCAACTCTCCCACCTTAGTATTCACCGCTCTCTCTCCACAGTTAAAACTATGAAAATGGATAAAATCAACCCCGCAACCCCTCTTCATCATTTGATAGGCCGCCACAGGAGAATCAATACCTCCCGAGTGCAGGCAAAGCACCTTCCCACTTACCCCCACAGGCAACCCTTTTAAACCTTCAATCTTCTCAAAAAAGACGAAAACCTGATCAGAAATTTCGATATAGACCCGTAGATCGGCGTGTTTAAGGTTGACTTTCAGTCTAAGATTTTTGGTTACTTCTTCCCCCACAATGTCCGCTACTTCAACCGAGGTATAGGAAAAGCCCTTATCCGCCCTTTTGACAAAGACCCCAAAGGTGTGAATATCCCTCGTCAATCTCTCAGGAACCTTGGATAAAACAACCTTCTTTATCGAATTCAAGTCTTTTTTAACAATGTAGGCATTTGCCATCCAGGAAATTCCAAATACGCTCTTTAGAGGCTCGATATCTTCACTCTCAACAACTATCCTCCCATGAAGCCTCAGGACCTTCGCAGAGACCGCTTTTTTGATATTTTCAATGAGTCTTCTCTCGAATAAGGGGCGGTTCCTCCCCTTCAGCGCAAGCTCACCATAGTGTACGAGTATTGGCATGTCGATAGGTTCTTATTATAACTAATCCTCTCATCAAATGTAGCACCCGCTCCCAGAACGGGCATCAACGCGTGGACTGATGTGGGAATCAGTCCCTACATCCTTTGCAAAAGCCTCGCTCCTCACATTTAATTATCCCACCAGCAAGACTGGCGGGCTACCCGTGTGGGGGAACAGGGACTGGCGGGCTACCCCTGTTAAATGAACGATAACACCACTGGGTAGGTCACGAGTCCCTTCGATCTAACTCAGGGCAGGCTTGCTCGTGACATCAAAGAACCTGCTAATTGCCTAATTTATGGCGAACTGAAGTTCCCCGCTACAGGTCGCCGCTACTGCAAATAAAAAAAAGCCAGGGGGTTTTCCCCTGGCTTCTTCATATTCTTACTTGTAAAGATAGAAGGGGTTTGATCCCTTCTATCCTTGTGATTTATCTATTTACTTCTGCCCCTTCTTCCTTCTCCTGATCAACCTGAATCCAATCGCTAATGCTGGAACAAGCGGTATCAGTATGTTCGCCATCGCGGTACCTAGCTGTATCGGAGCAGCCCCCGCTATTGATGTACAAGAGCCACTGCTACCCTGTTGCCCGCTCGGAGTTGGTGTTGGTGTAGGCGTAGGTGTCACAGTAACAGTAGGCGTAGCCGTAGGTGACACAGAAGGTGTAGGTGTCGGTGTGGGTGTAGGCGTTGGTGTTGGTGTGGGAAGTGGCTCATCACTCGGCGGGAACGGCTCTCCTTCGTCCTGTAATCCGAACCTGCCAAAACAAACCGTTCTTGGGCTACAACTAACCCCTTGTTCTGCCGTATCAAACTCATCGGGGGTATAGGTTGATTGCGCGAAAGTAGGCTTATAACCCGTACTCGGTGTGCCAAAGTTGTAAAGATCAAAGAAGTTCATCAAAACCACATCGCTTCTTGCGGCTATCGATTCTGGACCGGGCGGCACGTTGGGATCAACCAACTGCGAGAAATTACCAAAATGCTGCACCGGAAGAGCATTATTGAATGAACAATCGGGATTTTGATCAACTATAGGATCTGGGCTCCCCAAAACACTCGCAGAACCACCGAAGCCGCCGTTCACATCACTAACATTGGTATCACAGTCACTTTCATTGGCCGACCTTGCCCACATGTCAACTCCGTAGTCATAGTCAAAGCCACCAAGTACATCAGTCACATCATCTAGCATCCTCATGCTCCCGTATGTATACTCAAACTTAATCGCACGGTCATCCGTATCACACAAAACAACCGGTGTTATGATGAAGGTGCCTTCTTTTCCCTGTATTATACTTTCAAATATGTTCTGCCCAGCATTTGAAATGATGTTTCCAAGATCGTAGACATGTGTATCAAATGGTGTATATGAATCGCAGAAATTTAGGATCTCAACACAATTTTCATCCAGAATCTGAACATGAACGCTCAGGTTGAGAGGAGCACAACCGGGGTCCCCAAAAGGACAATCGGGGGGAAGAGCCGTCCCAAGCTCGTCTGCCTGCGTGTCCGGTAATGCCGTGTTCGTGTATTGAATGAATGTCCTTCTTCCATCCTTTTGGCTCCACCATACAACATTCTGAGTTGAGGTACAATTGGGGGAAGTGTGCAACTGACAAAAATCTGTATCGGCGGCCGCCGAGCCTTCATCTATTTCAAGCCAATCCAGGCCCCCGACAACACCCTCAAAATTCTCGAGCAGCTCAAATGTCCCGATAAGCCCAGCGGTAAAATCTGGCACGAAACAGCCCGGACAATCTATCGGATCGGGATCCACTGGAAGAAGATTAAGCCTCAACCATCCGTTATCGATAGGAACCTGAGGGCACAAAGGCGCGCCCACTATCTGAGCTTTAGCATCATAAACCTTGGTCCCTAGAAATAAAAGCATTATTACGATCACTAGGAACATCCCTGATTTCAGTTTCTTTAAATACATTATCCATTTCCTCCTTTAGTTACTTAGGATTTTTAAAAACGTCATTTATCGACATTAAATTAATCAAAATAATCACCTGTATTACCAGGTAAACCTACCCAGGAATCCATGCTCCCAGTTCCATCTCCATTGTTAAGACCAATCCACCCGCCACAGAACTTATCGCTATCATCACAAATGTCGTCAGCCTTATCTGCCATTATCATCCATCCGTTGGGGTTGGTTCCACTGCATAGTGTGGACCCTCCCTTGCTGTTAGGAAGCCCCTGATTTACGCCCAGGTTGATAAGGGGGATCGTCGTTTCCTCAACCCCCGATGTCCTGCAGCCAAGCTCTGGCCTGTCATCGCATGAAACTATGTTTTCATTTGTATCGATTATCTCTCTTGCCCACTTTAGCTGCTTGGGATCTCCTAAACACAGATCCTTGTCATTTCGTTGCATGGACATGATAACTACATCAGAAAACGAGGTATCATCAACGTTATTGAAGTTAAAACCAAATACCGGCTTATCCATACTGTTATCTCCACCATGATCACCCAATGTAAGCGCCCTGTATTCATAGTTTCCGTCAGTATCTATAATCCTGAAATTTGCCAAGAGGACTGGATCATTCGCGCAGCCGCCACCAGCAGCCTGTACAGCTACAACAATATAGCCATGACCGTCATCCAGGATGGGGGGGAAAAGCTCTACCCCATCATTTCTTGTCAGGTTCCTTACATTATATACGTGTGTATCATTACCAGTATATGTGTCTGCGAAATTAAATTCGGTGCACCTGTTCTGGAATTGAGGGTCTGGATCGGAGGCATTGAAGGTCTGCACATGAACGGTTATTGGACCGCCGCTCACATTTGTGACCTGGAGAAAGGATTCCCTATCCCTGAGATCCCAATAACCCACCACAAATGAACCAGGCTCTATTTTTACAAAGGTTTGATCGGTATCACTCTGGCCCGCAAAAACAGCACCGGGTGAAGAAAGTAAAAACAAAGCTCCAAAAATCATCAAAATTAATACAAATGATAACCTTAAAAAGATACTTTTAGACATTAAACATATCCTCCTTATTTGATTTTCATAATCAGAGTGCTTGTTAAACATTTTCATCCTCCTTCATATTTTACTCAAGGATTGATCCTGATTTTCGAGAGCTGAAAAACATTAAGGATTGCTTCCCAGATAACTCTCATCCTCCAAATTAAAAAAACTTACCGAAATTAGAACATACATCATCACATTTGTCAAGCCCTTTTTAAAAAGTAGATAAAAATTTTCGTGATGCCTCACTGCATGTCCTCCTTTATTGTTTCAAGAGATTAAATCACAAATAAAATACCTTGTCAAGAGCATATTAATGATTATGTGAAATTTTCAAAATAAGCTAAAAATAACATGGCCACATTTTAGACGTAGTAATCTATAGGTGCCAGCGCTAAACAGGCAATCCTTGCCCAAACAGTGTCACAACAGGGGTAACAATCAAACATTAGTACCAACTATCGTTGCTTCTTATGAATCTATTACATAATAATAAAGACGCTAACTCAGCAGATTTTCTAACCCCAAATGGAGACCCACATGTCTCCGCCACATTATTTTAATTATACCAATGCAAATTCGGGACAAGAATGTCCCGACTATCCGTAATAGACTATCCGTAATATATATATGGTAGCAAGTAACGATAGGCGGGGGTTTCCAACCCCGAAGGTATAAAGCATTTGGAATGAAAACATAATGGTTTTCTCAACACTTGATACAAACATTGAAATCAAATATGTAGCGGACGACTTTAGTCCTCCACTGATCTACTCCCCCTCTAGAAAAAGGCATGTGCTAAGGAGTCGAAGGAGGGACTAAGGGGGATCTGATAAATCCCCTCTAACTCCCCTTTTAAAAAAAGGGGAGGAAAAAAATTGTGTGCCCGCTGCCCCCGGGTAGCCCACCAGTCTTGCTGGTGGTACATCAATTGTCACGAGCAAGCCTGCCCTGAGTTAGATCGAAGGGACTCGTGACCTACCCAAGATAATCAAATGTCTTTTACATTTAATGCAAATTCGGGACAAGAATGTCCCGCCTATCCGTAATATATATATGGTAGCAAATAACGATAGGCGGGGTTTTCCAACCCCGCAGGGATAAAGCATTTGGAATGAAAACTAATGGTTTTCGCCACATTTCATACAAATATTGCAATCAAATAAGTAGCGAGGTCTTTAGACCTCCATTTTTTTAGTATATTATTCTACATTTTACAAAAAAGGAGATTGAAGACATGATCGTCAAAAAAGCTCTTTCACTTGTAATAGCTACAATACTTATAATAGCAATAATTGGTTGTCAAAATAGTCAGAATAAAAAGGAAGAAGCAGTCAGAAAACTCACCGAGATGGGGATTCAATGTAATGAGAAGTCCTTATTTGACAAGATAAAAGAGCCTGACACTGTGGCAGTAAAACTATTGCTTGACGCAGGGATTGATCCTAATATAAGAGACAAAAAGGGATTTTCGCCCCTCATGGATTCCGCAGCTAGAGGCCATACTGAAATAGTTAAGACCCTGATTGTAGCGGGAGCGGATGTGAATGCAAAATCAAGATACAATGACAGGACCCCATTGATGCTGGCGTCATTAAATAGCAAGTCCGAAATTGTAAAAGTTCTGATAAGGTCAGGAGCTGATGTGAATGCAAAGGCCGGAGATGGTGCCACACCTCTGATTTTGGCTTCGGACGGGGGAGAAGTTGAGATTGTAATTTTACTAATCAAGTCAAGAGCGGATGTGAATCAAAGAGACGGCGAAGGTTCCAATGCATTGATAAGAGCAGCGAATAATGGCTACGAGGATACAGTAGAAGTTTTGTTAAAATCAGGAGCAGAAGTAAATGCGGTTAATGTCAGGGGCGATACAGCATTAATAAGAGCTGCGAGGAATGGACACCCCGAGACTGTTAAGCATTTACTAGATTCTGGTGCAGATATAACCATAAAAAATAACAATGATACAACGGCATTGATACAGGCCGCATCTAAAGGAATTATAGAAACAATAAAGTTATTGCTCCATGCGGGAGCTGATGTGAATGCCAAAGACTATAAGGGGAGGACAGCCCTTTCGATAGCTAAGGGAAAAGGTAATAAAGAAATAGCTGAATTGCTTATTCAAAAAGGAGCAAAGGAACTACCCACGGCTTCGCCCGCCCCGACAAGTAGAGGACTTTAGTCAAAGATCGTCAATCTCCTCCTGAGGGGGGGGGTTATGTCCCCGCTCCCCCCCCGGGTAGCCGGCCAGTCTTGCTGGTCGGTTATTGTGCAACGAGCAAGCAAAGTCGATGGGCCTGCCCTGACCGTTCGACAGGGCTCACGACAGGGTTAATCGAAGGGACTCGTTGCCTACCCAGGATAATCAAATGTCTTCTACGTTTAATTCGAATTTCGGGACAGGAATGTCCCGACTATCCATGATAAATACCTTCATCAATAACGATAGGTGGGGTTTTCCAACCCCGCAGGGTTAAAGCATTTGGATCGTGTCCGGAATTGCGGTTACCGGCAATGACCTGGGTTTTTAGTCGTGAACTCCCGGCAACTGGCAACGAAAAAATTTATAGTTGATTAGTGATGTATGAGCTAGTAATATTATAGTCATTATTTTTTCGGCAAGAAATCAAAAATCAGGAGAAAATTTAGCTTGAGCAGAATCTTTCAACTTATAAAAAAATTCCACTTTCCCCTAATTGTAGTTGCACTTCTATTCTATCTCTCACTTTTTTCATCCGTTTCACAAAATTCGGAGAGCGGCAACCAGCTTAACAGCCTGGCCTTCTTGCCTAACGTAACAAAATATGTAAACAAGTACTACGTCGACAAAAGTGCGATTAATGCCAAAGCCATGCTCGTAAAGGGCATGGAAAGACTTGAAACCATGCTGGATGAAGTCCTCGTTGACTTTCCCGACGGTGAGAATAGCGAAACATTCAAGGTTCAGGTACTGAACGAATCAAAAGCTTTTAATATGGGCGACATTAGTAATTTGGATGATCTGGAGCATACGATTAAGGAGGTCTTCCAGTTTATCCAGCCTCGTCTGACATCGGATGAGCCAAAAATCCAGGACGTCGGATACGTAGTTACAGATGAAATGCTTAGAACGCTCGATCCACATTCTGGTATCATCACTCCCCAGATCTACCAGGAGTTTATGATTGAAACGGAGGGAAGCTTTGGGGGACTTGGTATTGTAATAGGGATAAGGGATGGACAGCTCACGGTGATCTCACCCATTGAAGGAACGCCCGCTTACAATGCAGGTATAAAGCCAAACGACAGGATAGTTCAGATAGAAGATCAATCGACAATAAACATGTCTCTAATCGAGGCGGTAGGAAAATTACGGGGCCGCAAGGGAACAGAGGTAACCATTTATGTAACTAGGGAGGGATTTCCCGAGCCCAAAAAATTCAGGATGGTCAGGGACACCATAAATATCCAAAGCGTCGAAGCATTCGATTTAGGTAAAGGGATCTTATACGTGAGAATCAGGGATTTTCAGAAAAACACCTTTGACAGCATAAAAGAAGCATTGCAAAACAAAAACGGCAAGGTCAAAGGCTTAATTCTTGATCTCAGGGGTAACCCGGGGGGGCTCCTTGATCAAGCGGAGAAGGTGTCAGACGTCTTCTTAAAGGACGGTGTAATAGTTATAACAAAGATAGGAGACTCTGACAAAGAATATAGTGCAAGTGAAGATGTCTCTGATTATGTCGGTGAGATAGTAGTGCTAATAGACTCGGGGAGCGCAAGCGCATCAGAGATAGTCGCGGGTGCCCTGAAGAATAATGACAGGGCAGTGCTCATAGGGCTAAGAAGCTTCGGTAAGGGCTCTGTTCAACAGATATTCGATTTAAATGATGGTTCTGCCCTCAAACTTACAATCGCAGACTACCTAACACCTGGCAATATCTCAATTCAGGACGTAGGAATCACGCCAGATATAATGCTCAATCCAGTGGTGATTTCCAAGGAGAATGTCATCTTTAACCCCTCTGATCCCTCTTCCGATAAACCGCAAACTAATTCAGATGAGAAAACAAAGCCGTTGGAGGATCCGATTTATTCCATCAAATATCTTGATAACTCGAACATCGTCAACGAAGAAGATGAGGAGATAACACCTGAAGAGGCACTGAGCAGGGAGGAAAAAATAAAGAAACTTGACGAGGACTTCTATATCGATGTTGCAAAAGAGATTATCAATTCTACTAACTCTACATCCAGGAAAGAGATACTCAATCAACTGAAAGGCGAAATTAATAGAATTTCAAAAGGGCAGGAGATAAAGATGGGGGACGCATGGAAGGATCTGGGGGTAGACTGGTCTCATTCGGAATCGGGGTCCCGTTCGCCTGACATTTCAGTAAAGGTTTTCCCAGCATTTCCCGTTGCTAAAGCAGGAGAGAAGCTCAACGTAACTGCGGAAGTAACCAATCGAGGTACGTCGCCTATTTATAGATTGGAAGCCATAACAAAATCTGACAATCCGAGTTTCGATGGAAAAGAATTCATATTCGGCAAATTAAACCCTGGTGAAAAAAGATCTTGGACCGACACCTTTGATATCCCTGAATGGGCACTCAAAAGCGAGGATGAAATCACTCTGCATTTTGGAGACGCTGAAAACAAAAAACTCAACGATTATAAATTCAAGGCAAGGGTAGAGGAGTTGCCAAGGCCATTATTTTCTTTTAATTATTCTATCATCGACGATGGACGGTACGACTCTCATGGAAATGGAAATGGTATCCCGGAGTTCGGCGAGGCCATAGCACTATTGGTAAGGGTTAAGAACAGCGGCGAGGGAGTAGCAAAGAAAGGCATTGTAACACTCAAGAACAACTCGGGGGAAAAGCTATTTTTAAAACAGGGCAGATTTGAATTTGAGAACCTTCAACCAGGTGAAATGAGAGAGTCTCCTCTCAATTTTGAAGTCAAGAAGCCCGACGCAAAGATTGATTTGGAGCTTCAGATACTCGATGAAGTCCTCAAAGAGGGTTTAATGAGCAAAATCAATATCCTTGAAAGCGAAAAGGAGGCAAATTTTCTCAATAACTCGCAGAATATTGTTGTGTTAAACGATAAAACACTGATCAAGGGGGGTAGCTTTACGGACGCGCCTGTTCTGGCAATATCTGATAAGGGGGCAGGCTTCAAGACGATGGGAGAAAACGATGAATGGGTCAAAATTAAACTTAATGAAAACATGGTCGGGTGGATAAGAAAAGACGATATCATCTTCGTAGACTTTGTAAGTTCATCTTCCGACACACAGAATTTAAAAGAATATTTTGAAGGACCTCCAGTCATAAGCATTGTTGATCCGCCCCTTGCAACTGAGTCCGATACAATCACCATTAACGGTTCGGCAGAGGACGGTGATGGCGTTGCGCTGGTTTATGTTTTTTTGGATGAGGACAAAGTTATGCTACTACCCTCGAGAGAAAATAATGTTCCAATTTCCGTCAATTTAAAACTACATGAAGGGACTAATGTAATAACGTTCCTTGCAAAAGACTCAAAGGGTCTGATGGCTAAAAAGTCTTTTGTTGTAAGGAAAGAGGGCTAGACTAAGGACATGCTAACTGAATGGCCAAATTCATTCTTGGTCGGGTCTTTACAGGAGCGTTTGTTGTCATTGTCGTATCATCCATCACTTTCTTCCTGCTGAGAGTCCTTCCAGGCGGACCCTTTGATACGGAAAAGAAACTCCCTCCTCAGATTCTGATCAATATAGAGCAAAAATACAGGCTGACCGAGCCGGTATGGAAGCAATACGCTATATACATGAATAACCTTTTAACCGGTGACTTCGGGCCCTCCTACAAATACGTTGACAGGACCGCAAACGATATTATCGGGGACACGCTCCCGGTATCGATGGAGCTGGGTTTAGTCGCGCTACTAGCCTCTATCATATTCGGTACATCAATGGGAACGATTTCCGCAACCAGGCCAAGGGGATTGTTCGATTTTGTTGCGGTATCCCTATCTACCGCTCTGGTATCTGTGCCAAGCTTCGTCATAGGCGCAGTCTTAATATATGTGTTCTCTGTAAAACTGGGGTGGTTTCCCGCAGCCCTGTGGGGAGATGCTAGGCACCTTGTACTACCTGCACTGACCCTTGCCTTGGGTCCAGCCGCCTACCTGGCGCGTCTCGTTAGGGCAAGCATGCTAGAGACATCCCAAGCTACATTTATAAGAACCGCAAGGGCAAAGGGACTCAGCGAGACAAGGGTGGTCGTTAAACACATACTCAGAAATGCCCTAATTCCAGTGGTTACTGTTTTGGGTCCCATTAGCGCCTACCTGATCACTGGCTCGTTTGTAGTGGAACACATTTTTGCAATCCCCGGAATGGGGAGGTTTTTTGTTTTCGCCGTATCAAACAGGGACTACCCACTCGTAATGGGAATTACAATCGTCTATACGGTTATACTAGTCATAGCTAACCTCCTAGTAGATATACTCTATATTGTATTAGATCCGAGAATTACCTTTGAAAAAAGAAGAAAGTAGAGCTATGAGAAACATCAAGCTAACAATAGAGTACGATGGGACCAATTACCTTGGCTGGCAGAGACAGAAGAGAGGGCCTACCATACAGGAAACTATAGAAAATGCACTTGTAAAGATAACTACCCCCCATCTCATTTCCCTTCGACCTTGCTCAGGACATGCTTCCCCCACAAGGGGGGAAGGGAGCTTTGAGGTAAAGCTCATAGGATCCGGAAGGACAGACACCGGTGTCCATGCCTTGGGTCAGGTAGCAAATTTTAAGACCTCAAGCGGACTGTCGGCTTGTCAGCTTCAAAAAGCGCTTAACGCTATCCTCCCTGAAGACATCTCCATTGTAAAATGTGAGGAAGCGGATATGAGGTTTCATGCACAATTCGACGCTAAAAGTAAGACATATACCTATATAATATTGTACCGCCCATATCCCTCGGCGCTGGAGAGGCGCAGGGCCTGGCACATCCCATTCACATTGCACGTACCAGAAATGAAGGAAGCCTCAAAGGCCCTTATAGGTGAACATGATTTCAGTGCATTTGGTCTATCTACGCGCACCCTGAGATCGACCGTCAGGGAGATATTGAAGCTCGAAATAGCGTTCAGCGAAAAGGATCATCTATATTTTGAAATTGGAGCCACGGGATTTCTAAGAAGAATGGTAAGATTGGTTGTCGGGACACTTATTCAGGTAGGAAAAGATAGAATCACAGTCGAAGGCTTCAGGAGAATATTGGAATCTGGGGAAAGAACCAAATTTGTACGGCCTGCCCCCCCGTGGGGACTTTATTTGAAAGAGGTCAAATATTGAAGGGAATTTTAGACGAAATGCGGGGTTGGAAAACCCCGCCTATCGTTATTGATGACAATATCACTTATTGTGGATAGTCGGGACATTCTTGTCCCGAAATTTGGGCAAATCGTTGACATTTGATCGTCCCACCAGCAAGACTGGTGGCCTACCCTAGTTGCAATTAATCAATCATGTCCAATTGTTCTGAAAAATTCATTGATGAAAATCTGTAATCAATCGGGTCTTCAACCATACCTTTCCTTACAGGATTTGCGTGAATATAGTCTAGCTTCTCCCTGCACTTTTCCTCGGAATAAATCCCAAAATCATAGAAGCTCTTTTGCCATATGGTACCTTTGACGCCCAGACTTCTTAACTTGTAAGCGAATAAGCTCTTAATTTTTTGAATGACCGATGAGATTCCAAAGCCCTTCTTTGGCATTATCAATAAGTGAAAATGGTCTGGCATTAGAACAAACCCCAAAAGCAGAAATCCATATCTATCCCTGCAACAGAATAGATTTTTAACGAATAATTCTGCATAAATATAATTAAGGAAAATGGGATTGTTATATAACGTTTTCGATGTTACGAAGTATACGTGATTTTCAATATTATACCGTTTCAGTTTTGACACAATAAAATTATAAACCCACCAGCAAGACTGGTGGGCTACCCGTCTGGGGGAGGATAGGGATGGGTGGGTTACCCGCTTTAATTAAGCGATGCTATCGCCGGGTAGGTCACGAGTCTTGCTCGTGACATTCGATTATTCGTTAAAAAAATCATTTAAATTATTGGACAGGTTACAAATTAGAATAAATATGCAAAAATAAGCAGGACCGAAATGAAATTTCTCAGATATAAAACTAAACACGGCAAGGTAAAACACGGCTATCTTGAAGAAGGCAAAGTATTTGAGATTACCGGAGAC
>Ga0214472_10002402_pt1 | contig 20227 bp, 21 predicted proteins | sample RVTome_6_FD_207662 | JGI IMG/M metagenome (GOLD analysis project Ga0214472, IMG submission 207662) | Soil microbial communities from uranium-contaminated site in the Upper Colorado River Basin, Wyoming, United States - RVT140D175 | ecosystem: Environmental > Terrestrial > Soil > Contaminated >...
CAATACCGACCAACAACCGGTCACACTGGAGCCGGAAGCCCGCCAATCCGCACTGGAATTACTGCACGATCCCGACCTGTTAAACCGCATTCTACACGACTTTAACCAGGCCGGTGTGGTCGGCGAGGAAACCAATAAACTGGCCGGTTATCTGGCCTGTGTCTCGCGCAAACTGGATAAGCCCCTGGCGGTGATGATCCAGAGCAGCAGTGCCGCCGGTAAATCCTCCTTAATGGAATCCATACTGGCGCTGATGCCGGAAGAAGAACGAGTGCAGTACAGCGCCATGACCGGACAAAGCCTGTTCTACATGGGCGAAACCAATCTGAAAAATAAAATACTGGCGATCAGTGAGGAGGAAGGCGCGAGCAATGCCAGCTATGCGTTGAAGCTGTTGCAGAGTGAAGGTGAAGTGACCATCGCCAGTACCGGCAAGGATGAGGCCACCGGCAACCTGGTCACCAAGGAATACAAGGTGGAAGGCCCGGTGATGTTGTTTATGACCACCACGGCCATCGACATCGATGAAGAGTTACTAAACCGTTGTGTGGTGTTGTCGGTGAATGAATCGAGGGAGCAGACCCAGGCGATCCACCAGGCACAACGATCCAGAAGAACCTTGCAGGGGCTGCACAACAAGCTGGAAAAAGACCGCATCATTGCGCTGCACAGCAACGCCCAGCGACTGCTGAAACCCCTCGCGGTCATCAACCCTTACGCCGATCAACTGACCTTCCTGGACGATAAAACCCGTACCCGCCGCGACCATGAAAAATACCTGACCCTGATCGACAGCATTGCCTTGCTGCACCAGTACCAGCGCCCGGTGCAGACGATCCAACACAACGGCCAAAGCATTGATTATGTAGAAGTGACGTTGGAGGACATTGAAGCTGCCAACCGTCTGGCCTGTGATGTGCTGGGCAAAACCCTGGACGAGCTGCCGCCGCAGACAAGAAAGCTGTTAACGCTGATCACTGACCTGGTGACAGCCGAATGCAAAAAGCAAGGCATCGAGCAAAAGGACTTCCGCTTTAGTCGCCGACAGATACGCCAGTGTTGCGGCTGGAGTGAAACCCAGGTGCGGGTACATATGCAGCGTCTGGTCACCATGGAATACCTGCTGACTCATCGCGGTGGTCGGGGCCAGTCGTTCGAATATGAGTTGTTATATAGCGGCGAAGGTCAGCAGGGAGACGCCTTCCTGATGGGTCTATTGGATGTGACGCAACTGAAAAAGCAGGGCAATCAACCAACTAAAAATAACACTATGACAACCACTTCGCGGGGTGAATCATCTAACCTCGCGGAGGCATCGCGGCCTCAACGCGGGCCGGTCGCGGAGCTGGAAAAATCGCCAGAGCCCTTGAACAACAAGGCTTACCGCCCAACCTCGCGGACTGCCGCCGAAAACAATTATCCGGTGGTGTAAAAAAATGGCGATCAAACGTAAGCGCACCATGGCCTACAAGCGGGCACAGGTGCCTATCGAGCACACCGGCTTCTATGCCTACTTGCTGCGCTACAACGAAGCCATGAAGTTGCGCAACTACTCCAAAAGCACGCTACACCGAAGAGAAAGTGACATCCGCCGCTTCGTCGGTTGGTGCGACGAACGGGGCATTGACCAGCCTCAGGACGTGACCAAGCCGATCCTGGAACGCTACCAAAAACACCTGTACTACTACCGCCAGGCCAACGGCGAACCGCTGTCACCAACCAGCCGCAACCACTACATCACCAGTGTTAAGCAGTTCTTTAAATGGCTGACCCAGGAAAACTACCTGCTGTATAACCCGGCCTCCGAGTTGTTCGTGCCGCGCCAGACCCCGAGTCTACCGGTCGTGTTGACGGTTGAAGAAATTGAAGCGCTGATGCTACAACCGGACTTGAACACGCCTTACGGTGTGCGGGATCGGGCCATCCTGGAGGTGTTTTACAGTACCGGCATTCGCCGTTCGGAACTGGTCAACCTGCAACTGCATGACATCTCCTTGCCACGCCAAACCCTGTACGTGCGGGAAGGCAAAGGCGGCAAGGATCGGCTGTTGCCCATCGGTGCCCGAGCCGCGCAATGGCTGGAACGCTACCTGCTGACCATCCGCCAACAACTGCTGACGGACATCAATAATCAAACCCTGTTCCTGAACGATTACGGCGAGCCCTTCCGCGACAGCAAATTAGGCGACCGGGTAAAACGCTTTATGAAGAATGCCGGGATTACCGCGCCAGGCAGTTGCCACTTGCTGCGCCATGCGATGGCCACGCACATGCTGGAAAACGGCGCGGAGCTGCGCTTCATCCAGGCGATGCTGGGCCACGCCGATTACCGGGCGACACAGATTTACACCCATGTGTCGATTAGAAAATTGCAGGAAATCCACGCGGTGACGCACCCGGCCAAACTGGAAGACAGAGCCGCGTTGCTCTCCGCTTTAGCGGCTGAAGATGACGACGAGCCAGGCGGAGAGAATGAGCCGGACACCTGAGCACTTACCCGCGTGTCACATGCCTTGCAGGAAAAAGCGCAAGGCAAGGCGCCACGCTCACACCGTGCCAGCGTTAAGTGCAAACCGTCCGTTCCTTGCCTCCGTCACTGTCGTTCCTCCGGGCAGCGCTGCGCACTGCATAGGAAAAAAAGGGGCTGCAAAGCCTGTCATGGCGCTTGCAGGGCGTACCCTCGTTCGAGTTATGTGCGGGCGTCCAGGCCGGTACCGGTCGTGAAGTTGGGCAAGCGCCACGCCAGTCTTAGCGGCCGCTCTCCAGCCAGCCTCCCCCGGCGCAAAAAGACGCGCCTCCCCGCCCGAAAAACCCTGCCCGCCAGCACGGGCGCGCCCTGTGCTGGCTGCGATGTGGGTGCTTCGTAGCGAGTTCCGTGCAGGCGTCGAGCCTTTAAGGCGGGTAGGTCGGGCTGGTTGCTGGCTTGGTTTTTTTACCCCCTGGCCCCCAAGGGGGAGCAACCAGGGCAGCGGCAAAGCCGCGCTTAAAAACACACCTCGCCCCCCTAAATCCCCCCGCTGGGGGGACTTGAGTCCGTGCCAATCGGAGAGTCCGTGTCTGCTGCTTGCCGGTCAGGGTAGCACCGTGCTCAGGCTGTCAAGGGTGAAATGCACGGCGCAAAAAGACGCGCCGCCCTTGACAGCCTTGCGTGCGGCGCTGTCGGGAAGTGGCAAACAACAGCCACTCAATCAGGAGCAAAAAGTATGAAATGGGAAATCGAAAAAATCATCAATGTAGCCAATGAACTGGCCAGCCGGGGTAGTACCGGGGCCAGCACCGGCGAGCAAATCGCGGCGGCGTTCGTGCTGGATCGCATGGAGTTTTTACCGCAAGGTTATAGCGTCATTGAAGCCTGGGACCGCCTGGGCGACACCTGGCAGGAATATGTCCGCATCATCAAGCGCGATTACCCGCACGAGTTGGTGCCTTGGTAATCGCCACCGGGAGCCTTCGGGCTCCCAAATACCTTCTTCTCTTTAGCAGCTAAATAGCCGCTCTCGCGGCTGACGCCGCACGGCGGCTAATGCTGCTAAAAATAAAACCCACATCGCGGCTATGCTTCAGTTAACGCCAAACGTGCGTCGGGGCCTGTAACCTGCTAAATTGAATACGTGACGGGTTGAGCGTGCTTTAAGGGGTTGATGGCGTTGGGGTTGTGGCCGGTTGTAGCTACGAAGGCGCGTAGGCGGACGATACGTCCAAAGTGATCCCATTGGGCTGGAAGGCGGGCTCAATACCTACGGGTATGTTGGAGGAAATCCTCTCAGTCGCATTGATCCATTAGGTTTGGACTGGGATGCTGCTGTTGCAGCCCTTCCGGCAGCGGTGGCTGTGGCATTATCCGATTCTCCTGTTCCTGGTCCTATGGATATTGCGGCTGGTCTCGGTCTGGCTGTTTTGGCTGTTATGCCTAGCGATTCTGCTCAAGAAAAAGCAACACCGGTACCTTATCCTGATAGAAAGCGCGGAAAATACGTTTGCATTTGCAGGGCAAACAAAGATGGCAGGAGTGCTGATAACTGCTCGATTGATAACCAGAGTTCTGCACAAGGCTATGGTGTCGGCAATACATTAAGTGAAGCTAAGAGGATGGCAGAAAAAAATGCAAAAGATAAGCTTGGGGCTAAATCTACTCATCATGTTCAATGTCGTTGTACTGGCCCGAAAGGGGATAAAATAATTCCACATGGATAAACAAGAAATAAAAGTATTACTTGAGCAAGCTAACAATGAGTTAGAAATTGGAAACTGCAAGTCAGCATACTCCTTGTTGTTGCCACTCTTAGAGAAAAAAATCCCTGAGGCATTATTTTTGTATTCCAGGTTTAGCATTGGGGATACCGAGACGGATCAAGAGTTCGAAGAAAGGAGTCTTAGTCTCTTGATAGAATGCTCCATCTTGGAATATCCGCCTGCTCTATATTCTTTAGGTGTATGTTATGACATGGGAGATCTTGTTGATCGTGATCCTTTAAAAGCAGCTTTACTTTTCAAAAAGGCTGCTGAGCTTGGACATTCTAAAGCAAAGCTAAACCATGGGCTTGACTTATTTTATGGTTCAAACGGTATCTCAAGTGATAAGAGTTTAGGAATCAGTTACGTTAAACAAGCAGTTGATAACGAAGTGGAAGGTGCTGATGACTATTTGAAAGAAATGAAATCTCAATAAGCGAATAATGGGGTTGCAGTCACTCTAAACACTGCGCTCCAGTTGTAACTTTACGGCAGCTACCCTGACTTTTTAATCGTTCACCTGCTGTAATAACGGCTCTTCAATATTAACAGGAGCTGTTTTACGATGAGTGCACTTGAGCAGGCAGCCGCTGCCTTCGCAGACTGGCGAGCCACACGGAAAAAACTTGGCCCCACCCCTTCTCACTTGATAGAGCTGGCGGTTTCTCTGGCAGGGGAGTATTCCAAAACAGACATCGTTCAAAGTCTGGGAACCAGTCACAGGGTATATAATCGCTGGCTGGCAGCCAGCAAAGACAGCATGTCATTTGTTGAGGTCACGACAGACCTTCTCGCGGCTGATCAGTTGTTGCGTACCTTTTTATCATCATACTTTTTGCCAAATTGTTCATCATACGATTGATCAAAAATGCATATCAGAGTGGACTTTCCTCTCATCAGAGCCGCGACTGATTTCACGCCGGTGCTTCAGCAGGAAGTCATCCCGCCAGAGAATGCGGGGCCTCAGATGCACTTTATCCATACTGATCATCTGGGTACGCCGGTGCTGATGACGGATATGAATCAGCAGGTTGTCTGGGAACGTCAGCAGACGCCTTTTGGGGAAGAGGTTAGCCAGTCGGGTGCTGCTCTTCAGTCAATCCGGTTTCCCGGCCAGTTATATGACCCGGAGACAGGGTTCAGCTATAATTACTTTCGGGATTATGATTCGCAGACTGGACGCTATGTTCAATCTGATCCGATTGGGTTACGTGGGGGACTCAATACCTATGCTTATGTCCTCGGCAACCCCCTGTCGTATATAGATCCTTTTGGGCTGGTTAACCTACAAATACCAGGCACATCAGGAGAAACATCAATTCACGCGAACCCTGGCCCAGATGTGACTGATTTTAGGCCTGAGCATGAACCACCCCATGTCCATTTGGGGGCAAATGATGGGCCAAGGGTTGATACAGAAAATTTTGAGCCGTTAGACGATAAAGACGCCAGAAGAATGACAAAAGAACAGAAGAAAATGTGCAAAAATTTATCTAATGAGCAAAAAGGATTGATTCGAAGCCGGCAGCAAAATGTTTTCAAACATGGATCTGCGATACTTAGAGCGTTAACAGGACCGACATTGCTTTCCCCCTATGCATATTGTCAGGCTGATCCAGGTCGGTGCATAGATACCATTGAAAGTATCCAGGATTCATTATGATAAGTATGGAAGAATTTTTAGGACTGATGGAATTTCCCGAGGAATGGCTTGAGTGGAAAATGATTCCTAAGGAGCTAATGGAAATGCAGTTAAAAAATTATAGGCCTGGTGATGAACAGGGGGCTGAACACGATAGAAATGGGGCTTTTCACTGGTGGCTAAAAAGAGACCCAAGCAAAGAGCAACTTATGAATTTAGTAAAGCTGTCTTTTTTAGACCCTGATCAGATTATGTCTTCAGATGTTAGAAAATATATTGTGAAGGCGCGGAGCTGCGATCAAGATGTCATTAGTTTAATCGACGAGCTTGCTAACCGGTCGGGTCTTTAAGAGTTGTTGAGCTGTTAAACCGTTGCGTGGTGTTGTCGGTGAATGAATCTCGGGAGCAGACCCAGGCGATCCATCAGGCACAACGCCAACGTCGTACCCTGCAGGGCCTGCACAACAAACTTGAAAAAGACCGCATCATGGCGCTGCATAGAAATGCCCAACGCTTATTAAAGCCGCTGGCTGTAATCAATCCTTACGCCGATCAACTCACCTTCCTGGTGTTGCGTACCTTTTTATCATCATACTTTTTGCCAAATTGTTCATCATACGATTGATCAAAAATGCATATCAGAGTGGACTTTCCTCTCATCAGAGCCGCGACTGATTTCACGCCGGTGCTTCAGCAGAAAGTCATCCCGCCAGAGAATGCGGGGCCTCAGATGCACTTTATCCATACTGATCATCTGGGTACGCCGGTGCTGATGACGGATATGAATCAGCAGGTTGTCTTGGAACGTCAGCAAACACGTGTTGCCCAATGGCACCTACTTTATTGAACAAGAGGAAACGAAATAAATGGGGGAAGTCCACAATTATCTACCACGCCTGACGGTCATCAGAACAGTACGAAAGGGCGGTGGAGACCTTTACCAAAAACCCGGATCCACCGGGTACAGTAATGACCTGGGTGTGCCGTAATAACTGGGATTACCTGGATTTAAAGAAGTATCCGCTCGATCTCAATCCTCGGCCATGAAGTGAGCAGGGGAGAATTGCGCAGGAATTTACGGTTTGAGGTGGATCCGGGAGGGCCAAACCGTAAGTTTCTGTTCAAATGCCCCCGCTAGTCCGAGCAGGAACAGTGTTTGTATAAGCCTCTGGTGCTGCATTCAGATAACGGGGCTCCAATGAAAGCACAGACGATGAAGGCAAAAATGGAGGAAATGGGAGTGATGGCCTCTTACAGCAGGCCCCGTGTCAGCAACGATAATCCGTATTCGGAATCGCTGTTCAGAACGCTGAAATACCGTCCTGTATGGCCATCCTCAGGTTTTTCCAGTCTGGAGATTGCCCGTGACTGGGTGGAAGAATTTGTAAACTGGTATAACAATGAGCACCGGCACAGCCGTCTCAATTTTGTCACACCAGCACAGCGTCATGCAGGAAAAGATACAGCCATCCTGGAGCAGCGCAAAAACGTGCTTGAAGAGGCAAAACGTTTAAATCCGTACCGCTGGTCTGGTGACGTAAGAAACTGTGATGCGGCAGGATCTGTGACATTAAATCCTGAAAAAACTGAAACCGTTACCTTGGATAAGGCTGCATAAAAAAAACAGAAAAAGAGTGACAACTACCTTGAAAAACGCCGCAGGAGGTGGCGCAGAAATTCATTGCGATGCTGGCAAAGCATGGGGTGATCGTGAAGCAGGGGCAGGGGTATGTCCGGGCGGCACACAACGTGGTTGAGTTTAAAGGGGCCGGGCATAAGGCGTAGTGTCCACAGATTCTGTGGGTAACTCTGTGGCTAATCTGGCAGAGACCGCCATGGCGCTTTGCTGTTGCTGAATGGTTGAAATTTGATCTGTTGTTCGGCAACGGTGGAGGGGGACGACAGTCATCCGCACTGACAAGGAAATCTCTTTATATGAAGTCTGAAAATCCGGGCCGGAACCCGGCATCTCTATCTTATTATGAAGTTTGAATTGCTGAAAACTGCCGGATATTGCCTGAAACTGCTGAATATTGTTATTAACTGCTTAGTTTTGCGAAGTATTGCTTAAGGTTCTTATCTGGCGCGGGTTTTGAGCCTGTTCTATTGATTTTACCCTTAGCTTAAACGGATATTGAGTAACTACAAAACTGTAGTTACAATTAACAGGAGCGGCCAAAGGATGACACATGTATTTTGAGTGGGATGAAGAAAAAAACCGGAGCAATAAGGTTAAGCACGGTATTAGTTTCGAGGCAGCGAAACTGGCATTTGACGATCCCCGCCAGCTTACCCGGTTTGACCGCACAGAGGGCGGTGAAGACCGCTACCATACGATTGCTTTTGCAGCGGGTGTGGTCCTGATTCTGGTTGTTCACACGTACCGGGAACGGTCAGGAGAGGAGGTTGTCCGTATTATTTCAGCGAGAAAAGCCAATGCGACTGAGAGGAGGCTGTATCATGGGAAGTAAAGAAAATGATGAACTGAAGGCGCTGGCAGAGCTGCCTGATGAGGACATCGATTACAGCGATGCTCCGGCAGAAGACGCCGGAAAATGGGCAGATGCCGAGCGAGGTAAATTCTTCAGGCCGGTAAAAAGTCAGGTGACGATCCGGCTGGATGCCGATGTTCTGGACTGGTTTAAGACGCATCACAGCAAGTATCAGACGGCGGTTAACCAGGTGCTGCGCGAGTATATGGAATCGCGCCGTTAATTCAGGTGTGGGGGTTGATATTGCTTTAATAATCATAATAATCGTATTATTATGATTATTCTTATATATTGGGTGAATTATTATGCAGGGCATTTCCAGTGACATTTACAGCCGCATCACTCAGGCGGCAGATGAGCTTTATGACCGGGACAGTGAGCGCCTGCCAACGGTGGATGAGGTGCGCCGGGCGGCTAAAACGGATATGAACGCGACCAGCGCGGTTATGCGTGAGTGGCGCAGGCAGCGGATTAAACCTGCGGTTCCTGCGGGTGTCATGGTTCCTGCGGTGGTTCAGGAGGCGTTTCACAGTGCTCTGGTGAATGCCTGGGCAGAAGCACAGAAGATGGCTAATGAGACACTGGAAGCGGCACAGAAGGCATGGGAAGAGGAGCGGGCAGAGGCCGACCAGTTAAGAGCGGAAATGTCTGACGCCTTTGAACGGCAGGGCGGGGAACTGGAGGCCATACAGCAGCAACTGGCCGCAGAGCAGAAAGCGCGTCAGGAGAGCACTGACCGGGAAGGTGAAGCACTAAACCGGGCTGATGCGTTGAAAGCCAGCAATCAGGAGCTTGAGAAGCGTCTGGCGGTCGCGGAGAGACGGGAGCAGGACCGGACAGAGGAACTACAGCATCTGCGAACAAGTCATGACAGGTTACAGGCGGAACTGATCGGGCTGGCGAAGCTGGGGCAGGGAAGTGCTAAGCCAGCTACGGTGAAAAAGGCACCCCGGAAGAAGGCTCCGGCAAAATAAAACCGGTCATCCGGAGTCGTCACTGCACTGTAGTGACGACTCCTGAAACTCCACGCATGGCGCGGCCTGAAGGCCCTGTTTTCCGGGTGACGTACTCCTTGCGATGCATTTTAAACTTGCAGTAAATACGATTTAACTTAAAATCGTTTTTACTTAAAAACAGAAATAATGAAATGATTATCGGACTCTTAAACCAGAAAGGCGGTGTCGGAAAAACCACTCTCAGTGTGAATCTGGCCGCCTGTTTAACCCGCTCAGGCGCGAGAGTTTTGCTTATCGATGCCGATCCCCAGGGCAGCGCCCTCGACTGGGCTGCGGTCCGTGAAGGGGATTCACTGTTTCCTGTCGTTGGGTTACCAAGGGCTACTGTGCATAAAGACATTAATCAGATAGGACAGGGTTACGACCATATTATTATCGATGGACCACCGAGGGTGACTGATCTAGCGAGGTCAGCAATTATGGCTTCCGATGTCGTACTGATCCCGGTGCAACCATCTCCCTATGATATCTGGGCGGCTGACGAAGTGGTGAAACTCATTGAAGAGGCTGGCGTTTACAAACAAAATCTTAAATCTGTTTTTGTGGTTAATCGTAAAATCGCAAATACAGCGATTGGACGCGATGTGACCGACGCTCTGGCTGTCTATCCTGTACCAGCGTTAAAGGCTCATGTCACGCAGCGAGTAATTTTTGCAGAGACTGCTGCACAAGGCATGGCTGTCTGTGAAACTGAAGATAACGGACCAGCAGCGACTGAGATTGAAGCTGTCATGACCGAGTTAATGGAGTTCGCACAATGACCAAGAAAGTGACATTCGGAGCCAGGCCAGGCAGCAAGAAAGCAGGTTCTGTTGATCGCTGGGTGGAAAACCGGAATGCCGGTGAATCCGAACCAATGAAGCGTCTTACAATTGATATCCCTGAGAGCCTGCACCGACTGATAAAAGGCTCCTGCGGCAGCCGTGGCACTAAAATGGCGGACGAGATTCGAGAGCTTTTAACACAGAAATACGGAAATCAGTAAAAACGTAAATAATGAATATTGAGCGGGGCTGGCCATTCTATTCACCTAGGCCCCGGACTAGTTATCTAAGCCACAATGGCAGTAACGTCCTCTGCTACATTAGAGCTTTCTACTTCCCAAATATTCAAATTTACTTGCAAGTTATACCAGGACGCTACGGACGTATTTGTGAGTCTTGCCCAACGTTTAGCCATTTCTGGACTTAACGATGCTTTTTTATTCAAAACGGATGATAATGTTTTTCGTGTAACTCCCAGCATTGCTGCTGCATCAGTCACAGTCAAATTAAGTTCATCTAGTACAAGTTCTTTAAACACTTCACCAGGGTGAGAAGGTTTACGAGTCATCTTTATCATGTTCCACCAATCCATGAGCTTGAAACGTTTCTAATGCGGATCGATATAGTCAACAATGTAGACATTCCCATTTTCAAATTCGAAAACAATACGCCAGTTCCCACTAACATCTACGGAGTACTTTTCACGCTCATTCTTTTTTTGCCCCTTGTATTTGTGGAATCTAAGTCCCGGTAGATTCATGTCCTCAGCGTACTCTGAAGCATTTAACCTATCTAAAATAATTCCAATTCTGTTTGAGTGCGTTGCCTGTATTCCTTTCGTTGAACCATACAGAAAGAATGCTTCAAGCCCTTTATGAGAAAAAGATTTAATCACAACGATATTTCTCCCGCTGTTTAAAGGTGAGAGAGATATCCTACTACTTTGTTTCGAGTTGTGATACGTTGCACAACTCTCTTGTGTTTTTGATATTAGCACTCTGTTAAGTTAAATGTATACATTATCGCATACATTTTTGTATACGTTTTTGGGGATTGTCGCCCATTCCCTCGAAATGTTCAGTAACTCCTTTGTTCCGTAAACGGTCGTTAAAGTGACGGCAATAATTAGGTTATTCAGCAACCAAAATGTGTCATTTAACCCGTTATTTAATCTATGACACGTAAAAGGGGGCTTAAAGTTATCAAATCAACTTATGACTAGTTACTTATCAGAAAAGCCCCGTTCCATCTGGGTTACAGAGACGCTGTTGAACATTTCGAGGGAATGGACGACAACCCCCCTTTTTATAGACACAATGAAATCAAAAGCTGTCACTACAGCGCAGTGACAGCTTAAGAAACTCCACGTGTGGCGATGTATTCAGGCCTATTTTTCTGGATGACCAGTGGATGACGTACCCTCATTCACCCCCCAGAGGGGGATAGAAAAAAGGAAAAAATAAATGAGCGAATCTCTTGATTCTATGCTTAAAAAATTTGAGAACAGAGGAAAGTCTGTGTCACATAAGCTAGAAAAAAATACGGCAGAGATCATCCAGTTATCACTATGGAGAGACTTTGAGAGAGCAGCCCCATCCTGTGTGTTGAGATCTGCTTTGTTTGGTGTAGTTAAGCGGGGAAGAAGGCGCTACTTGGAAGATGAAACCTTAGCCGCTTGGGGAAACGATGAAATAAAGTACAGAGGGCAACGGCTTGACCAAGCAGACTTAGATGTTTGGATGGAAATGCTTCATCTGTGCAGAGAAACAGGACTAGGAGCCACCATAGAATTTGAAAAATATGCCTTCCTGAATCGGATCAGGCCATCTCAATCAAAAAAGAGTAAAAAGGACTGGCTATGGTTAGAAAGCAGCATGAAACGCATGATCGCCTGCTGTGTTGAGATTAAAAGCGGAGATAAACGATACTTTGGATCACTGATCGAAAGTGGTGCGATTGATGAAGAAAGTGGACGCTATGTTCTAAGCCTGAACAGTAAAATGGTAACTTTGTTTAAAGCAGGAATGACATTACAACATGCTGAGAAGCGTCACCTGCTTAACACTGATCTTGCTAAATGGTTAGCTGGCGATATCGAAGGACACGGGGCAACAGAAAAAAAACCATATTACGGCAAGGTCGAGAGTTTTTATAAGCGCTGTGGTGCAGAAGTAAGCCGACTTGGAGATTTCAGAAAAGCACTGAGAAAAGCTGCTGATGAACTGAAAAAACAAAAAATTATTAAGTCTTGGAAAATTACGAAAGATGATATTTTTCAAGTTGTAAAATGGTCGGGATAGCACTCCCGGTCGGTCGGGATAGCACTCCCGGTCGGTCGGGATAGCACTCCCGGTCGGTCGGGATAGCACTCCCGGTCGGTCGGGATAGCACTCCCGCCACCTCCTCGCAAGCCCTTATGTGGCGCTGGATTTCAGCGCCCCTATAATCCCTTTAATAATCCCTTTAATAATCCCCCGTCCACAGGGCTGTGGATAAGTTTTACAACGTAATAGGGTCACTTCGTATCTGACACGCTTTCCCGCCGCTTACGCTCCGCCGGAGAAAGGCTCCTTCGTCGCGGAGTAAAACCCGGTCATCTTAATAATTTAACAATATATTTCATTTTACGGTTGAAACAAAAAATCACTTCCATAGAATACAGACTTCCGCTGTTCCTGTTTTCCGGCTGACTCAGAGGCCAGACAGAAACAGTATGACACCATCATAAACACGACCAGACCTACGGACTAATTGCAGTTCCAAGAAGGAAGAAAGATGTTTTTTTCCAGTCAGATCATTTCAGCACTGTATTCCCTTCGTTTAAATTCCAGAGCCTTCCCATCCAGAGGACTTTCTCTGTGCTGGAGTATCCTGTTAAGCCTGAGCTTTTCCGTCTCTTCCGTTCAGGCAGACTCTGGTGACGCCTATGGGCCTCTCTACATGCTGGACGAAGGCTACACCAGTACAGACTGGAGCTACATCCGGCAGTTTCCACTTGGGGCAGGAGAAAAAGCGCATATCGACGCCCTGATGTACCGTTTTGCCGAAACCAACGGCTACGACGCGGTTCAGGGCGATGACATCATCTGGAAATGGTATGACTCTGAAAACACACTGGTTGATACCGACAAAGTCAGTTATACAGGCGTATGCTGGTACAATGCACTTGAAGTTCCCTGCGTCGAGGGAGTGCCTGCAATCGGTCTGTTTAAAACCATTACCAATAAAACCGGTATCTGGCGGGTTGAAACGTATTTTAACGACATCCTCAGGAGCGACACTTCCTTTGACGTCATTGGCCGGGAGCTTCACCCGTACAGCGGCGACAGCTTCAGCGTTTATGAAAACGAAATCCTTGAACAGCCACTGGCCGCCTTTCTCAGGAACTACGACGGTACAGGCACGGTGGACAAGGAAGTTCAGTTTGAAATCATTCAGCGGCCCAAAGGAAAAGCATCCGGTGGACTCAACATCCTTCCGTCATCCCAGCCTACAGGCACAAAAAGCAATATCGTTTCTGTCAGAACAAACACTCAGGGTATTGCTAATGCATGGTTTGAAGCCGGAACTAAACCCGGAATTTATATCATTCAGGCCACCACCTATTCTGCCCCTGACCATCCGGCCACGTTTACGGTGGAAGTTCTGGAAGGCCCAGTTCCGCCTGACCAGCAAGACCCTCTTGAAGCCGCTCTTGACCCTGAACGCAATCTGGGTAAACCAGAACAGTGTCAGGCACTGACGGGTAACCCGGTTAATGTGATTACCGGAAACAAGTTTGAAAGCATCCTGCTGTCCGAAGGGCGGACCTTCGTACCGGTCCCCTTCCGGCTGTATTACAACAGCATGGACTTCACAGGCTCCGCTCTGGGACCGAAGTGGCGGTATTCCTATTCCCGTTCGGTGGTGATGGGCTCAAAAGAGATTAACGGGCGCAGCAAAAGCGTGGCGATGCTGGTCCGTGATGACGGGAATGTGATTCATTTCTACAAGTCCGGCAAAAGCTGGGTGCCAGTTTACGGCGATGTCAGGACCACCCTGACCAGTTCAAACAGTGGCTGGGATTATCATACGGAAGATGACTCCGCAGAACATTATGACTCCGGCGGTAAGCTGCTTTCCATCACCCGTGCGGACGGCAACGGGATTACTATCGCTTACGATGCTTCCGGAAGAATCAGTCAGGCGGTATCCACCACGGGTGATTTTGTGACCTTTTCCCACAGCAGTACGCATCTCGGAAGCGTTGGATTCGGCGGCAGAACAGACTCCAGAGAAGAAATCCGTTTTACTTTCAATGCCAGCGGAATGCTGTCTTACCAGTTTCCGGCAGGCGCCAAACGTTACCGTTACCACTACGAGGATTCCAGAGACCCCACCCTGTTAACGGGCAAATCACTCCTTGTGGGCGACAGCGTGAATTACACCACAACCCGCCTTTCCACGTATGTTTACGACACGAAAGGCCGGGTAACTTCTACCTCTCTGGCGGATGATGTGGACCGGAAGGATATTGTCTACGGCGACGACGGTTCCCGGAAGGTCACGGATTCTCAGAGAAACAGTACTTACTACAACGCCCTTGGCCGGCAGGGGGTTGGCCTTCTGAGCAGCATTGACGGCCCCTGTGGCTGCGGCAGTAATGATCAGGCGATGACCTTTGACGATAACAACAACCTCCTGACCCTCACTTCCTTCGGCGTGGTGACAGAGTACGGGAACTATGACAGCCGGGGAAATCCCGGTTATATCATTGAAGCGAAGGGAACCACGGAAGAACGCCGGACAGACTACACCTACGATCCCCGGTTTTTCAGCCGGATCAGCAAAACGGAAGAAACCTCCGTCCGCAGCGGACAGGTCAGAACCACCACGACCGTGTATGACGATCAGGCGCATGTCACCGAGCGGACTGTTAGCGGTTTTACGCCGGAAGGCACTCCGGTGAGCCGGACAACCCGGTATGAATACAACGGGGTGGCCGGACAGATCAGTCTGACCGACGGGCCACGGGAAGACATCAGTGATTTATACCAGTTTGACTATTACGCGGACAACGCCGCCACCGGCGTCAGGACTCTGCTGAAATCGGTCACCGGTCCTGACGGCACCAGACTCCGGGATAACATCCAGTACGAGGCGCTGAAGCCGGTTTCGGAAACCCTGCCGAACGGGGAAGTGATCACCCAGACGTATCAGGAAGATATTTTTGATATCAACAGCGACGACTGGAACTACAACCAGTTACTGGAATCCCTCACCGTCACTGATGCTCAGGGCAACAGCCGGACCACGTACTGGACCTATACAGTCCGGGATCAGGTGGAAACCATCACCACCGGGTACGGCACCCCGGATGCCAAGACCCTGACGTTTACCTATGACACCGCCATGCGGCTGATGGGTGTGACTGACGCTCTGGGGAATGCGGCGCAGTACACACTGGACACCAGAGGCAACGTGCTGGAAGAAAAAGTTTTTGACAGCACGGGACAGCTCAGCACGCTGATTACCAGAGTTTACGATGCTTACAGCCATCTGACACAGGAATCTGCCGCTAATGAACAAACCGGCTTCAGCTTTGCGGCGGACGGAACACTGCAATCCACGACGGACGGCAACAGCGTTCTGAATGTTTACAGCTATGACAGCCTGAAACGTCTGACCGGGGTAACACAGAATTCCGGCGGCACCGGCCCGACCGCAGATACTGCCATGAGTTACGGCTATGATGCACAGGACCGTCTGGTCCGGGTGACTGACGCTAACGGAAACGCCACGGGGTACGTTTTTGATGATCTGAGCAACCTTCTGGGACAGTCCAGCCCGGACACCGGCAATCAGGTCTACAGTCATGACGCTGCGGGTAACCGCACCAGCATGACGGATGCGAAGGGGCAGACGTTCAGCTACACCTACGATGCTTTCAACCGCCTGACCTTCCGTGACGCCAGCGGCACTGATCATGATGTGACTTACCTCTGGGATACCTGTCCCGGCGGTTATGGCCGTCTCTGTTCCGTGAGCAGTGCCGACGCCACGGTTCAGTACAGCTACACCGGATTCGGTGAACTGGAAACCCTGACCCAGCAGACCGGCGCCACTGCGCTTCAGATTGACTACCGCTACAACAGCGCCGGAGAAGTCAGCCATGTGTTCTACCCAGGCGGGGCAGAAGTCCGGTACATCCACAATGCAGCCGGGGATATCAGCGCGGTCAGTCTGGTGCAGAATGGGGTCACCACTCCCCTGATCAGCGGAGGCCTGTACGGATACCGTGGCCAGCTTCAGGAAATCACTTACGGAAACGGACTGCACCGGACCCTGAGCTATGATGCCGCCGGACGGCTGGAAACGATCAGTGATCCGGGATACAGCCGGGCGTTCGGCTATGACAGCGCCGGTAATCTTCTGACCGCAGGCCCGGAAAGCTTTACTTACGATGCCCTGAACCGCCTGAGTACTTCAGACGCCGCCGGTCCTGTCCAGAGCTTCGAGTATGACGCCAACGGCAACCGGACCCTGCTCAGTGACGGCGGCGCAGTAACTGCCTATGCAGTTGATCCTCTGAGCAATCAGTACAGCAGCATCAGCGGAGCCAGTGTTTCTTACGATGACAACGGCAACCTCCAGAGTCGTGACGGGAATGTGCTTGTACACGGCCCTGATAATCGACTGGAGGCTGTTTCTGGAATTTCAGGATACGAGTATAACGGTTTGGGTCAGCGCGTCTCTAAGAGTGTCACAGGCGCAGGAATGACTATGTTTCTATACGATGATGCTGGCCGGTTGCTGGTGGAAGCGGATGAAAACGGCAGTCCTGTGGCGGAGCATGTCTACATGGGCAGCGTTCCTGTGGCCGTCATCCGGTATGACAGCGGCCAGCCTCAGGTATTCTATGTTCATACGGATCAGCTTGGCACCCCGAGAAGCCTGACGGATGCGGGTGGCACGGTGGTATGGCAGTGGCTGAGCAGTGCTTTCGGAGAAACAGCGGCCAATAGCGATGCTGACGGGAACGGGGTGGAAGTTGAATATAATCTCCGTTTTGCCGGACAGTATTTTGACGCTGAGACCGGACTGCATTACAACTACTTCAGAGATTATGACCCGTTGTCTGGAAGATACGTCCAAAGTGATCCTATTGGCATCCTGCGCGACTACAGTGATCCGCAGTTGCAAATTGCTGTTGAAATGGGGTTGATCGTTCCGCATGAACTGTACGATTCGCTTAACCACCTATACGGTTATGCCGATCAAAATCCAATCAACTTTATTGATCCTAGTGGTCTTGATTCACTTCGTGCGGCATTAATGCAAGCTATTGCACGTGGAAATACCCGTCAGATCAGAAATATCATGGATGCTTTATCTGATCCAAAATTGAGGAAAGCCGCGCAAGACGCCCTTGATAAATTTGGCAGTAAAGCTGATGACTGGATTGGGAAAAACTGTAAGGGCAGTATAAACAGGGAATTTCCAGAAAACCTTCGGGACAAAACGCTTGAAGAAATTAGGCGGGGCAATAGTGCCGAATACAAGAAGGCTTGGAAACTTTTGAATGACAAGCGATTTCAAAAATAGGACTGTATATGTATTACTCAGTTAGCCTTTTTTACAAAAGCGAACGGAGCGACTCAGTGGCCCCATTATGGGAAGAGCGTGTCATTTTAGTTTCGGCAGCTGATGAATCTGAAGCAGAAAAAAAAGCCCAAAGGAGGGCAAAAGAATATGAGTCTACGTTTGTAGCTTCAGACTCCGTTAAGATTGAATGGAAGTTTTATCAAGTCGAAAGAGTGCATGCAATTGACGATGTGATAGAAGACGGCGTGGAATTATTTTCGCGCTTTCTTAGGGCTTCTGAAGCTGCAAGCATCCTCACTCCATTTGAGGATTAATTCTCGTAGAATAAAGATCGATAGGGTCAGGTTCGTTGATTTTTAACTTAACTTAAAACAACAAAGCCCAGCCAAGCGCTGAGCTTTATTGTTTTAGGCAGTTCGTTTTACCCCTTAGCCGCTTTCCCCATCACTTTAGCCATCTGGCTTTTCTTCACAAAACTATCGATCACCAGAATCAGCGCTTGCTGATCGGCGTCTGGCAGATTATCGGCTTGCTGGCACAGTGTGTGTAGCTCATAGTTCTTGAGTTTGACTTCCTCGCTGGGTGGTTTACGGCCAACCAGCTCATCAAGTGTGACCTGTAAAACATCGGCAATCTTGATCAGTGTTTCAAGCTGGGGTGTGCTGCTGCCGCGCTCCCAACGGTTGTAAGCCCTGGGGTCGATGCTTAACAGTTCAGCCAATCGTGCTTGTGTCAAATTACGCGCTTCTCTTAGCAGCTTTAGCCGCCCAGCAAACTCGGTCATGTCCAGACTCGCATACCAATGATAGATGCGTGTCATTGTAAGGCCCTCATCAGACGTGTTGTGTTGAAAAACATAATATATGTAGATATAGTTATCGTCAATTATGTCTATTGACGGGTTTTTGAGGAAATCACTATGGCGCGATTCTCGGATGATTTATTGACCAGTTTAAAGCGGGATGTGTCCCTGGTGCGCCTGGTGGAAAACTGGGGTGTGACCTTGAAGAAACACGGCAAGGACTATCTGGGGCACTGCCCGTTCCACGACGATAAAACGCCCAGCCTGGTGATCAGCCCGGAATCCAATCTGTGGAATTGCCTGGGTGCCTGCGGTGAAGGTGGCAGCGTGATCGATTGGGTCATGAAAACTCAGGGCGTTAGCTTCCGCCACGCGGTGGAGTTGCTGCGCGATGAACCTTCCTCTTTAGCGGCTGATACTGTGGTAAAAACTAGCACGGTGCCAAAACTGGAAACCCCGGTGACCACGGACGCCGATGACCAGGCCATGCTGCGCCAGGTCATCGACTATTACCACCAGACCCTGAAACAGGAACCGGAAGCACAAGCTTATTTGCAAAAGCGTGGCCTGGACGATGCCGAGTTAATCAACCACTTCAAGCTGGGCTATGCCAACCGTACCTTGGGGTTGCGCCTGCCGCAAAAGAACCGCAAGGCAGGTAATCAAATCCGCGAGCAGTTACAGCGGATTGGCTTGTACCGGGATACCGGGCGAGAGCACTTCAACGGCTCTCTGGTCATTCCGGTGCTGGATGAAAACGGCGTGATCACTGAGGTGTATGGCCGCAAGTTGCTGGATACTCTGCGCAAGGGCACACCCAAACACACGTATTTACCGGGGCCGCATCGCGGCGTGTTCAATGTGATTGGGTTGGCGCATACGGAGGAAGTGATTCTGTGTGAATCGCTGATCGATGCGCTGACCTTCTGGCGTTGGGGGTTTCGGCATGTCACCAGCAGTTACGGGGTGAACGGTTTTACCGAAGAGATTTTACAGGCATTGGTCGATCACCAGATCAAGCGTGTGTTGATTGCCTATGACCGAGATGAGGCCGGAAATAAAGCCGCTGTGGACGTGGCCAAAAAGTTGAATCAGCAGGGCATCGACTGCTTCCGCGTGTTGTTCCCCAAGGGCATGGATGCCAATGAATACGCCTGCCAGATGTCGCCGCCGCAGAAAAGTCTGGCATTAGTAATCCGCAAGGCAGAATGGATGGGAAATGGCAAAGCCCCGAAAATTACGACGGTAGCCGATGATGTGGAAGTACGCGAAGCCCTTCCTGTTTTAGCTGCTAAAAATGAAAATGAGCCAGCCGCCAGTGTTGAGGCAACCCCTATAAATCCAGTCTCAAATGAACCACCAGAAGAAAAACAACTGAACGAAAAGGCCACGCCGGTTCCGGCGTTACCGTCATCGGGCGTGACTGTGCAGCACGGCGATAATGAGCTGTTTATGACCCTGGGAGATCGACTCTACCGAGTGCGCGGTCTGGACAAAAATAGCAGCGCCGACCAGATGAAAATACAACTCCTGGTCAAGCGTGACGAAACCTTCCACATGGACAAGCTCGACCTCTACAGCAGCAAACAGCGCCAGGTGTTTATCAACCAGGCCAGTGTGGAGCTGGGTTTAAAAGACGACATACTGAAAAAAGACCTGGGCAAAGTGTTACTGACGCTGGAAGAACAGCAAAG